>Ga0316622_100000270_pt1 | contig 28595 bp, 22 predicted proteins | sample OWC_Aug_OW2_C1_D_FD_207646 | JGI IMG/M metagenome (GOLD analysis project Ga0316622, IMG submission 207646) | Wetland soil microbial communities from Old Woman Creek delta, Ohio, United States - OWC_Aug_OW2_C1_D5_C | ecosystem: Environmental > Terrestrial > Soil > Wetlands | place: USA: Ohio... | reverse complement strand
CGCGTTCTTCATCCGTGGCCTGTACAACGCTTCGAGGTGAGAACCCGAGGTAGGAGCCCAGTGCGTTAGCAGCGCTCGCTGGGATCTGTGCGGGGGGCGGCTCGCAAGAGCCGTCCCTACCGCGACCCGACAATCGGACCGTCAGTACCGGCACACCCTCTGTCCGGCTGGCAGCATCACCAACCCCGCCACGCCCGCGGTGGCGAAACCGAGAAGGCAGGCACCGCTACGGGAAGGGCCCCCGGCCCGGCACCGATTGCGGCGCCGGGCCGGGCCCTTCGACCCCCCTTCCTCAAACCATTCTGCGAGAAACCGGCTCTGTTCGGATTGACGGATCCGAATCGTCGTGCGCGTCGACTAGCCCATGATTGGCGTCGGGCTGAATGACATAGGTTAGTCTGCCGACTGATAAAGGTCAGCATTCCAAGCCGAAGCTCGGCCGGGGGGAGTGGTTCGCGTCGGTCGCTGAGTTTCCTCGTCACCAGCAACCGACGCCGGGCACGGAAACAAACCGGAGCGACGCTGCCGCGGCCGCCCCGGGAGCTCGCTTACAGCTGATTCCAGAACTGGCGGCACATCACCACCGCCGCCTTGCCGTCATCGACGCCTTCTCGGTAGCGCTCGCCCGCATCCGGCTGCGTCGCCTTCTGGTGCTCCCATCCGTCGCGCCAGCCGGCGACGTACTCTGGGCCATACTTGCCAGTAAGTCCGGCCACATCTCCTCCTACCGTCAGGGCCTCCAGTGCATAATCCGCCGTGACCGTCGGCGGGCGTGACCGAACCAGCGATTTGGTGATCGCCAGACACGCCTCCTGGGTGTTGATCCGTGCGCCGCTCATGGCCCGCCGGCGGCCCCCTCTTCCGTCGGCGACGCGACCGGTTCCGCCTCTGGGCTCGTAGACGAGCATGCCTCCGCGGGTTTGATCTGCGTCCGTTCGGGTCGTTGGTACAAGCCGACGTGGCGCGCAACCATGAGGTACTTCTTGAACCGGCGGTTCGTTTCCTCCTCGTGCTCGCTGACCGTTGTCCGGTCCACTGGCTCAAAGAAGCAGGTCGGATCCTCTTCCAGGTAGTCGCCGCTGTGGAAGTACGCCATCGCCCGGCAACCGCCGCAGGTGTACTGATAGCGGCACCGGCTGCATCGGCCTTTGAGCCGACTGCGATCCAGCAATGCTTCGAACAACTCGCTATCGGCGACCAACTGGTCCAGCGGCTTCTCTCGGACGTTGCCCGCGCTCAGCACGTCGAGCAAGACCGGGCAGACCGAGACGTCGCCCTCGGCGTTCAATGTGAGCCACGTTCCCACCCAGCAGCCGATCGGTGGGTTGTGGGGAACCGTCCCGTTACGCACCCCGCCAGAAACCTGCGCGTGAAGTTCGGGGGACAGAAAGAACGGGGTGTAGCTGACGTACCCGTTCACGTGTTGGCGCAGCACGGGGTGAAACTTATCCTTCAAGTCTCCCTGGTCGAAGGCGTGATCACGGAAGAAGTCGCCGCCGGAGCCGCGCGCGACCAGCGGCGCGCGGTTGTACGAGATGCGGCGCTTCACCAGATAGTCGACGGTCTCCTCGAACGTATCGGCGTTGTGCTTGCCGATGGTCACAATGATGTGGCGATCGATCTTCAGCTCGTCGCACAGCTGCAGGACGTCGATCGTGCGATCCGGCGACGCGTCGCGCGTCTCGGCGTTCTTGGTGTCGATCGAGTTGAGCCCGAGGGCGATCGTCACCTTGCCGCGCGTGGCTTCCTTGATCGCCTCCAACCGCTCGCGATTGAGGAGTTCCCCGTTACTGCAGATCTTGCACTGGTAGCCGAGGTCCACGGTGAGCCGCAGGAGATCGAGGGCATCCTTGCGCAGCAGGAACTCGCCGCCACTCCAGCCGACGGCGATCACCCCCAGCCGCTTCGCGGGGAGCAGCACCAGATCCCGAATCTCCTCGAAGCTCAGCTCCTGCTTCCGGCTGGCACGCACGCGCGGCGCCTCGTTGCTGCCGGTCATGCACACCGAGCACTGGAGATTACAGAGCCGCGTCGCCTCGAAGTAGATCGCCTGAAAGTGAAACCGCTTCATCGCATTTCCGTTCACTCGTTCCATCCTCCCCTCCGTTCCACCCGCCAGCCTTCGCCTGTCGGTGCTCAGCGCCGAACTCCAGCGTACCGCTCGCACCGGGAACATCCAGCAGCGCCGGTGAGAGAGTTAGCCGTATCAACGAGCACGAGCAACCCGGACGATGATATAGATCATGGACGGCAGACGAACAACCACACCGTTTCGCCCCCCGCCAGCGCATCCCGTTTCCGGACCTGGCGCGGCTGCGTGGGTCAGCCGTCCCCGGCTCACCGAGGAGCCGTCCGCGTCACGCCCGTTCGACTTCGACCGTCGTCCCTCGGGGCCCGTGGCTCGGGGCGGCGAAGAACATGCGGTAGCGGATGTGTCCGTAGCCACCCGCAACGTGCAAGGGCTTCCACGGCGACGGCACCGCGACCTGGCTCTGCATCCAGTCCTTGAACTGGTGGTTCTCCCACGCGTGGTAGACCACGACCTGCCCGGGCTGCAGCGCCGGCGACGGTTTCACGCGGATGTAGAACGTCCCAACGTCGTTGAACACCTTCACGTAATCGTGGTCCTTGAGCCCGCGCTTCCGCGCGTCGTCGACGTTCATGTACATGACGGGCTCGCCGCGCTGGAGCTGGAGCAGATGGCGCTGATCCCGCCAGATGCCATGGATCGACCATCGGGTGTGCCCCCCGCTCAGCCGCAGCGGATACTTGCCGCCAGCGGCGGGCGGTTCCTTGTGCACCGGCAACGCCTCCCCCATCTCCACGTACCACGGGTGATCGATGAGGAACTGCTGCCGTCCGGTGAGCGTTGGCCACGGCTCTTTCTTCTCGACGAACCACTGCTGCGGATAGACCGTGTCGCCCGGCTTGAAGTCACTGCAGATGGAGTTGTGAGGGCCGTACCGCCCGATGCTCTGGATCGGCAGTGCGCCACGCTCCTGGGCGTCCTTCCAGGTGAATCCCTCGGTCACCGAGGAGTTGCGGACGATTCGATCCATCGCCGCGGCTTCGTTGCGCTCGTCGAGCTCCCCCTGCATCGACCAGTGCTCATAGAAGTTGGCGTAGTCGCGCTCGAGGCCGTAGTGGTCCGTGAAGGGTTTCACCCCCCGCGCGCGCGCACGCTCCTGCATCTTCCGGGCAAGCAGGCCGAAGGTCTCCCATTCCGACTTGCTCTCGCCCAACGGCGGGACCGCCTGGTCGCCAAAAATGATGTACGGCACCAGGCTCTGGGGATACTTGAGCCCGATCTTCTCGTAGTACCCAGCGGCCGGCAGCAGCACATCCGACTCGAGGCCGGTCGAACACATCCGGAAGTTGAGGTTCACGATGATCTCGAGCTTGGGCCACAGGTGCTTCCGCACCAGTTGCGGCATCGGCCAGCGCCGCAGCGGGTTTGCCCCGGTATAGAAGTATGCTCGCGGCGGCCGCTCGGCGGGCGGGGACACCCGCATCCACCCCTTCTCCGTCGCCTCGCGAACGTAGTCCGCCACCTTGCGTGGCAGCGACGGGTCATTGAAGTCTGGCCGATCGGCGACCTCTTTCAGGCCAGCATGGACATACAGAAACGGCAGCGTGGGGGTGAACGGTCGTTCCCGTGTGTGCTTTTCCATGAAGGTTTCGTAGTCCCGCGCCTTGGGCGGAACCAGCCGCACCAGCCAGCGGGTGTAGAAGGGAATGTCGACCTCGCGCGAGATCTCGTTCAGCGCGTCGACGCTGTACCACGCCCCCGGTCGCAGCCCGCCGCCCCGCTTACCCTGGTTCCCGGTGAGCGCCATCAGCAAGCACATGGCGCGCTGGGCCAGATCGGAGTGGTAGTGCTTGCACGCCCCCCACGACGCGAAGATCATCCCGGTGTTGGCGGCCGCCAAGCCGCGAGCCACTCGGCGGATGGTATCCGCCTGAACACCGGTGACGGCTGCCGCGCCCTCCGGCGTGTAACTCTGCAGGTGCTTGGCAAGTCGCTCCAGCAGCGGTCGTACGCGCACGGAGCGGCCGCCGACAAGCGTCGCAGAGAACTCGCCGTGCAAGGCCGGCTTGACGTTGCCGAGGCGGAGTTCCTGCGTCGCGTGTCCCTGGCTGCCGGGCGCCACTGCCAGCGCGCTGGTCTGCTCGTCCCAGAAAAAGAACACGTCGTCCTTGCCGTTGGCTTCGACGTCGCTCTGGCGCAGATAGCGGCCGGTGTCCTCGCGTACGAGGAGCGGCAGATCAGTCTGCTCGCGCACGTAGTCCGCCTTGAACAGGTTCTCGCTCACGATGACCTGGGCCATCGCCAGCGCCAGTGCGGCGTCGGTTCCCATGCGCGGGTTCAACCACAGGTCCGCATGGATAGAGCTGGCATTGTAGTCCGGCGCAATCGAGACGACCGTTGCGCCGCGATACCGTGCCTCCCACATGAAATGAGCGTCGGGAATGCGCGTGTACACCGGGTTGGCAATCCACAGCAGGACGTAGTCAGCGTTGAACCAGTCGTCAGAGGTCCCGTCGGCGTTGAAGTGGCCCCAGGTCTGGATCGCCCCCATCGGCAGGTCACCGACACCTGCCCATGAGTCCATGACCGTCGCACCGAGCACGTTGAAGAAGCGCATCTCGGCGCCCATGCCAGTGCCGAAGTCGATGTTGGTCGTGCCGTGGTCGTACACGATGCAATCGGGGCCGTCGCGCAGGGCAATGTCGAGCAGCTTGTCGGCGACCTGTGCGAGCGCGTCATCCCAGCTCTGACGCTCCCAGCGGCCAGAGCCACGGTCGCCGGCGCGCCGCATTGGGTACTTGAGACGCGACGGTTCGTACATGAGCTGACTGTAGCAGCCGCCCTTCTGGCAGCCGCGCGGGTTCATGTCCGGCACCGTCGGATGGCTCGGCTGGTAGATGGTGTTCTGCTCCTCGCGCCAGAGCAGGCCGTCCTTCACGTACAGATTCCACGAGCACGCGGCAATGCAGTTCGTGCGAATGTGAGTCCCCTTGACGATGCGGTCCCACGTCCACTTCTGCCGGTAGATATCTTCCCACTGCCGGTAGTTCGGTATCGGCAACGGCTGGCCTGGTGCCGCCGCCTGGGCCCCAACCCCGGCTTCCTGCTGGCCGAATGCCGCTTGCAGGTTCCCGAGGGTCAATGTGAGCGCCGCAGCGCCCGCACCACAAAGGAAACTTCGACGCGAGATCTCCATAACCAGCTACTCCACCATCTGGCCATCGACCGCTTGGCTCTTCGCCCAGCGCCCACACACTGACGCCCGACTTACCGAATGGTTGGTAGGGAAGACATGACCGTGAGGTGCCAATTGGGATGATTCCGGTCATGTTTTCTCCGCCGCCGGCTCTCTACCCAGGAACCGCCGGCTGCTCGTGGAGGGCGAGGCTCTGTCCGAGCCGCCCCACCACACCGCCCGGCTCGCCCTCCCAATCGATCGTTCCTGGGCTCAGCCGGCCAGCCCCCCGCGTCGGCCCCCGTTTTGGCAACGGCGAAAGGAGGCGGAGATGGCGCGCTTGCGCAAAATGCTTACTGGCCAAGCGTTTCCTGGACCCATGTGTACATGGCAACGGTCGTCGGTAGGCCAATGGTGCTGGCTGCCAGCGCAATGACCTGCTCGACCTCCTGGCGCGTAGCCCCGGCGGCCACGGCCTTGCGAACCGCTGAATGAACGGCTCCTTCCCGTGCCGACCCGATGGCCACACCGAGTTTCACGAGGCGGGCCGTCTTCTCGTCCAGCGGCCCAACCTCTTCGGCTGCCCGCATGGATTCCCAGGCCTCGCCAAGTTTCGGATACCGCCGCATGAACTTCTCGTACGCCTTGGGTGGCTTCGCCGCTTTCGCCATCTGCTTCTGCCCTCCGTAAAGTGGAAATGAAGTCCATCACGAGCCGTGCGGGCGCCGAATGCACCCGTGGCTCCTGCTTTCCCTTTTGCCCAGCAAACAGGGCTGCGAGCAAGCCGAGGGCGCCCGCAGCCGAGTTTGCGCGGACGGCCGAAGCAGGCGCCCAGCTCTCCTGCGGAACGTTTACTGATGTTGGTCATGTCCAAACCTGATCAATGCCCTACTCGTTCTCCCTACCGAACGGTAGGAAGGCGGGCACGTTCTGGGGTATACAACGGGCCGAGGAGGAGCAGTCCATGGGTAAACAGATCGCGATGGTGTTCGATCTCAACAAGTGCATTGGCTGCCAGACCTGCTCCGTGGCCTGCAAGGTCCTCTGGACCAACGACGACGGTAAGCAGGACATGTGGTGGTGCTCGGTCAATACCCAACCCGGCCGTGGAACACCTCGCGACTACGAGCAGATGGGTGGCGGGCACGACGAGAACGGGAAGCTCGTGCTCGGCCATCTCCCGACTCCGGAGGAGTTTGGCGGCGCTTCGCAGTTCAACTGGTCCGCCGTGCACCAGTCCGGCAACGCGGACCGCGTCCATCTGCAGCCGACCAATGGCGAGCCGTCCTGGGCGATGAACTGGGACGAGGACGAGGGCGCTGGCGAGTATCCCAACGCCTACTACTTCTACCTTCCCCGCATCTGTAACTTCTGCTCGAAACCCGGTTGCGTCGAGGCGTGTCCAAACGGCGCGATGTACAAGCGCGAGGACACCGGCGTCGTTCTGCGCGACGAGAGCCTCTGCCTGGGCGCGCAAGAGTGCGCCCGCGCGTGTCCCTACAAGAAGATCTACTTCAACGCGGTGCACAACATCAGCCAACACTGCATCGGTTGCTTCCCGCGCCTCGAGCATGGCGTGGCTCCGGCATGCGTCCGCCAGTGCCCGGCCCGCGCAGTCTTCGTCGGTTATCGCGATGACCCGGCCGGCGCGATCCACACCCTCGTCGAGCGGTACCAGGTCGCCCTTCCCCTGCACGCCGAATGGAACACCGAACCCAACGTGTTCTACGTGCCGCCCTTGTCGGCGTTCGTCGTACGGCCGGACGGCACGATTGACGAGTCGCAACGTCGCATTCCGCTCTCGTATCTGGAGTCGCTGTTGGGACCCGGAGCCGGACCGGCGCTGCGCACGCTCGAGCAGGAAATGGCCAAGCGCCGCCGCCGCGAGCGCTCGGAGTTGATGGATACCCTGATCGCGTACCAGTGGACGGAGCTTCTCGGTCCGTTCGATCGCGACCCGGCCTCGATCCAGTGGTGACGCGGTCTTTTCCGAGATGTTCAAAGTCTTCTCCGCAAAGGACTAGGTAAGGAGCCGCGAAATGGCGACCAAAGACACGGCAAGCAACCAGCGTCCGTCCGAACAGAAGTATCGCGATCAGTGGAAGTGGGACAAAGTCACGTGGGGCTGCCACGCAGTCGACTGCTACCCAGGTGGCTGTCCGTGGCGCGTGTACTCGCGGGACGGCAAGATCGTCCGCGAGGAGCAGGCGGCGATCTTCCCCACCATCCAGCCCGGCGTGCCCGATATGAACCCGATGGGCTGCCAGAAGGGCGCCTCGTGGAGCCAGCAGCACTACAACGAAGAGCGCGTCCTGTATCCGATGAAGCGGGCAGGGGCGCGCGGCGAGGGCAAATGGCAGCGCGTGCCCTGGGAGACCGCGTTCAACGACATCGCCGACGCCATTCTCGACGCGATTCAGGAACAGGGCCCCCACTCGTGCTACCACATCGGGACGCCGGGCGAAGGCGGCACACAGCAGATCTTGTGGAGCAACTTCTCGTCGCAGCTGGGCTTCCACGTGACCGATCTGCAGGCGGAGATCAACGACTTCAGCCCCGGCATCTACACGACCTTCGGTAAGTTCGACCCCGCTCCGGGGGCTGATGACTTCTTCCACTCCGAGCTGGTGTTGATCTGGCACGCCAACCCGATTTACACGAACATCACCTGGTACCACTTCATCCAGGAGGCGCGGTACAATGGGGGCGAAGTCGTCACCATTGCGCCCGACTTCAGCCCATCCGCCGTGCATGCCGATTCTCACATTCCCATCGAGATCGGCACCGACGCAGCCTTCGCCAACGCGATGTCGCAGGTGATCATCGCGGAAGGCCTCGTCGACCAGGACTTCGTGAAGAAGCAGACCGATCTCCCGTTGCTGGTTCGCACGGACACGCGGCGCTTCTTGCGCGCGTCGGATCTGGGGGCCGGACCAGCCGATCAGTTCCACTGGCTCGATGCCAAGACCGGTAAGATCGTCGAGGCGCCGAAGGGGACACTCAACCCCGGTGCGGCGGACCCAGCGCTGGATGGGTCCGCCCGCGTGAAGCTCGCCGACGGCAAGGAAGTCGAAGTGCGGCCCGTTTTCTCGCTCCTGCGCGACCTGCTGAACGCCCACTACACCCCGGAGAAGGTCCAGCCGACCTGCGGCGTTCACCCCGACACGACGCGAGTGCTGGCGCGCAAGATCGCGGCGCGCAAGACCCGCATCATGATGGGATGGAACTCCGGCAAGTACTACCACGGCGACCTGATGGAGCGGGCGATGATGCTCGTCCTCGGCCTCACTGGGAACTGGGGCAAACACGGCACCGGCGCCCGGAGCTGGGCGGTTGGGCTGAACGACGGAATGTTCAGCGTCCTGCTCAAGCCGATGGCGGGTCCGGAAATGACGCTCGCCACCCGGAGCATGCGCGACGCCATGCTCCAGGCACTGCTGGAGGCCGACCCGACAACGACCGACGAGATCGCCATGTACAACGTCGAGCGCACGATGATCCAGATGCTCGGCTTCATGACGCCGCCGGCATTCTTCTGGTACTACCACTGCGGCTACCGTGAGATCTGGAACCGTCCCGGGTTCAACGACCCGGCCATGAAGCGGACCTTCGACGAGTACTTCCAGGAGGCGTGTCAGAAGGGCTGGTGGGACACCTTCGAGCAACCCATCCGCGACGCCGAGCCCCGTTTCCTGATCGAGGTGGGCGGCAATCTGCTGCGCCGCCAGCGCGGCGGCGCCCGCATGTTGCTCGAGCATCTCTGGCCGAAGCTCAAGATGATCGTTTCGGTCGACTGGCGCATCAACACCACCGGGCTCTGGGCCGACTACATCCTGCCGGCAGCGCAGCACTACGAGAAGATGAACCAGCCGTACTCGAGCCCGATGCACATGCACGTCCTCCTCATCGAGAAAGCGGCGGAGCCGCCCGGTGAGGCGCGCAGCGAGTGGCAGATCGTTCAGGGCATCACGAAGGCACTGCAGGAACGCGGCACGGCGCGCGGCGTGCAGCCGTGGTCACGAAAGAACGGGGAGCCCGTGCCTCTGGACAACCTGTGGAACTGGGTCACCAAGAACGGCGACCTGGCCGATGACGCCCGACTCATCGACGAGGTTTTCCGTGACAGCTCGATCCTCGGGACGCTGCCGGAAGGCACGACGCTGGCCAAGATGCGCGAAAAAGGCGCGGTACGGGCAGTCGGCTGGGGCAGCTCCTCAATGATGGTGTGTCAGCAGTCGCCGCTCGAGCCGAACAAGACCCATACGCCCTGGCGGAACCACGTCGAGCAGCTCAAGCCCTACCCGACCCTGAACCGCCGCGCGTCGTTCTACATCGATCACGACTGGTATCTCGAGGCCGGTGAAGAGATGCCGGTTCACAAGGACAATCCGCACCACGGCGGCGAGTACCCGCTCCGGCTGACCAGCGGCCACCCGCGGTGGAGCATCCACTCGATGAATCATACGAGCCGGATCATGCTCGGTACGCACCGGGGTTACCCGGTGATGTACATGAATCCCGACGACATGAGGGCACGCGGCCTCGAGAACGATGGCGAGGCCGAGTTGTACAACGACATGTCCCGCATGAAGATCCGTGTCCGCCGCTCGCCGGGCACCAAGCCGGGCCAGGTCGTGATCTACAACGGGTACGAACCCTTCCAGTTCAAGGACTGGGTGGGGCCGGAAAACGTCGAACCGGGCATGGTAAAGTGGCTGCACTTCGCCGGCGGCTACGGTCACCTGCAGTATCGCGGCCTGCACTGGCAGCCGATTCCAGTCGACCGCGCCGTGCATGTCGATGTCCGGCGCGCGTCCTGATCCATCTGCCAGCCTTCGCGCCGACTCTGCCGAATCTCCGTCCCCCCTCTGGAGACGGCGGAGCCGGGCGCGCGTCGGGGCGGGCCTTGCGCCCGCCCCGACAAAAAACTTCTGCTCCGCACCTGTCGCTTCGCGAGCCCCAGGAAGCTTCACCGCGAGGTCACGCGTGAGCTGAGCGCGATGTCCCGCCGGGCACAGATCGCGTTTCTGTCGCGTGTCGCTCGCGCCTACGATCCCGTCGTTCGCTTCATGGGCTTCGAGCCCCTGTGGCGCGTGATCGCCGAGGTTGCGGCGCCGGTGCCGAACGAGCACGCGCTCGACGTCTGCACCGGCACCGGCGGGGCGGCAATGGAGCTGGCCCGTCGCGGCGCCCGCGTGGTCGCGCTCGATCTCGCTCACGGCATGCTCCGGCAGGCACACCGCAAGCGCGGTGTTCTCGGCAACGGGGTCAAACCGCTCTTCGTCCGAATGGACGCGCGGCAGCTCGCGTTCCCCAATCGCTTCTTTCCTCTGGTGACCTGCGCCATGGCGCTGCATGAGATGGCGGAGGCGGAGCGCGCGCAGGTGCTCAGCGAGATCTTCCGCGTCGCGCACGACCGGGTCGTTGTGGCGGAGTACCGCGTGCCGCGGCTCCAGGGCCCGGGTTTGCGCTTCCGCCTCAAGCGGTTGTACGAGTACGTGGAAAGCGATGACTTTGAGGGCTTCGTTCGGCACGATGTGGCCAGCCGTCTCGCCGGCGCCGGCTTCACGGTCGGCTCGCCGCGAGACGTCGGCGCCTATCGCGTCTGGCCGTGTCGCGTGAACCGACCATGACCGTCGCGGTACGCTCTGGCGGGGGAATACGCGCGGCGCTGCCGCTGGTGACCGCCGGCTTCGTCATCTCCTTCGTCCTCGTCGGCGGCGGTATCAACACGGTCAGCGTCTTCGTCAATGCGATCGCGGCGACCACCGACTGGTCCCGCTCACAGCTCTCACTCGCCGTCAGTGTGGGGGCACTCAGCGCCGCCCTGGTCACGCCGCTCGTCGGCGCGGCAGTCGATCGCTTCGGGGTGCGGGTTCCCATGACCATCGGCGTCGTGCTGCTGGGTTGTGGCTTCAGCGTTCTTCCCGTCATGCACGCCGCGTGGCAGTTCGTGGCGGCCAATGTTCTTCTCGGCGCCGGCTTTGGTGCCTGCGCGCTGCTGCCGGTGACCGTGGCCGTGACCGTGTGTGTCCAGGAGCGCACGGGACTGGCGCTGGGGCTGGTGACCGCCGGGTCGAGCCTCGGTGCCCTCGTCTTCGCGCCGGCGGCACAGATGATCATCGAGGTCTCGGGCTGGCGCAGCGCCTACGTCTTCCTTGGCGGCATCATCGTGTTGACCCCCCTCCCCTTCCTGGTCTTTGCCTTGCCTCGCGGGCGTCTCGAGCGCCCCACGAACGCAAACGCGGCGGCCGGGGGGCCCACCCCTGCACTTCACGAGCTCCGCCGCCCCGGCGTCGCACCGTTGGCGGCGATTATGATTCTCCCGGGACTGGCGAGCTTCAGTGTCGCGGTACACCTCGTTCCCTACCTCACCGGGATCGGGCACGCCGCCTCGATCGCCGCCGCGGCGCTCGGTGCCACCATCGGCATCTCCGCCGTCGGCAAGATCGCCGGCGGCTATGTCGCCGATCGGTTCGGGGCGATCCAGACCGTCCGCCTGACCATGACGATCTGGGTCGTCGCGTTTGCCCTCTTGCATCATGCCTCCGGGGCGCTCGCGCTCTGGACCTTCGTTCCCCTCTACGGCCTGGCACTCGGTACGCAGGTCGCGGTTGTGCCCGCCATCGCCCTTGCGGTGCTGGGCCCTGAACGATTCGGGACGCTCTTCGGGCTCCTCCAGCTCGGCAACATGCTCGCCTCCGCCGTTGGCCCGATCGTTTCCGGGCTGATTTTCGACGCCTCGGGACAGTACGGCGCCGCTGTCCTGCTCTGGATCGGAACCATGATCATCGCGACGGCCATTGCGTGGAAGATGCGGTCACCCATGCCGCTGCCGCCGCCAGCCCAGGCGGTCGCATGAGCGGCGTGACGCGGCGACAGCTCTTGGTGGGTGGGGCCGCCGGCGCGGTGGCATTGTCGCTCCGCCGCCTCGTGCCCGAAGCCGCCGCTTCGTATCCGACGGTCTCCGGCGCTTCACCGCCTCTCCCGCCGTATCGAGACTGGGAAGACGTATACCGAAAGGCATGGCAGTGGGAACGCGTGGTGCGCGGTGCGCACCTGCGCGCCAATTGCTTCAGTGCCTGCGCCTTCGACTTGTTTGTGAAAGACGGCGTGGTGTGGCGCGAAGAACAGGCCGACGTCTACCGCCGCCAGGCACCGGGCCTGGCGGACTACGCCCCACGCGGCTGCCAGAAGGGCATCTGTTACAGCACCCTCATGGTGGCCCCGGGGCGAGTGACCTACCCGCTCGAACGGGTGGGGCCGCGCGGATCGGGCCGCTGGCGGCGCATCTCCTGGGAGGACGCGCTCACGCGCATTGCGGATGCCATCCTCGACGCCGCGCAGAAAGACGGCGTCGAGACGGTGGTGTACGACAACGGCACCTCGAACGTCGACTGGGGACCGAGCACCGTCGGCGAGATGCGTCTCTTCGCCCTGCTCGGTGCGACCATGCTGGACGGGTTTGCGGGCACCGGTGATCTCGCCCTGGGCGCAGTGCAGACGTGGGGAACCTCGTTCGTGGACGGCAGCTCGGATGACTGGCTGCGTGCGGACACCCTCATATTCTGGCACTGCAATCCGGTCGTCACCCGCATTCCCGACGCCCATTTCGCCACCGAGGCCCGCTATCGTGGCGCCACCGTGATCACGGTGAGTCCCGACCTGTCGCCCAGTACGATTCACGCCTCGCTCTGGATCAATCCGCGTCCGGGGACCGACGCCGCTCTGGCGCTTGGCCTCGTGCGCGCCCTGCTCGCCCGCGACGCCGTGGACGCCGCGTACGTTCGCGAACAGACCGATCTCCCCTTTCTCGTCCGCGACGACACGGGTCGCTTCCTGCGCCAGACTGACCTGAAGCCAAGCGGCCGTGACGACATTTTCCACGTTGCCGACGCGCGAACCGGCCGCGTCGTCGAGGCGCCCGGAACCCCGGGCTGCTGGAGCGACTCCCTGGCGCTTGGCGACCTGGAACCCGCACTCAGCGGGCGCTTCGACGTTCAGACCATTCTGGGAACGGTGACCGTGCGTCCGGTCATGGAACGTCTGCGCGACCGCGTCGCGTCTTATACGCCGGAGTATGTGGCTCAGGTCACGGGCGTCGGCCCGGAGACGCAGGAGCGGCTCGCCGACCTGCTCGCCACATCGCCGCGGATCCTGATTTACGCAACCTGGGGCTCCTGCAAGTCCTATCACGCCGATTTGCTCCAGCGGTCGCTGATCCTGCTCTCGGCGCTGCGCGGCCAGCATGGCCGTACCGGATCCGGCGTCCGCTTCGCTTCATGGCTCCCGTTCGAGGGAGCGGACGAGTTCATCGGCTCGCGGCCGTCGTGGCTGCAGCGGCAGCTCCTGCAAGTGTACACACCGCCGCCGCGGATGATCGAGCAGGCCATCGCCGAGTTCTCGCGCACGCGGCTCACCTGGACCCCCTCCCACCTCTTTCTGCACGTCCACGGTGGCCTGGGAGAGGCGCAGGACACGCTCGTGCCGGACGCGACCCTGCAGCGGCCGCTGGGCGCGTATTTTCGTGAGGCCCTCGAGCGCGAGTGGCTCCCCGTGCGGCCCGCGCCCGACCATCCGCCGCGGGTGCTCGTCACCTCGGGCGTCAATCCGCTGCGGCGCTGGCCCGTGCCGCAGGTGATCGAGCGCGTGCTCTGGCCGAAGCTCGCGCTCATCGTTGCCATCGACACGCGCCTCTCAACCACCGGCCTCAAAGCCGACCTCGTGTTGCCAGCTGCGGGTTACTACGAGAAGCGGGGGATCAAGTACGCCGTCGCCCTCACGCCGTACATCGTGATCGGCGACCGGGCGGTGCCACCCCTAGGCGAGTCGAAACCGGAGTGGGAAATCATGGCCCTGCTCGCCCAGCGGGTACAGCAACGCGCGCGCGAACGGGGCGTGGAGGGTGAACTCGCCAGCATTTACGACCGCTTCACGCTGGACGGCCGCTATGGCCCCCAGGATGAGGAAGCCGTTCTCGATCGGATTCTCCGCGATTCGTCGTCGACGCGCGGAACCGGTTGGAACGAGGCACGCACGGCCGGCGCGATGCTCGCCCGTTCGGTCGGCAACTGGGGGACGACCAGCGGCATCGGCAGCGAGATCGAACCGCAGGGGAGTCTCTCGCCGTCGCGGATCCATGTCGAGGGTAAACACGCCTGGCCGACCCTCACCGGGCGTCAGCAGTTCTACCTCGATCACCCCTGGTTTCGTGAAGCCGACGAAGTGCTGCCGCGCTGGAAACCACTACCTGACGCCGGAGGAACGTATCCCATCCTGCTCACCGGTGGTCACACCCGCTGGAGCATCCACGCCCTCTGGCGCACCGACCCCACGCTGCTGCGGCTGCAGCGCGGCGAGCCGTCCCTCTGGATGGCGCCGGAAGACGCTCGATCGCGCGGCATCACAGACAACGCATACGTCCTGGTACGCAACGACCACGGATCGTTCCGCGTTCGCGCGCGCCTGTCACCGGCCGTCGCCCCGGGCGAAGCGATCCTCTACCACGCCTGGGAGCCGTTTCAGTTTCCCGACTGGCGGGGCAACATGGAGGTCGTCGCCTCGCCCTACAAGCCGGTCCACCTCGTCGGCGATTACGGTCACCTGCGCTACCGGGTGTTCCAGAGCGGCCCCGTGCATGTCCCCCGCGGCGTGCCGGTCGAGATCGAACGGGTACCGCCGGACGGACACCCCCGGCCAAGTTGAGATGACCGCTCGCGGACAACCGCGGCGACACTGGGCACCGGCGTGCTTCCCCCTTGTTCGCCGCATGCCCCTTCCTGGGGCGCAAACGGCTGTCAGCCCTGTCGCCTCACGGGGCGCAGCGTGCGCACCGTCGCCCGGCGCGACTGTGCGTCGATCTGCCGGTGGGCTTCGAGCCACTCCAGCACCACCGGATACACGTCGTCGGGCGCGTGGAGGCCGAGAATGAGATCGGCGTGGCTGTAGTTGTGGGCGAACCCGTGCTCCTTGCCGATGATCCGAAATGCCTTGTCGCGCGACGCGATCCGCTTGTAGACCTTTTCGAGATCGCGTGCTGGCGTCAGGCCGTCGTGGCTGCCGGCGATGACCATGATCGGCGTGGTGATACGCTCGAGGTGCTCGGTAAAATCGAACATGGCGTAGCGATCGCTCATCGCCTTGGTGTCGTACCAGCCCGCGAACTCGAGCAGCAGCGACGCAGGCAGATCGTCTACGGCGGTCAGCATGAGCGTGCGGAAGAGGCGGAGGTCAGCGTTGCCCGGGAACCAGCCGAGGTCCCTGAGCATGCCCTCCAGCACTCGCGACAGGATCGGCGCAAACGGTGCGCCCAGCCGTGCCAGCGTGCCGACCGGCACGCGGTCCGGCAGGTAGCGCAGCAGGCTGCGATAGGGCAAGCCGAAGTCCAGCATCGGGTGCCCGACCTCGCTCATCGTCGGAGACCCCAGGGTCACGGCGCTGGCGATCTTGCCATGCACCGGACTCATGAGCAGCGCATACGCGATCATCCCGCCCATCGAGTGCCCAACCCAGTGCACGTGACGGGCCCCGGTTTCCCGTAGCACCGTTTGCAGGGCAGCCGGGGCGTCGTGGTGGACGTAGTCCTCAAAGGTCCAATTGTACCGTTTCACGTTCCACCACGTTGGACGGGTCGAGTGTCCAGCCCCGCGCAGCTCGACGACCCACACGTCATAGCCGCGGCGCAGCAGATACCGCGCCAGGGAGATGCGACCCGGCCCGTCCATATCCCAACGATTCGACGACATCCCATGGCAGAGCAGTACCGGCGTCCGGTGGCTCCCGCGCCTCGGTTCGTAGCGATAGAGCGCCAAGCGCCACCCATCGCGGGTGCGCGCGTGGAACATCTGGGGGTGGTCTTCACGGTCGCGTTCAAACCAGGCATCGATGAAGCGCTGCATGGAATCTATCCTACTGCATGCTGAACCGGATCTTGCAAGAGGCGGGTTCAACGTCTTGCCTTCCGCCGCCTTTGCCGAGGGAGGAGACCCGTAGATGGACACTGCCGGTCAGCAGTTGCTCTTCCCACTTTGGGGACTGTCGATTTTCGTCGTGGCGATAGGTTCCTCCCTTTGAAAAAGGGGGGCTTTCGGCCGCACCCCCCGCGAGTGCGGGCTGAGGACGCTCGGGAACGGCTGCCGGCAGAGCCTACGCCGGCTTCGCGCGCTTTGCCTTCGCTTGCCGAGCGCGTTGCGGCGGTAGGGCGGGCACCGCCAGACGGCGCCGCACGTAATCCGGGTTCAGATCGAGCAGTTCGCACACGTTCTCAAATGAAAACGGCGATCTCGTGTCCCGGCTCGTGAACCACATGACCAGTTCCTGAAAGGCCTGCTCGTCGCGACGGCCGGGCGATCGCATGCCCTCTCGGAACTGCTCCACCGCATCAACCAGCACCGTGACGCACAATCGCCGCTCCGGCCGGTCGTCGCCCCGCCCGCGCCGTGACGCGAACTGCTCCAGAACAACCAGATCCGGCTCCCACACATTCCACGCCATACCGACTCTCCTCCCGGCATCCCAGTCACGGCAAACCGACCGTGTTCGGAAGCCCACCGCAAGATCACCTGCGCCCTACTCTGAACCAACCGAAGCGGCTGTACATTGAATGTTGGACAGCAAACCGAATGACATTGCTCAGCAAAACCCGGCAACCGGCCCGGCCGATCAACAATTGGCACATGGGACGAGGTCAGTTTCAGGACTGCCAATTGTCATGTTTTCGCCTTCAGCGCGGGTCATAACCCGCAACCCGATTAAGAAAACCTGTGACCAGATTACACTGATTACCCTGCGAAGCTTCGGGGATCACGCGCCGGGATCAGCCCGACTCCCGCCCGTCCATGACTCGTCTGTGCAGCAGCGAGTAGTAGCGGTACTGGCCGGGCATGTGGGAAGACACGCTTCCGATCACGATGACGCCCGTGAGAATCGCCACCCGGAAGCTCCAGAAGACCGCCACTGACGCGACCAGCACGATCTTCACCAGCGTCGCGAGGCCGCGGAGCTGCACCATCCAGATTGGCGCGCGGTAGATCTCGAGGCCCATGAGCGCGGCCCCGCTCGCAACCGTCGCCAGCAGGGCGATCCGCAGTCGCTCGGGCGAGACGTCGAACACGTGTCCGCCGTAGAGCACCCCGAACGCAATCAGATGTGCGGTTCGCAGAGAGGTACGCAGGACGCGCACGTACGGAACCGGCCGACGTTTGTCCCAGCATCCGGCCGTCGATTCGCCTCCTGTCGCAATCAACCCCATCTCTGTCTCTCCGGCCTTCTATTCGCGCCGTATCCGCCCGCCCGCGGCCGCGGTAGGAATCCGCTCCCGAAGGCGGAGATTCACTCCGCTTCCATCTCCACGAGGATGCGCTGCGGGGTGCCTTTCTTGGTCCGCAGCATATCGAGACCGTCGCCGACCGCATCGAGCCCGATCCGATGAGAGATCGACGACTCGATGTCGATCGTGCCAGCGGCCTCGAGGCGAAAGACTTCCTCGATGTCTTCCTTGTGAGAGCCAAAGGTGCCGATCACCGCGAGCTCCGTGAATGAGAACAGCGCCTGGGGCAGGTCGATCTGCGGTGGCATCATCCCCACACCGACAGCGATCAGCCTGCCGCCGGGCAGCAGGGCGCGAACTCCAGCGGCAAGGGTTTCCGGGGCGCCGACACACTCGAGGACAAGGTCGGCGCCGCCGCCGGTGAGCTCACGAATACGAAGCGCGGGATCCTCTCCGGCCTGCACCAGCACTGAGTCCGTAGACCCCGATGCGCGCGCCCGTTCGAGCGCCACAGAAGACCGGTCGACCGCGACGACCTGCCCCGCTCCCAAGACCCTCGCCAGGCGCACGGCCTGGCCGCCCAAACCGCCAGCGCCAATGACGACGACGCGCTCGCCTCGCTGCAGGCCGGCGCGGCATTTCAACGCGTGGTACGGGGTCGCGACACAATCGGTGGCCACCGCAGCGGCAGCCAATGAGACGGCCTCGGGCACCCGTGCCAGGGAGCCGGCGGGCACCCTGATGGCCTCGGCGAAGGCGCCGTCGATGTGCAGCCCGGGGGCGATCAGACGAGGGCAGCAGTTCGGGTGCCCAGCCCGACACGTACGGCATGTCCCGCAACCGTTTCCGAGGTGCAGCGCAACCCGATCTCCGGGCTTCCAGTCGGTGACCTCGTCGCCAACCGACTCGACCACCCCCGCCGGTTCGTGGCCCAGCGTGATCGGTAGCCCGCCGGGCACCGGCATCCCGTCGAGAAAATGGACGTCCGAACCGCAGATGCCGCAGGCGGCGACGCGCACGACGACCTCGCCTGGTCCCGCCGTTGGATACGGAACCTCCTCAATCCGAATCGGCAGGCCTGCTCCGTGGAATCGGGCGGCACGCATCGAGCGGCGCTGGCACATCTGGTTATCCTCCGGCCTCGGTAGAAAGCTGCCCCTCCGCCGCCGCGGGCGCTAAACATCGAATCGCACTGGCAGCCGGCTCGGCGACCGAAACGCGAGACCGACGATCTTCGCGTCCTGCGCTGCATCAAGGCGCAGGTTGCGCAGCCGATCGAGCACGGTGTTGACTGCGATCCTGCCCTCGAGACGCGCCAGGTGCGACCCGGCACAGAAGTGCTGCCCGAAGCCGAAGGCGACGTGATCGTCGGTGCGACGATGCAGGTCGAATCGGTCCGGGTCGGCAAAGGCACCTTCGTCGCGGTTGGCAGACCCGATCGCGATCGTCATCATCGCACCCGCCGGCACCTCGGTGCCGCTCAGAACCACCGGCGCCGTGGGCTCGCGTGTCACGTACTGGACGGGTGACTCCCAACGCAACGTCTCCTCGATCGCCAGGTCCAGCTTGGAGCGATCCGCCAGCACTTCTTCGAGCTGCTCGCGATGGGTCAGCAACGCGAAGAGGACGCTCCCGATCAGCCGGTAGGTGGTCTCGGCTCCCGCGGGCAAGAGCAGGCGCAGGAAGCTCAGTACCTCTTCGTCGGTGAGCCGGTGTCCCTCCACCTCGGCATGAACCAAGGTGCTGAAGAGATCACCGGTCGGCTCTTTGCGCCGCTGCTCGAGAATCGGACGGAGGTAGTCGACGATGGCCTGTGCGCCCGCGAAGCCGCGCGCGGGGTTGTCGCCCATGCTGATCAGATCGAGACCCCAGCGATGAAATTCGGCATAGTCCTCGATGGGAATGCCAATGATGTGCGCGATCACCCGCATCGGGAAGGTGAACGTGAACTGCGACACGAGATCGGCGTGACCGTCGCGCGCGAACTGATCGATGAGCGCCTCCGCGATCGTGGTGATCGCCTCCGTCGTTGCCCCCTTGAGGGCGCTCGGGAGAAACGCGGGCGAGATGACCTTGCGGTGGCGGAGATGCTCCTTGCCGTCCATCTCGAGGATCGTCCGGCCCATGACCAGACCAATGCCTCGGGCGTTGGCCTGCGAGGAGTACAGGGCGGCGTTCTTGAGGATCGCCAGCACATCGTCGTAGCGGGTCACCAGATAGGTCACTCCCATCGGCGAGTTGAGCAGCAGAACCGGCTGCTCACGGCGCAGGCGGCGGTAGATGCGGTACGGATCCGGAACCGGACTCATCATACCCCCGCCGAAAACGTTCACGATCGTATCCATCATTGCCTCGCGTACCCGGGCGTGTTTACGAGCTTCCTCCCGTGCCCTGCCGTTCCTCGCCAAGCACCGGGGAGGCCAGGGCGATGCGCCACGCAACCAGCACAACGACCCCGATCACGGCGAACGGCAGTAGCGAGAGCATCGCGGTGCTGAAGTAGTATGTCTCCAGCACCTTACCGGAGTACGATTCGTAACACCGCGGGCAGGCGCCGGCCGGGCGCGGAACGCCCGCGACCAGCCATGCCAGGCCGACAAGGGAATGAAAGCAGAGCCTCAGCCGCTGCAGTCGCCCCACACCATCGTCACCGTTGCGGAACCGGCTCATCCGTTCTGGGCTCCTCAGGCTACGAGAGGTAGACGAGCCCGTACAGCAGAGGCCAGATTCCAGCAACGAAGAACCAGTACAGGCCGCAGGCTTCCACTGCCGCATGATGCTCGCCCGAGCAGCGACCTCGCAACGCCTGCCACAACACCGCCGACAGCACCCCCACACCGGCAAGAACGTGCAGCGCATGCGCCCCAGTCAATGTGTAGAAGGTCGCCCCGTACGCGCCCGAGGTCGCGCCCAGCCCATCGCGCAGCAGGCGAATCCATTGCATCCCTTGTACGACGAGGAAAGTCACGGCCAACACCGTAGTCACTGCCAGCCAACGTCTCAAGCCATCCGGTCGCCCCCGCCCGATGGCGGCCCGAGCCCGACGCATCGTCTCTGCGCTCAGCAGCAGTACAAAGGTGTTGACGGCAGCCGCGACGACCGGTAGCCGCGGCTGATCCACTGGCGGCCAGGTCTCCACGCTCGCGCGCAGAACCAGGAAAGCGCTGATCAAGCCGGCAAAGAACATCACCTCGGCGCCGAGAAAGAACAGCATCCCCAGCACTGCATTGGGAATCACCGGCCGCAGCGCCGTGTCCATAGCCGCGGTTCTCAGGCGCTCAGGCTCACTCACGTCGCGTCTCCTGCGTCCCTCCGGCCGGAACGTGCTGCGGCAGCCAGTCTTCCACCGCCCCGGGCACGCTGTACTCGTAGGGATCGCGGTGCACAACCGGAGCTTCCACGAAGTTCCCATGCGGCGGCGGCGACGACGTGGCCCACTCGAGCGTGTTCGCCCGCCACGGGTTCTCCCCCGCTCTCCTGCCCGCAAACAGGCTCCAGAAGAAGTTCGCGATGAGCGGAACCTGCCCGAGGAACAGGACGATCGCCGCCACCGTCGCGAAGGCATGAATCGGTTGCAGCGGCTTGAGGAACTCGTACTGGTACGGGTCGTAGATGCGGCGCATGTGGCCACGCATGCCGGCAGCGAACAACGGGAGGAAGACACAGTTGAATGCGACGATCGTGATCCAGAAGTGTATCTTCCCCAATGTCTCGTTCATCATGCGGCCGAACATCTTCGGGAACCAGTAGTAGAGGCCGGCCAAGCCGCCCAGGAAGACCGACGGGAAGAGCGTGTAGTGAAAGTGGGCAACCACGAAGTAGGTGTCGTGCAAGAAGATGTCGACGGCGGCCGAACCGAGGAAGATTCCGGTGACGCCGCCGAGGATGAACGTCGCAAGGGCACCCACCGCAAACAGCATGGGCGTCGGGTAGCTCGCCGCTCCGCCCCGGAGCGTCGCGATCATCGCCAAAATCATGATCACGAACGGTACCGAGATCAGGATGGTGGTCACGCTGAACGGCATCGCCAGCCGCGCATCGATGCCGCTGACGAACATGTGGTGCGCCCACACGATGAAACTCAGGGCCCCAGCCGCGATGGTCGAGTAGACGATCGCCCGATACCCGAAGATCGGCTTGCGCGCGAACACCGGAAGAATCTCCAGAATGATGCCGAAGCCGGGCAGCAGGATCACGTAGACCTCCGGATGTCCGAAGAACCAGAAGAGGTGCTGCCACAGCAGCGGGTCACCGCCCCGCGCCGGCACGAAGAACCCCGTGCCGATGGTGCGGTCGAGCAGCAGCATCACCGCTCCGGCAACCAGCGGACCGACGGACAGGAGAAACAGCACGGCCGCCGTCAGGTGCATCCACACCAGCAGCGGCAGGCGGAAGAACGTCATGCCCGGAGCGCGCATGTTGATCGCCGTCGTGAGGATGTTCACTCCGCCCATGACGAACGATGCGAACTCCAGGGCCAGCGCCAGAAGCCAAAGGTTCATGCCCCAGTCGACGCCGCTGTACTGCGCGTCGGCCGACAGTGGCGCGTAGCCGGTCCAACCGGCGGCGGGCGCCCCGCCGGGGACGAAAAACGAAGCCAGCAAGAGGCTCGAGGCCGTGAACAGCGTCCAGAACGACAGCCGGTTGACCCGCGGGAAGGCCATGTCGGCCGCCCCGACCATCAACGGAATGAGGAAGTTTCCGAACGCACCGAGCAGGAACGGCATGGCCACGAAAAACAGCATGATCGTCCCGTGCATCGTGACCAGCGCGTTGTAGAACTCCGGCGGAACGACGCCCTCGAACATCGTCGGCTCCGGCACCCACCTCATGCCCGGCACCGCCGTCTCCGGCCACGCCAGCTGCCACCGAATCAGGTAGGCGGTGAGGCCGCCCACCACCATCATGAACAGGCTGAGCGACAGGTACTGCTTGCCGATGGTCTTGTGATCGACCGAAAAGACACACCCGCGCCAGAAACCCTCGGGGGCCGCGTGTTCGCGGACAGACGACGCTTCGCCCTTCCCGGTCGCGCTCATTCGATTTCCCGACGTGCTCAACTGCCTGCGGGAGTGGCGCCGGACGCTTCCGTCGTTGCGGGCCAGTGTTCCTGCACCCAACGCCCGTAGTCTTCCGTCGTGTGCACCGTCAGGACGCCACGCATGTTGTAGTGTCCAAACCCACACAGCTCCGCACACGCGATCTCGTACTGCCCGGGTTTCGTGGCGTTGAACCAAGCCGTGACGGAGCGGCCCGGCAGGACGTCCTGCTTGAGGCGCAGGTGGGGCAGGAAGAAGCTGTGAATGACGTCCTTGGAGCGAAGAACGAGGTGGACGTTCTGGCCGACCGGCACGTGCATCTCGTTCAGCAAAGTCAAATCGTCCGCCGTCTCAAAGTGCCCGTCCGGACCCGGATACGTGATGTCCCAGTTGAACTGCTTGCCGGTGACCCACACCTCGACGCCGCCCGCGGGCGATTGCTCTTTCACCCGCGCCCATACCGGTCCCCCAGCAGCCTCGATGCCCACGTCGAGAGCCAACACGATTGCGGCTGGCACCAGCAGCCACGCGAGTTCACTCCAGCGGTCACCGCGAACATACTTCGCCGGCTGGCCAGCCCGCTTCCGATAGCGAAGAACGAAATACAGCAGCACCCCTTCGGTGAGCAGGAACCAGAACCCGACGATGTAGTAGATGAGGGTGAAGACCGAATCGATGTCCCCCCCGAAAGTCGAGACGTTCTCGGGAAACCATTTCTGCATTCTTGCTACTCTTCAGATCATCCCCACACCGCGCCGAACCGATTGCTCATGGTGATGTGGCGCCATTGGTTCCGCGCCTCGCCCACGTGGAGAAACGGTACGATGGCTGCGCCACACCCACTGCACGCAACGTCTGGTAGCACGGAAAATGGAGGGAGGACACCCCTCTGTCGCCCCTCGAACGACGCGGTAGCGGGCGGTCAGGTATTCCGGGGTTCTCGAGATGACGCCCCCATGATGTCCGTCGCCGTTGATTTAGTCCAATAGATGGACTAACTATGCCATATGGCGATCCGGGCGAACGTTCACGAAGCCAAGACTCATTTCTCCGAGTTGCTCGAACGGGCGCATAAGGGGGAAGAGGTGATCATCGCCAAGGCGGGCAAGGCTTACGCGCGACTGGTTGCCGTGGTGGAGGCAGTGGATCGCCAGCCCGGAATGTTTCGGGGCCAGATCACCGGCGACGTGCTGGGTGGGGTTGGACCGGACGATTCCGCCTGGGGATGAGACCCTACCTGCTCGACACGTGCGCGCTGCTGTGGTGGATGGCCGACGCGCCCGAACTCGGGCGGAGTGCCCGCCGCGCGATCGCCAACCGGCGCAACCGGATCATTGTCTCCGTGGCGTCGCTTTGGGAAATCGCCATCAAACGCCGCAAGGGACGCCTCGCGGGCGTTGACGAGTACCTCGCACGGTACCCCGAGCTGCATCACCTGTGGGGGTTCTCGACCGTCGTCATCGAGCCGGGAGACGCCGTGGCTGCCGGGGCCTTGTCCCTCCCCCACGACGACCCCTTCGATCGTATGATCATCGTGCAGAGCCGGCGTCTCGCCGCCCGCATCGTGACGTGCGACGAGAGCATCCGCCGGTATGTGCCGGGTTGCGTTTGGTAGGGGGGGGCGATTCCCCGCGAAATTCGCGCCATGAGGTGCGCCGGATGAGGACGCCAGGCAGCCAAGGGACATCTGGCACAACCCAGTTCGGCGCTTCTGGCACGCCGCTCAGATCACCGCTCCCGCTCCTGCCGGCGCGGCTTGGGCGATTGCGCCACTCGCGAGCAGCGTGTCCACCTCCTCCGCGGTAAAGCCCGCCTCGAGCAAGACCTCGCGGGTATGCTCGCCGATCTCCGCCGGTCCGCGACGCAGCCCGGACGGCGTGCGGGACATCTTCACCGGGCTGCCGATGAAGTCACGGCCGCCCATACGCACAATCATGCCGCGCGCCTTCACCTGCGGATCGGCGAGCGCCTTGTCGATTGTGTTGATCGGTCCGCAGGGAATGCCGCGCGCCAGCATCTTCTCCAGCCAATGCGCGGTGCTGTGTACGGCCAGCCGGGCCTCGATCTCGGCCTTCAGCTCCTCACGATTCATGACCCGGGAGAGCGGATCGCCGAAGCGCGGATCCTCGCACAGCGCCGGCAAGTCGATCGCCTCGCAGAAGCGCTGCCACAGGCCCTGGTTGTTGACGCCGACGACCACGTGGCCATCGCCGGTCTTCAGCGCCTCATAGGGCGCGGCGAGACGGTGGCGGGCCCCGCGCGGTTCGGCGACCTCACCCACCGTGAGGTAGAGCCCCGACTCCCAGACCGTGTAGGCGAGCGCCGAGTCGAGCAGCGTCGTTTCGACCTGCTGGCCCTGCCCCGTCTTCTGCCGGTGCGCCCACGCGGCGACGACACCGAGCGCACCGAAGGTCCCGGCGTTGAGATCGGCAATGGGGACGGCGGTCGACACGGGATTGCCGCCCGGCTCGCCGACGAAACTCATGATCCCGCTCATCGCCTGCGCCACCAGATCGAGCCCGCCCCGTTCACGGTACGGACCATCGTGGCCGAAGCCGGAGATCGAGCAGTAGATGAGCGACGGATTCGCCTTCGTCAGATCCTCGTAGCCCAGACCCATGCGGTCGAGCGCACCCGGGCGGAAGTTCTCCACCCACACGTCCGCCGCGGCCGCCAGACGGCGCAACGCCGCAGCACCCTCAGGCTTCGTCATGTCCACCGCAATCGCGCGCTTGTTGCGGTTGACGAAGTCGTACGGCCGAAATGGCCCGATCGCCGCGCGGGTCACCTCGCCTCTGGGCGGCTCGATCTTGACGACGTCCGCACCGAGGTCGGCCAACAGCATCGAGCACCACGCGCCGGCAATGACGTGCGTGCAGTCGAGCACGCGCATGCCGGCGAGCGGGCCGGCGGTTCCCGGCATCGATTGTCCCGTCATGAGCCTCTTGCCACTCGTTCCGCAGGGTAGGATCGGCTGTTCTTTGGTATTGGCGACCGGTATAGGAGTTCGCACCTCGTGTAAAGTAATGGAACTTCAGGAGGAACTGTCGTCGGTGGCACCGTTTGGTGATGTGCCAGACCTGGCCCGCAACCCGATGGCGGTTCGCCCGTGGCATTGGCAGCCCTCCTTGCATGCGCCGTTTTTCGGCCGGAATCGAGATCCTAAACTAGTAGACAAGCTGTATATACGACACTTGTCAAAGGTTCTCGGTGCTTGCGCTGGTCCGACCCGGGCGGTCCGGTCCGGCTTCTAATCAGCTAGACAGCCGATATACTCGACGCTTGTCAAAGCTTTCTCAGTAATTGCGCTGGTCCGACCCTCCAAGCGGGGGGTCACCTTGCGCATCGAGCCCCCGACCGGCGAGCCCGACGTGGTGATCCGCACCGACCCAGCGGCGGGGGCGCGAGCCCGCCAGGACCCGGACCACGTGCTCGACGCCGACGTCACCGGGCCGGCGCGCACCCGCAAGGCCTCCCTGGCCGCGTTCGGTCTGCGGGCCGCCCGCTGACGGAAGGCGAGGTCAGACCGAGACGGTCGCCCCGATGAAGCGCTGGAGCGCGGATGCGATCTGGGCGCGGATCGGTGCACCGGAGATCACCATGCCGACCGCCGTGAGCGACGTGTGGATGTGGCCGCGGGCCGGGATGTGAGTGGCCTCGACGCCCGCCGCGGCCAGCGCCTCGGCGTAGGCCGCACCCTCGTCGCGGAGCGGGTCGAACTCGCACGTCACGATCACGGCCGGCGGCAGGCCGCTCAGATCCGCCGCCCGGATCGGCGACGCCATCGGGTTCGTGCGATCGTCGGGGTCGCAGTAGTGATCCCAGAACCACTCCATCAGCGGTCGGGTGAGGATGTAGCCGTCACCGTTCTCCGCGTACGACGGCCGATCGACGTCGCAGTCGGTGACCGGGCACACCAGGAGCTGCCCGGCGATGCGCGGCCCGCCGGCGTCGCGCGCCAGCCGCGCCGTGACCGCGGCGATGTTGCCGCCGGTGCTCCAGCCGCCGACGACGAGGCGGTCGGGATCACTGCCGAGCCCGGCCGCGTGCTCGGCGACCCAACGCAGCGCGGCGAAGCCGTCCTCGGCTGCGGCCGGGAAGCGGTGCTCGGGTGCGTGCCGGTAGTCGACCGACACGACCATCACGCCGGCGCGGTCGCACAGGTCTCGGCAGAACGGCTCGTCGGAGTCGGCGCTGCCGAGCACCCAGCCGCCACCGTGGAAGTACACGAGGATCGGGTGCGGTCCGGGGCCGTGCGGCCGGAACAACCGGTAGGCGAGATCTCCGCCGGCGCCGGGCAACGTGCCGTCGACGATCTCGGCGACTTCCGGCCCCATCGGCCGCGCCGCGTTCATCGCCACCGAGAAGGCGCGAGCGTCCTCGGCCGACATCGACTCGAACGTCGGCAGCCCCAGGCCGGCCAGCGTCTCGAGCACGATCGCCACGTCGGGCTGCAGCCGCCGGATCACGCCGTCGTTGCAGGTGACGCCGTCGGTCCCTTCGAGCCGGAACCCCAGGTAGCCCTGCTCGACGACGTCTATGCACGCCTGCCGGTAGCGATCGACGCCACCGATGTAGGGCAGGAAGACGCGCGGCTTCGCGGGGACGTTCGCACCCATGTACCAGGAGTTGGCCTGCGGGAACAGCGTGATGTCGGCACAGTCGTTGACGTGCTGGACCCAGCCCGCCTCGGCCGTCGGCGTGGGCTCGATCGTGGTGACACCGGTGTCGCGCAGGTGGGCCAGGCAGTCGGAGACCCACTCGACGTGCTGCTCGATGGACACGGCCATGTTCGACAGCACCGACGGGCTGCCCGGCCCGGTGATCAGGAACAGGTTCGGGAAGCCGACGGTGGTGAGCCCCAGGTACGTGAGCGGGCCCTCAGCCCACTTCTGCTTCAGCGACAAGCCGTTGCGGCCGTTGATGTCGACCGACACGATGGCGCCGGTCATGGCGTCGAAGCCGGTGGCGAACACGATGATGTCGAAGGCGAATGACTGCGACGTGGTGTCGATGCCTGTCTCGGTGATCGTGACGATCGGGTCCTTGCGCAGGTCGACCAGGTGGACGTGCGGCAGGTTGAACGTCTCGTAGTAGGTCGTGCTTGTCGGCGACATGGCCGAGGTAGCGCAGGATCTCGGGCTGGGTGGCGTAGCGCTCGGACCACTGCCACTCGGTCTCGAGCTCGGGGTCGAAGCTGTAGGAGTAGTCGATGCTCTCGATGTCGCAGCGAGCGCCCGGGTAGCGGTTCCAGTACCAGGTGCCGCCGACGTCGTCGGCGCTCTCGATCCCGACCGCGGAGAAGCCGAGCCTGCGGAGACGGTGGAGCAGGTAGAGCCCGGCGAAGCCGGCACCCACCACCACGACGTCGACGTCCGGATCCCCGATACCAGCCATGTGCATGTCCCCCTTCGGCGGTCCTGGCGGATAGCCCGCACAAGCCGGAGTGGTTGACGGAACGCCCCTTATCCGACCCAGCGTGGCATCGTTCCCAGCGGGCCTCTTTTGCCCTTGCCCCCACATCGACGACGATATGGCGGGCCGCTTGGCCCTGTCAAGTGCGCTCCGCAAGCCGCACCCGGGCGTGACTCTGCGCCGCCAGGGCTGCCATGCAGCCTGGATGGGGGTTCTGGCGGGGGTTTGGTCAGTCGGCCCAGTGGCCGCTCGTGCTTCGCAGCGCTTCGCAGAGTAGCACCGGCGTTGTGCTCGTGACTCGTGCCACGCAGCGCTCCGCAGAGTAGCATCGGCTGCGCGGCGCACGCCCGGGAGCCACGCGGGCGTGCGCGCCGCCGAGGGGCACGGCGGCTCGACGGGAAGAACGGGGACGTAGGAGCGGCTCGTGCACATCCGCGCCTTCATGTGGTTAGACTTGTTATATAGACTCGTGAGATACTTGACAGATGTCGCATCCCCGGCTATCGGCAACCCGCCATGTCCCGTGGACCTCGACTTGATGCACCGGCCGTCCTCCACCACGTCATCGCGCGCGGAATCGAACGGCGAAGGATCTTTCGCGACGACGCGGACCGGACCGACTTCCTCGCCCGCCTGGCCGAACTGGCCGTGGAAACCGAGACACCCATC
>Ga0316622_100000269_pt1 | contig 28629 bp, 26 predicted proteins | sample OWC_Aug_OW2_C1_D_FD_207646 | JGI IMG/M metagenome (GOLD analysis project Ga0316622, IMG submission 207646) | Wetland soil microbial communities from Old Woman Creek delta, Ohio, United States - OWC_Aug_OW2_C1_D5_C | ecosystem: Environmental > Terrestrial > Soil > Wetlands | place: USA: Ohio... | reverse complement strand
ACGAAAACGAAGATGCCGTTCGGGAATCGATGGTCGATCTTCTTCGGATCGATACGCTCGGCGGAAATCCCAGAGTGCTCGAGATTGGCTGCGGAACCGGCCGGGACTCGTTCCGCATCGCACGAAGGATCAGGGCTGGCGATTTCTTCGTGCAGGATTTGTCCAGCAACATGGTCCAAAAGACGCAGCGGCGATTGGAGCAAGATCGCCAGCAGCTTGGCCTAACTTGCGACGTCTATTATTTCGTTTCCAGTGGAAGCCATTTGCCTTTCTCCGACGGTTATTTCGATGCCGTCTTTCATTTTGGCGGCTTCAATAACTTTGCCAACCAGAAGAAGAGCATGGTCGAAATTGCCCGCATTGTGAGGACGGGCGGAAGGGTCGTCATCGGCGACGAATCCCTACCCCCGTGGTTGGAGGGAACGGAATTCGGCGAGATCGTCACAACGAACAACCCACTCTTTCGGCACAAGATCCCGCTCGATTCCTTACCGTCGAATGCGCGAGAGGTCGTCGTCCGATGGGTAATCGGCGGCTGTTTCTACCTAATCGATTACACAGTGGGAGAGGGAACGCCTCCGCTGAATCTCGATCTTCCGCACAAGGGTTGGCGTGGCGGCACGATGCGCACTCGGTACTTCGGTCGCCTCGAGGGCGTAACGCCCGAGGCGAAGGAGATGGCGATTGAGGCTGCGCGGCGGAGTGGTCTGAGTCTCCACCAGTGGCTGGATACGGTCGTTCGACAGGCAGCCAAGCGCGGAACCGAGTAAGTTATGCGCTGGAAAAAGCTGGGCCACGTCTTCCGTCCCGCGGGCGACCTGCCCTGGGCCCGGTCCCACGCAGCGAATCCCGTCGCGGAGCATATCGAGGGAGATTTCTTTCGGATCTACTTCAGCGCGCGCGACGAGAGGAACCGGTCGAGCATCGGCTCTATCATCATCAACCTGGAGGAGCCCACGCGCGTCCTTGAGATCAATCCGACGCCGGCACTGACCCCTGGCGAACTCGGGATGTTTGATGATTCCGGCGTCTCAATCGGATGCATACTTCCCGTCGGCAGCGCCCGGTTCCTGTACTACATGGGCTGGAACCTTGCTGTGACGGTTCCGTGGAAGAACGAGCTCGGGCTCGCCATCAGTGCGGGACCCGGAGCCCCGTTCAGGCGTCACTCGCGGTTTCCGATCATTCGGCTGGATGAGACCGACCCGTACACGCTCTCGTATCCGTGGGTGCTGTGCGAGGGGAACCGGTACCGGATGTGGTACGGCTCAAACCTCCGCTGGGGTCCAGAAAAGCAGGACATGCTTCACGTCATCAAGTACGCCGAGTCGGACGATGCCATACACTGGAAGCGGTCGGGCAAGGTTGTGATCGACTCAGCCGCTCCCGACGAGAATGCCATCTGCAAGCCCTGCGTTCTTCGCGAAGCGAATGGCTATCGGATGTGGTTCTGTTGCCGCCCGTACGCAGAGAAGTACCGTATACATGTTGCAGAGTCCCATGACGGCATCAAGTGGAAGCGATTGGGCCAAGATGAAATCGGGGTGTCGCCCGACGGATGGGACTCGGACATGATCGAGTATCCGTGTGTCTTTGACCACGGGGGCCGCAGGTACCTCCTCTACTCGGGGAATGGATTCGGCAAGGCAGGCTTCGGCATTGCCGTGCTGGAGAGTAAAGGGGCCTGATGGATACCTCGGAGCTGGAGGCCAGGAACAGCCGGCGCCTCCCGGAGATGCTCGGCCCTTGATCGTCTGCCCGAAATGCCGCGCCGCGCTCGTCGAGGGCGATGGGGGCCTTCTCTGCGCCAGCTGCGCTTACCGGGCTGATCGCGAGGACGGCATTGTCCTCTTCAGCCGAGAGATCCTTCCCGACCACGAAGATTACCGCGCGGAAGGAGTCGACGCGCTTTACCGCGTCGAGCAGGTGCACTTCTGGTTCAGCCATCGGTTGCAGGTAATCCAGCGGGCCTTCCGGGATTACGTCGGACATCGGGAAAAGATCTTGGATGTGGGGGCGGGAACCGGTCACACGGCGCGCGCACTCCACGAAGACGGGTACCGCGATATCTCGCTCGGCGAAATTCACACGAACGGGCTCCGTTACGCGAAACGATTCGGCTTCGAGCAGCTCTACCAGTTCGACGTGCGATGTCCACCTTTCGCTGACCACTTCGACGCCATCGGCCTATTCGACGTGGTCGAACATACCCGGGACGACGGTCTCGTCGTCCGCAATCTGCACGCCATGCTGCGTTCTGGCGGTCGGGTCCTCCTGACCGTCCCAGCGCATCGCTGGCTCTGGAGCCGCGTCGACGAGCTCTCCGGGCACCATCGACGCTACAACCGGGAATCCATGACGGCTCTCCTTGAGGCGAGCGGCTTTGACGTACTGGAATGCCGCTATTTTTTCATCGCCCTCGCGCCGGCGCTGCTCCTGCGCTCGCTCCGGGCCAGGCGTACCGATTGGGGTCACGTGGGGTCCGACGCGGGCCTGGCCATAACAGGAGTGACCAACACCATCTTGGGACTAGCCAGCCGGGCGGGCGACATTCTCTTCTCTCCCCTTCGCTTCACGATCGGCGGGAGCCTCTTGGCCATCGCGAAAAAACGAAGGGACAGCCAGGGCTAATCAGCGACCTAAAACCCTGCCTCTGCCGCCACGAGGCGCATTCCTACGGGTTCTGACTCAGCAGGCTGCCTTGCGAGTCAGAAACGCATCATCCTGGCTGACAACATCCGTGCAGGGCCGTATCACTCTACCGCATGGTCGCATCGACGATGCCCATGAACTTTTCGCTGTCCATGGGCAGCGCCTTGCTTCCTTCCACAAGGTATACCCCATTCTTCACGGTGTTCTTCGTGATCAGGGCATTTGCGCCGACAAAGGTCCCTGGCGCAAGTACTACGTTGTTTGAAATCGTTGAATTGATCCCCAAGAAGGAACTCTCACCGACGACCACATCTCCTGCAATGGCAACCTGCGACGTGATCCATACATGATCCTCGATGACGCTCCGGTCTCCAATCTGGTTGCCGGACCAGATCACCACATTGTTCCCAATTCGGACATCCAGATTTATTGACTGGTTTTCCAGAATGAAGCAGTTCTCTCCCACAGCGATGGGCGCAACGCGGAAGATGTTGGAACTCACGTAGCTTACAAAGCCGTAACCGCGGCTCTTTGCATCCAGGTATTTTTGCGCCCGGAGTCTATTCATCTTCTGAAAGCCGAGAGGGATGAAGAGCTTGAATGTGTTCGGGGGGAATGCCTGCTCAATGGTTTCGTGCGCCACCACGGGCAGGTCGTGAAATCGGCTCTTGTCTAGGAAGGCCTTGTCAACGGCGAAGCCGCAGATCTCGTGCGGACTATCGTTGGCGAGATACCTGAAGGCGATATCCGCCCCCTGACCACACCCAAAGATCACCACCTTGCTCACGAGCGGCCCACCTTTCGTCTCCGCGCCGCGCTGCGCCTGCTGCTTTCCTCGGCTGCACCAGAGTCACTCTCGGCGTATCCGCGAAGCGCTCGACCCCGTCCCGTTCCGCCTCGTCCCGTGGTCGCCATTCGCCGGCGGGCCAGGGGTTCATTCAGCGTTGCCCCAGCGGGTCCCTCAACTGGCGTAGGTCTGCTTCAGCAGCGGCCTGTCCGTCTTGCCATTCGGGTTCTTGGGCATTCGCTCAAGGATATGGACCTTCTCGGGGATCATATACCGAGGAATCTTCTCGGCGACCTTTGACTTGATCTCTGCGGCGGTAAGCTTCCCTTCCGTTGCGACCACCGCAACGATGCTGCTGATGTTGTCCTTCACAGCGTGGAGCGCCACCGCCTCGTCAATGCCGTCGATGGCCACCAAGGCGTGCTGGATCTCCTCCAGTTCGATCCTGTACCCTTGGTGTTTGATCTGGAGGTCCTTCCGACTGACAAAGTAGAGTTGCCCGTCAGCAGGATTCACGCGAACCAGATCCCCCGTCCGGTAGAGCCGCTCGTGGAACGAAGAATTCAGCGGGTTCTGGACGAACACCTTGGCCGTCTGTTCAGGCTGATTGTAGTAACCAAGTCCGACACACGGACCTCCCAAGCACAATTCGCCGACGCCCCCCGTCTCTACCGCCTGCTCGTCATCGAGAACGTAACCGCGAAAGTTCACGATCAGGCTCCCCAGCGGGGGAAACCCATCGAGGGCCTCAAAGTCTTTTTGGGTAACCCGGTAGCTGGAGCAGATGCATGTGCACTCGGTCGGCCCGTACACATTGTAGAACTCCGCTTGATCGCCGAGTTCGTCGAAGAGAGGCTTGAGCTTCACCTTCGGATATCCTTCCCCCCCGAAGATGATCTTCCGCAACGAGCCCAGATACTCCCGCTTCGCCACCTTCATAGTTTGCAGATACATCAGGAGCGAAGGAACGGAGAAAAACACCGAACAGCCTTCCCGATGGATCCGCTCCACGATGGCATGTGGGTCAAGCATAACCCCGGCACCGAAGGGGACCAGGGTCGCTCCCGAGAAGAGGCTCGAGAAAATGTCGAAGACGCTGTTATCGAAATAGAGAGGGTTCAGATTCGTGATGATATCGTGCGGAGAAAGTTCGTACTGCGATTGCGCCCACGAGATGAACCAGAGGAGATTACTGTTCGAAATCGTGGCGCCTTTCGGCGTTCCGGTAGACCCAGAGGTAAACATCACGTAGACAGGGTCCGACCCATCGATGTCATACGGCAATGACAACGGTCCTGCAGCATATTCTTTGCATATCGAGACATTATCGGGAGCGCGCTCGCAGAACACGATGCGATCGTCGTAACCGGCCATGCCGAAGCCGGGGTGCGCAAACACGAGCTTAGGGGAGCACTGGACAAGGATCTTCTGCAGGCGTTCTCGCGGATTCCTCGGGTCTACCGAGAAGTAGGTCGCGCCCGTTTTCCAGCACGCCACGATGAGCGCGTAGGCAGCCAGCGTCTTCTCGAGGGCTATGCACACACAATCGCGCTTTTGGACACCCTTGGCCAGAAGGAAGCGGGCCAGTTGATCGGACACAACGTCGAGTTGATGGTAAGTGATTGGCAGGCCGTCGAACGAGATGGCCAGCCTCTCTGAGTGTGCCGCGGCAGTCCGGGCAAACCGCTGGGCCACGTTGTAGCAATAGCTCGGTTGCATCGCTATACCTTTCTAAATCGTGAGCCCGCCGTCGATCTGCAAGGTACGTCCCGTGAAGTACTCATTCTCCAAGATGAACCGCACGGCGCTGACAATCTCCTCAGGTGTGCCGAGGCGCTTCAGCGGAGTATTCTTTCTCACACGACCCAATAGCTCTGCGCTGATGGCGTTTTGAGTGGAAGGCGTGTCGATGAACCCCGGTGCCAGGCTGACAACGCGAATGCCGAACGGACCCAACTCCTTTGCCAGAGCCATGCTGAGACCGTTCAATCCCGCTTTGGCGGCTGAGTACGCCGCTTGGCCAGGGTTCCCGGAGGCGCAAATGGAGCTGATATTGATGAGAACACCCCGTTTCTTGGCGGCGATCATTTGTTTTGCCGCACATGCGCACACGTAGAACGGCGCGCTCAGGTTGGTAGCTATGACCTTGTCCCACATATCGAAACTGTGCACGACCAATTTCCCATCCTGAAAGGATACGGTCGGTGCACTGAAAAGTATCCCGATGCTGTTGACCACAACATCAAACGCGGCGTGCTCAACCTGGCACTGGTCGAAAAGTGCCTGGGTCGCACGGGGGTCAGACAGATCACACTCTGTCGCCTTGAAGCCTGCCGTCGACAAGAATTCAGGCGAGCGCACCGGTGCCTTGTCAACCCCCAGGACCGAATAACCGCGAGCCAAGAGGTCCATCGCGATGGAGCGGCCCAGACAGCCGCCGGCCCCCGTGATCAAAGCATGTCTCATTGTAATGGAGTCCCCAACCCGTCGGACTAAAACGACCACTCCCAGCGTGCTTGGAATTCTATCTTATGCGATAGCCTTCCCTCTGGTAGCGAGAACCTGCCGAATACCTTCCACCGACGTGATGGACCGGATCTCGGTCTCTGCCAGATCCAGACCGAACTCGCTCTGGATGGCCACGACCAGGCGGAGGTGTGTCAGCGAATCCCACGACTTGAGCGCCTTGAATTCCTCACCGGAGAGGGCGGCGTTCAGTTCATCGTCCTCGAAGATGTCCGCGAGAGTCTGCCGCAGTTTGTCCATGAATGCGTTCCTCAGAGTAGCGACTGTCAAGCCTTCGCCGGGACCCCCGCCTGCGAAGTCAAGACAGCCGACTGGTGACAATCACCGAGGGGTTTGGCCGTCCCATCGCCGACGACTACAACATACTCCAGGAGCATCTGGAAATTCTTGGGACAAGCGCCCTGGGGCGTTGCCTCTCATCGGAAGGCCGTCGATCACAACGCGCCTGTACCCTATACCTCAAAGAAGAAGCCAGCGCAAACATCCGCGTACTGTGCCCTGTACCGGACGCTGGCCTCAGATTAATAGCCGAAGCTCTTCATGTGCTTCGGCGCGCTGGCGCCCTGGTTGAGGATCAGGTCGAGGATGGTGACACCGTGCTCAAACGGCGGGTACAGCTGCGGGTATTCCGGATACCCGCTGTAGTCCATCCAGCACACCTCGATCCCCTGCGCCGCGAACAGTTCTTCGTCGAGGTATGCCTTTGCCGAGGGGCCAGACAAGTACCTCGAGGCGCCTGCCTGCCGACACAACTCGAGCAATCGCTCACTCTTGCCTTCCACAACCTCATAGTCCATCGACCAAAACAGCTTCGTCTTGATGCCGAGGAAGCTGCAAATAGCCTTCAAGAATCGAAGGTTGATCCGGCTGAGGAGAGTCTCCTCCGTTTCTAGGTATAACGCCTCGAGCATATGCCGCTGCTCTTTGAAGCAGGCCGCCTCGGCGTAGTTCGCCCGGATCGTATCCCAGTGCCGGCGTGGCCATTTTGGATCGCTCACACTGATCTCGCGGATCTTTTCGTAGTATCGGCCACTCACGTTGACCGGGATCGTCAGCCATTTCAGGCCGTTGGGCGTCTTGATCAGGTTCCGATTCCGCCAATCCCGCCGTGTGTATTGGACATCGTCCATCAAGATGAACTCGTCGACCATATTGATGAGGTCAAAGTAGCCCTTCCAGGGGATATAGTTTGATTGAACAATCGCCACGCTCTTTGGCATCTATCCCGCTCCGCGAGCACCGAACCCCGGACACCCGACATGCCCCTGCGGGACTCCAAGATCGAGGCCCGACGGGAGAAAACGATACCATCGCTGCGCTTTCCCGGCCAGAGCAAAAGGGAATTTGGCCGCCCGCCGTGGATGGCCGGCATGCATGCGAATACATCGACACCCCAGGTGCATGCCTCGACCACCCGCCTGCGCTGAGCAAGCGCTGTCCCGGCGCGAAACCCGCGATCCATCGCCAGGCCGCCGAATCGGGCGCCAGAAAGTCATCCCCCGCCACCTCCTCGCGCCAAAACGGTGCCGCGCGCACCGATCGGAGATCGCACCCACAGCGATCCGCCGACCTGCTCCGTCGCACAACCGCGGAGCGGCCCGATCAAGGCCTCGTCCACAAAGCGCCTGACACCGAGATGCCGCTCGTCGTAGTCGTGAAACATCACGAGGCCGCCGGGCAGCACCTTCGGCCACCACGGTAGCGTGCTCCCACCCGTCTTGGCCACCGAAGCCGTCCACGCCGGTTGGCTCTTCGGGTCCAGGGTCGTGCCTTTGAACGTGTCCACCGCGTACACGCCGCCCCCGCTCCCGCTCGCAGTTCGGCAGCCAGGTAACACGTCCCGACCCCGACCCAGCTCCCAATCTCGACGACACAGTCTCCTGTGCGAACTCGGGAAGCAGCCAGGTATAAGGCCACGCGCTCGGGCCAACCTCCCATTTTCTCCTGTGGAAACACGCTCCGGAGCCGGAGTAACTCCTCCTGCCGGGTCCGGGGCATCTCTTTGGCGAGCCCGCTCTCCCGGAGATACGCCTCCGCCTCGCGCCGGGCGCACCGAGCCACGTGCCAGCGCTTCAGGAACCCCATGCGTGCACCACCTTCCGCGCGCGGACAATGAGGGAGTCCCCGAAGAGCACGGCATCGCTCACCACACCAGTAATGTCGCGGACGCCCTGGGCGCTCAAGGCGCGGGCGAGGATGCCCGGCCCACACTACGTCGAGGAGTCTCCCCGTCGGCGACCCTTCCATGACCCTGAGCAACGCCGCATAATCCGAAGCCAGCCGGTCGTCCGCCATCACGATTCCCTGCCCGTGCCGCCGCCGATGCGCTGAAAAAGCGCGCCGTATCTGTCCGTGTAAGCCTGTTGCGAGTGGCGCTCCACGACGCGGCACCGGCCGGCAGCACCCAGACGGGAGCGGAGGTCTGGGTCGGCGGCGAGGGTGAGCAGCGCCTCCTGCCACGCCTCGGCGTCTGCCGCCAAGAATCCCGTCTCCCCGTGTCGGATTAGCTCATTATTGATGCCCACCGGGGACGCGACCGCAGGGACGCCGACCCCCATGTACTGGAGGATCTTGAAACCGCACTTCCCGCGGGTCCAGAGGGTGTCCTGGAGTGGCATGATTCCGATGTCGAAGCTCTGAAGATCGGCGATCTCGTCTTCCACCCGATAACGCTTCTTCACGACCTCTATACCGGGCAGGTCGATGAACTCGCTGGATACGATCTTCAGGCGAAACCTGTCTACCTTGTCCGCGACGGCCCGGAACACGTCGCCAAGTGCCGCCACGTGCGGAAGGCCTCCGGGCGTGCCCAGCCAGCCGACGGTCACGCCATCGCTCGCCGCCACCTGTCGTCTTGGTGCATAGCGTTCCGTGTCTATTGGCGTTGGCAGGACGTGGACGTCGGGACAGATCGGGCGAGCGAAGCCCGCCAGGAACTCGTTGCCCGCGACCACGGCCCGACAGACGCGGACTGTCCGGAGAAATTTGGCGAATGACTTCACGCGCAGCGGTTTCCCGTGCTCCAGTTCGTGGAACATCACGGCATCGTCGAAGTCGAACACGAGGTTGGGATTCAGCCACCGCATCCAGGAAAGCTCCGGCCCGTGCAGCGACGTTTTTTTCTGGAGGACCACCACGTCGTGCCGCGCGCACTCTCGGACCATACGAAGGCGCCCGATGGGGTGCGAGGGAATCGGGAACAGCGTGCACAACCACCCCCCTCGCTCCAGCGCCGGTATCATGCATGTGATCCTGAGGCGCGAGCTGGGCGGCTGCCGCTTGGACAGGAGGAACAGGACTTTCATTGCAAAGAATCCACCCGACGGCGAACCCACAGCCAATGTAAAATGGAAAACTGACAATTGAAAACCGATCAATAGGCAAGCGGCTAATGGCCGGTTGTCAGTTTTTCATTTCACATTTTGCATTGTTTTTCGACACTCAGGACGTCGACTCGTCAATTGGGCGATCGGTCGAGTGGGAAGGACCAGTTGAGGACTCGACCAATTGACCAATCGACCCCGCCTTCTCGCGCCTTCGCGCGACGGCCTCGCGGTACACCCCCATGAGTCCAGTCTGGTACCGCACCCAGGTGTACGGAAGGATTCGCTCCCGTGCCGCCGCCCCCATCATCGCGCGCATCTGAGGGTGCGCATGAAGCCTGGCCAGCCGTTCCGTCAGCGACTCAGTATCCCTCGCCGGCACCAGGAAACCCGACTCGCCGTCCACCACCAGCGATCCCGCCTCCGGCGTGGTGATTACCGGGAGGCCGGCCGCCATCGCTTCCGCCGTGACCTTGGCGCTCCCTTCGTCCAGCGTGGGTAGGACAAACGCCGACGCGGCCGCGTAGTGCGGCGCGATGTCCCGAGCAAAGCCCTCCGCCCGCAGCCCCGGCACATCGCGGTACCGCGCGAGGAGATCACGCGCCTCCTCGTGAACGGACCCAACCAGGATCAACTCGGCGTCGCGAAGACCGAGCCGTCGCCAGCCCTCAAGGAGGTACCGGATTCCCTTCCGAAGGCACACCTGCCCCACGAACAAGGCGCGGAACGGTCTCGGTGCCCGGGAACCGGGCCGCAGCCGCTCCGCATCGACACCCCGTGGGAGAACTCGGATCTTTTCCGCCGGCACGCCCCGGGCGACCATGGTGTCGCGGGTAAACTCGGCCGGGACCAAGACGACATCTGCCTCGTCGAACTCGTCCAGGGCGACCGTCAGCTCCCGGACCCAGTGGTCGTAGCGCGAGAGGCCCGGCCAGGACGGTCCCGGCCATCGAATCCCCGCCGCGGCGTATTCCGTCTCCAAGATCTCGCGACTGTGGCGGGGATGCGCGTAATTGCGCTCGAGGAGGGCCACAGCTCCGCCTCGCTTCGCGGCGCGCAGCGTCCGGAGAGCCTCGTGGGTCCAGCCGTGGACCAGATCGCACTCTTGGCGCGACACGCAGACCGCCGCCACCCGGTCCACCCAGCCCCGCTTCATCGGGTAGTAATAGCGCGATGGCAAGAGCGAGAAGACCTTCGTGGGCTGGAAGCGAACCTCGCGCACCAGCTCGCGTGGGATAGCGTTCAGCCGATTCCGCGGCGTAATCACCCGATGCAGCCATCCGTTTTTCCACACGCCGGTGACCGCGTGCCCGGCTACCTCCGCCAGTCCGCTGCCTCCGATCGGCGACGCGGTGGCGTAAATCACCCGCACGACTTCCCCCGCGCTTGGGTTGGGTCCGCCCTCGTCGCGCCCCACGCCTCGAGCATCCGCTGGATCCCTTCGGTAAGGGGCACGCGGGGCGCCCACCCCGTGCGCTCGCACAGTCGGCTCGCGTCCAGGATGTTCGCGCTCACGTCCGCGGCCCGTGCCGGGGCGTATCGCACCGCCGGGGCTCGACCCAACACCCGACCGATGACCTCCACCAACGCTTTGAGGGAGGTGCCCCGGCCGGTCCCGACGTTGAAGATCCGCGGCCCGTCGGGACCGGGATCGTACGTCAAGACCCGGACGATCGCATCGATCAGGTCCTCCACGTAGAGGAGATCCCGAGTCACACTCCCGTTCCCCCAGAGCGTGATCGGCTCATTCCGGAACGCCCGGTAGGTGAAAACGGTCGCCGCGCTCTGCCCGCGCCTGGGATCCTGTCCGGGGCCGTACGCGTTCCCGGGTCGCAGGACGACGTAGTCCAGCTCGTGGAGCCGGTGGAAGAGTCCGAGGTACTTCTCAACCGCGAGCTTGCTCACCCCGTAGGCGCAGATGGGTTCCGTCGGATCGTCTTCCCGGATGGGCAGCCTCTGCGCGTTGCCGTACACCGTACCCCCGGACGAGACGTATACCACTCGATGCACCCGGGCCGCCGCGCACGCCTCCCAGAGGCGGATGGATCCCAGCACGTTGTCTTTGAGGTCGGCGGCCGGATCCTCGTTGGAGGTCGCGGGAATGGTCGTCCACGCGAGGTGGACGACGGTCGAGCCTGGTGTGACAACGGATCGGAGTGCGAGGGCGTCCGACAGGTCACCCACCACGGTCTCCACCCCCGAAATCGCCGCGGGCCGCGCCCGATCGAAGACGAGGACGGGGACCCGGTCCGCAGCGAGCCGCTGCGTCAAGTGCCCCCCGACGAATCCGGCCCCGCCGACGATGACAACGCGCGACGTCTGGATCATGCCGCTCGTGCCCCTAGTTTCTTGCTCACCAGTTCCTCGTACAGGTCCTGGACAGCCGTCACGAAGCGCGCCGTCGTGAATCGAGCCAGCACCGTCTCCCGGGCCGCCGCCGCCAACCGGTCGCGTAGCGCGGGATCGTCGAGCATCCGAACCAGCGCACGACGAAGCGCACCGGGCTCGGCGCACGGCACCACCAGGGCGTCGTGTTCGTGCGTGACCGCCTCCGTATTGCCGGCAACGTCGGTGGCGATCACGGGGCGAGCCATGGCCATGGCCTCGAGCACTACATTTGGAAACCCTTCCTGCAGCGTTGGCACGACGAAGAGATCCGCCGCCGCCAGCAGGTCAGGGATGTCTCTTCGCAGGCCGGTGAAGGTCACAGCCGGAGTCAGGCCGTACGAGTCTGCCTCAGCCCGCACCGCCGCCTCCCCCCGCCCCGTGCCGACCACCACGAGCCGCAGGTTGCGCTCCCGCCAGAGCGGCGCAACCGCCTCGAAGAGAAACCGGTGCCCCTTCTCCGGATCGAGGCGGCTGGTGGTCATCACCGTGAATGCCGTCTGCGCGATCCCAAGCTGACGCTTCGCCTCGGCCCGCGGCAACCCTGGCCGGAATCGATCGGAGTCCACCCCGTTATAGATCACCCGAACGCGGGCCGGATCCAGTCGGTACCACGACACAACTTGATCTCGGACCGCCCGGCAGACAGCGATGTTCGCATCGGTCACCCTCCCGAGGAGGTGACTGTATAGGCACCGCTTCGGCCGGCGATGAAGAAACACCACATGCTCGTGGCTGATCAAGACCGGGGCCTTGGCGACCAATCCCGCCACCCGCGCAAAGAGAGACGGGTGATAGGACGAGGCATGGACGATCGCGATCTCCCGCTCGCGGATGAAGCGCGCCAGATCCCGCACAATCCCGATGCCCCACCCCTTTTTCCGGCGGCCCAGCACGACCACTTCGAAGCCGGCGGCGGCGATCTCGCGGCCGACGGCACCGTCGTTTTCCAGGGCGCAGGCAATCGGCCGGAACCGTCGGGTATCAAGGCCCCGGAACAGGTTCAGCACCCCCTGCTGGACCCCGCCCTGGTTGAGGCCGATCACGACGCGAAGGACGTTAATTGGTCGCACCGGCTCCGGCTCCCGCCCGGTGGCCGACGCGGTCCATCACGGCCGCCGCCACTTCGTCTACCCCGAGGGCCTCCAGGCACTCGCTCCGCTTCCCCGGCAGGCATCCGGGCAGCCCGCAACTGGAGCACTCCCAGGCCTGCTGGACGACGACATGGGGTCCGGCGGTTTGCGTGCCTCCGGGCGCCGGATACGGCGTGCGTTCCGGTGTGGGAACCCACGGTCCCCAGTTATAGGCGCCCGTGGGCCCGAACAGGACCACGCACGGAACGCTCAGCGCCGCGGCGAGGTGGGTTGGCGCGGAATCCACTCCCAGGAAGACCTGAGCGGCCGCAAGAAGAGCGGCCAATTCCGTGAGGCTCAGCGTGCCGGGGAATTGCGGCACCGGTTCCCCGACCAGGTCGATGATGCGGCGGACCCTGCCTCGTTCTTCCTCTTCCGGGCCGCAGGTCAAGACGACCTGGACGCCCTGGGCGAGCAGGCGCCGTACGCAAGCCGCGAACCGCTCCTCCGGCCATGCCTTGAACTGCCAGCGGGTGGTCGGGTGAACGATAACAAGAGGCGTCCCCGCGCGGATTCCTGCCGCCCGGAGGCGCTCGACTGCCTGTCGTGTCGCGACCTCGGGGAGTTTCACGCGGACCGGAGCCGTCTCGACGGCGAAGCCGGCCGCCCGTAGAACATCGAGGTCTTGCTGCACCGCATGGGCCTTGACGTCCGATATGACCACTTGGTCGAAGGCCCAACGCCGGACGTGTCGGGTGCGATAGAACGGCAGGACTCCGACGCGGCGCGCCGCACCGGACACCAACGCCAAGAACGCCCCGCGATCCCCGCCGCCCAAATCCAGTGCCAGGTCGAACCGCTCCCGCCGGAGACGCCGCAGGAGTGTTGCCTGCTCCGCTAGGTAGCGCCCCAACCCGCCTGCGCGGCGAGAACTCCTCGTCACTGTCAGAACCGCATCCACATCCGGACACAGGGCGACGAGCTCCTCCGTCCCCGCCGTCACGAGATACGTGACGTGGCACTCAGGCGCAATCGCTTTGATGGCGGTCGCCACCGCCGTCCCCAGCAGCGCGTCGCCGATATGACGGAGCTTGATAATCAGCGCACGCTTCGGCGCAGAGTCACGTGGACTCATGGGCATTGGCCACGCCGGCACGGGGTCGAGGAAATGCAAAATGAAGAACGGACAATGGAAAACCGGGCAAAAGGACACACCCTCCGTTGACCGGCTGTCAGTTTTTCATTTTTCATTTTACATTGCCCCTCGACACTCGGCTCTCAACTCTCTGCACGCCCTCCACTAACAATCTCGATCAGCGAGCGCATCCGATGGTCGTAGGTGTGTTCGCGCCGCGTACGCTCGCCAGCCCGCGCCCCGGCCGCGCGACGCTCCTCCTCGTGGGCCAGGTAGTGCGCGATCAGCCGCTCGCACTCCTCGAACGAGGCGAAGCATACAACCTCGCCCGGCACTTCGTACAGGTCCGGGATCTCCTCCTTGGCATCCACCAGTTGGCATGCCCCGACGCCGGCCGCCTCGAACAGCCTTGGGTTCACCCCGTACGGCCACTGGCCGAACCATGCGTGGAGGTTCAGAACGACCTTGGCCCCCGCGAAGGCGCGCACCATTTCCGCCGGCGTGAAGAAGCCGTCTGTGAGCACTCGACGGATGGGCGAATCCGGGGCGAGTTTCTTGCCCCACGGGCCCCACACACGCACTCGGTAACCGGCCAGGAGCTTCCGGATCCATTCTTCGCGCAGGGGGCCCCAATCGCCGGCGAAGCAGACATCGCTCTCGAACCGGTTCGCCGTTACGCCTTCCAAGGTCTGGGGGCGATGGACCCCAGGATCCGCCGCCAGCGGCAGGAAGCGCGCCCCGGGAACTCCGGCGGCCCGGTACTCGGGCAGGCACCCCCGGGCATTCGTAAAATAGAAGTCGTACCAGCCGGCTTGCCGGAGGGACCTGGGCAGCTGGAACGGATCGTTCAGCCACCAGCAAGCCGTCGGAATGCCCAGCTGCCGGAGCGCACGCACCAACTCTTCGCCGACGTCGAATCCGAACAGGGTGAGGAAGAGGTCCGGCCGTTCCGTCGTCGCCATCCGGCACAGCCTTGCGTTCATCCCCGGGGCCGAACCGCCGCCACCTGGCAGCGCGCCTCGAATCTTGTCCCCCCACCGCGGCGCGCAGTCGAAGACCGTAACCTCGTGTCCGAGCCGACGGAGCGCCGCGGCAACGAACCCTCCCATGGGCACCGTTCGCAAGTGCCCGGGGGCCGCGAGCAGGATCTTCATGACCGGGTCGCCCGCCTCATCCCCGCGCGGGCCCTCGTTCCCGCTCCCACAGGGCTGCATACTTTGCCAGGGTGTAGCAGGCGTAGAGCCCCGCGAGAAGCAGGCCGCGCCACCCGTCGAGGAATCCCCGCTGGAAAACGTACATCCGCAGAACCGTCCACACGGGTCGCAGCGTGAGGTCGATCACGCCGCACCGTTTTCCGGCTGTGTGCATCTCCTCGGCGGCCAAATCCGCGTAGCGGGCCATCCGCTGGAGAAAATCTTGCACGGAGGCATACGTGTGGTGCTCCAGCAGTTCCCGAAGCGCCCCAACCGTGCCCGCGACCTCGACGGTCTCGTGGACTGCCCGAGGCTGGAATCGCCCCCGCCCCTTCCGGAAGAGCCGGATGGACCGATCCGGGTACCATCCCCCGTGACGGATCCATGCTCCCAGGAAGTAGTTCCTCCGCCCGACCGAGTAGCCGTCGGCTGGCCCGGCAACCCGGAGCACTCCCTCGATCTCCCGCCGGAGCGCCTCGGGCACCCGCTCATCTGCGTCCAGGACGAGCACCCATGCCTCGCCGCACCGCTCGACCGCCAGGTTCTTGTGCGCGGCGAACCCGCGCCACGCATCTCGAAAGGTCCGCGCACCGTAGCTCGCCGCGATCTCCAACGTCCGGTCCTGACTTCCCGAATCGCAGACCACGATCTCGTCGGCCCACTTCACGCTGTCCAGGCAGGGCCGGATGTTCTGCTCTTCGTTCAGGGTGATGACGGCCACCGACAGGCCGGGCCGCTCGGTGGTCACGAGGCAACCTCTGCCGCCTTGAGCTGGGTCTCGTAGAGTTGGGCGTACACGCCCTGGCGGGCCAGGAGGCTGGCGTGGGTTCCGGTCTCGACGATGGTACCGTCTTTCAGCACCAAGATCTTATCTGCCCGGAGGATCGTGGACAGGCGATGGGCGATGACGAAGGTCGTCCGGTGCTCCATGACCCGGTCCAGGGCCTCCTGCACGACCCGTTCCGATTCCGCATCCAGTGAGGAGGTCGCCTCATCCAGGATGAGGATCGGCGGGTCCTTCAGGATGGCCCGGGCGATGGCAATCCGCTGCCGCTGTCCACCCGACAGGCGGACGCCACGCTCCCCGATCCGCGTCTGGTAGCCGTCCGGAGTGGCCCCGATGAACTCGTGCGCATTGGCGAGCCGGGCAGCGGCTTCGACGCGGGCGGCGCTGATGTCGCTCCGCCCATAGGCGATGTTGTTGTAGATCGTGTCGTCGAAGAGGATCGTCTCCTGCGTGACGATCCCCATCTGGGCCCGGAGAGAGTGGAGCGTCACCCCGCGGATATCCACCCCGTCGATCAGGATCGCGCCGCTGCTCGGGTCGTAAAACCGTGGGATCAGATTGACCAGGGTCGTCTTGCCCGCGCCACTGGGGCCGACGATCGCCACCAACTCACCCATCTTGGCGGACAGGGAGACGTCCGTTAGGATCGGCTGGTCCGCATCGTAGGCGAAGTGCACCCCGAGGAACTCGATCCGATCCTGAATGATGGGGAGATCCGTCGCCCCGGGCGCCTCCGCAACGTCCGGCTGCGTATCGAGGAGCTGGTAGATGCGGGTCAATCCCGCCACCCCCTGCTGCACATTGTTGTTGATCTGGCTGAGCCGCCTGATGGGCTGGTAGAGCGACCCGAGTGCGCCCAGGAAGGCGACGAAAGCACCCGGCGTGAGTTCGCCGGAGATGACCAGGTATCCGCCAACCCAGACTGCCAGGACCACACCGATAGCTCCCAGCGTTTCCATCACGGGGTGGGTGAGGCAGTCCACCAGGCTGATGCGCATGAGTGCCTTGAAAACCCGTTCGTTATGGCCACGGAACCGCTCTCGCTCGTAATCCTCCATGGCGAAGGCCTTGACGATGCGGATGCCGGAGATGGTCTCCTGGAGCAGCGTGTTCAGCTCGGTATACCGTTGCAGCACCTGGCCGGCGCGCTTGCGCATCTTGCGCCCGAACTGGATGATGGGATAGAGCGCGGCTGGGAAGACCACGAGGGACACAAGCGCGAGCTTCCAGTTGATGAGGAAAAGCAGGCCGATCAACCCCGCCATGTTGAGCGGCTCACGGAACGCATTCCGGAAGAGGTCCGTGACGCTGCCCCCGACCACACCGACGTCGGTGGTGGTCCTCGTCATGATCTCACCGGTGGATGTTCGGGTGAAGTAGGACAACGACATCGTATGGATGTGGGAGTATATCTCCTGCCGGAGGTCCGCCTGGACCCGCTCCGCCACCCACTTCATTTGATACCCGTCCACAATGGAGAGGGCGCCCTTGAGGAGAAAAATGCCCAGAACGAACGCGACGACGAATGTGAGCATGCCAAGCTTGTTCGTCTGCGCGTAGGCGGCTATGCGCGCGGGCACGTCCCCCAGCAGCCCAGCGATCGCCGGAGGAAGGCTGAGCCCGATCCCGTGGCCGAAAAGCCCATCGAAGACGGGCTGGAGGCTGGCCACCGACACGGCGTTCAGGGCTGACGTCAGGATGGCGCAGACGAGAGCGAGGACGACTCGCCAGCGGTGCGGCCGGGCGCGCTTGATTAGGCGTAGATAGAGAGACATCTCTGCACCCCGCGTACCAGCAGGCGGCAGGTCCCCTGCCCGATGTCTGCGGTGCTGTGGAGTAAGGGATTCGCGTCGCTGATCCGGACCAAGCTGTTGGATAGTTCACCAATCATAAGACCTCACGTCAATGAAAAACGGACAACAAAAAACCGGTCAACGGCCAACTCGGTTGACCGGCTGCCTGCCTGCCGCCTGTCTGCCACCGCACAGGCAGGCGCCCGCGGTGCAGAGAGGTCAGTTGTCAGCGTCTTGTTGTCCGTTGGCGTCTTGCGGTTCCGTCTTCTGATTGGCCGCCTGATACGCCAAGGACGCCCGGATGAACTCCCGGAAGAGCGGGTGCGGGCGGCGGGGCCGCGACTTGAATTCCGGGTGGAACTGGCCGCTCACAAACCAAGGATGAGACGGCAATTCCACGGTCTCCACCAGATTGCCGTCGGGCGAGAAGCCGCTCAGCAGGAGGCCGTGCCGGCTCAGGCTGTCCCGGTATTCGTTGTTGACCTCGTACCGGTGTCGGTGTCGCTCCGAGATCTCACCGGCCCCGTACGCCTGGCCGGCCTTGGAGGATGGCACCAGCAGGCACGGATAGGCGCCGAGGCGCATGGTGCCGCCGAGGTTGGTGATGCCACGCTGGTCGGGCAACAGGTCGATCACCGGATGAGGGGTGTGGGGGTCGAACTCGCGGCTGTTGGCGCCGGTGAACCCGCAGAGGTTCCGTGCGAACTCGATGACGGCGCACTGCATTCCCAGACAGATGCCGAAGAAGGGAACCAGTTCCTCCCGGGCATACGTGATAGCGGCGATCTTCCCCTCGATCCCCCGGCTCCCGAACCCGCCGGGGACCAGTACGCCCGACACATCGGCGAGATGCTCCTTTGGACCGTCCCGCTCGACTTTCTCCGCATCCACGGCCTTGATGGTCACCTGACAGTCGTTGGCGATACCGCCGTGCGCGATGGCCTCGAACAGACTCTTGTAAGCGTCGCGTAGCTCCAAGTACTTCCCGACCACAGCGATGGCAACTTGGCGCGAAGGATGGTGAACGGTATGGACGATGCGCTCCCAGACCGACAGATCCTGTGCCCGCTCGGGCAGTCCGAGCATCCGCATAACGAGCTCGTCGATGCCCTCGCGGTGGAGACTCAGGGGCACCTCGTAGATTGTGCTCACATCTCTCGCCGTAATGACCGCCTTCTCTGACACGTTGCAGAAGAGGGCGATCTTCTTCTTCATCTCCTTGGGCAGGTCGCGGTCGGCCCGGCACAGCAGGATGTCGGGCTGGATTCCGATCTCCAGCAGCTCCTTGACGGAATGCTGGGTCGGCTTCGACTTCAGCTCGCCGGCGGCGTTGATATAGGGCACAAGAGTGAGATGCACATAGAGGACGTTTTCGCGTCCCACATCCGCCTTCAGCTGACGGACCGCTTCCAAGAAGGGCAGGCTTTCGATGTCGCCGACGGTGCCTCCCACCTCGACGATCACCACGTCCACGTCCTTCGCCACCCGGAGGATGCCCCGCTTGATCTCGTCGGTGATATGGGGGATCACCTGCACGGTCCCCCCCAGGTAGTCGCCTCGGCGCTCTTTGGTGATCACGGAGAAATAGATCTGCCCCGTCGTGATGTTATTGTCTTTGGTCAGGCGGGCTTCCGTGAACCGCTCGTAGTGGCCCAAGTCGAGATCCGTCTCCGCCCCGTCGTCGGTGACAAAGACTTCGCCGTGCTGGAACGGGCTCATGGTGCCGGGATCCACATTGATGTACGGGTCGCACTTGAGCAGCGTGACCTTGAACCCCCGGCTTTCCAGCAGGCTGCCGATCGAGGCGGAGGCCAACCCCTTGCCCAGGGACGACAGGACACCGCCGGTCACGAACACGAACTTCGTCGCCATATTCCCTCCAGCTATCGGCCGTCAGCCCTCAGCCATCAGCGCGCGGACGCGCTCCAGGTCGGCGGGGGTGTCCACGCCGAAGCTCTGGTGCTCCGTGATCACCACGCGAATCCGGATTCCGCTCTCCAGGGCGCGGAGCTGCTCCAGCCGCTCGCGCTCCTCCAGCGGCGTCGGCGGCAGGGCGGCCAGGCGCAGCAGGGTCTCCCGCCGATACGCGTAGAGCCCCATGTGAAGCAGGTAGGGCCGCTCGGTCGGGGGTGGGGCGTCATCCCGGATATACGGAATGCGCGACCGCGAGAAGTACAGCGCGAACCCGTTCCGGTCGAGGACCACCTTGACCTTGCCGGGATCGGCCGCCTCCTCCACGCCCATGGGACGGGCCAAAGTCCCCATGGCGATGGTCGAGTCCTCGGCCAGCGGCGCCACCGCCTGGTCGACGACGGCGGGCTCGATCAGGGGTTCATCCCCCTGAATGTTGACCACCAAGTCGCAGGCCAGGTCGCGAACGACCTCGGCGATCCGGTCGGTCCCGGAGGGATGCGTTGGCGACGTCATGCAAGCTTTGCCTCCGAACCGCCGCACTGTTTCCGCGATCCGCGCGTCGTCGGTCGCCACCAGGACCTCGTCAAGAAGCGTGGCGCGGGCGGCCCGCTCGACCACGTGCTGGACCATCGGCTTACCGGCGAGTTCTGCCAGCGCTTTCCCGGGGAACCGGCTGGAGGCGTACCGCGCGGGAATAACACCCACGATGCGCGGTTTCATTGTCCGTTTTCCATTAGTCCGTCCCAAAGCGCCCGCGCCAATTCGGCGCGGCTGACCGTGGCCGTGCCGCGCTTTCCCACCACGACGCCGGCGCCGTAGTTCGCCAGGACCGCCGCCTCGCGCATCGAGGCACCCGCCGCCAGGGCGAGGGCCAGGACGGCCATCACGGTGTCGCCGGCGCCGGTCACGTCGTAGACCTCCCGCGCGGAGGTCGGGAGGTGCGTCGCCGGACGGCCTGCTTCGAAGAGCGACATCCCGTGCTCGCCCCGCGTGATCAGGACCGCCTTGGCCTGGAGCCGGCGGAGGAGCGCGGCCCCGACGCGCAGCAAATCCGCCTCATCCCGGATCAAGATCCGCGCCGCGGCCGCCGCCTCGTGATGGTTGGGCGCGATCACCGTCACCCCGCGAAACAGCGGGACGTGCTGGACCTTCGGGTCCACCGCGACGACTTTCTTCCAGCGCGCCGCCAAGGCCAGCACCTCGCGCACCAGGCGGGCGCCGACGACCCCTTTGGCGTAATCCGAGATGAGGAGGACCTCCGCCTCGGGCAACCGCGCCCGCACCTGCTGTAGGACCCGCTGGCGGACGGTCGGGCTGAGCGGCGCGTCGCTCTCGCGGTCGAACCGGACCACGTGCTGGCTGCCGGCCACGACCCGGCTCTTCACCGTGGTGGGCCGGGTGCTATCCCCCACCAAGCCGTCGGCTTTCACCCCGGCCCGCGCCAGCTCCTGCGTCAGGCGCTCCGCGGCCCCGTCGGTGCCCACAACGCCCACGACCTCGGCCTGGCCGTCCAACGCGGCGATGTTGGTCGCGACGTTGCCGGCCCCACCGATCCGGAGGCTTTCCGACCGCACCGCGACCACCGGGACGGGCGCCTCCGGGGAGATGCGGGAGACCGTCCCCCAGACATACTCGTCCAGCATCACGTCGCCGACGACGAGAACGCGACGCCCGGCAAACCGCTCCACGTGGTGTCGTAGCCTTTGGGGTACTTTCACGCGCTAAACCCTCATAAAAACGCGGGCTACGCTATCGTATTTTGGGTCGAAATTCAACCGCCATCTCCCAGGGCGCACGCCCGCGCGTGTCGCAGGTCCAGACAAAAGACCGCGGCGGCAAAGCGCGTCCCCTTGCCGCCGCCTGCCTCCCGATCTGCAGGACTCGTCCTTACTCCCGCTGCTGGGTCCGGAAGTACGCGAGCGTCTCGCGCAACCCCGCCTCCAGGTCCACCGTGGGCGCCCAGCCGAGGAGAGTGGTGGCGCGGGTGATGTCCGGTTGTCGCACCCGGGGGTCGTCCTGAGGGAGGGGGGCGTAGGTCACCGAGAGGGGGCGGCCGAGGACTCGCTCGAGGGCGACGACGAGCCCGGCGATGGTGAACTCGGTCGGGTTGCCGACGTTCACCGGGTCAACCTCGGCGGAGAAGAGGAGGCGGACGATCCCGTCCACGAGGTCCGAGACATAACAGAAGCTCCGAGTCTGCCGCCCGTCCCCATAGACCGTGAGGGGGGTGCCCGCGAGGGCCTGGATGCAGAAGTTGGACACCACCCGGCCGTCGTGGGGGCGCATCCGGGGCCCGTACGTGTTGAAGATCCGGACGATGCGGGTCTCCACCCCGTGCGAGCGGTGGTAGGCCATGGTCAGGGCCTCGGCGAACCGCTTGGCCTCATCGTAGACGCCGCGGGGGCCCACCGGGTTCACGTGGCCCCAGTAGGTCTCGGGTTGCGGGTGGACCTGGGGATCGCCGTACACCTCGGAGGTGGAGGCCAGCAGGAACCGGGCGCGCTTGGCCTTGGCCAGCCCCAGCGCCTTGTGCGTCCCGAGGGACCCCACCTTCAGGGTCTGGATGGGGAGCCGGAGGTAATCCACCGGGCTCGCGGGCGAGGCGAAGTGCAGGAGGTAATCCAGCGGCCCGTCGAGGTAGAGGTACTCGGTCACATCCTGCTTGAGGAAGCGGAATCCCTCCCGGCCGAACAGGTGGGCGATGTTGTCGGGGGAGCCGGTGATGAGATTGTCGGCGCAGATGACCTCGTGCCCCTCCTGGAGGAGCCGATCGCAGAGGTGGGAGCCGAGGAACCCGGCGCCACCGGTGACCAGCGTGCGGGGCTTGGTGGCGGTCATGGGGCGCTCCGCGGGGCCGGGCCCCGCCCGATGCCGAGGTACTCGAAGCCGAGGGCGGTCAGGGCCTCCCGGTCCAGGGCGTTGCGCCCGTCCAGGAGCAGCGGCCGCACCATGCCGGCCTTGAGGCGGGCGAAGTCCAGGCTCGCAAACTCGGGCCATTCGGTGCAGAGCACCACCGCCTCCGCCCCTTCTGCGGCCGTGTAGGGGTCTGGACAGATCGTCAGGCCCGGCACGGCCTCCTGCGCCTTAGCCGCGGCCTGGGGATCGTAGCCCTGCACCGCCGCCCCTTCCTCGAGCAGCCGCCGGGCGATGGTCAGGGCTGGCGCCTCCCGGATGTCGTCGGTGTTCGGCTTGAAGGCCAGCCCGAGGAGGCCGATCCGCTTTCCCTTGAGGATCCAGAGGGCGTGGCGGAGTTTCTCCACCACCCGCTCGCGCCGCTGGGCGTTCAGCCGGTCCACCTCTTTGAGCAGGGCGAAATCGTAGCCGTTCCGCTCGGCAATCTTCACGAAGGCTTTGAGATCTTTCGGAAAGCAGGAGCCGCCGAAGCCGATCCCGGCGTTCAGGAACGCCCGCCCGATGCGCTTGTCCAGCCCCACGCCTTTGACCACCTGGAGGATGTCCGCCCCCGCCGCCTCGCAGACGTCGGCCACGGCATTGGCGAAGGCGATCTTCATGGCGAGGAAGGAGTTGGAGGCGTGCTTGATCAGCTCGGCGCTGGCAATGTCGGTCACCAGGAACGGCACGGCTCGGTCCACGCGGCAGTCGGGATGGATGGGGCAGGCGAACCGCCCCTCCACGATGGGGGCGTACAGCGCGCGCAGCACGGCCTCCGCCCGGGGACTGGATACCCCGACGACGATCCGGTCCGGGTGGAGGAAATCCTCGACCGCCATCCCCTCCCGGGTGAACTCAGGGTTGGAGGCAACGTCGAACGTGATCCCCGGCCGCTTCGTGTAGATGGCCAGAGTCTTCTGGATCCACTGCCCCGTCTGGACCGGCACCGTGGACTTCTCGGTGATGAGCGTGTCCCGGGTGGCGTGCTCGGCGATGCGGCGCGTCGCCAGCTCGACATAGCTGAGATCCGCCTCGCCGTCCGGGCGCGGCGGGGTGTTGACGCAGATGAAAATGACCGCCGCGTCGCGGGCCGCCTCGGTCACCTCCGTGGTGAAGCGCAACCGGCCGATCCGGGTGTTCCGGGCCACCAGGTCCGCCAGGTAGGGCTCGTAGATCGGCAGCCGCCCCTGGAGGAGCACCTCGATCTTCGCCGGGTTGTCGTCCATGCAGACGACGTCGTGGCCGACCTCCGCCAGGCAGGCGCCGGTGACCAACCCCACGTACCCCGTGCCGATCACCGAAACATGCATGAGGACACCTCGTCAATGCAAAATGAAAAATGGCAAATGGAAAACCGGGCAACGGAAACTCCCGTTGGCCGGTTTTCCATTTTCAATTTCTCATTCGCCATTGCCCCGCAGCCGATATCGCTCCAGATCGGCATCGACCATCATGTCCACGAGGTCGTGGAACGAGACCTTGGGCTGCCACCCCAGCACGCGCTTGGCCTTGGTGGCATCGCCGAGGAGGGCGTCCACCTCGGCCGGCCGCACAAAGGCGGGATCCACGACCACGTGGTCCTGCCAGTTGAGCCCGGCGCGGGCGAAGGCCAACTCGCAGAGTTCCTGGACCGTGTGGGACACGCCGCTGGCGATCACGTAGTCGTCCGGCTGGGGCTGCTGGAGCATCCGCCACATGGCCTCCACATAGTCGCCGGCGAAGCCCCAGTCGCGGTGGGCCCGAAGGTTCCCCATGGGCAGCGTGGCGGCGAGGCCCACCCGAATCCGGGCCACGCCGTCGGTGACTTTCCGCGTCACGAACTCTTTCCCTCGGCGGGGCGACTCATGGTTGAAGAGAATCCCCGAGCAGGCAAAGATCCCGTAGCTCTCCCGGTAGTTCACGGTGATCCAGTGGGCGTAGACCTTGGCCACCCCGTACGGGCTCCGAGGGTAAAACGGGGTCCGCTCCGTCTGGGGGACCTCCTGCACCTTCCCGAACATCTCGCTGCTGGAGGCTTGATAGAATCGGACCGCCGGGTCCACCAGCCGGACCGCCTCCAACAACCGGGTGACGCCCAGCGCCGTGAATTCCCCGGTCAGGACGGGTTGCTCCCAGGAGGTGGGCACGAAGGACTGGGCGGCCAGATTGTAGACCTCGCGAGGCCGGACCGCCCGCAGGAGATTGATCAGCGACAGCTGGTCCAGGAGGTCGGCCTGCCGGATCTCGATCTTTCCGCGCAGGTGCTCGATCCGCTCGAAGTTCTCCGTGCTGGCTCGCCGGACCATGCCGACCACTCGGTAGCCTTGGGCGAGGAGGAAGTCGGCCAGGTAGGAGCCGTCCTGGCCGGTGATGCCGGTGATGAGGGCGGTCGGCTGAGTCACGGTGTCTTCTCCCGCATTGTGCGAACCAGATCTTTGACCTCTTGCGCGCGCGCCTTGGGGCACACCAGGATCCCCTCGGGTGTCTCGACCACGACGATGTCCCGGAGACCGATCGTGCCGACAGGCCGGGTCGTCGCATAGATGACGCACCCGTGGCTGTCCCGACCGGTATGGCGGCCGACCACGGTGTTGCCGGATTCGTCTGGGGGCAGAATCCGCCCGATGGCGTTCCAGGCGCCGACATCGTCCCAAGAGAACGTGGCGGGGATCATGTAGACATCCGCTGCCCGCTCCAGGATGCCGATATCCACGGAGACGCGCGGAATCCGAGGAAAGACCCGATCCAGGACGGCCGCTTCGTCGGGCGCGCCCAGGGCGGGCCGGATTTCCTCGAGACAGCGCCAGTGTTCGGGGAGATACCGCGCCACGGCTTTCAGGAGCGTCGCGGCCGGCCACAAGAAGATCCCGCTGTTCCAGTAGTACCGGCCGTCGGCAACGAATCGCTCCGCCGTCGTCCGGTCGGGCTTCTCGGTGAATCGCTGGCAGCGACGCGCCACTGAATGCTCCGCCACGGCGTCACCCGCCAGAATGTACCCGTACCCCGTCTCCGGTGCCGTTGGGGGGATGCCCAGCGTCACCAAGCCGTCCACACGGTCCAAGAGCTGAAGGCCCTGCCGGACCGTTTCCTCGAAGGCATGGAACGGGGATATGAAATGATCCGACGGCGTGACCAGCATCCGGGCTCCCGGCTGGCGCTTCTCCACCGCCAGCGCGGCCAAGCCGATGCAGGCTGCCGTGTCCCGCCCAACCGGCTCCAGAAGGCAGTTCTCTCGCGGGAAGCCCGGGAGCTGCTGTTCGACGATGGGCAGAAGCTCCCGCCGCGTGGCGACCAGGACTTGCCCTTGCCCGACCAAGTTTACCGCGCGCTCGACGGTCCGCTGGAAGAAGCTCTGCCCGTCGAGGAGGGGCGGGAACTGCTTCGGGTGGTTCGGAGTCGAGAGCGGCCAGAACCGCTCACCGCTTCCACCCGCGAGCACGACGACAAACAGCCGATCCACCTCTAACCTCGCTGCAATGCAAAATGAAAAGTGGACAATGAAATACCGAACAATAGTGCATTCCCTTGGCCGGTTTTCAATTGCTCATTTCGCATTTTTCATTGCTCTGCCGTAGTCATCTTGTTTCCGGATGATGTCATCCTCGCCGAGGTACTCCCCGTGCTGCACCTCGATCACCACCACGGCCGTCCGGCCGCGGTTCTCGATCCGGTGCCAGGCCTGCCGGGGAATCACCGTGCAGTCGCGCCGACTCAAGCGGAGGACCCGCGACCCGTTCGTAACCGTCGCCGTGCCCGCCACGACGACCCAGTGCTCGGCCCGGTGTCGGTGCTTCTGCAGGCTCAGGCGCTGCCCCGGAAGAATCACCAACCGCTTGACCTTGTACTTGGGTCCCTCTTCCAGCGTGTGAAAGCTTCCCCAGGGCCGCCGCTCTTCCTCGATCGGCCGGCTCTTGACCCCGGGCAACCCCACCGCCTTTGCACTCACCTGCACCGCCGGCATGGCGCTCTACCCCTTTCCCGTCGCGACCCCTCGCCCCCAGGCCAGGAGTGCCTCGACCTCGGTCTCCGTGTGCGCCTCGGCGTAAATCCGGAGGAGCGGCTCCGTCCCTGATGCCCGCAGCATGACCCAGCTCTGATCGACCCGGATCAACTTGACGCCGTCCAGGGTGTCGACCTGGACCACGCGCTGATCGAGAAGCCGTGGTGGCGGCGTGTTCGTCACCTGCGCCACCACGCGGTCCCGCTCGGCCAGCGTGGCCAGCCGGAGATCCACGCGGCCATAGCGGTGCGGACCGTATTCCGACTCCATCTCCCGGACCAGGGTCCCCAGCGACTTGCCCGTCGCCGCCATGCACTCCAGCAACAGGAGGCAGATGAGCCCCGGGTCCCGCTCGGGGATGTGGCCGCGTACGGCGAAGCCGCCGCTCTCTTCCCCTCCGACCAGCGCGTCTCGCTCTTGCATGGTGGCGGCGATATACTTGAAGCCGATCGGGGTGACCACCAGCGGCAGCCCCAGCGTCGCCGCCTCCAGATCCACCATGTGGCCGATGTTCACCGATTTGACGATCGTCCCTTGCTCCTTGCGGTTCCGCGCCAGGTGCCGGACCAGGAGTGCCAGAACCTGGTGCGGCGTGACGAGGGCGCCGTCCTCGTCCACCGGTGCGATCCGGTCGCTGTCGCCGTCGAAGGCGAAGCCCACACGGATGCCCGCTCCATCCCAGCTCCGCACGCAGTCGATCAAAGGCCCCATGTATTTCCGGATCGGCTCCGGATGGAGACCGCCGAAACTCGGATTGACTTCGGCGTGAAGCTCCCGCACCTCGCAGCCCGCCTTCCGCAACCGCTCTGCCAGAAGGCCTTGCCCCGACCCATACATAACATCCAGGACAACCCGAATTCCGCTCCGGCCGACGCAGGAAAGGTCGACCAACTGCTCCAAACGATCCAGCCACGGCCCGCGCGCGTCGAAGGACTCGATCACTGCCTGTTGCCTGTTGCCTGCTGCCTGCTGCGCCGTGTCGGCGCTCCGGGTACCCGGCCCACAGGGCTGGGTGCGGCGCTCGGCACCGATGCGCCGGATCTCCTCCTCCACGCCGCGGGTGAACGAGACCGGAGCGGACCCGCCGAAGGCGGCCTTGAACTTGACCCCGCTGTACTGCGGTGGATTGTGACTGGCCGTGATCACGACGGCCCCCGCCGCGCCCAAACGAACTACCGCGTAGGAGAAGGCTGGGGTGGGGGCGAAGCAATCCGCCAGGCTCACCCGCACGCCCTCCGCCGCCATGACCTCGGCCGCGGCCTGGGCGAAATCCCGCGAAAGGAACCGGGTGTCGTACCCTACGAGCACGTGCGGTGGAAGGTCCTCGGTCGCTTCCGCCAGGACGCGTCGCGCGATGGCCCGGGCCACCAAACGGACATTGTCGAAGGTCACGTCCGCGGCGATGATCCCGCGCCAACCGTCAGTTCCGAAACAAATCTCCGCCATGGACAGCACACCCCACAAATGCAAAACGCCGCGACAACGCGGCGTATTCTGCGTGACCCACTCTCACCCGTCAAGGGAAAAGCCGCGACCAGACGGTTCGATCGGTTTCCGCCGCGGCCCCTCGCGCCAGGCGCAATGCACGGAGGAGCGGATTCTGAAACTGTTTATGCGCTCGGCACCGGATAGACGCCGTGGGGAAGGAACTCCAGGCGGACGGCGGTCCCGGCCGGCAGAACGCCACCCTGCATCTCGTAGTCCGTGATCAGGACGGCCCCCAGTTCCGTCTCAACCGTGTAATCCGCCGAGGATCCGAGGTAGGAGACTTTCTGGACGGTGCCGGCGAGACCGTTCCCCTGGGTTCGGATCCGAATGGCTTCGGGGCGCGCCAGAACCGTGACGGCGCCCGCCTGGAGGCGCGGGCTGTCCACGCTGAGTCGCTGCGGCCCGATGACGACTCGGGCGTGGCCGTCTTCCATCGCCTCCAGCCGCGCCGGCAGGAAATTCGCTTCGCCGATGAACTCCGCCACGAATCGGCTGCCGGGGCTTCGGTACAGCTCTAGGGGGGACCCGATCTGGGCGATCCGCCCTTTCTCGATGACCACGATCCGGTCCGAAATGGCCAGCGCCTCGGCCTGATCGTGGGTCACGTAGATGGCCGTGATCCCCAGTCGCTGCTGGAGCAGGCGGATCTCCTCCCGCATGCGCTTCCTGAGCTTGGCGTCCAGGTTGGACAGTGGCTCGTCG
>Ga0316622_100000268_pt1 | contig 28644 bp, 23 predicted proteins | sample OWC_Aug_OW2_C1_D_FD_207646 | JGI IMG/M metagenome (GOLD analysis project Ga0316622, IMG submission 207646) | Wetland soil microbial communities from Old Woman Creek delta, Ohio, United States - OWC_Aug_OW2_C1_D5_C | ecosystem: Environmental > Terrestrial > Soil > Wetlands | place: USA: Ohio... | reverse complement strand
GAGTCGCGGCCGCTTCCGGCGGATCCGCGCATCCCGGCATGGCGCACCGATCGCAGCCGGCGGCGCCGGACACCGGACAGATCGCCGGCAGCTTTGCCTTCCAGCTCGCGTCCTCGGGCGCCAGCGCCGGCGGCGCCGGCTCGGTCGTCCAGTTGACGCCGTCCGGCGACACGAGGAGAAAGCGCTCGCCGCGCTCTCCACCCCACGCCTCGCCCATCACCAATCCTTCTCCTTCGGCACGTAGACCGGGAACCACTCGGTCTTGATGTTCGCCACGCCGCCCTCGTTGGCCGTCACGTCGAGGATCCAGAACCCGATCTCCGGGTTGAGCCCCTTGGCCTTGAGGTAGGAGGTCTGACTCTCGAAGCAGCCGCACATCATGCCGGAGACGTTGCGGTACTTCGGCAGGTAGTCGACGACGTGCAGGTGCCCCATGAGGAGCACGTTTGGCTTGGCCTCGGGCGCGAACTGCTCGATCACCTTCTGCAGCCGGTAGGAGCGCGCGTACGGCACGCCGCCGTCCGGGTGCATGAGGTAGAAGCGCACGCCATGGACCGTCACGTAGGCGCCGCGTTGCCCGAGGTAGTGCAAATCCGGCCGGCGATCGCAGACGGCGCGACAGAAGTCGTGGCCGCTCTCCTTGAGATCCGCGAGATCGTGGTTGCCGGCGATGAGCTTGGTGGTGACCCCTTCGACCTTCGGGTAGTACTCGACGACGTAGTCGACCCGCTCGTCGAAGCCGTGCACGAACATATCGTAGATCTGGCCGCGGTAGACCTTGCCGTTGCCGGCGTGCAGATCGCCCGGATGCAGCACCAAGTCGATCCCCTCCTGCGCGAACATGGCGTACGCGTTGTGCAGGAAGGTGAGCTGCTGCTCTTTGCTGCAGAGGTGCGTGTCGCTCACCACGCCGACGCGGAACCGCGTGCCGTCCCACGTCGAGGTCGACGCCTCGAACTCGGCGTCCGTGACGCGGAACGAGTCGGTATCGAGCCGGTAGCCCTTCGACTGCAGGAGCGCGAACGCCCACGCCTCGCGCTCGTCGTCGCTCATCTCGCCGGCCTCGGCCGGCGCCGGCTCGGAGAGCGCCGGACCGGGCACCGGATCCGGCGCGTGCAGACCCCATTTCCGCATCCGGTGGTCGACCACCATGTAGGAGACACCGAGCAGGCGCGCAGCGCCGCGCATCGAGCCGGCAGTGGCAAGCGCCTCTTCGATCTGTTCGCGAGTGAACGGATAGGCGCGCATCGTCAGCCCGTCTTCTTCACGCGCGCGAGGTAGGCTTCGAGGTACTTCCACCACGCCGGCTTCCGCATCGGGATCGGCACCTTGAGGTACTGGAAGGAGGCCACCGGCTTGACCGGGACCGGCTTGCCGGCGTACTCAAGGATCCCGGCCGCGATCGCCCACGCGTAGAGCTTGCGCGCGAACACGTAGTCCTTGGCCTCGGCCGGGTTCGTGTGGAAGGCCGCCTCGACGTAGACGACGACCGCGTTCGCCTTGCGCGTCTCGTAGAACACCGGCTGCGACACGAGACCGTAGTCGGTCCCCGGCGAGATCGGCGCGAGGCGCTTGTAGATCAGGCCGGCGAGCTTGAGACCTTTGGCGCTGCCCGGATAGTGCATCACGAGCGTGCCGTCATCCATCACGCCGCCAGCGTTGGTGTGCAGACAGACGTGCAGCGTGGCGCCGAAGTTGTTCGAGTCGGCGACCACCTGCGCGAGCAGCTCGGAGCTCGGCAGCTTGCACCACTCCGGCTTCGAGGTTCGCACCGTGATGCCGGCCGGCTCCAGATAACCCTTCACGAGCGTGGCTACTTGGAACGCGCGCGACATTTCGCTGCCGAAGTCGCCAACTCCGATGTTCTGTTCCTGCAGCGATGGACTCAGATATACCTTCATGGTCGGTCCCCCTTGAATGAGAGGTCTAGGTACGATTCCATGCTAGACGGCGTCTCGGTAACCGCCTCAGTGGAAGAATGTCCCGCCGATCCACGCGTTGCCGACCCAGCCGTACTGCACGTGACCGTCGGTCGCCTCGATCGTGCGCCCACCGCCGACATAGATCGCGACGTGGTAGGAGCGGTAGTAGCCGCCGTAGAAGACGAGGTCGCCGGCGCGCAGCGACGACAGGGAGATCCGCCGCGAGGCGCGCTGCTGGTAGGTCGCGGCGTGTGGCAGGTGGATCCCTACCTTGTTGAACACGTACTTGACCAGCCCCGAGCAGTCGAAGGCCCACGGGCCGGCGGCGCCGAAGACGTACGGTTTGCCGAGCTGCGCCCGCGCGAGGCGCACCACGGTGATCGCGCGCCCGGTGACGCCGTGCCGCGCGACGTTGCGCCAGTGCCGGCCCCAGCGGATCCACGCGCGCTTCGACTTCTCCAACTCGCGCACGTTGGCCTTCAAGTGCTTGATCTGCACCTGCAGATCCTCCACGCGTCGATCGAGGCGGAGGATCTCGCGCTGCAGGCCATTGATCTGTTGGTGCGCGGCACGCGAGACGCCGGCCGGCTCGCCGAACACGGCGCCTGGAGCGCCGGCGACCAGCACGGTGCCGACGCCGGCCGCGGAGATGAACGCGAGCAGGACCAGCGCCACGTGGCGCCGTAGCAGGTTGAACACGAGCATTGGTCGGTCCCCTTTGCTAGCTGCTTACGAAGCGCGGTAGAGCACCATGTCGACCACGGTCCAGAACTTGTTGACGCTCACCGGATCCGGTACGTACTTGATCCGCGGCGATTCGACGCACGAGTAGCTCACGTTGCCACTGCCGTCGTTGAACACGAGCGTTTGCGCGCCGGCGTCGATGAGCGTGTTCAGATCGGCCACGGCGTCGCGGAGATCTGAGTTGGAGCTGCCTTGGATGAACAGGCGGAGGTTCATCTCGATAAGGTTCGCTTCCGACACGTTGGTCTGCGCCACGGTGCCGTTGTAGGAGCGCACCTCGTCCCACGTCTTGATCTTCTCGCCGGGATCGAACGCGAGCAGGGTGTAGCGGCCGGAGTTGATCGACGTGCCGCCGTACGTACAGGTTACCGTTGCCATCTCAGTGTCGTCTCCTCTGCTTCTTGCTCTTGGTCGCGCGCGGCTGCGGCGGCGGCGGCGTCGGCGCCAGCTTGGCGCGCGTATGTCGTCTCGCGTTGACGGCGCCGGCGCTCACGAGCTGGTCGATCAGAGCGTCGTCGGAGAGTCCCGCATCGATCGTCACTTGGTCAGTATCCGCGTTGACACGGCAACGGGTGATGTACAGCGGACCGCAGGCGGAGTGCTCCTCCTCGATCCAGTCGCCGCCTTGGATGTAGGTCGCCGGCCGCGTGCCGCCGGCATAGATCGGCACGGTGCCGCTCGCCGGCTGCAGGTTCACGGATCCGCTCGACAGGCCGGTGCCCAGGTGCCGCGCGAGCTTCTTGGCGACCTTGGCGGCGTGGCCGTCGGTCCAGTTGTAATCGAACTCGGCGACCATCACCGGACACATCACGCCGAGGAACGGAGAGCCGGTGGTGAATCCCGGATTCTTCAGCGCGATCTGCGACGCCGGCGTGCCGGCCGGCCAACGCGTCGAGCGCGCGACCTTGCCGTACACCACGCGGATCGCCCGCGCGATACCGTCCTCGGGATGCTGTTGGACATTCCACTCGATGCCCGGAATCTGCGCGTTGATCTTGTAGCAGTACGGCGAGGGATTCGGACCGGAGAGCGCACGGATCGTGGTTGGATTCGTCGCCAGCGGTTTGACCCGCAGTTGGCCGCGGAACCAACCCCACTCGACCAGACAGTCGGCCTGGAGCGCCAGACCCGCCATGGCCGCCGCGGCGTCCGTCGGCGGCCGCACCGCCACGCTCGGGAGGACGCTCCCGATATCGGCGGTCGACTGGCTCGTATCGAGGTCGATCTGGTCAGCGATCGCGACCATGGCCGTATTGATCCGGTATTCGCCGCTCGTCGTGTAGACGACGCAGTTGTCGATCTGCGCGTAGCGCTCGTCGGTGGTGATCGTGCCGCCGTCGTGGTTCGTCCAGAGCAGGAGCGCGACGTGGCCGGCGCCGTTGGTGCCCCCGAAGGTGTAGTCGATCGCCGTGCCGTCGACCCGCGTGTTTGGTCCCCACGTCTGGATCTCATTCCAGCGCGAGTCGGTCTGCTGCCGGGTGAGGATGTAGTCGTTCGACCACGCGAGCCGCGCCTTCATGGCGTCGCGCAGATCGCAGGAGAAGGTGCCGGTGATGCGCTTCACGCCGGCGTTCAGGCCGCCGTTCGCGATCAGCAGGTAGTCGGCGCCGAGGTACGGCACGTAGGAGACGATCGCCGCGCGGTTCCGCGGCACCTTCGAGTCCTCGCTCGCGCCCAGATAGATCCCGCCGTCCGTGTCGACGATCGACCAGGCGGCGTTGCGCTTGTTGGCGAACCACTGCGACGTGTCGGCGTCAGTGAACACCCAGCCGAGATCTCCGCGCCACTTGATCACGTCGAGAATCCCGCCGCAGTCGACGTTGACGAACGCCCGCGAGCCGGCGACCGCGGTGCGCGGATCCGAGACCACGTAGCCCTTGTACAGCGTGGTCGTGGCCGCGTCGAAGGTATGCTGGATGATGACCGGCGCGCCGTGCCAGAGCGCAGGGTAGTCGGCTTGCGGGTTGAACGGATCCGCAACCTCCATCCAAAACGACGCGCCACCGTCGCCTTGGTTGGTCGATTCCCACTCCAAGCCGTACAGCACGGTCTTGTACTCGGTGCCGCCGATCGTGACCGACAGCCCGCCATCCATGAGGCCGGCGTACGCCATGGCTTACGTCCAGTTGGTCTCGACCATGGCGACCGCGAGCGTCTTGTACTCCGCGAGCGTACCCGGCACCAGGTCGTTGAGGACCACGTCGATGAGCACCTGCCCGAGATCGGTCGGTTGGTCGAGCGATTGGATCGGGTTGCCGTTGGGCAGTACGGCCTCGGCGCCGGTCGCGCAGGCGAACGCGGACGACGCCGTGAAGCCCGCCGGATCGACGTTCTCGTACACCACCCGGTACATCCGCGTCGCGTCGGCGTTCTTGAGGTAGTAGTTCATCGGTTCACCTGCTCCTTGGGGCCAGATAGAGGTTCATGTAGTCGAAGTCCGCGAAGTTGTACGCCGTCGCCACGTCGGTCCAACCGACCCAGCCGTGCGACAGGTCGGTTCCGGTCGGGCAGTAGCTCACGTAGTCATTCCAGACACACGTACCGTCGGCGGTGTAGAGGTAGAAGTCGGCGTGTGTGCCTTGATGCACCTTGACGCGCAGCGTGTACCACGTGCCGTTCGTCATGTTGTACGAGGTGCCGGTGCTGTAGGTGGTGCCGTAGATCGCCACGCGACCGATGAGGTTGCAGTACGACCCGGTGCCCACGGTGAAGGCGTAGACGCCGTAGCCGTTGACACTGGCGGCGCTCTCGTGGTTCCACCAGCTACAGAACCCGAGGCGCATCGATACGTTGGTACTGACGGATTCCGGCCGGAACACGTACTCGGCGTAGTCGAAGTCGTACGGCGGCGTGGTCGAGGTGGTGAAGCGGATCGCCTCCATGTTCGTGTACATACGGAAGCCCGCGTTGGCCGACGCGGCGGTGGTGTAGTCGATGACCCCAGGGTGATCGATGCCCGCCCCAACCGCGGTGAGGGTTGCGCCGCTGTTGAGGTCGTAGCAGTACCACATATCGATGTAGTTGCCGGTGTCGTGCTGCACAGTGGTGCCGATGAAATCCCACTCGCGGTTCACCGACGCCTTGCGCGACGGGCCGAACGTGACCGCGCCGGACAGCGCCGTGGCGCACTCGCCGGCGTCGCCCGGATAGCCCGAGCCGATGATGACCTGATCGGCGTCCACCTGAAGCGTCGAGTAGTCCGTGCTCGCGTCGGTCGCCGTCATCCGCAGATAGCCGTACGTGCTGCCGACGGTCGGACCTTGGAACTGCAGCCACGGCGCCGACGAGGTGCCGCCGGTGACGATGTAGGCGGCGTTGCCGTAGGTGCAATCGGTGTACGGGTAGAAGGTGACGCGATCCTCGTAGGAGCCGGTCATCTCGATACGCTTGCCGCTCGCCGCCGTGCGGAAGGTCGGCGAGGTGATCGTACCGCCGGTGATCGTCTGGCCGTTGATCGTGCCGCCGCTCAGGTAGTCGCAGCTCATCGTGCCGGCGTTGATCTTCGAGGCCGAGAGCGAGCCGATGCAGGCGGAGGTCGAGGTGATCGTGTTGGCCGCGAGGCTGTCCGCGGTGAGCGTGCCGTCGACGACCATGCTCGCGCCGGCGCGCCGGCGGAAGAGGAGACCGTCGAAGAGCGCGTCGTTGCTGGCGTGCGCGTAGCCCGCCACCATGGCGACCACGAACGACTTGCCCGCCGCTGCCGTGTAGGTCGTGCGTACCAGCGACCAGGTCGTGTCGTTGTACGCCGCGGTTTGGCCGACAAACGACGGGTTCGCCAAGTTCTCGTCGTAGAAGACGAACTGCAGGTAGGCGCCATCGGCGCCCTGGTCCGCCTCCAGCCGCATCCACGCCTCGAAGACGAACGAGTCGCCCTCCTTGCACTGGATGTACGGTGAGACGATGTAGCCGGTGTATCCGGCGCCGCCGGTCAGGTGACGCATATGCGCGCCTTGGTAGGCGCTGACGCCGTTGTGCGGCGAATCGACCACGCCGCGGAACTCCACGTCGGTCGAGGTCTCGGTACAATCCTTGCTCGTGTGGTCCTTCTCGGAGTTGCCGTTGGGGATGAGGTTGTCCCAGTCGGCGACCGTGAGATGCTTGGCGAAGATCGAGTTGGCGGCGATTGCGTCGGCGGCCACGGCGGCCGCGGCGATCTTGCCCGCGGTGACGGAGTTGGCCGCGAGCTCGTCGGCGGTAATCGCGTTGGCGGCAATCTCTGCCGCCGTGATTGTGTTGGCGGCGATCTTGGCCGCCGTGATTGTGTTGGCGGCGATCTTGTCGGCGGTGATCGCGCCGTCCTTGATCAGCACGCCCTCGCTCACGCGGTAGCACTTGAGATCGTCGAACCAAGCGGAGTTGCCGGCCGACACGGTCTGCGTCACCTGCACGTTGACCGCGACCACGGTTGTGTCGGTCACGGTGTACGTACAGTTGCCGACGGTCCACGTCGTGCCGTCGACGCGCCCGGTGCCGCTCCACTCCTTGCCGGTGCCGCCGCTGTCGACGCCGCAGAAGAGGATCTGCGCGCCGGTGCCGGCGCCGGTCGCGCTGGTACAGCGCATGATCGCTTCGAGATAGAACGTGTCGCCGGCGTGCGCCGGGAAGTTGCGCGTGATGCAGCAGTACTGCCCCGCGCCGTTGCCGGGAAACTCGCGCGAGTGCGCGCCGCGATAGTACAGCGTGCTCGATACGCCGCGGAAGTCCATGTCTGCGTTGTCGCCCGACATGGTCGTGGTCTTGCCGGTGTGGTCCCACTCCGACTCCGGATTCGGGATGAGGTTGACCCAGTTCCCGATCATGAGGTTCTTCGTGTAGACCGAATCGGCCGCGAGCTCGTCAGCGCCGATCGCGCCGGCAGCGATCTTCGCCGCGGTGATCGTGTCCGCGGCGATCTCGGTCGCGGTGATCGTACCGGTCGCGATCTCCGCCGCGGTGATCGTGTCCGCGGCGATCTTGGCCGCGGTGACCGCGTTGGCCGCGAGCTTGTCCGTGGTGATCGCGCCGTCGACGATCAAGAAACCGTCGTTCTTGCGGCGGAGGAGCAGCTCGTCGGCGTAACCCGAGCGCCCCGCGGCGCTGCCGTACATCTCGACATACGTACGCAAGGCGACCACGGTCGAGGCGACCGTGAAGGAGACCGTCTTCGCCGTCCACGAGGTGCTCTGGACGAACTCCGTGAACGAGTACTGCACGGCGGTCTCGCTCGCGTCTATGCCCACGATGAGGAGTTTCACGCCGTGGTCGGCGTCCTCGGTCACGCCGCAACGGAAGTACCCAGCGCCGAAGTATTGCTCGCCCTCGGCGCACGGGATCCGCTGGGCGATCTCCATGTAGTAGTGGCTGCCGTTGGTGTCCGTCACCTTGCGGCTGTGCGCGCCGTGGAAGTAGTAGTCGGAGGAGACCCCGCGGAAGTCGAGGTCGCCGCCGTCTTGAGCAACGTCCTTGCCGGTGTGATCCAACTCGCTCATCGGGTTGGGGATGAGGTTGTCGAAGTTGGCGACCATGAGGTTCTTGGCATAGACGGAGCTGGCCGCCAGCTCGCTCGCGCTAATGGCGCCGGCGGCGATGCACCCGGAGGTGATGGTATCGGTCGCGATCTCCGCCGCGGTGATCGTGCCGGTCGCGATCTCCGCCGCGGTGATGGTATCGGTCGCGATCTCCGCCGCGGTGATCGTGTCCGCGGCGATCTTGGCGGCGGTCACGGCGTTGGCCGCGAGCTTGTCCGTGGTCACGGTGCCGTCGACGAGGAGGTTCGCGTCCGTGCGCCGCGTGCACATCATGTTGTCGAAGTAGGCGTACTTCGACGCCGTGAGTTGGTACGTGGCGCACTGGAACTTCATCTGTACGTAGCCGCTGGGCACCGTGAGCGAGCCGTATTTCTCCTCCCACGAGGTGCCCGAGACCGTGCCGGTGTTGCCGTAGTCGTAGACCTCGCCCACCTGCTTGAACACCACTTGGAAGTATGCGTGGCCGGTCGACGACGCCGAGAGGCGCATGGTCGCGCCGTAACGGTAGATCTCGCCCGCCTGGACCGGGATCCACCCAGTCACGTCGAACGACGTGTACACGTCGCCGCCCTGCAGCTTGCGGCTCCGCGTGCCCTGGTAGGCGTAGTCGGTCGAGATGCCAGTCGCCTCGACCGCGTTGGTTGGCGCGCTGGTCACGTCCATCTCGGACGTGCCGTTGATGATGAGGTTCTCGAAGTTGCCCACGTACAGCGAGCGCGACCAGATCGTGCCGGCGGCGATCTTGTCCGCGGTCACGGCGTCTGAGGCGAGCTCCAGCGCGCTCACGGCGCCGGCATAGATCTTGGCGTTGGTGACCGCGTCGTTCGCGATCTGACTCTCTACCACCTGACCGTCCAACTGTGCAGCACGCACCGCACGCACCCACGTGTTGCCGTCCTCCGTCACGTAGAGATGGTCGTCCGTGGTGTTGTAGTAAGTCGACCCGGCCGGGTAATCAGCGTCAGGCAACGTCGGCGCGCTGCTCTTGAGCCGTGGCGGCGCTAGGTCGGTGGCGAGCTTGCCCCACGTGACCGCGTCGTCCGCGATCTGTGTCGTGGCGATGGTGCCGTCGAGGTCCGTGGTGTTGACGACCTTCACCCACGAGTCGGCGAGGCCGGTCTTGGTCACGTAGAGCTTGTCGTCCGTCGTCAGCACGACGTACGAGTCGGCCGGGTAGTTCGAGTCCGGCAGCGTCGGCAGTGAGGAGACGATCCGCGGCGGTGTCAACTCGGTGGCGAGCTTGCCCCACGTGACCGCGTCGTCCGCGATCTGGTTGGTGGCGATCGTGCCGTCGAGGTCGGTCGTGTTGACGACCTTCGTCCAAGTGTTACCGTCCTTGGTAACATAAAGCAGATCGTCGGTCGTGTTGTAGTAGGTCGAGCCGGCCGGGTACTCCGTCGCCGGCAGCGTCGGCGCCGTGGCGTTGAGCGTCGGCGGACGCATGGTCAACACGAGTTTGTCGTTGGTGATCGAGTGATCGGCGATCTCGGTCGAGTTTTGCAGCGGAGTCGTTGGTCCGACCACGGAGCACTTCGAGCTCTCGCGCGACAGCGCGTCGACGCTCGACACCTGCACGTACTGGCCGCCGTCGGCGTACGGATGCGAGATGATGTAGTACGCCTGCCCGACCGCCTGCACGTGATCGGTCGGAGGATTCTGGGCGCCCCAGTAGACCTTGTAGGAGACGGCGCCCTCGGAGGCGACCGGATTCCACGTGCAGTGCAGGGTGTTGATTCCCGCCGTGACCGTGAGCCCGGTCGGCACACCGCCGGCGGTGAGCTTGTTCGCGTAGCCGCTCCGCGTCGGCTCCTTGAGGCCGGTCACGTCGACCGACCAGAACTCGACGAGGTTGCAGCCGTCGGTGGTCACCTGGAACGCCGACGAGTAGGTTTGGATCGTGCCGCCGTTGACGCGGTAGTAGGTGCCGGCCACGGCCGGCCCGCCGCCGGCGTCGGCGGTCAGCGTCACGGTGATATCGCTGCCGGACCAGTTCTCGTACGGCGCGTCAGACAGGCCGGTCGCCGTCGTCCGCAGCCCGGTACGCTGCTGGTAGGTGAAGTTGTTCGTCTGCGCGCTGGCGCCGTTCTGGTTGTAGACCACGACGTTGACCGCGGATCCCGCGGCCGGCCCAACCGGCGCGATCGCCGTGAGGTGCGTCGCGTCGACGTAGGTGTACTGCGCCTCGTAGGTGCCGAACATCACCTGCGTGGTGGTGTCGAAGCCGGTGCCGGTGATCGTCACCACAGTACCCGGCCAGCCGGCCGCCGGCGCGATGCCGGAGACGGTCGGACTGGAGACGCCGCCGTAGAGGAAGTCGCACTGCGAGCCGGTCGCCGAGGTGCCGTAGGCGTTGCGGACCGTCACGTAGACGGTGCCCATCTGCGCCGGCGCGTAGGCGGTCAGTGAGCTGTCCGGCGTACTCGACGAGAGGGTGAACTCCGCCGGGATCGTGCCGAAGAAGACCGCGTTGGCGGTGGTGAACCCGCTACCAGAGACGACCACGGCGTCGCCGCCGCGGCCGTCCGTGTAGGCCGAGGTCTCGGGCGCGATCCCCGAGACCGTCGGCGCCGATCCGCCACCGCCGCCGCCGCCGCCCTCGTAGGTGTCGAAGGTGAACCCCGAGGCGAGCTGACCGTAGCCGCTGCTGTTCGTCACCTTGACCGTGACGTTCGTGCCGGATCCCGCCGGCACGTAGGCGACCAGACTGGTCGAATCGAGAACCGCGAAGTTGGTGCCCGAGCTGTAGGAGCCAAACTCGACCTTGGAGACGGTCTCGTCAAAGTTGGTGCCGGTGATGAGCACCATCGTGCCCGGAGGCCCGGACTGCGGTACGCATAGTGTGACAGTCGGTACTGCCATTTACGCCCTTCCCCTCGTGCCCTGCCGCGCGCTGCGCTCCAGCGCCCGCACGACGTGCGGCGCGAGGATCTGGCCGACGCGATCGGCCTCGCCGATGAGCGTCGTCCCACCAGGGAGCACCACGTTGACATTGATCGTCCGCGGCAGCTCGGCCGACGCGCCGAGCGGCGTGATCTGCACGTGCTCCGGACCGCGGTCGCCGACGCCGATGAGCTGCGGCTCGTGCGCGATGAAAGATCCGCCGGCGCCGTACCAGTGATGCTTCTGCCAGAAGTTCCACGCGTTCGTTGGATTGTCGTAGCGGTCGCGGATGTAGTTCGCCATGGCGGTGAGCTGGCCGGCCATGGTGTTTGGATTGCCGCCGTGCTGGTAGTACCACTTCGGGCCGGTGATCCCCTGCGCGATACCGTAGGCGCCCGAGCTCGGGTTGGTCGCCGTCATGCTGCCGCCCGACTCGCGCATGATGATCTTCATCCACGCGACCGGATCCCAGCCGAGGCGCTGGCTCATCTGGCGGACCAGTGACTTGAGGTCGCCCGAGAGGTTGCCGAAGTCGGTCCCCGCCAGCGAGCGCTTGAACGAGCCGAGCGCCTCTTTGATCTTGCCGGCGAGCGCCTTGACGATGCTCGGGAAGAGGTTGTGCAGGAAGTCCGGCATTTCGGGCAGATCGAGGCGATCGAGCAGCCACTTGCGGATGTTCCCGCCCACCGCGTAGACGGCGCCGGCCACGTCCTTGACCTTGCGCCACGCGCCACTCAGCGCGTCCTTCACGTCACCGATGATGCCGCCCTGCGCGTAGGCGTGCAGGCCCACCTGGTCGAGCAGCTCCTTCATCCGCTTCGGCTTGGTCAGCGGCAGGATCAGCTCCGGCCCCTCCTCGCCGATCAGTGCGACCTCGGGCCGGCGCACGATCGCGCCTTGCGCGTGCTTGCGCCCGCCGCCGCCGCCGGTGCCGGTGGTGGTGCCGCCCCAGTTGACGCTCGGAACATGGATCCCGGTCCAGCCGAACGCCTTGTTGATGAAACCGCCGATCTTGTTGACGACGCCGGCGATCCCGCGCTTGAGGCCGTCCCAATGGTCGAGGACGGCGTCCTTCATGGCGCCGGCGGCGTCGACGACCTTGCCGAAGATCACGCCCATCGGCGTCTTCTTGAACCAGTTCCAGAGATCGTCCCAGCGGTCCTGCAGCCACGCCCACGCCGCGCCGAGCGCTTTCTTGACCGTGTCGAAATGATGGATCACGTACATGGCGATCCAGCCGATCGGGCCGGCCGCGAGCAGGAAGGCGTCGAGCAGTCCGCGCCAGTGCTTGAGCACCCAGCCGATGACCGCACCCACGACCTTGAAGGCGCCGACCACAATCCCCTTGAGGACGCCGGCCACGCCGTGCACGATCTTGCGGAAGGTCTCGCTCTTCTTGTAGAGGACCACGAACGCGGCCGCGGCCGCGATCACGGCGAGGATGACGAGACCCACCGGCCCGAGCGCCACGCTCATGATCGCGCCGAAGAGCGTCATCGACGTGCCGGCGACGGTGACCGTCGCGGCGAGCGCGCCGATCAGCGAGATGAGGCTGCCGAACATCATCAACAGCGGCCCCGCCGCGGCGGCGATCAGACCGACGATCACCAGGAACTTCTTCATCCCCGGCGAGAGACTGCCGAAGGCGCGCGCCACGCGCGCGATCGTCTTCGCGATACCGACCGCGATCGGCATCAACGCGGCGCCGATCTCGATCGCCGCCGCCTTGAGCGCCACAAACGCCTGCTTCAGCTTGAAGCCGGCGTCCTCGCGCGTGGTCTCGAAGGCTTCGTTGAGCAGGCCGGCGGAATCGGCCACGTCGCGGAACACCTTCTCGTTGGTCTTGGCCGCCTTGCCGGTCAGGGTAAAGAAGGTGGTCAGACCCTTCTTGCTCAGGATCGTGGCCGCCGCCTCGGCGTTGCCGCCCAGCGCCTCGGAGAGGTGCATCATGGCCGGCATAAGACCCTTGCCGGCGATCTCCTTGCGGAGGCCGGCGTACGACAGGCCCAACTCTTCGAGCGTCTTGGTGCCCTGCGAGGTCGGCTTGAGAAGGTTGGTGAGCATCTGCGTCAGGCCGGCGCCCGCGGCGTGCGGATCCGCGCCCATACGGCTCATGCTCGCGATCGCGGCACCCACTTGGTCGAAGCCCACACCGAGCTTCGAGGCCAGCGGCAGGACGTTGCCGAGCGATCCGGCGAAGTCCTCCGCCTTCATCTTGCCGGCCTTGACCGAGGCGACCATCACGTCGACGGCGTGCGCCGCCGTGAGGCCGGTGCCCTGGTAGGCGTTGAGAGCGCTCGTCACCGCATCGGAGACCGTGGTCAGGTCGCCGAGGCCGGAGGCGGCCGCCTTGCTGGAGGCGTTGAGGACGGCCATGGCCTTTGCGCCGCGCAGCCCCATCGACTCGATCGGGTAGAGCGCGTCCATCAACTCCTGCGGACCGATACCGACGGCCGGAGCCAGCGCCAGCACCTCCTTGCGGAGGAACTTCACTTCCTTGGCGCCGGCGCCGGCGAGAGCGGCGATCTTGGTCGCCGAGGACTCGAAGTCCGCGGCGAGCTTGAGCGAGACCACGCCGACGGCGGCGAGCGGCAGGCTGACATGGCGCGCCAGGGAGCGACCGGTGGTCCGCATCTGACCGCCGATCGCCTTCATCTTGCCGGCGAACGTCATAGCGTCCCACTGCGCCCGACGCATGGTCGTGTGGAAGCCACGTGCGTCGCCGAGGACGTAGACCTTTGCCTCGGCTCTCTTACCTGCCACGGTTTCTCCGTTCTTGCTCGCGCTCGAAGTCGCGCATCCAGTCCGCCAAGATGGCGAACTGGCTCGCGGTCAAGCCCCAGTACTCACTGGGTTGCATATGGTAGAACTTGCAGAACTTGGGCAGCGCCTTTAGGAAGAGGCCACCCGGCGCTTCTTTGGCGGCGCGGTCTCGGGCTCTGTAGGGTTTTCGACGACGACCTCGATCTCCGACACCTTGAGCTTGCGCGCGTCGTCCATCGTGTAGGCCGGGTTCTTGCGCCGCTCCTGCACGACGATGATCGCCAGCAGCGCACGCGTCGTGATCTTGCCTTTGACGAGATCGTTCACCCCGATGCCGGACTCCTGCTCGATGAAATCGAGATCCCCGAGGTCCATCTTGTCCATGTCCACGTCGATCTTCATGTTCTAGCTCTCCTTGTCTCCTGTTACCGGATCGTCCCGGCCGGCATATAGCGCCGGCAGATCTCGCGCAGCTTGTCGACGAACGGCGGCACCACCTTGCGCCACTCCCGCTCCCACATCGGGTACAGGTAGTAGCTCGTGCCATCCCGGCCGCCCACCCAAGGCTTATCGCGCGAGAGCATCCGGCGTTTGCCGGCGAGCTTCGGGTTGGTCTTCGAGTGTGGTACTGGAATCGTCCCACCGAACTCGGTAACACCGGAGTGCGTATTCGGATCGCGCGCGCGGCCGGTGTTGTCGAGACCGACCGCGCCGTAGCGGTAGGTCGCCGTCTTGTACACGTCCGCCGCCATATGCGGACCCTCGCTGCCGCTCTTCGGCACCACGCGGAGGTACGCGGCATAGATCGGCTTGACCGCTTCGCGGTACAGATCCGTGAGGTCGCGCATATTCGCGTCCATGTTCCGCATCCGCGCTTCGAGCAGCTTCATGTCGACGTGGAAGTCGACGAGATCGCCGCCCTTGGCGGAGATCTTCGGCATCGATCAGCCGACGCCGAGGCCGGCGATGTAGTACGGACCGTCGACGACCGCGAAGTTGAGCGGCTGCTCGATGAGAGCGTCGACGGCTGCCGAGCTCGTCACGTTGGACGGGCGCGCGTAGACCGCGTAGCGCTTCTCCGCGGAGCCGGTCGCGTCGAGGAACAGGTCGAGGCCGACGAGGTTGGCGTTCTTCAGCAGGTTGAAGCGATCGTCGCCGCCGGAGAGGTCGTCGAGCGCGAGCGCTTGGATGCTCACGGTCGCCGAGCGCATGGCCGGCACCTGGACCCGCATCGTGTCGCCGAAGGTCGTCGCGTCGTAGTAGTCGAACTCGGCCGCCAGCTCGAAGCTCTTGCACTGCCCGAACACGGCGACGGCGAAGTACTTGCCGTCGACGGTGATCGCGCCGGCGCCCGGATCGCTCGCGAAGTGCACCCGGCCACCCGGCATCTGCAGCGAGCTGTACGAGGTGATCGGGTTGCCGGCGAGCTTGACGACGTAGGTCGCCGACGGATCCCAGAACCGCTTCGCGGTATTGGTGATGGTGAAGCAGGTACGGTCGCCGTTGGCGGCCGTCGCCTCGCCGGTGAACGTGGTCGACGCGACGGTGTCGTCGCACGCGTAGACCCGCGCATTGATACCCTTGATGACTGCCACGGCAGTCTCCTTTCCTTACGGTGTCACGCTGGCCGTGACGGTCAGTGAGAAGTTCACCCGGCAGAACCGGCCGAGGCGGTTTTCCGGCGCCATGCCCTGCGCCCAGATCTGTTGCGTGATGGTCACGTCGCGCACCGTGCCGGTCATCGTGTCGTTCGTCGAGACCTCGTCGACGATCTCCTCTAGGATCGCGTCGGCGCGATCGCGCGCCGCCTTGGCCGCGAGGTTGATCGCCTGCGCGCCCGGTGCCGCGGTACGGTAGACGATGATCGCGCCGGTGACCACGTACTCCTCGTCGAGGTCGTCGGAGTCCATCGACTCGCGTTTCTGCTCGACCATGACCTCGTTCGCGAGCTCGATCGCCTGTTCGCCGAGATCGTGCGGATCCACCGGGCACGTGAAGACGTTCACATGGTCCAAGCCGGCGCGCAGGACCAGCGCGGAGCGCAGCGCGTCGAGGAAAGTCGGTAGCGTGGTGTTCATCTCAGGCCAGCCACGGAGTGCCCATCGAGTACATCCGGATTGCCTTCACGACCTCCGGGTTCTTGTGCCAGTTGTCGCGGTAGCCGTCGGCGCGCGCGAAACCGTAGCTCACGTCGCCGGCGTTGAAGTCGGTTGCCTCGTACGGCGTCGCCGTCACGACGAGCTGGTCGAGCGCGATCCACAGCGCGGCGCGCTTGATCAGCGCCGGCACGCTGGTATGACCGGCGGTATAACTGATGATCAGGTTCGACCAGCCCTTCGCGAAGTAGCCGCAGCGCCGCGTCAGGATCCCGAGATCGGCGTCGATCGCGAGGCCGAGGTCGTAGTCGTCGGTGTCGAGCTCCTCGGCGGTGAAGGCGACGCCGTCGGCGGTGATCGAGGCGACCGCGGTCACCTTCGGCCACGAGAGGAACAGCCAATCGGTGCCGTCGCCGCTCAGTGTCTCGGTGTGCTCCGTCGGCTCGAAGTTCACGCGACAGATCTCTTCGAGGAACTGCTTCGCGTCGGCCGCCGCTTGCTGGATCGTGGCGTCCGGGTAGTCGGTGACCGAGCTACACTGCCCCTGGTCGAAGGCGCGCAGTTCCGCCACGGTGAAAAGTGCCATACCGTCCTCGCTATCTTTCGCCGCCGCCGCGTTGACGCCGGCCGTGGTCGTGTCTTCCGTCGTTCTTGCCGCCGCCGCGATCCGGGCGCCGCGGCGGAGTGTCGCGATCGCCGCCGCGTTGCGGCCGATCGTTGCGCTCGTAGTGCCAGTGGCCGCCGCGCGGGCGGTATCCCTTGATCGTCACACGCGAGACGGCAGCTACCGCGAAGGATCCTTGGTCCTGCCCCTCGACGCCGGCGGCGATCGCGACCGCGGTGGTCCCCGCGATCGCCATGGCGCCCTGCCACGCGGCGTGGTCGACGGCGCCGGCGACCTCGATTGTGGTCGCGCCGGCGGCGGAGAGCTCCCCGGTCCACGCAGCGTGCGCCACGGAGCCGGCGATCGCCGCGGACGAGGATCCGCCGGACGCAAAGGCGGCGCGGTGTACGCGCGTGCCGGCGATCGCGACGCTCGTGGTGCCGGCGGCGAGAAGCTCGCCCTGTTGGTTGCGGTGCGCGACGGCGCCACCCACGGTAACGGTTGTGCCGGCCGCGGCAGCGAACGCGCCCTGGAGCGCGACGTGGCTCACGGAGCCGGCGACAGCGATCGTGGTCGCGCCGGCGACAGCGAACTCGCCCTCCACTGCGCCGGCGATCGTGCCAGCGATCGCGACCGTGGTGGTCGCCTCGACGCCCAGCGCGCCGGTCCACGCGGCGTGCGCCACGGATCCGGCGACCGCCACGGTGGTCGCGCCGGCGGCGCCCAGCGCGCCCTGCCATGCGGCATGAGAGACGGTGCCGGCGACGCTCGTCGACGAGCTGCCGGCGGCCGCGAGCTCGCCTTGGTGGTTGACGTGCGCCACGGTGCCGGCGATCGTCGTCGTCGTGGTCGCGGCGATCGCGGCCGCGGCGCGGTAGTCGACCCGGCCGGCGATCGCGGAGCTCGTGACGGCCGCGACGGCGAAGGCGCCTTGCTGCTGGCCGCTCACCGTGCCGGCGATCGCGACAGCGGTGGTCGCCTCGACCGCGGCCGCGCCCTGGTGGTTGACGTGCGCGACCGTACCGGCGATCGCGACAGCGGTCGCACCGGCGACGAGGAGCTCACCACTCCAAGCGGCGTGCGACACGCCGGCGGCGATCTCTACGGTGGTCGCGCCGGCCGGCGCGATCGAGCCGGTCCAAGCGGCGTGCGCCACCGTGCCGGCCGCGGCGACCGTCGAGGATCCGTCGACCGCGAACGCGCCCTGTTCGTTGGCGCCCCACGCGACGGAATCCTCGTTGCCGTACTCGCCCCACGAGTCGCCGTCCCACACGCGGGCGCGGTAGTAGTAAGTGTGCCCAGCGGTGAACGGTCCGTCGTCGTCCCACGGCGACGAGTCGACCGCCTGTTGGGTGATTTCGGCGTACGTCCCCTCGGCGCCGTCCTTGCGCTCGATCGAGATGTACGATCCGAGCGTGACGGTGCCGGCGATCGAGACCGTCGAGCTGCCGGCGGCGCCGAGCTCCCCCTGCCAAGTAGCGTGCGCGACGGTGCCGGCCGCGGCGACCGTCGAGGATCCGTCGACCGCGAACGCGCCGGTCCAAGCGGCGTGCGAGACGCCGGCGGCGATCGCGACCGTGGTCGCGGCGTCGACGGCGAACGCGCCTTGCTCGTTGACGCCGCCTTCCTCGACCGTGCCGTTGATCGCGACCGTCGAGGATCCGTCGACCGCCGCGGCGCCCTGCCACGCGGCATGGCTCACGGTGCCGGCGATCGTCGTCGTCGTGGTCGCCGCCGGCGCGAAGGCGCCCTGCCAGTTAGCGTGCGAGACCGTGCCGGCGGCCGCGACAGTGGTCGCGCCGGCCGGCGCCATGGCGCCCTGCTCGTTGACCGCCGCAGGCTTGATCGCGATCGCGTAGCTGTTCCACGCGTCCGACTGCGAGTAGGTGACGTAGCCCGAGCCGATCGAGCCGGCGGTCGGCATGGTGCCATAGACCAGCGCCGTACCGCAGTCGCTACCGAGCGAGGTACGCGAGAGGTCGACGAGCGTGGCGCCAGTGAGGTTGCCGCCGCTGGTCAGCGACGGCGCGTTGTTGTCGGCCACGCCGATTGGCACGAGGACCAGCTCGGCGTCGAGGTTGGTCGAGAAGGTCGGGAACTCGGCGGTGGTATCGGTGCCCGAGGTACTGGCCGGCGTCTCGGTGCCGAGGCCGGCTTGCGACTGCACCGAGAAGATCCCGGCGGCGATCGGGCCGGAGGCGCCGCTCACGGTGGTGGTGCCCGACCAACCCGAGGCGGCGCGGTAGTAGACGTGCAGCTTGCCGGTGTCGAACAGCTCGGAGAAGCCGTTGTCGCAGGCGATCGCGTCCGTGGCGTAGGTGCCGGCGACGATGAAGATGAGATCCGCCGCGTCCCACGTCAGATCCGTGGTCGCGTACGTGATGCTCGCGGCGTTCGCCTCTTTGGCGGTGCCGATGTTACGGATCGAGGCGGCCATCTCAGATCACCCACTCGATCCGGACGGCGTCGCCGACGCGGTAGGCGTCGATCGTCGGTCCCGCGCCGGCCACGGTGCCGGCGATCGCGACCGTGGTCGCCGCAGCCGGCGCGAAGGCGCCCTGCCACGCAGCGTGGCCCACGGATCCGGCGATCGCGACGGCGGAGCTGCCGGCGGCCACGAGCTCGCCGGCCCACGCGGCGTGAGCCAAGGAGCCGGACACCTGGAGCGCCGTCGTCGCCTCGACGGCGAGCGCGCCCTGTTGGTTGCGGTGCGCCACCGTGCCGGCGACCGCCGCGGTGGTCGCGCCGGCGGCGAGGAGCTCGCCAGTCCAAGCGGCGTGAGAGACCGTGCCGGCAGTCGCGACGGTGGTCGCGCCGGCGGCCGCGAGCTCGCCCAAGCGTCCGCGGGTGCCGGCGATCGCGACGGTCGAGGATCCGGCGACCGCGAGTGCGCCCTGCAGTACTTGGTGAGAGACCGTGCCGGCGATCGCGACGGTGGTCGCGCTAGCCGGCGCCATGGCGCCCTGCCAGTTGGCATGAACGACGGACCCAGCGCACGCCACGGTCGACGTGGCGTCCGCTGCGAACGCGCCTTGCTCAAGTTGGCCGCCCTGCTGGACGGTGCCGGCGATCGCGACCGTGCTCGCGCCGGCGGCGAGGAGCTCGCCCTGTTGGTTGCGGTGCGCGACGGCGCCGGCGATCTCGACGGTCGAGGATCCGGCGACGGCGATGGCGCCCTGCCAACCGACGTGCGCGACGCTGCCGGCGACCGCGGTGGTCGTAACGGCGGCGGGTGCGATCGCGCCTTGCCATGCGGCGTGCGCGACGGCGCCCGCGGCGGTGACGGTGGTGGATCCGGCGACCGCGAGCGCGCCCTGCCAGTTGGCATGGGAGACAGATCCGGCGACCGCCGTGCTCGTGGTCGCGACGACCAGCGTCGCGCCCTGCCAGGTAGCGTGCGCGACCGTGGCCGCCGTGGCGACGGCGCTCGTGGCCGCGGCGGCGAGCGCGCCTTGCTTGACGAGGATGCCGGCGACCGCGACCGTGGTCACGGCGTCGATCGCGACGGCGCCCTTGATCTGCCGGCCGCCGGCGACGGTGACCGTGGTCACGCCCGCGCAGGCGAGCGCGCCGGTCCAAGCGGCGTGCGAGACGGATCCGACCGCGGCGACCGACGTGGTCGCGGCGACCGCGATGGCGCCCTGCTCGTTGGCGCCGCCACTCGTGAACTCGATGTACAGTTTGGGGTCGTACGTCGTGCCGGCCTGCGCGGCGAGATAACCCTGCACGAACTCGTTGTCAGTCGGCGTGTTGCCGTCCTTCTGCCGCGAGGAACAGAGTTGCAGATCGGTGTGGCCGGTCTTGCTGATGACGCTGAGCGAATCGGTGGTGAAGGCGTTGTACCCGGTCGTGCTCCAGGTAGCCGAGGTGTGGAAGTGCGCGAACAACGTGGCGCCGGAGATCTCGCTGCCCTTGAGCACGTCGCTGGTGTCGAGGGTTGACCCCCAAGCGTGTTGGCGGCACTCAACGTCAAAGTCGGTGGTGGATACGTCGGCGTAACCGTAGACCGAGAACGTGCCCGTGGTGATGGAGGCGTTGTCGGGCAGGGTGTAGGTCGGGAAGGAGAGGACGCTCTGATAGCAGGTGTACCCGGTCGTCTGACCGACGGTGGCATAGATCGTCGTGCTCGCACTCGTGGCCGGATCCAGTTCCCGAGCGGTCGCGTAGGTGGCGTTGGTCTGGTTGGTCAGACCCTCCTCGGAGGTATCCCCAATGCCGTAGGAGTTGCTGTAGAAGGTGACCGGCGAGGTTTCGTCGGCAGGCTTGAGCGCACACGTCCACGCATACCAGCCCGCCGTGTTCTCACAACCCCACGCGGCCGGATCCTGACTAGAGGTGCCACGGTTCAGTATGTAGGCTAGGCCGCCCCAGGCGTCGGTGCCGCTGGTCGAACTGGCGTGCCCGGAGTCCGTGTAGTTGGTCGGCACCGTGAAACTGTCGTTCTCGTCCATCTGGCCGCCGATGGCGACGACGCACGCCCCGAGCGTGAGAGGCGTGACAGCGGGAGCGTTGACCGCGTTGGTGCCGGTAGTGGGCGAGCCGCTGTTGGCCTCGACGCCACAGTTCGTGGTGGTATTGACGCCGCGAAAGAGAGCAACGCCATACATCGTGGTTGCGTTATTGACGTAGGTTGAACTCCACGCGGTTTCACCGACGAGGCCCCAGTCAATGTCGTTCTGAGTGAGCGGCTTTGCGCCGATCCACAAGTGACCGTAGCTAGCGTCAGAGACATCGTACAAGGCGACGCCGCCGTCGCTCACGAAGTAGTCCGGCGCGTTGAACGACTTGGTGCTCGCCCTGCTGTACCACATACATAGCGCAAGGTCACCGACCGCGTGACCCGACGTAGGCAAGGTGAAGTTGCCGCTGATCGGGTTGTTCTCTGCTACCCAGCTAGCGGAGTTAGAGATGTGCGTGATCGCCACGGCTCAGCCGCCCCAGCCGTGGTTACGCGCGTAGGCGACCACGGCCTCGTAGATGGACTGCTGGCACGCGGCGACGATGCTCTCGACCACCGTCTCGCCGTCGTGGACGCAGATGGGCGGGTTGACGATCCAGTGTTCGCCCGCGATCGGCGGCGCCGGCAGCGGACCGCCGGCGTCCTCCGCGGTGACGATCACGCCGAGGCAGCCGTAGTCGGCGATGTACCGCACGGCGACCAGGTGCAGCGTCACGCCGTCGATCGTCCACGTGGTGAACCGCTCGATCGGCACGGACTTGTTGCCGACGGTGTAGGCACCGTCGGCGAGAAGGCGTGCCAAGGCTTCCGCCTTACGAGCGATGCGCTCGTCGGCGGGTAGGCCCGCGAGTAGTTCTGTCAGAGTCGCCGCTGGCACGGCGCGTTATCAGTCGAGGGTGATATCGAAGTCGTTGTCGGCGATCGAGAACGTGTCCCCGTTGCCGACCGCCTTGCTGGCGGTCAGCGTCTTGCCGGCGAACGCGTCGAAGGCACCCGACACCGTGCTGACCAGCATGGCGCCGAGGATGGTGCCCCAGTCGCCGGTCGCGGTCTCGAACGTGATCGCGCCGTTGTTGGCGGTCGCACCGGAGGCGGCGATTTCCCAACCGGTCGCCATGGTCACCGGCTCGCGCGCGTAGGCGCTGCCGGAGCACTCGGTGCCGCCGGCGCCGGTGATGTAGTTGGGCTCGGCGGTGAACAGCGCCACGTAGCCGGTCGTCGGCGCCCCGTAGGAGGCGTCGGTCTTGGTGATGTGATCGAGGATCTCGGCCTTCCAGAAGTCGGAGATGCCGGCTTCGGTCGCCTTGTCCAGCGACAGCTCGATCGAGTCCGCCGGGAACTCGAATGTGTCACCGTTGTCGACTTGCTTCGGCGTGGTCAGCGCGGCACCGAAGGAGAGGCCGATGCCGGTGCCCTCCCACGTACCAGACGAGGTGCTGACCAATGCGGCGCCGTTGACGGTGCCCCAGTTGGCAGAGGCGGCCGACCACTGAAAGGCGGACGTCCCCTTGTTCGTGACCTTCTTGCCGTTTGGCGAGGCGTCGGCGGCGTTGTTCCAGTTGGTCGTTGACATGGTGACGCTCTTGCGGGCGTAGCCGCCGCCGGTGACCTCGGTGAAGCCGGCGTAGGCGCCGGTCTCGAAGTCGCCGTTGGTGGTGAAGAGCGCGAGGTAGAGTGTGGTGGGGCAGGTGTAACTGCCCACGTTGGTGAGGTGGTCGAGTGCCTCGTTCTCAAGGTTGTTACTCAGGCCTGCCATAGCTTACCCGCCTCCTTAGACGGTCTCGAAGTGGTAGCCGACGTTGACGCGGTGCGTGGTCACGGTGACGCTCGTCACGTAGAGACCGAGGCCCGCCGTCAACTCGACGTGGCACGGAAGGAACGGCGCGGTGTCGATCGGCACGAAGGCGTCGAGGACCGGATCGCCGTAGAGGATATCGACGGTGCCGGCGGTGCCGGCGACGGTGACGGCGACCGGGATCGAGAACTTCGTCGCGTCGACGTTGGTCACGGTATGCGTGCCGTTGATCGACGGCGTCGAGTTGGATCCGGTGATCGTCACTTGGCTGCCGGTGGGGATGTTCGCCCCGCAGGTGACCACGGTCGGCGAAGCCTGCGAGATCGCCGTGATCGTCGCGTTGGACAGGCTGATACCGTTCAGGAGCTTGATCTCGCCGGCGGTCGCACCGTTCGCCGGCACGATCCAGTCGATGACGATCTTGCGCGTGGTGTCGCCGTTGGCGACGAGCACGGCGTTGGTCTGCGCGGCGGCGTAGACGCCGACCGCCGGCAGCGGGATCGGGATCTGGACGCTCATCGGACCTCAACCTCTTCCGCCGGCGCCGGCCGCTGCTCCGGCTTGTCCGGCACGGACTTCTTCTTGGGCTCCGGCACGGGCACGAGCTCGGCGTGGCCCATCTTGACCATGTCGGCCGCCAACCGCGCCTCGACCTCGGCGATCGAGTCGCACTTGAAGCCCATGCGCGCGAGCGGACCGAAGGACACGAGGACGTGGATCTTGACGAGGTGTTTCACTGCCATGCTTGGCTCCTTACAGCCGTTGGGCGGCCAGTGGCCGCCCCGATGGTAGGTTGGGTGGTGATCGGTCGCCGACGCTGCGCGCCGGCCCCGGTAGCGAGCGGGCGGCGTTACCGCCGCCCGCTCAGGTCGTACCAGCTCCCGCTAGAGGGATCACGTGTACGCTAGCGTACCTGCCCCCTGGAAGGAGTAGTTGATCTCCACGATTCCATCAACCGCAGCACCCACGTTGGCGGAGACGTACGCCGTCCCGCTGTAGTAGTGCGTCGAGTCGATGTAGAAGCGCGGTGTTACCGTCGAGCCGGCGAGCCATGCGGTCTGCAGAGCCACCTGCCCGTTGGTGTCGGTCGTGTCGACCTTGCCGGCCGCGGTGGCGGTCCAAGTCGCGAACGTCGGAGTTTGTTCCCTGAATGTATCAAGGAACGACGTGGTGTCTTGGAACTCTTGCTCCACGGACAGCTCCCAGTTCTGCATCTCCGCGACCGTGTTGGTCGAGAGCTTCAGACTGGCGGCGTTACCCTTGAGGACGGCCATTGTTCAGACCCCCTCGGATCACGTCGCGCTGTTCTTGTACGCCTTGACGGCCTGCGCGTCGACGATCGTACCGTCCACCCGCATGATGGTGCGGAGGGTGACGATATCGGTGTCGAACTTGAAGTCGTCGGAGCGCTCGATGCGGACGTTGCCGACCTCACGGATGTAGTAGCCGGCCGAGAAGTCGCCGAAGAGGATCGACTTCACGCTGGCCGACATATCCGGCACGTAGGGATCGACCACGATCGCCTTGCCCAGCAGCAGATCCGGCGCGCCGGCGGTCAGACCCGGCTGCCAGAGGTACTGGTTGCTGCCCGATGCCAGATCCTTGATCTTGCGGATCGCCGCGACGGTCGCGTCGCTCATCATGAAGACGGCGCGGTTGCGGTAGCCCGGAAGGATCGAGTGGTACAGGTCGACGAGATCGTCGCCGGTCACCGTGGTGGTCTGGCCGGTGGTGCCGGTCTTGCCGACATCGACGCCGTTCGTGGCGTGACACATACCGAGCGGTCCGGCCGTGCCGGCGCCGGTGATCATGTCGTTGCCCATGGCGTTCGCGAGCGCCATACCGTTCTGGCGTGCGAGGTAGTCGAGCACGCCGACGACCTCGTCCTCCAAGAACTCGGAGGTGAGGTACTGCAGGTTCGCGTACTTGTACGCCTCCAGCGCGACCTGGTCGAAGGTCGGCTCGGACTCGGTGATCTGCGAGGTCTCACCGATGAGCGCGGCCGTCGGATGAGCGGTCGCACGCGGGATGGTCATGGTCTCGCCACCGTTGGTGACAAGCAGCGTGCAGCCAGCCTGCCGGATGCCCGAGAACTCGATCAGGTACTCGCGGAGCACCCGGAGGAAGTCCGGAGCGATGACCTTCGAGCCCGGAGTGGCGCCCACCTGGAGAGCGGTACGCACGTCGGCTTGGCTGTAGGGGATGCTGAGAACGCGCGAGTCGCCGCGGAACAGCGAGCGCGCCTCATCGAGGAAGATCTGCTCGGGCGTACGGTAGTGGCGCTGCGGATCGTTCGCCTTGTCGAGCGAGGCGCGGAGCGCTTCGAGGCGCTCGGCCTGCTCGGCGTGCTCGACCTTGACGCGGAGGTCTTCGAGATCGGCCTCCATGCGGTCCCATACCGTCTGCTCTTCACCCGTCAGGGTGCGCTTCTCTTCCTCGGAGCGGGAGGCGAGCGTCTTCATCTGTTCCCAGATGTTCGCGCGCTGCGCCTTCATTTCGAGGATGGTCATTGGTACTTGGCTCCTTTCAGAGCGTGTTCTGTAGTTCCATGAGACGCGCCCACAGTGCTGCGGCGTCCATTCCGCGTGGTGCCTCCGGATCCTCTTGGCCTTGCGGATCCTCGGCGGCCGGCGCGGCGTCGTCGAGCGGCTCAGGTGCTTCTTCGATCACGGGCGCGTCGGCAGGCGCCGGCGCCCCGGTATCTTCTACATCGGTCTCGGCGAGCTCTTCTTGCGCTTCGCCGGCGCGATCCTCGGCGGCGACGAGCTCGGGCTCGGTGTCGGCGGCGACGATCAGATCGCGGAGCACCTGCCGATCGCCCTTGGCGAGGTGACCGCGCGCGAAGAAGCCCGGATCCTCGGTGCCTGAAGCGGCCGGCGACGCCGGCAGCTCGTCGTCCCACGAGACCACCATGCCGCGGCGCTCGGCCACGGCGTTGATGCTCGCGCGCAGGCCGCCGTCGGTCTGCGGATAGGCCGGGAAGGTGACGGCCGACACGTCGAAGAGCGCGAGCTCGCGCAGGGTACGGATCGGCTTGCCGCCGTCCTCCGGCTCGTCGTCCCACGATTCGCCGGCGGCGCCGACGACGCGGAACGCGAAGCTCATCTGGTCGACGTTGCGCGCGCGCAGCTTGGGCGCCAGCCGTTGCACGTCCCAATCGCTCGGATCGAGGTCGGCGTCGGACTGCAGGCCGACGGCGTCCTCGGCGAGCCGGAGCGTGCCGTTCTTTGTGCGCGCCATCACACTGTCCGGCTCGTGGTTGTAGAGGAAGCGCACGTCCGCCTCGCGGATCGTCTTCTTGAAGGCGCCCTTGGCGATCTGCTCGCGCCACGGACCGAGGTCCGTGATCTCGTCGAACACCGCGGCGTGGCCGCGGAAGTTCAGCGTGGCGCCGTCGTCGCGCACCTCCACGTCTTCGAGCGGGACGAAGCGCCGCTCGACGATGTAATCGGTCTTCACTGTTCATCCTCCTCGGAGGGATCGCCGTCCGCCGGCTCCTCCGGCGGCTCGCTGGGCGCCGGCGGCGCCGGCGGCTCGGGTAGTTGCGGGAGACCGTCGACGCCGATCGGCGCGCGGTTCACTTGGATCTGAGGCCGGTCGATGCCGGGAATGTAGGGGAGGTTCTCGAAGGCGCGCACGTCCTCGGGCGTCATCCACGAGTTTTGGATGCCGGACTGGTAGAAGGCGGCGCGCGAGGCCATGTCGCCGCGGAGCAGCGCGTTCACTTGGAACTCGGCGTAGATCCCCTCGTCGAGGAGCGTCTTGTTGGCCGCCACGTCGCCGAGATCGCGGTTGATCGCCGCGGTGATCCGACCGACCCACGGGTTCAGGCAGAAGACCACGAACCCGATCGTCATCTGCTCGATGCCGGTGCCCCACGAGGTCGATCCGGTGTTCTCCTGCAGGAGGTGCAGCGGGATCCGGAAGAGGCGCGCGACCTCTTGGATCTGGAAGCGCCGGAGCTCCAAGAACTCGTTGTCGCGCGGCGGCAGGCCGACGGCCTGCCACGTGACGCCGGAGTGCAGGACGGCGATCCGGTTGGCGTTGGAGAGCCCGCCGACGATCGACTGCCACTGCTCCTTCAGGTGTTTGCTCTGCTCCTTGGTGAGCGCCTTCTCGGACTGCAGCACGCCGCCGGGTACGGCGCTGTTCGCGAAGAAGCGCGCCGTGTACTCCGCGGCCGCCTGCTCGATCCCGATCGCGTTGGCCGCGGCGGAGATCGGGCTCATCCCGGTGATTCCGTCACTCGACAACGCCATTACATGAAAGACCTCGTTGCGCGTCAGCCCGACCGGCTTGCCGTCCGGCAGGTGGTAGACGTAGGCGCGCGCCGCCGGCATACCCTGCCGGCCTTCGAGCTGCCAGACCTCCATCCGGTCCGGCCGCAGCGGCCAGAGCTCCTTCGTCCGGCCGTAGGGATCGCGGACGATGTAGGAGAAGTGGTTCCCCCAAGTCGCCGCGTGGCCGACGACGGTGCCCCAGTACTCCGGCGCCGTCATCTCCGGATTCGGCGATTGGTGCAGGGTACGCGCGAGGCTGCCCGGAAAGCGCTCCGGCGTCTCGGAGATCCGCTCGCGGTTGCGCTCGTCGAGCCGGCGGTACGTCAGGCAGGGGAGTTGGCCGACACTGTCGGCGAGCAGGGAGACCGCAGCGAAGACGGCCACCGTGCCCTCCAGCGCCGTCGCCTCGGTGATCGACTTGCCGCTCGGGCTCTTCGGTGCCACCAGGGCGCCCACGTCGAAACGGTCGATCGGCGCGCGCTCTTCCGGCTCGGCCTCCAGCGGAACTCGCTTTGTGAACCAGTCCACAGGGTTGTACCAACTCACAGCTCTATCACCTCGATACCAGGGACACTCGTGTCCTGTTGGTTTGCGATTGCTCTTTCCAGCGCCGTGCACAAGCCCATGATCCCGTCGATCTTGTCCGCGGACGACATTCTGCTCGGTCGGATATGGTCGTCACGATCCACGTCGGCGACGGCGTTGGAGGCCATCCACCGGAGGATCGGATTCCCCCCATGGTTGAGGCGGCCCGAGGCCACCATGTCTTCGAGCTCCTTCGCCGGCGCGTTCATCCCCATAAAGCCCTGCGACACGTCGACCATGCTGTCGGCGCCGAGCACCTCGGCGAGGTCGTCGATCACGCCGTGCGCGTGGTAGCGATCGAAGCCGATCTCGCGGAGCTCGTAGCGCTCGCAGTCCTTGAGCACTTGATCGCGCAGCATCCGCAGATCCACCCGGTCGCCCGGACAGAGCGTGAGGAAGCCGGCGCGCGCCCACGCCTCCAGATCCGGACGCATCATCTGCCGATGCGTCTCCAGCGCCGCCTCCGGCATCCAGAAGTGCGCGACCACGGATCCGCGCAGGATGTTGCTCTCCTCGTCGTCAGGGAAGAACATCACCCACGCGGTGAAGTCGCGCGAGTGGCTGATATCGATCCCGCCGTAGAACGGCCGGCCCTGGAGCGCGGACTCGTCGACGAGGCCGCCGCAGCGCTCCCACGCGTTGAGGTCGAGCCACTTGGTCTCGGCCGCGACCCACTGGTTCAGCCGCAGCCGGCGCACGCCGTGTTCCTCGCTCGGCGTATGCGCCGCTTTCTCGATCGCCTCACGGAGATCGTCGCGGCGGAGGAAGTCGTCGAGTGACGGGTTCGCCAGCACCCAGAGCGACTCGTCGCGCCAGTCCGCATCCTCGGGCACCGTGTAGACCATAGCCAGCAGCCGCGGATCCGTGACGGTCCGCTCGTTGACCATGCGCGCGTGTTCGTGTTCCGCCCACGCGAGCCCCTCGCGGCCGGCGCCGGCGGTGGTGATCCCGAAGAAGAGCGGCTCGGTGCGCGTGCCCTGCCCCTGCCGCAGCACGTCCCACAGACCCC
>Ga0316622_100000267_pt1 | contig 28670 bp, 44 predicted proteins | sample OWC_Aug_OW2_C1_D_FD_207646 | JGI IMG/M metagenome (GOLD analysis project Ga0316622, IMG submission 207646) | Wetland soil microbial communities from Old Woman Creek delta, Ohio, United States - OWC_Aug_OW2_C1_D5_C | ecosystem: Environmental > Terrestrial > Soil > Wetlands | place: USA: Ohio... | reverse complement strand
TCGGTGATCTGGGATGACTTCCTATCTTATGCACCGGTGATCCACTTCACCCACATTATCATGAACCCGCCATTTGATCATGCCGAGGAACATTTACTCAAGGCTTGGAATATCCTATATGATGGCAAGATCATCTGTCTGCTGAATAAGACTTCACTGGAAGGTAAGACCGCCCTAGAGAAGACCATCCTGAATATCATTGCAGATCATGGAGAGGTAGAAGATCTAGGTCAAGCCTTCCGACAAGCAGAGCGGCCTACCAACGCAGATATTGTCATGGTGACACTAACCAAGACAGCCCAGGATAAGCTTGAGTTCGAGACTACCAAAGACCATCGCGATCTACCTGATCTGGACGAGCAGAATGTCACGGAGCTGACACCTGGCAGCTTTGTGGGTGAGCTGCTTGCCTTTCATGGCGCGGCCATAGGTATATATGCTGACTATCATAAGATGCGTAACAAGTTGCAGCGTTATACCAATGCTCTAGGAACTGTTAGAACATCGGATGACAGGTTCAAGCCCATTCTGGAAGTTGTAGATCGTCTTGCAGGTCCCATTGAGGGCTATAATAGCTTCGTGTTTCACTGTACCCAGGCAGCTTGGGCTAAGATCCTCGAGCACCCTAAGTTTCAGTCGCTTCTAACAGCCAGGGCCAGGGCAATGATCCAGGAGTTTCAAACACGCCAGGGTATTGTAGACTTCAACGAAACCAACATCCGCAATATGTTTGAGGCCTTGCTGGAGAAGGAGGAGGCGCTAAAGGAGGGCGCCATTCAGGATGCCTTTGATACCATGACTAAATATCATAAGGAGAACCGTATTTATCCCTTTGGCTGGGCGAGCAATGAGGCCTGGATGGTAAACACCAGGAGGGTAGTGCTGCCCTATATGATCGAGTATGGATATACAGGGTTTTCTATAAGCTACAGTTCTCGAGACGAGCTGAATGATATTGACCGGGCACTATGCATTATCACTAACACGCCCATCGAGCGAATAACTACCATTGAACAGGCCCTTGAGAATGCCTGGAATGGGGTCGGGTTGAGCAAGATGGCAGTTTCTCTAAAGTCTCCCAGACAAAGGCCAGGTGTTGCAACATCAACCTTCTTTGAGATCCGGTATTTCCTGAAACTCACGATCCACTTGCGCTTTCTTGATCAGCAGCTAGGCGCGTTGTTTAACCACCGTGCAGCTGCAGGGCGTAACTGGCTCCCACCTGATACCGGCAAAGCATCACCCTATAAGAAGGCTAAACCTACCACAGTAGGTCAACAAATGCAGTTTTAGAAAGGACTGATGATGTACACACTAAAAGTTGTAATACACGATGTAGGTGATAGCTTCACATTCGAAATAGTAGGCGACCCCTCACCGGGTCTATCGGACGATGCGAGGGATATGGGTGCCTGGCTAACAATTTTTACAAACTATGCGATCGAAAACCCAAATGATGTCCTGGTAGAAGCACTCTCAAAAAAGGCTCTCAAATGGGCCGTTAAACGACAGAAGGAGATAGACTACAATGTCAAGCCTAACTATTTCTCGTAATGAAAACTGCCTGCTCTTTATGGCCAACAGCCAGGTGCTTTACATCTGGGCGATCGAAGCCAGAAGTCCTCACATGATCGATGGTAACGATCTTGCCTATATTGTCAAGCCGATGCATGCCATTACGGTCACGCCGTGCCAGCTTATGCTGGATGCCGGCAACCGTAAGGGGTCTAATGCGTTCTACATTGACATCCGGCGAGCCGAAGATATTCTTACCGCACTCGGGTTGCCTGTAGATGAGTTTACTCGCATTGCTGTTGCACAGGGATGGGATCAGATCCTATATGGAGGCGATAAATGACATGGTGCATCGTTAACCACGAAGGCAAGATGGCCTTGACAATGGACTGGGATGCCAGCTGGTTGAAGCCTGAGTTTTATCGGTTACTCTTTGTATTCGAAAGGACAGAGTATGACGAACGTTTACAGGACTTCAAATTTATTGCTCATCCAGCTGAGGGCGTACTTGTGTTTTGGGATCCGGTTAGCCGGAAGAATTTCGAGTTTCATACTGATGGGGCTACTCTCGTCACCGAAAGGAAACCCTATCCTTCTCCCGGAAAGGGAAGTAAAAACTTTGAATGGAGGTACAAAGAAGGAAGATGGCAAAAGTTCTATTACTAGAAATATCCACAGGGTGGACACTGTAATACTAGAATATTCGTGCTTGACTTATAAGTACGATCAGACGTATAATGTAATGGAGGCGTAAAACAGTGAATGAAGACGAGCTAAAGTTATATGGTATCAAATATGTCCTGGGGCACATTGCTAATGACTTCTGCCTGAAGGTTGTTCAGGAAGGCCTGAAGCGTGCCAATGGTGACATTGAGAAGACCATCAAGCTACTCATACAGCAGGACTTCAACTTAGGTAATTGTGGAAGCTATGGGCCTGGTATGCCATATGTCCAGGTGTTCGGTGGTTTCCGCTCAAAGGGTGAGCTCTACTTTCCAGAGAGCAATATTATGGGACCTCCCGATGCTTATTTTACATGGGAGGAGATCATCCAGTACGTAAAGGATGGGTGTCAGAAGCCCATCCAACCAAGTTTGTTTTAGGAGGCGTATATGCAAACGATACTTTACAGGGGTAAAGAGCTCGAGCTTGAAGAGGGCGGCTCTGCCGGATCTTTCCAGATACTAGATGAAACCAATGCCAAAGGATACAACCTGGTAGACACAGGTGGTATAGACTATGGGCGTGGAATTTACCTAGTGGCGAACTATGCCGCTCGTGTCATTCTTAAAGTGCCAGGCCAACTAGCTTGGTCGGGAGTAGGAGCCAGAGAATACATACCCGCCCAGGTTATCCTGGCGAGTGTTCGTCCTGAGAGCTCTTACAGGACAGGTGTGCAGATGAAACCCATCTATACTTACATGGGCACCTACACCAAAGCAGCCCAGGAATACTTCACGTACCTATGCCAAGAATTCTAGGAGGCTTATGATGAGTAAAGATACAGTAGAAAGACTGAAGTCATCCAGATATCCCTACGAAGTCAGCATGAATGTTTCTTCAGAGCTGGTGCTTGCGCCAGACGTTGGCAGTGGCTTCATGTTCATGAGGTTCTCAGATACTAACGTAACAGTTACTTCCGGAGAACAGGAAATTGGCGAGATCTCCGCAGTCCTGGGTGGCGGCATTCGGCTTCAGGCCAAGCTGATCGATGGAAATTCTATAAGTTACTACATATCAGCAGTCAAGCTCTGGGAAGCTTTTGTGGAAGGCCTGAAGGTGGCCGGCGCTTATGACCAGTGCTTAGCAAAAGACGCAGAAGGGGTTTCCGGGAGGTCCTAAATGGAACACAAATATGCAACCTGCTTCATTCCTGAATACGCTATGCCTCTTACCGCTGATGAGTATACACCGTGGATCATTACCTCAAATGATCCCAAAATGCTTGAGGCAGAAGTTATTGAGGCACTCTGGAGAATGTATGTCCGCATTACCAATGAGGTTGAGGTAGAAACTTTCTATAAGTACCTACCTAGTCTAGGATATGGTATTTATACACTTCCTTCAATGCCTGCTATTCTGGGAGGCGATGACGAAAAATGAACCAGTCGAGTGAACGCATCCTGAGAGAGCTCTTGACGGAAGAGGTCGCCTGGAACAGCAAGGATCGCTCGCTGCGCTACGGAAATACAGTGGATATACTGAACCACCGCAGAGAGTTCCTGTTCTACTCAGAAGTCTACTTCCCACGCATGGCTCGTCTATTTAGGACATTGGTATTCCTGGGTGCCCTTAAAGAGGACGACCTGGAAACGCTGGAGTGGGATAATGGAGAGGAATACCCCTGGCCGGCTGAAGCCGATGTAGCCGATAGGATCTCGAGCCGTATGGAGAAATACTTCTACTGGCTGACCTGGCAGAAGGGCTGGGAATGGGAAGAGCCTGACAAGGAAGAGATCTTGGCCTTAGGCATAAGGCCAAGTTTGGTACCATCCAAGGAATATGAGGATGGTACCGTACAAAGGAGTATGTTCTAATGAAAGATGGTAAAAAGCAAGTCAAGCTACGCATCAGAAGGGTGATGATCGGGGAGGTGGCCAACGCATTGATATACACTCTCCAAGAGCACCAGAAACGGTTTCCGCTAGATAGGACGATAAGGAAACAAGATCTGCTCGACCAGATCCCTGGAGCCATAGACAATATGCGAAGACAGCAACATGGGTGTAAGTATGTCCCCGCTATTGAGAACATGGAGATCTCAATTGCGGACCGCAGTTTCATCCTTGCCAACTGGACGGAGATCCGCCTTACCTGCGAGGGCTGTGGGTACTTCATAATATGGAACCCACCCGGAGAGAAAACGGGCATACGGCTTGGAACCATAGATGAGTATATGCACCAGCAAGCCGAGCTCACCAGTGTTGCGTCTGGCTTCGCGAACCTGCACAATGTCCGGGCTGATATCATAGAGCAGTTTGGGAAGCACCCCACCGACCTTAAAGTGGAGCTAGTTGTGCATAGAGAGAAGTAGCATATCGTATAAAACGTGCAATATAAAGAAGTATTTAGTAGAGGAGGTTACTTTCTAATGATAAAAGCAACATTCATAAAACCAGAACCATCATTCCCTAAGGGAGTTCCTATTCCCTCATTTAGAGGACCACGGCGTGAGCGTTGGCATATTCTTCCGGAGCGTCACTGGGTAAAGACGCCTATTGACAAGACTCTGGTTGGAAAGAAAGTCCTGGTAAGGCGCGTGATCATCAGGACGGGCTATCTGTGGGAGCACAAGGATGTAAGTTACTGGGATCTCTACGATCAGGTAAACAACTTGATGGTATATGATCTACAATGTATTTTGGGAAGCATTACAGATGATCAAGAAAAGGCAAACTACATTATCATCGACCTGTGCAATAAATGGGGCTTTGGTATTGTAACCAAGGCACTCTATGAAATTCGCGATGCCTGGCTGTGTGAGATGTACAGTCTGCCTGAATACAAACCCTTTTACCATCTACGTGCCTTTTGGTATGTGAACCTTGGAGACGTAAGTTCTGAGGCTGAACATGTCGTGGAGCTTCAGAGTATCAAACGTCACATGGTAGGTGTACAGTACCCCTCCAGCAGCTATCACTTTAGCGGCCCGGATGGGGATGACTATGACTTTGAGCCAGGAGGGTTGGCACCAGGGACTTCCCAAAGTGTGTACCGAGCCGAAGTATATATGAACAGATATGACGACTTCTATGATGGACTTGTTTCCATCCATCCCGCCGATATTCTGGCGATCATGTAGTTCCCAAAATGGGAGAAAGGAAAGACAGTGTACACTTTATATTTTCCGATCGGTACGACTGGCCTCATTGATATGGAGACCTACGAGACCAGTCCCTATTACAACATTCCTATCGATGATGAAACGCGAGTAGACAACGCATATCTCGATGAGTGTTTCAAGCTTTCAGCGGAGGTGACACATGAAAGTAAAGGTTCATCGACTGAAGATAAAGAGCCCCTTTCAAACCATCCATCATCACACAATGTATGGAGCTATTAAGGGTGACGTCAAACCACTACATGAGGCGGCTATAGCCTGGCTGGGTGCAGACTACAAGATCATAGATGATACGGTATCCTGCGAGATAGATAGTGATGGGTTTGTAACTAACTTTGACGAGCTGCCACAGCACCTTGCTACCAACTACGGCGATCGGCGCTATGAACAGGTTCTCAAAGGACTGGAAGACTATGACTTCATCACTATCAGTGATCGGATGAGCTGGGGTGCCGGGAGCTATGGAGAGTCCAGCAAAACCACATACTTCTATGAAGTGCTGGGTGTACATGCCCATACCAAACGCGTGTTTGAAGCGCTCTATGATAGTGAAAAGCCGATACTGATCTTTGCTAGGGTCTTACAGGAGGAACGATGGTTCCCGTTAAGATACAAGCCGTTCCGGGCTTGATGACCCAGGTCAATGTCATCATCTGCTTTAGGTGCAATAAGCCTTATGGGATAATGAGAAACGGAAAGAGGACAGTCGAGCTATGTGCCCTCCGTGATAAATGGAATAAGGTCTATGGTTTATGGCACTGCCCGGGGTGTGAACCACCCAAGGCGATGCCGGAAAAGGAGAACTAACATGAGTTACTACAGCCGTTTACTTAAAAGCACTACGCATTACAACGTTGCTGCCGAGAAGCATAGGGCAAAATACATGAACAGGGTTGTCTATAACCTTGTCCGTGAGATACTAGAAGAGAGAGGCATTGAGTACGACGAGCTCATTTTCAGGGCTCCATACACATACCTACGTGCCCATTACATATTATCGACTGACGATAAGGTATATGTGATCGGAGGCATTGGTATGACAATGTGTGGCAGGAATGATGTATGGGATCCCAACGAGGGAGAACGGATAACGCGCTCAAGAGCTATCAAAGAAATTGCGCGCCAGATGGTATCCGGGCATTTTGAATACTGCCTTGAGCTTATAAAGAATACGAGGTGAACTTATGGCTGAAAGACCAGTATTGGACCATCGTTCCACTGCGTTGTTACATATCTCGCGCAAGTTCAGGGAACGGTGGGGAATAAACCTTACATACTTTAAGCGCAGGCATATTATAGGTCAGATCTGGAATGGTGCCCCCTCTTTGCCTGGTAGTGGTAGCTGCAAGATATATCTTGTCATGGTTGATGGCAAAAAGGTGGCAGTCGTCTTTGATCCAGTGCAGGTGGCACTGTATACAGTGTTGCCGGCCGACGATAAAAGGTACAAGGCTTTACTTGAGAGGTACGAATGAATATTAAAATAACATATACTGAGAAGAGCACTTTCAATAAGGAACTATTGGTCAATTGGTCTTTTCTGTTTGGGCAGTATGCAGTTAAGTACATCGTGAATGAATGGGCCCTTCCACATAAAGACCTTCCAGGGTCAATGCTTTTCATCTATACAAACCTTGTAGAGGCCATTCGTAATTCGCATAACTCAAGCCTGCCTAAAGAATGGATCTATACTGAACCATTCCGCTATGGACCGGTGGTGTGGTGGTGCGAGAGTGAAGGAATAACTACGCTCAACAATGGGCTTTGTAGCCCACCTGATAATGTCATGCCTATATACTGGGAACACTACCAGGAGCCCTTTGATCCTCTTGGCATGGTACCAGAATGGCGAGTTCAAACTAGACTATATCATGCCAAATATGTGATGACCGTGGCCAAGAAAGTTAAGTTGATCAGGCCAATTACTATGGAGGAATACGAAGATGCCAGACGACGACTGTAATGATGCACTGCTGGTAAGTATTCTAGCTAAAGCACAGAAGTATAGTGACAACTTGGCTAAGCTGGCAAGAGAGCAGGGCATTACCAGCAATGTCAAGCCACGATCTCTGATAGACCTAGTGATCGCCCTTATAGATATAGGCGCTATCATGGTCGAGGGGGATGAGCTGAAACCATGCACTGAGCAGATGAAAGGGCGCAGGGTTAGGAAGTACCTAGCGTCTGCACGGCGCCACTATGGCGTTGCACCTACTCGACATGGAATGTGGGTGGTCATTGCTGAACCCGAAATAGTATCAGAACCAATGTCGCTCACAGATGCAGTATATGTCCAGAACACGCTGAATAGAATGCCACTTGACAATACCAGAACATCCGTTTATTATAAGAGAAATAAAGGAAAGGTAAAAGAAGATGATAGATAGAAAAGTACCAGGCATACCTTGGGTAATAGTATCCGGACATCCAGGTGCGGGAAAGAGCACACTAGCCGCATCAGGAAAGAACGGATACTGCTTTGACACTGAGCCGCCAGGCTCGGCCGCTCTATATCCTGCACATCAGTATACGTCATTCGCCTTTGAGCCAAAGCAGTATGAGAAAATTGTCCACGCCGTGGACAAACTGAAGGTAGACTTCAGCTACAACTCTGCCGAACAGTGCCTGGAGAATGAGATCACCAAGATAGGTTATCTGGTGATCGATACCTTTGACACCCTGCAGAAGACTCTCCTGACCGCCTATCTCAAACAGAAGAAAGATGTGTTTGGAGACAAGGCTCGGCCTAACATGAAGATACCTGCAGGTGGTCTATGGGCACCCAAGGCAGACTTCAATGACTGGGGACAACTGCGTGACATCCAGGCGCCGTTGATCTTCTCACTCAAAGAGCTGCCTATTCCCGTGGTGTGGGTGGCGCACAGCAAGGTAATACCCCCAGTGTATAAGCCCTGGGGAGATCTACAAAACAGGGGTGCGGTTATATTTGACATCGCCGGTTCTATCGAAGAGTGGATCGTCAACTTATGTGACTTCAACCTGGTTGTGCTGATCACCGACCCGCCCATTACCAAAAAGTCAGACAACGAGCCGAATGGTACCCAGTTCGGCATCCGTGTGGTTTATACTCAGCTTTGCATCGAGAAAGATATCATGATCTCGGGCAAAGATCGGCTTGGTCTATTCAGGGACATGAACGTGATGAGCTGGACTTACAAGCTAGACGCTCAAGGCCAGCCTGTCAACAAGCCCCTGGATAGGATCTTCCAGGCCTATGAATACTAGAAGGAGAAGATATGGCAGGCAGACCTGCAGTGATGAGCCAGAGTGATGTTGATCTATTCCGCTTTATCGAGTCATTCTGGCTAGAGAATAAGACTTCCCCCACCTTTCGGGAGATCGTGCAACTGTTCGGGATCAGCTCTACCAGTCTCGCCAGTTTTCACGTTCAGAAGCTTGTAAAGGTGGGCTTGCTAAAAGAAACCAGTAGAAACAAAGCTAGAGTCCTGGTTCCCATAACCCTTAGAATAGCGATCGAGCCTGTTGATGTCGATCGTGAAGCTCTTGAGGAGAGACTGAATGACAAAAGTGAGAATTGACGAGGAGCTTGAGTACACTGATATAGATGAAGTAGGCGATGAGTTAAGCCCTACTCAAAAGGTAGATGCAAGACTCTACCCCAGCCACAACCCTTACCCTAAGTTGATCAACCTGCTAATGAAAGCATGTGGCACACGCAAGCGCTTCCACAATATGGGCGAAGTAAAGCAGTGGCGCAAGATCGCCAGGGCTCTCGAGCGTGACGAGGGTGATGACACCCTCAACTGTGTCGAGGAATACATCAAGTGGGCTACCGAAATGAATGCCGAACAACTACGGATCACGTTCGGTACCGCTCTGAAGTTCTTGGCGGATCCAAGCAAAAGACGGGACTGGATAGCGAGAGGCAAAAGCCTGGATGAGTACCTCAAAACCGCAAGCGTACATAGATAGACTACGTAAAGTCATCTACTCTCCAGACCAGATCAGCCAAGCAGCCTGGGATCTTGTAGTCTACCATGCTGAGCACAAAGAAGAGGGTGTTGTCACTGGCATCCCTGGGATGGATGGGCACGGTAAGATGATGCCGATCTTTAACGACCAAATGGGCGTCATCTGCGGCTTGCCATCCTCGGGCAAGTCATATCACACTGCCCGTATTATGGCTAACAATGCCCTGGGACTTGCGGCTACTGGAGCACAGAACAAAGTGGTGGTTTCCTGGACTGGTGAAGAGACCATAGAGCACTACGGCTTGGGAGACCTGGTGCGCACTACAAAGATATCGATGGAGCGCATCCTTATGGGTGAGCTTGATCGGAAGGAACTGGACGAACTACGGAGAGCCCAGGAAGACCGTGCCAGGCTGCCCTGGTGGGTGATCGGACACAGTGAGAAAGATCGCAAGAAAGAAATGCTCACCCTGACTGATATTCGGGAAGCGCTCTACATCATCCAGGACGAATACAAGATGGAGATCCACCTGTTCTGCTTGGACTACCTGCAAAGAATAAACCGGGCCGACCAGAGAGGCGATATCTTCGAGAAGTTCCTGAACCTGGTGGATGCCTGCAAGACCTTGCCCATGCAGGTGGGTACTCCAGAGATCCTGGTTACTCAAGCCAAGCAGGAGCTTGCCAACCAGGCTATCGGCATTCCTGGAATGTACGATGCCCAGTTCACGTCCAACGTGGGGCAGAGTGCAGACTGGTTTCAAGGTACCTGGATGCCCAAGTTCAAGTATCCCACCGGGCACATCCTACAAATAGGATCAAACTATGCCACGGTACACGAGGGCCTGATGCTTGTCCAACTTGCTAAGCAGAAAAAGGGCAAGGCACCAGTTGACTTCGCTTATTGGATCAGACCAGATACCGGCTTCTATGCCATGAACGCATGGACGCCAGAAGAGGACTATAAGGCATGGAAAGCAAAAAAGTCAAGCAAGAGACTGAAGGACTACGAGTAAAAAAGCTTTACAGGTTCTATAACCTGAAGCTTACCCTGGTAGAATTTGGTGATCCTGTTTGGGTATTTGCTGGCTTTAGGGAAAGCGATGATGAGGTTGCCAACATGACTGCGTTGGTATCAGCACCTAGCCGTGAAGTGGCATTGGAGCTCTGCAAGGGAACTGGCTTCGAGATAATATCTTTGCAGACGCTGGGAGAGATGCTACAGACCTTGAACGATAATACACTGGTTGACCTGGAAGTACCCGAGCTCCCGAAAACTGAAGGACGCTACCAGGTACTGCAATGATACTTACACCAGTCCAGGATCGGATATTGCTGATGGTGGCACGTGGCTACACCTATAGGGAGATCGCCAAAGAGATAGGCGGATCCCTGCGGTTGGCCCGGAACCACATCAGTCTATTGAAAGATCTTGGACTGGTGGTTCAACTTACCCCCTTGAAGCATAGGGATATGGATGTCACTACTCAAGGGAAGGCATACCTATTCAACAATGGATATGCTACCGAGGAAGAGAGGCGAAATGGTTTTAGTCGAAGACCTGTCGCTCCGCGAAGAAATAAGCGCGTGGGCAAGAGTTCTAAACAAGCCAGGGGCACCCTGGGCAACGAGAGAACAAGTGAAATACGTCATCATTCTGATGAAAGAGGAATGTGGTGATGACCGTGAGCTCCGCATTGCAATATTGCGGGTGCTAATGCAAAATATTATTGAACGCACGACCGGCATAGATCTGTGGTCTACCAATGATCTAACTCTGCCGGCAGCAAATTTGCTGATAGATCAACTGGCAGGCAAAGATGGGAGGTTGTCTCCACATGGAAGAAAGCTACTTAGATCCGCGGCGCTTGAAGTTGAAGCTGGACTTGTTGAGGCGTAGGTCAGTGCTTGTGGCTGGTGGGCGCTATCCGATATGTTCCTGGTGCCGGCAACCCATCCGAGAAGGTGCCCAAATGAATGAAGTGCTCTTGACGCGGGGTGATGCCCGGGGCTTACCGGATCCTTGGATCATCATGACACGGTATAATTGTGTCTTAATGCATCCGACATGTCACGAGAACCACGGGCATACTTATGATGGGCGGGTCGCCTGTGTAAGGCAGATCATCGGATATGAGAAACCAGAAAAGGTTATCGAATGGCTGAAGGACATCCGGCCGGTCTTTTGGGGCGCGGTCGGCTTGGTCGATGAGGCCATTCGCATGGTAGAACGTGTTCGGAGGAACAACAATGAAAAAGGTTATTACCCCCTGTAGGAACTGTGGCAAAGATGTCTACGGCCACAAACATGATACACTCAAGGAGTGCGCCACTGGCGTAGGCCTGGCGTATGAAGGTGTATGGGAGCTGCTTAATATTGCGGCTTCGCAAGGCAAGATCGCCGGCTATGGACAGAAGCACAGCAACGCCAAGCTGATCACGATCATGCCCTTAGAGGGTAGCCCGATCGTAACTGAGGATCCCGAGATGGTGGTGCTCCAGCAGTATCTCAAAGGGCCAGCTGTCCGGCTGTCGCCCGAGGAAGCCTAAAGATGCCAGATGGGCGAACTCACTATCGCTATTGGCGTGGATGGCGCTGTAGTGCGATCGTCATTGCTACCCTGGCCTGGGGTATCCACGGTGGGCTCCTGGACAAGAGCTTGCTCTTTTTCCTGGCCTTCCCGCTCGGATACCAGCTCGGCGCCTGGATCGACCCAGACCTTGACCTACGCGGCAATACACGCGCGAAACGTCGCTATCGCCGGTCTATCCTGTACCCAGCCTACTGGTGGTGGCAGCTTTACTCCATCATCGCCAGTAAGTTTGCCGGACATCGCAGCCTCCTTACTCACTTACCACTACTCTCAACTGCGATACGCCTTGCTTGGGTACTTATCCCCATCATTGTCATCACGGCAATTATGGGATGGTTCATTCCAGAAGGATATGTCTCAGGACTGGCCTTATTTGGGATGGGCTTGCTACTCGGCTTATCTTACGCGGATACCATCCACGTAGTGGCCGATATCTTTATGAGGAGCTGACTATGTTACTTGAAGAGCTATGTAAAGATGCTAAGGCTCGAGGTTATATTTACCAATACGCCATAAACGGTGGCGTAGTGGAGGTACTATGGGAGAAGACACCACCACCGACCAGGACGGAACTCCTGGACCTACCCGATCTGAAGAAAGCCTTGAGCGAGAGAGGCTATACCGAGCCCTCCTTGGGAGAGCCGGATACTGCCTCTGGTGTGGACAAGAGATCTCCCCGGAAGGCATCTACTACACGCGCCTCGGTGGCTGGTCGGTTGAGTGGAAAAAGTGCCACGGAAGGGCCTGCCTCGGAAGTCTCCGAGACACCATTACCGACCAGTGGGGGTTCGTCATCCACCCCCGACTCCTAGAGAACAGGTATATCTATGCGCGCAGTCTGGATCTCGGTAGCTCAAGCTCTAGTAACCGGCCTTAGCTTTGGCATACTGGCCGGCGCTTTGGCTTGGGCTACTGGGATCGGTACACCCTTTGAGGCCTTCATTGTGGTGGCTGCTTTCACCCAAGCTATCGCCTGGATAGCCCTGATGATCAAGCCTGCCCTGCAGGGCTTTGAAGTGGCTGTCAATAAAGATGTAAATAAGGATGGCATTATTGGCAGCAAGCCCAAGGTGGTCATCGAAGAGAAGTCCGATGATAGCCGGCAGATCATCCGGCATCATATCCGTGCTACCAACTACCAGTTCCTGATGTGGGCTAAGGGCATTATGGATGGCGAGACCATCGCTGAAGACCGCTGGACAGGTAAGGGTAGACCCTTCAGCCGTGCCCAGTACCACGCATTCAGGGAAGACCTCATAAAGAATGGATGGATCCGTCCTATTAATGAGAAAACTGATCGGTTCGGGTATGAGCTGACTAGACAAGGGGAGGCCGTTGTGACATGGGTGGCCTTACAGCCCCTACCCCCGCGTCCCGAGCCTAAGACAAACGGTGTGTAACGTGGTCTACGTGCGTCTTACGTATGTAGGCAGAAAGGGTTGAGTACATGACCAGAAAGATAGACATGAAGGATATCCAGAAGCTTGCTGATGAGTTTAAGTTTGATCACATGATCCTATTCGCAACCACTGGAGACATGATCCATTTGGTGACTTATGGATGCGGCGCCGATAACTACCTTGGCTTGTACCGGATCGAACTTATAGATGATATATCGGAAAAAGAACGTGTGCTCTTTTCAGAAATACTCGATCTTTGCTTAGGTTGCTATAAAACCAGAAACGGAGATAAAAATGGAAACACAAAGTGAAACGTGGGCCATCGTTGAAATGATGGGGCATCTTACCCTGGCAGGGCGAGTGACCAAGCCAGGTGAGTATGGTGGCTTGTGGCAGATCGATATCCCTGACGGAGGTACCTTCCATACCGAGTTCTTTTCAAGCCAGTCCGTATACCGTATTCGTATTGTCTCGGAAGAGATCGCCCGGGCCTATGTCTCGAAGAATGAGATCATCGAGTACGATGCGCCTATCGTAACCCGTGAAGAGCACCAGGCCGCTCTTGCGCGGGCTACTTATATGGTAGACCGCTTGCAGGGACAAATTGCCGAGCTGCAACGGCGTCTTACAGCCGTGAATGCACTGCCGGCCGCAGTACCCCCAGAAATGGACGAGTGGGATGTGATGCTTGACGATGAGACAGAGGGAGAGGAGCCGTGGGGCTAAGCATATGAAACCAGTCTATCAGACCAAGTTCGGAGAGAGAAGCGGGAACTGTTTGAGTGCCTGTCTGGCTAGCTTACTCGAGATCCCCCTGGAGGATATCCCTGACTTTGGCTGGCATTCGGACTGGTATGAAAAGTTTACTGACTTCATGAAGAAGTTCAACCTACAGCCACTGGATGTTGACCTGGAGAATGGTGGCGACTGGAGGCCGGATGGATATTATATTGTCAATGGTCATAGCCAGCGTGGCATCATGCATAGCGTTATCTATAAAGGTGACACGCTGGTACACGATCCATACCCAGATGGCGTGGGCGTTATGCCTATGTCGTGTACGATCTTCCTGGTAATAGACCCAGCGAAGTGTAAGGAGGTAGCGTAATGTACAGATATGTATATGTAGCAGGGCCTTATACTTATGGTGATCCAGTCGTTAATGTAAGAAAGGCCATAGAGGTTGCCGAACAGTTAATTGAGGTGGGGTTTGTTCCCTATGTGCCACATCTTAGTCATCTGTGGCACCTGGCGAGTCCACATGAATATGGATACTGGTTGGCGCTGGATCTGCAGTGGGTTCTGCGTTGTGATGTATTATTACGTTTACCAGGTAGAAGCCTTGGGGCTGATGCAGAGGCGAACTATGCCATAAAAAACTTCATACCAGTAGTACATTCTATTGAAGAGATACTGGAGGCGAACAATGAGAGTAACACGAGACGAGATACGTAGTGGCAAATACCTGCTAACTCCAAGCACTTGGAGTAAATTTGGGAGTCAGTTCCTTTATCCAACCCGTGAACGGCAGGGCTTGATAGAAAGAGCCCCGGTGAACCATGTCATACAGAATGGGATCGAGGTTCAGTACAAGGATCTTCCTATGGAAGTCCAGATAGTTGCCTTGCCCGAGGGGTTGTTCAGTATTGAAGGGGATGACAGGGTATACACACTAAGTCGTAGCAATACGATAATACAAGTTAAAAGAACTGTCCACACAGTGGACAAAAAGGAGGCTGTCAGTGGAAACGATCATTGATGTTTGGGAGGGCTCGCTAAATATTGATGAGCCCTTACTGCGAAGAAAGGGCGTTGTTGGTATCATCATTCGCCTGAACTCAATTACTGGCGGCTTGCATATGGACGAGAACTTTACAGTCCAATGGGAACAAGCTGCCGGCTTCCTTAGGGCGCCGTATTTTGTGTACAACCCCTGGGTGTCTGGAGTAGCAAACTTCAACTGGATGAGAGACCATCTGCCTACCAGTGGAGTTAGTGTTGTGTTTCCGGACATCGAAGTGAAGAAGCCAGACTATCCGCCAGCGACCTATGCCAGTGAGGTCTCAAGCTTCTACGGCCTTTCCTCGGGCCAATACCATACGGTCATCTATACAGGTGGGTGGTTTCTGCCATTTCTGTCGTACTGGCCCAGGTGCGAGTATTGGTGGGCAAGATATCCCTATGCCCTTTGTCCTCCGGGCGACCGGCAGTATTGGACCTGGGAAGAGTGGTACCAGAAGTCTAACGCCTATGGCTTTAAGCCAGATCCTACCGTTCAATGCCCTGGCGAAGTACGAGTATGGCAGTGCTCTGGAGATAAGCTGATCCTTCCAGGAACAGCCGAGCGAGCCATAGACCTCAGTCTGGTCAACAAGACCCTTCCAGAACTGGAACAGTGGTGGGGAGCCACGCTACCACCTGATCCAGTTGACCAGGTGGATATTCTGTGGCGAGAGGCGGGGCTGCATGGATGGAACCTAAACCCGTAAAGTATATCTACAACTGGAAGAATAACCCTGTCAGGAGAATGTACTTTGGTAAGACTTGCAATATTATTGCGAATGGGAAAGCGAATATTGTTATTGTCAGGTTTGAGGATGGCCTGAGAATGGAGACGAAGCGCCAAGCCTTGAGGCGTATCTACAATTAATGTATAATGCCCTTAGCAACCTTATCCTTGCTCGAACGGTAGGAGCCACGCCTCGCTCCTACCGTTTGCTTATTGCAAGCTTAGTATTTCTGTGCTATTATTATGGCACATGGGGAGCCTGCCATACACTTAGACTACCGTATCAGGGCATCGATCAAGGCAGGGTGAAGCCGCTGGACGAAAAGCCGGAACGGTCAGACCCCCGACCATGACGAAGTGTTAGGGCAGGTAAGCATCGGCGGTAAAGCTAGTGCAACGGACTGCTTGTTCAGGAGTAACAAAAGGAAGTTACCGGACAAGAGACAACCTGAATACTATCAGAACCATGACTTCCTAAACCAGCCCATCCGGAAGAGGTTGGATGATAGTGGAACGTAGTATTCTCCGAAAGGGTTGCTAACTAGCCTAGAAGTTGGCGCAACTATCCGTAACGGTGGATACTAAACAGGCCAGTGTAGCCTGCACGTCATAAGGAAATGCCACCCCGAAAGGGTTGCCAGCCAGCCAACAAGTATGTGCCGAGTGTGGGTCAGCGACACCTCGTAGAGATACGGACTGTAGGAGCAAAGCCTAGCATGTACAGGAAAAGGGACGCCGAGCCGGATAGTGTAACACGGCAAATAGAAAATGCCCCTGCCTAAATGGAAAGGACGAGGCCTTCTAAACCTCGTGAACGTGGGATCGAAGCCCACCAGGGGCACAGGTGAAATTATTACTTAGGTGACAGGGCGTAGTTAGTAGCCTTGTACACTCCGGCATTGGCGATCAAGGCAGCCATAAGATCCACAAAGGGGAGCCACACCAGACCATACCATCCCTGATCCACTGGGTAGATCTTGACCAGCCCTGCCAGTGACAGCAGACTAGCTACCACTGCGATCAGTGCCAGCAGGCCTATGTTTACCAGCTGCTTGTATTCGCTCGACAGCTGCTCGTACCATTGTTTGAGGCCGGGAAACCACCAAGCCAGAAAGACCCAGGCTGCGCCAAAGATCGGCAAAAACTCGAAAGTAATTTTTATGTTTTCCATGTCCTATTCCTTTTCTTCTTTCTTTGGGCCAAGATAGAATGTGGCAACAGTCTCTGCCATTGCCACGTCTCGGGGAACCACAAGCGCACCGGACGTATCAGTGCAACGGTTATATTGAGCCCAGCCATCCGTTCTCAGTTCACGAAGTCGTTCAATGTTGAAAAGATAGGCATTATCTGTGTCACCGATCAGCAGATGGTTGCTATTGTCAGATCGAAGAAACCCACTCCGCACCCAGCGCCGTGCCTGATAGCTCCACTCCATGTACTCGAGATATATGTTGCCAGTCTTGGCCATTACTCGGTCCAGCTTGACTTCCCATCCCGCCAGGTTCTCTCCGATCTCGCCCTGATAGAATTTGCTGGTGATGCATCCAAGATCAACATGGTAACGGTTGTGGAGCAGGGCTTGTACATAGTCCTCATACATCCTACCGTTTTCCAGCTGAGCATCATAGTAGGCTTTCCATTGCTCTTCGGTTCGACGCTCCTGGGGTGCCGGCACGAACCTGGGTGCCGGTACATGCACTTCACGCCATATGTTCATCTTTCTCCTCTTTTTCGTGTTTGTATTTCTTCTTCAGCTTGGATAGCGCTGTCCTTGCCGCTTCTCGGGAAGAGAATGAGCGATAATGGATCCACTTACCTCCCCGATGGATAAGGATAGTAAAACCGGTTGAGCCTAGTTTGTATGGCATTACTTCTTCTTTTTCTTGCCCCCTTTCTTCCATTTCTTGGCGTTGCGAGCAAAGTTGGCCATCTTGCGAACCCTGGGATCCTTGCTCTTGAGAGCTTCGCTTGTCGTCTTTCCCGTGCGTTTCTTATAGGCAGTAAACTTGCCCCTGTTCTCGGGCTTGATATAAATGCCCTTTTTCTTCTTCTTGGCCACGTCAGCCTCCTATCTCCGTAACGTTATACTGTTTGTCCCATTTGTTGATACTGAGCAAACATTGTCATAGGCTGAATAGTAAGATGTGGTAAAGAATTGTTCACGATAACCATTCGTTGGATCGAACCCCATTATTTGCTGGTTGGTTATCACCTTTGAGACATGCCGGGTTCGGCAGTACAAACACACCAGACTTTCGGGGAGCTGCGCCCCACAACTTTCACATCTTAGTGCTGTAAGGTCGCTCATGCTTGCTCCTCCTCGTCTGGTACAGGCTGTAGACCTGCTAACAGCGCGTCCTGGATGCTGCCTTCTACTTGGCTTATGGCCTTGAGTATCTTTATCTGGTTCTCTTTGATCTGTTTGGCACCAACGCCAAGGTTAGCAGCAACATCGATCTTCCCGTCTTCTGCCACAACGATAGTTAAGATAATGACCATGATCGCCTCCGTTTAGGGCAATTATACTCCAGAACTCAGAGCCATTACACGGTTTTCCAGCTCACTTATTCTGGCTGCTGACTGTCGGACAGCACCGGTAAGAAGCATAAGCATCCTGGTGGTATTAAGGAAGTGGTGTCCATCCTCATTGAATGATACCAGGCCGAGGTCTTGAAGCCTCTGCCTGTTCTCGTCAGCCCACTTGGCAAACTCGCCCTTTACCGGGTCCTTGAGTGCGGTTTCCAGGTTCTCTAACAGGGTTAGGTCATCGTGTTTGTCGAAGGTGATCCATTCTACATTGGCGTGTGCTGATCCATCCGAGTCGAAGACAAACTGCGTATTGGTGCCGGCTCGTATGGCAAGGATGTTTGCATCAGCAGCGGGGTTAGCAAGGCCTGTCCCACTCTTAACGTATCCTCTCATAGTGATGATACCCAAGCTGGAAGTAGATCTAGTACCACCCTCGGCCGCTTCCCCGAGATAGCCATCCAAGACAAGGGCGCAGTTAGGGTTGCCATCTGCATCGCTCAGCCCAACTATCTTCATGCCTCCTGCTGTGGCCTGGTGCTTCATGATATAACCATAGGTGTCGGTTTCAGCATAGGTTGTCATACCATGATCCACTTCGGATGCCTTGAGAGCAAGTATCTGGTCATCGTTTGTACTCTGGTTGATAGTGAGGCCAAGAGTGACGTCAGTATTGACTGTTTCGCCTATATAAACCTCGCTAGATATTCTGGCATCTCCAGCCACATCTAGCGTATATGCAGGAATTGCATTTGTTCCGATCGTAAAACCCGTAAAGCTTGATAGAGCACTAAGTATAGCGTATTCACCATTAGCGGCATCTGCGCCAAGCTGAAGTGACATTGACTTTGTTCCATTGTCATTAGCTTTTAAGGTGGCATATCCAGACGTATAGGAACGATCATTATTAGCATTGATAGACATTCCGCCAGTTCCATTAACAGTTATAGCCGATCTGTCATTGTTTGCCTCTGTGCCAAAATATATTGATACACTTCCTGAGTCAGAAAATACTAAATTGCCACTTGTAGAAAGTATTATCGTTTTAGTAGTTCCTGATCTTAGGCTCAATATACCCGCACTCTTGTCCCAGAATAAATTCGCCTTGCTCGATGAGTTATCTCCCAATAGGAGGTCTCCCGCCTCCATGCTCTCAGAATTATAAGTCTGCGCGTTGGTGAAGATCGCTAGGTTTGTGGATGCAGCATAGTCCAGATCGGCTCCAATAAAGACATCCCCATCTGCATCAAGCCTGATCTTAGGTGTAGTATTAGTACGAAAAGTTATTCCACCTGATGAAATATATACGTTACTTTTACCCGAGGCCACTTCCCCGATCAGAATATTGCCTGAGGCGTCCCATTGTGCTTTTTGCGTATCTGCTCCACCAGAACGGTACCAGAAGCGGATCCCATTGGTTGAGTCGATCGTGATAAATGGGTTGCTGTTGGCATACTTTCCTAGTGCTACTCCATAAGTTGGCACGGTATAGAAGTACAGATCATCTAGGTTGCCGATAGCCCAGTGTGGCGACCAGTCATTCCAGGTACCCGAGTTACGAATATTTCCTACAATAGTTGGCCCATAACCAGGTCCAGCTATCCCCGAGATCGAGTAGAGATCAATGAACCCATCTCCAGTTGTGCCAGTATTTAGTACCGCATCACCCGCATACCAACTGTTCATTCCGGTAGCATCCAGGTTGCGGTTCACATAATAGCGATAGTCGCCTTCGGTCATTAGAGTATAGGTGCTGGTGATCCCCAGGCATTCCAGCTTTCCGGCTGCTTTAAGGATCGCCCGGTCATTAGTTGTCATCTCATTATGCTCAACGAAGATCGCTATCTCGTACAGAGAAAGGTTATCGAACCACTGGTTTCCACTAACAAGGTTGGGGCCAAAATAAATTCTTATAGTTTCGCAGGTTGCTGGAACGTCGATCGTAACAGTGTCCGTTGTCCAGGTATATATCGTTCCAGGATCTTTTGCATCCGTCCACGCAATAATATCTGCACTATTGGTAACATCATAGACCCTATACTTGCCATCATAGGTCAAGCTGTCTGTCATGTAGGCATAGCCTAGTATAAGGCGAGTTCCCTTAGTGACTGCTATTTCTTGATACAAGTAGGTCTGTACTGCACTACCTCCACTGGTAAGTTTACAAGAATAGGAACCCTCATGTGAGTAGGCAGGATCCCTGGCAATTACACCATCTCCAAAGAATTCATTCCAGCTTGCGAGCACATCTTCACCGCCGCCTCCGGCTGTCTCAAAGCTGGGGTTAAGGATAGTGCTGGTTTCCAGATCGCGCGTCAGGGTCGTGGTGGGTGCTACCAGGATCTCACCCCCGATCGTTGCGATCGTGTTTTGAGCTACCAGAGTCTCTACCCATAATTCCGCAGCATGAATAGTTAGATATTTCTTTTGAAGAGAACCCAGGTTGGTCTTATAGTTGTACAACGGGTTCATGTTCAGGTTGAGTGGATCTATCTGGATGTCTCCCTCGGGGATAAGCTGTAGGTTTCCAGCGTCCGTGCTTGAGACAGTAGCGATCGTAACCTGCCCTGCAGAAGTAATAGACATCTTTGCATAGTTAGTCGAGTTATAGGCCATCCTGAACAGCTCGCCAGTTGTGCCTTGAATGTGCAAGGGAATGGTGGGTGGATAAATACCAAGACCTAGAGATCCCAGGCTAAGCTTGAATGAACTATCACTCTTTAGGATACCTTCTGTAGCCGTGGCATTAGCGATCGCTGTAGCATAGACTGGCGTGAAAGGGTCTACGCCAGTCAGAGGTAACTGCCATTGTGCTGTTCCCTTAGCCAGCCCCACATCATTAACGCCAATATCGATCAGTGTACCAGCGCCCACATTGAGCGTGGTAGGTGGAACTCCACCACCGGTCAAGCCGGCACCTGCCGTAACTGCACCCATACCAGGTGGGGTGGCAGCGCCAGTAAGGCCACTACCTGAAGAGATCACCTGTATCGAGCCTGGGTTAGCTGGGCTATAAGCCTGGATGACAAAGTTATCATCCTGCTTGTAGACGTCCACTTCCTGGCCTTCAGCAATAGGGCCACCAGTGACCTTCAGGCCCGTCAAGACACTGCCATTAGTAGACAGCCTGACATTAGCCCGGTCATTCATTACGGAAACAACAACGGCCTTGGCGTATAACTTGGACTGGGTGACTTCACGCGTTTTCTTACGAAGCGACATATTTGCGTCCCTCCAGCGTCATGACGTATTCACCATCGATAAGGGTAATGTTTATCCCCTCAACGATCATGGTCTTGCTTACTACAGTATTGGTGCCCGATGCTGTAAAAGAGATGGTTGCTAGGTCTCCTACTTCCACTCTCACATCAGGGGGAAGCGTCACCTTGTACCTCTCCATGTTCTGCCTTGCACGTAGGGCATACTGCTTGGCGGCATAAATGGCCCCACTATCCAGGGAGGATAGCTGCAGGTACTTGGAGCGAAAGCCTACGGCGTCCATAAAGGCGGTATCGGAAAAGGAAGATACCTTCTCGTGGTTCACCACAAAGTGAGAGCCGGCCCCGGGCTGGTCTTGGGTTATCACGCTGTACGCCTTCTCGTAAAGAAGTGATACCGTACTGCGATATCTATTGTAGGAGAAGTCAAGATATCCGCCTGTTACTGGGTCTACCTCGACTGGCCGTTCCTGAATGATGTTCCCGATGGAATTCATCCCAGGCGTATCCATGTCCATCCAGATCGCATCGCGCCAGTCAGAGAGCTCTCTAAGGTACAGATCAGTGAGTACAAACGAGCTGGCCGAGGCCTTGAACTTCACGATAAGTGGATCGGGGTACTCTGCCATCGCTAAGGAGAAAGTGTATATCCAGGAGTTATACAGCAGGATCGTGAGGTACTTGTCATGCTGGATGATCCTGATCTTATGAGGAGTAGTATATGTCAAGGGTAGACGTATCCGCTCGGTGTAGTCACCATCAGGATAGTTGCCCACAGATACCAGCATATTGGTGGTATCTCGCTGAAAGGTGATGACGCTTTGTGCGGGTGGCTTGGGATAGACATCTTGCCCTGCAGGAATATACTGGGCATTCAGGATGACTTCCAGCTTATTGCCAACCGATGTGAACAGATCAAAGTCGGCAGTGAAGCCTAGGTCCAACCCTCCCACCGAGAGTGTGGCAACCTTCTTGGGCTTTATGATCGCCAGCACACAAAGGACAACCTGGGTGGTGCGGATCGTGGCTGAATTGTAGTTATGCTTTATCCCGAAGCGCACAAAGCGGCTGTCTGTTACTGTCGTGAAGTGAGCTGGGAGCCACAGTGCACCTTCGGGAGAGATCTCGTGATAGACCGCGTAGTAAGCATAGCTTGTGGTGAGCGAGATGTTTGCACTGTCGTAGTTGGTAGTTCCACGCATCACGCTGATATTCATAGAAGCACTGGCATCAGAAGCGGATAGGCTTGAGAAGGCGCCGATCTTTACCCCAGCCACTTCGAGAAACTCGTACTTGGTGGGGATCGTGATAGGCAGAGTTCGGTACACGTCTCGCTTATTACCGGAGCTGGAATACACGATCGTTGTCCCACTGTCATGGGATATGTCGTCCACGCAGGAGGCATTAGAGTTGCCGGCATTCCTGGTGAGTTCTTTGGTATAGTCCGTTGTCGGACGCATGCCGTAGATGACGCCAATGCCACCGAAGTAGGAGCCGTAATAGAGCGCCACATCATCGATGTAGATCGCTGATCCACTGTTGTTTGTGACCTTGAACATGGTCACGTTGCCATCCGAGCCGGTGATCACTCCGGAATAGCCCACCACATAGATACCATCCGCATAAACCTTGGCGAGCTTATAGCCCACCAGCAGCACTATGTTGATCACGCGGTTGGTATTGAGCTCCATTGTCTTGGTGACACTGGTGCCATCCGCATAGAGCGTGAACTTGACGTCACCCGAGCTATCCTCGAGCTTCACATAGTATATCTTGGTGCCCCGAACGATCCGGATGATCTCGACTGGCAGGTGAGCATTAAGGCGCGTATTGATAGAAGCTACCAGTGGCCGGGTATCCGTGTCTGACATATCCCACTGTGCGTAGTCCCCGACCGTGGTACCCAGGCGACACATATAGGTGCTGAGGAACCCATAAGTGTCTCCCGCATAGAACTGTATTCCTTGAGATGCGGAGATCTCATCAGGAGTATCCATTTCAAAACCGCAAAGTAACATAGTGGCCTCTTATGGTGGGTAGAAAGTATATTCCTGAGTATTGACGGTGAGCGTAAAGCTTGTAGATGAATAGTCACCGCTAAACATGGCTTTAGCCCCTGCTATCTCGGCAACGTGTGAGATCATATCCCTTACTGTGAGCGGCGCCTCAGCATTGAAGGCTGTAAAGAAGTCGCAGTAGATCTCCTCCGAAGCATACATATAGGCCCTGGCGCCATAGGCATGCGTTAGTCCTTCCTGGGCCTCTTCATCGCCTGTCCTGATGGTGCCTGCGGTCAAGACATCATTGAACCCGATACCCACGCCGCAACGCGTGGAGTTTCCTGCAGAATACTGCATGAAATTGGTGCCGGTGTGCCTGGAGCGATCGTAGTAGGGCACACCATCATCGCTTGGGCGCCAGTCTGACTTGTTCATGCTCCAGACGCCGCCAGTATCTTCATAGAAGATGTAGTTCTGGTAGTAGGTGCTGTATACCGTGTTATCCAGGTAGGAGAACCAGGCTACGTCAATATAGACACCTTCGGGATAGCTGTCACCATTGGTGTACGCTCCTCGGGAAGAAGTGGCAAGCCCCTGGTAGGGACCTACCATAGCTATAGCAGATGCGGTCTTGGAGCTGTAGGTATACTTCACGTCATCGATGACCAGAGTTCCCGTTGACCCAAAGCTGGAGAAGTTGGCAGTGTTCTCTCCAGGCATGTACGCCAGCCGGTCACTCTTGTTAGGATCGAAGCCGGCTATCTTGAAACTGGGCGGCGACTTCTCTGCATAGAAGCCCAGATGCAGCTCCTCCTCAGGTGCCGTGGAGATCTCTTCGTCATTCTCCAGCCACACATAGGTTAGTGAGGGTGAAGCATTCCATGTGTTCGTATTGATATTGAAGCGCCGGATATAGAAGGTTCCGCCTATCTTCTCAAAGGTGAACATCACTCTCGCAAGAGAGAACGTCTCATCATTGGTTGTTAGGATAGTCTCTTTACCATCCCGTACCTTGACCAGTTCCCAGCAGGGGTTCGGGCTGTGGCGTAGGTTGTATCTGGCGATGATGCAGTTGTTAGAGTCCTTGGCTAAGCCAACGATCCCAAAGGCCACTATGCTATTAGTGGGCGTGGGCGTGTCTCCTACTTCCACCTGGAAGATGGCAGTCGCCTTGAAGTCAAATGACTTGAACGGCTTCTGGCTGAACATGATATGCTTGCCATATCCGGGCGCCTTCAGGCGGGTGGGCGCCTTCTCGGGATAGAGTGTCCAGAGCTTATTGGTTCCCAGGATGGGAACAAACAGTCCATTGGAAACGCTGTTTGTGACGTCCACGCGCTCCGGACAGAATACTGTACCATCGTGCCCTACGCTGTCAGCCGTGAATGCCAGGACAACCCGCTTGATCTTGTCATCCTTAAGGATATCTGGTGAAGTGATCGTGAACGTTATGGGGTAGGAGCCTGCACTTGTCCCGTTATAGGTCTTGGGCCACTTCTGGTAGGTGGAGTTGCATGTGGTATTGAGCAGCCGCTCTTGACCAGCGCGCTCCACCAGTAGCCAGGCAAACACTGTATCCGTAGGATCAGCTGAGTCTACAGTACGCGACCATCCATAGACAGATAATGTGACTACCCCAGAACGATAGACCGGATAAGAAAGCAACCCCAGAGCTTCCATAAGGTCAGCAGAAGAGAAGCTCAAGCCAGTGTGTACACCCGTGGCCGTGTAGGGGCCGGGTCCACCATTGCTAAGAATGTTGATCCCTGTGCCACCACGCACGTCATAGGGCTCGGCATTCCAGAAGTCCACCGAGAACCGGTCTTCTATAAGACTCACGCCAGATGCGGGATAGGAATTGGTGAGGTCTTGCATTTCGTCATAGATACCGTTCTTGCCAGAGATCTCCAGATAGTAGGGCATAGTCTGGGTGGCCATACGCCACATGCCCTCTTGGACAAGGTTGACCTGGTGCCCACGCTTGCCATCGCTCATGGGCTTTTCTACTGCCGTGACGATGTATCGGTCATACTCGGTATCTACAAAGGCGTCACTGGGGCCCATGTAACCTATATAAAGGATAACCAGGTTGAAGGTGGCTACATAGGCGCTATTATAGTATTCCTCGGCACCTGCTCTAAGGTTCAGTACAGCCTCACCACTACCCGGGCCTGAAGAGATCTGTACATTACGGATCCCAGATGGGTTGATCGTGGTGCTGGCAGCATTGGTGCCATTCAAGGCGTATCCCATGACACTGACAGTGCCGAGTCGGTTGGTATCATAGGCATGCAGGGTATTGCTGTCTGTGACTACCATAAAGCGATGGGCAAGCCTGGATAGCAGGGTAAACTGATCCATTGTGAAAGAGCGCCCACTGGTTGAGCGCAGGATCATGGATACAGGATCAGATGTAATGTCAGTCCCGTTCCTAGCGAATTGTCCGACAAGTAGTATTTGTCCATTAAGGTAAAGACCATTGCAGAGCTTGAATGTGGATAGGTCGGCCTCAACTGCTATGAAGGGTGAGCTCCAGGTATCCGTTGTGCTGGGGGTGAATTCCACACCGATGACACGGCCTGTCTTGGGATCAGTAATATAGACAAATGTATTGCTGGTGGTCCCGCCCATGTTGACTGCGGCGGAGAACACTGCGTAGAAGTAGTCCTCAGAACCAATGGAGAGCTCTGGAAAGTGGATCTGGTAAGGGTAGGGATAAACATATGTTGTCCAGTTAGCACCGTTCCACTTCCGCATCTGAATAGCGATGCCGCCATTGCTGGGATAGACTAAGACCAATAGATCCGCATGAGGTGAGTGCACTGCACCGTGTCCAAAAGGGCCGGCAACGAGCTGGGTGTCTGCGGTGATGCAGTTCTCTGTGGCGCCGGCCAGGAGATCCCAGTCCACCGTAGCTCTTCGCAAGTCCTTGGCATTGCCGATATAGTAGATGTAGTTTCCCTGGACTGCCGGCTTGCTGTAAGAGTATAGAGAGGTGCCGCCCATGTTAATGTTGAGCACAACTGACGAGCTGGAGCGCATGGCTACCAGAACACCATCGTTGGCAATAATACCGATCTTGGTAGTGTTGTGAACCTTTACATCCTGGGGGATCGGATACTCTGGAATACCATCGGCAGGATCAAGAGCCCAGGATGGAGGGTTGTCCGAAGTGAGTGCAGAGAAGTAGGTCCGCATATTATAGAAGACTGCCCTGGCAGATAAGCGCCTGGACTGGGCAGCTATGGCATTGGTGATATCTGAGACTACCGTTCTCATGAGACCACCAGCAGGGTGACACGGATGATATACCAGGCCTGTGAGCCTTCAACAAAGACAGCCATAAGCGACTCCTCCCAGTTTCCTACCAGATAGGCATCATGAATAATGGCACGGTGATCGATAAACTTGAGCCGGTTGCTTTTGGTAGCCATAGGGTTGTTCAAGCGCCAGAGCATTTCCAGGATACCCAATGGCACATAGGTTCCATCGAGTTCGGTATGCCTTATCCGGATAGCATAGCTCCGCATCTCATGGATACCACCCACCTGTACATCGTCACTGCCATCCAGGACAGCATCAATGGTGCCGCGCTTTGCTAGGCCGCGCTCATACCCACCTTCTATGACCCGAAAGCGACCACCCTCATATCCGGCATTAGGGTAGTTACTGGTGTAGATCTGGATGTACTTGAGAGCAGCCGAGCCATAAAGATAAGCACTAGAAGAACTTGACGCACTAGGCATGTTACACCTCCAGATCCTTGCTCACGGCGTCGAGGACGAACTTGCCCAGGCGCTCATTGCCAATATAGATGGTGATATTCTGGGTCTCTTGTCCACGCTGTGGACGCCCGCGGTTGTCAACTATAGTGCTCCTCCAGGGGTCCAGGTCTATTGAGATGCCCTGAGAGCCAGTTATATTGTCAACTAAAACCCACGTATCATTTCTCCATTCCCAGTGCTTTCCTGGTGGTGGATCAAAAGGCGGCTTTGGCCTAATTTTAGTTCCCTGGGGCGATGGTCCACCATCATCATCATCGTCATCTCCAGTATCGGGTGGTGTCCAGTCGCGGATCCTCGCTAAGGCATTTTCGGCCTCTTGGATGATCGTGCGTAGAGTGTCTCTGCTGGCGATAAGGCCTTCATTCCATTCCCTAATGACGATCTCCTCATTCTGCTGGGCGATCTTCCAAAGACCGTTGTAGTCCTCCTGCTCGTCCTGCAGGGCCATGATCGCATCGTTGTTCTCTTTGATCTGGGTAGCATAGCTCATCTGCGCGCCAATGGACGCTGCCGCCAGGTCAAGTTGCTTCATCTGAAACTCGTACTGGAGCTCGCGGTACTCTTCCTGGAGCTTGTATCCTTCCAGATAGAACTCTTTCTGTTTCTCCATCTGCTGTTTCTGGAGATCCATAGCTTCTTTCTGTAAGGCCAGCTGCTTCTCCTGTAGTTCGCGGGTCTCTTCGAAGTGCCTGATCTGCAGGGTATGGCGCTCGTCCTCGAGCTTCCATACCTCTTTTTGCCGCTCTCGCTGCTTGGTGATCTGATCCCCTTCCATGCCGAACATGATCGTCTCGCGACCCATCTGCCGTTCAGCAACCCGGCGCTCTCTTCCGGACATGAAGCGTACCTGCTCTCCAAAGTCCTCCTGGCGCCACTGCCACTGCATCTGGCGGGTCTGATCCTGGAAGGCCCAGTCTTCTTGCGCCCAGCGGCGTTGCATAAGTGTGCCACGCCGGTTGAGGCCCATCTGCTCATAGAACTGCGTTCCCTGAAGGGCGAACTGTTGCTGCTGAAGTCCGAACTGGCGCTCCTGGATGCCGAACATGCTCTCCTGGTAAGCGAAGTTGGACATCTGCTGGCGATAACCCAGCTCTGCCATCTGCGTCTGCAGCTCGTGGAACCTTGGCATGTACTCGCGTTGCAGGTTGATCTGAGCCATCTGGGAACCCAGTGACGCCATCTGTGCCTGATAGCTTAGATCAGCGCCTCGCCACTGGAGAGCGCGCATACCAGTTACCGGCTCCCCGAATGGAGTTGTGTAGCCTTTACCACCAGGTACATTTGGAGAAACAGCATAGGCGCCTGCAGTCTGCTGCCAGTTAGGACCCC
>Ga0316622_100000266_pt1 | contig 28702 bp, 24 predicted proteins | sample OWC_Aug_OW2_C1_D_FD_207646 | JGI IMG/M metagenome (GOLD analysis project Ga0316622, IMG submission 207646) | Wetland soil microbial communities from Old Woman Creek delta, Ohio, United States - OWC_Aug_OW2_C1_D5_C | ecosystem: Environmental > Terrestrial > Soil > Wetlands | place: USA: Ohio... | reverse complement strand
CTCTCGCGGTTCCGGAGCGCGGCGGGACGCGCGCTCTTCGCGTGCGGCGCGCAAGGAGGCGGCGGGTGAGGCGGTGGATCGCGAGCAGGCACCGGGGGCGGGAACCGGCCGCGCGGGCGCCGGCCCGCCGATCGGCCGGGCGGCGGCAGTCGGGCGAGCAGGGCCTGCAATCGGACGAGCGGCGGCGATCGGGCGCACGGCGGCGGCAAACGGGCGAGCAGGGCCGCCAATCGGCCGGGTGGCGGCGGCGATCGGGCGGGCGCGCGCGGCGCAAAGAGGCGCTGGGCCTCGCCCGCCTGGGCGTGATGATGGGCGCGCTCGCGCTCGGCGCCGCGGCGGCTGCGCCGGCGGCGACCTGGGTGGGCATACGCTACGGCTTCCACGACCCGAGCGGGGAACTCTTCGAGGGCAGCGGCGACCTGGAGGATGGGAACCTGGCAGGTGCGCAGCTCGCCTTCGATCTCGCCCCGTGCGCGCAAGTGGAGATCGCGGGCGAGCTCGTCAGCGAGGAACTCCGTTTCGAGGAGGGGATCTTCGCGGGCATCGCGACCGCGGGCGAGGCCGAGCTCGAAGATCTCGTCCTCTACCTCACCGGGCGTTTCGACGTGTTCTGCCTGCCGCTCTTCCCCTTGAGGGGATACATCGGCGGCGGGATGAACGTGCAGTACGCCGACCTGAGCGTGACCCCGAGCGAGGGCACGAGCGGCGAGCTCGAAGAGGCGATCGAGGAGGCGACGGGAAAGCGGACGCGCGTCGGCTGGCATCTGGTTGGCGGAGTGCGCTTCGCTCCGGCCTCGTGGCCGTTGGCCGCGTTCGTCGAGGGGCGCATCAGTGATCCCTTCGCAGCGGACCTGCCGCATTTCCGGTCGGTGTACGGAGGCCTCTGCCTGCGTTTCTAGAGGCCGGGCGCGGGAGCAGGGCGATCCGGCGCGGGCGGCCCGGCCGCAACCGCGGCTTGACCGTGGGCGAGAGGGCGGGCGTCGCGCGCGGCGCCCGCTCGAAGGAATCGGGGCAAGCGAGTGAACTCGAGGCAGGCATGGTCGCCGTCGTTCAGCGCGTGAGCCGCGCGGAAGTGCGCATCGCCGGGCGCGAGCCGGCCGCGATCGGTCGCGGGCTGTTCATCCTGCTCGGCGTCGCCCGAGGCGACAGCGACGCGGATGCCGAATGGCTGGCGAGGAAATGCCTCTCGCTGCGCATCTTCTCCGACGCCGAGGGCCGGATGAACCTGGGCCTCGAAGACGTCGGCGGAGCGCTGCTGGTCGTCTCCCAGTTCACGTTGCTCGGCGATTGCGTGAAGGGCCGCCGGCCGAGTTGGAGCGAGGCGGCCGAGCCCGCGGAGGCGGAGCGGCTGTACGAGCGCTTCACCGCCGAGCTGCGCCGCTCCCCCTTCCCGGTCCGGACCGGCGTCTTCCAGGCGAGGATGCAGGTCGAGTCGATGAACGAGGGACCGGTCACGCTCTGGATCGACACGCGGCGCTGGAAGGACCGGGCAGGGGGAGCCGCGGCAGAGGAGCCTGACCGCGCGATCGAACCGCGGGCGGCCGCGCGGCTGATGGGATGCGCGGAGCCGCTCATCCTCGCGTCCGGCTCTCCGCGGCGGGCGCAGCTTCTCGCCATGCTCGGCCTGCGCTTCGAGGTGGTCCGGCCCGGCGGCGAGGACGGCCTGCGGCGGCCGGGAGAGTCCCCGGCCGCGTATGTCGAGCGCCAGGCGCGCGCGAAGGCGCTCGACGTGGCGCGCGGCCTCTCGCGGGGAGTCGTCCTCGCGGCGGACACGATCGTCGAGATCGACGGCCTCGTCCTCGAGAAGCCGCGCGATCGCGAGCAGGCGGCCGAGTTCCTGCGCCGCCTCTCGGGCCGCGCGCACGAAGTGCACACGGGCATCTGTCTCGCCCGCGCGGGCGGAAGGGAAGCGCGCGCCGCGGTCGAGCGCAGTTGGGTGCGCTTCGTCGAACTCGACGCGGAGACGATCGCCGGCTACATCGCGACGGGCGAGCCGCTCGACAAGGCAGGCGCGTACGGGATCCAGGGGATCGGCGGGATGTTCGTCGCGGCGATCCGCGGCTGCTACTTCAACGTGATGGGGCTGCCGCTCGCGCGGCTGAGGGCGCTGTTCCGCGAGCTCGACGGCGGAGGCGGGAGGGAAGAGGCGTGAGCGCGCGACAGCCCGGCCCGGGCAGGCTCCACGATGGCTCCGCGGGCTGGCCGCTCGTTCCGACCGTCGGTTGGGTGGGCCCGGCTCGCGACGGCGCGGTCACCCTCATCGACCAGACGCTCCTCCCCGAGGAGGAGGTGATCCTGGAGATCCGCGACCTCGAGCGGCTCGCCGAGGCGATCCGTGAATTGCGCGTGCGCGGGGCGCCGGCGATCGGGATCGCGGGCGCCTACGGAGTCGTCCTCGCGGCCGGGCGCGCGGGGCACACGGCGCGGGATGCGGACCAGGCGCTTCGCGAGCTCGAGGAGCAGGCCGCGCGCCTCGCCGCGGTGCGCCCGACGGCGGTCAATCTTACCTGGGCGATCGAGCGCGTCTGCGGCGTCGTGCGCGCTTCGCTCGCCGCGGGCCGCCCGCCCGGCGAGGGATGCGACACGGCGCTCGCAGAGGCGCGGGCGATCCACGCCGAGGATCTCGCCATGTCGCGCGCGATGGGCGCCTCCGGGCTGCCGCTCGTCGCTCCCGGCGCGCGGATCGTCACCCACTGCAATACCGGGGGGCTCGCGACCGGGGGGCTGGGCACCGCGCTCGCCGTCGTCTTCGCCGCCGCGAGGGCGGGCCGCGCGCCGCGCGTCTTCGTCGACGAGACCCGCCCGCTCCTCCAGGGCGCCCGGCTGACGACCTGGGAGCTGATGAAGGCGGGCATCGAGGCGACGCTCCTCGTCGACGGAGGAGCGGCCTGGCTCATGGCGTCGCGCGGAGTCGATCTCGCTCTGGTCGGTGCCGACCGGGTGGCGGCCAACGGGGACGCGGCGAACAAGATCGGCACGTACGCCCTCGCCGTCGCCGCCGCACGCCACGGCGTGCCCTTCTACGTGGTCGCTCCTTCCTCGACCTTCGACGCCGCTTGTCCGAGCGGGGGGGAGATCGTGGTCGAAGAGCGCCCGGCCGACGAGGTGCGGAGCTTCCGTGGGCGGGCGGCCGCCCCGCGGGGAGTGGCGGTCTGGAACCCGGCCTTCGACGTCACCCCGGCGGAGCTGATCACGGGGTGGATCACGGAGGGGGGAATCGTCCGCCCGCCCTTCGATTTCGCGCCAAGCGGGCCGCGGAGCGGAGCTTGACAGCCGGGAGCCGGGTTGGTAGCATTCTCGGTTTGTGAATCTGGACCGGAAATCGGACCGTAGCCTGAGGAGTACGGGATGCATACCTATGCGACGAAAGAGAGCGACATCCACCGGCAGTGGTACCTGGTGGACGCCGAAGGGCAGGTGATGGGGCGGCTCGCCAGCGAAGTGGCGGCGCTCCTCATGGGCAAGTGGAAGACGCGCGTCTGCACGCACCTCGACGTGGGCGACCACGTCGTCGTGGTGAACGCCGACAAGGTGCGCCTGACCGGGCGCAAGCTGCAGAACAAGACTTTCTTCCACCACACCGGGTGGATCGGCGGGGCGCGCACGACGACGCTGCGCGGGCGCATGCAGAGCGACCCGGCCGAAGTGCTGCGCGACGCGGTCAAGGGGATGCTGCCGCACAACCGCATGGGCCGGCAGATGATCCGCAAGCTGAAGGTCTATGCCGCCTCCACGCATCCGCATGAGGCGCAGCAGCCGATCCCGCTCAAGCTCGGCCTGCACGGCAAGGGCTATCCCGGGCAGGAAGAGGGCGGCGCCGAGTAATCCCCCGCGCGGCCGGGCGGCCGTTCGCGGGCGTTCTTTTGAGGAGGATCCATGGCCAAGAGAGCGATGATCCAGGCGACCGGGCGGCGCAAGAGCGCGGTCGCCCGCGTGCGGCTCGTGCCCGGTACGGGCCTGATCCTGGTGAACCAGAGGCCGTTCGAAGCCTATTTCCCGCGCGAGACGATGCGGCGCGTGGCGATGCGGCCCTTCGAGGTGACCGAGATGGTCGGGCGCTTCGACGTGCACGCCGTTTGCGACGGGGGCGGGCTGACCGGCCAGGCGGGGGCGTTCAGCCTCGGTCTCGCCCGGGCGCTGAAAGAGAGCGACCCGGCGCTGAAGGAGGTCCTCTCGCGCGAGGGCCTGCTCACGCGCGACGCGCGCATGCCGGAGCGCAAGAAGTACGGGCAGCCGGGCGCCCGCAAGCGCTTCCAGTTCTCGAAGCGGTAGTCCCTGGCGGCGATCTCCGCCCGTCGCGGCGGGGGGCGCCGCCGTTCCGATCACGCACATCCCCCCATGGGAGTTCTCCTCCGCGGAGGAGTCGGGGATGGAGGTGAAAACTTCCAGCACAGGAGGCCTTCAGATGCAGACCCTCTCGGTACAGGAGCTCCTTGACGCGGGCGTGCACTTCGGGCACCAGACGCATCGCTGGAATCCGAAGATGAAGCCTTACATCTTCATGGAGCGCAACGGCATCTACATCATCGACCTCGACAAGACGATGCAGGCCATGGAGGTCGCCCGCGAGGCGGCGCAGAGGACGGTCGCCCAAGGCGAGCCGGTGCTGTTCGTCGCGACGAAGAAGCAGGCCAAGGACGTGATCATCGAGGAAGCGCGCCGCTGCAAGATGTTCTACGTGACCGAGCGCTGGCTCGGCGGCATGCTGACCAACTTCCAGACCATCCGCCAGAGCATCCGCTATCTGCGCAATCTCGAGCGCATGGGCGAGGACGGCACGCTGGAGAAGCTCTCGAAGAAGGAGGCGGCCCGCCTGTCGAAGAGCCGCGCGCGCCTCGAAACGACCTTCGAAGGCATCAAGGAGATGCACCGGCTGCCCGGCCTCGTCTTCATCCTCGACACCAAGCGCGAGCACATCGCGGTGCGCGAGTGCCAGCGCCTCGGCATTCCCTCGATCGGAGTCGTCGACACCAACGCCGATCCCGACGAGGTGACCTATCCCATCCCGGGCAACGACGACGCCGTCCGCGCGATCCGCCTCTATACCCGCTTGGTGAGCGACGCGGCCCTGGCCGGGCTCGCCAGCGCGCCGCCCCCGGAGGCCCGTCCCCAGGCAGCCGTGCCGGAGGCGAAGGGCGGGGTCTGGTCTTCGGATCGCAGCGACTACGACGGCCGGCGCTAGACGAGCCCCCGCGCGAGCGGCCCGCGCCTCGGCCTCGGCTCGAAGCGCAGCGGCCCGTGGAGCGCGTCCGGGGCCCGGCGCCGGGATCCGTACCGTTCGCAACCAAGGAGGACTGATGGAGATCAACGCTAAGACGGTCATGACGCTGCGCGACCGCACGGGCGCAGGCATGATGGACTGCAAGAAGGCGCTCGCCGAAGCGGATGGCGACCTGGAGAAGGCGGTCGACTACCTGCGCAAGATGGGCATCGCCTCGGCGGCCAAACGTCAGCATCGCGAGGCCGCCCAGGGCCGCGTCGAGTGCTACATCCACCCGGGGAGCCAGGTCGGGGTGCTGCTCGAGGTGAACAGCGAGACGGATTTCGTCGCCAAGACGGACGACTTCAAGAGCTTCTGCCACGAGGTCGCGATGCACGTCGCGGCCACGCGCCCGCTCGCGGTCGGGATCGAGGACCTCGATCCGGCGGTCGTCACGAAGGAGCGCGAGATCGTGCTCGAGCAGGTGCGCAATTCGGGCAAGCCGGAGAACGTGTGGGAGCGCATCGTCGAAGGGCGGATGAAGAAGTTCTACGAGGAGGTCTGCCTCCTCGAGCAGCCGTGGGTCAAGGACAACGACCGCACGATCGGGACCCTGCGCAAGGAACTGTCCGGCAAAGTGGGCGAGAACATCATCATTCGCCGCTTCGCCTGCTTCCACGTCGGTCAACGTTAGCCGCGCCCCGGGCGGCGCGCACATGCGCGGGAGCCGCGGGATGGCGTCAGAAGGCGAACCGGCCGCGATCGGCCGCCGCGTGCTGCTCAAGCTGAGCGGCGAACTGCTCGGCGGCGCGTGCGGGGTCGGTCTCGACGAGGCGGGGGTTGGCGCGATCGCCGACCAGATCGCGGGGGCGCGCGAGGCCGGCTCCGAGACGGCGGTCGTCCTGGGCGGCGGCAACGTGCTGCGCGGATCGCGCGCTTCGGTCGCGCTCGCCCGCACGGAAGCCGACGCGATCGGCATGCTCGCGACCCTCGTGAACGCCCTGGCCGTGCGCGGCGCGCTCGAGCGCCGCGGCATCCCCGCCCGCGTGCTGAGCGCGCTCGCCGCTCCCCAGGTCGCCGACCTCTACCGGCCCGACCTGGGCCGCGGGGTTCTCGCGTCGAAGGCCGTGCTCATGCTGGCGGGGGGCACGGGCAACTCCCATTTCAGCACCGACACGGCGGCCGCGCTGCGCGCGCTCGAGCTCCACTGCACGCTCCTCGTCAAGGGCACCAAGGTCGACGGCGTCTACGACCGCGATCCGGCCCTGGATCCGGGCGCGAAGCGTCTGGAAACCCTTACCTTCAGCGAAGTTCTCGCTCGGCGGCTAGGCGTCATGGACCTGACCGCGATCACCCTTTGCCTGGAAAACCGGCTTCCGGTTGTGGTATTGAATGCGACGACACCGGGCAGCGTGCGGCGCTTCCTCGAGACGGGGAAGGGGGGCACGCTGATCCGCGCAGGCGACTGAGGCTGCCCAGACTGCGGAGGGAGAGCGATGGTCGAGAAGATCAAGCAGGATGCGCGCGCCCGCATGGAGAAGACGCTCGAGAAGCTGCGCGCCGATCTGTCCTCGGTCCGGACCGGAAAGGCGACACCGGCCATTCTCGAGCCCGTGCGGGTCGAGTACTACGGCTCCACCGTCCCGCTCGCCCAGGTCGCCTCGGTCTCGGCCCCCCAGCCGCGCCTCCTCGTGGTGCAGCCGTGGGACAAGGCGGCCGCGGAGCCGATCGTGAAGGGCATCCAGGCGGCCAACCTGGGACTCAACCCCTCGCAGGACGGCGAACTCATCCGCGTCCCGATTCCCGCGCTCACCGAAGAGCGCCGCCATGAATTCGTCAAGCGTTGCCGGCAGATGGCAGAAGAAACCCGGGTCGCCGTGCGCAACGTGCGCCGCGACGCCAACGAGGAACTGGTCAAGGCGGAGAAGGAGAAGGCGATCTCCGAAGACGATCTTCGCCGGGGCCAGAAGGAGACGCAGAAGATCACGGACGGCGAGATCGAGAAGATCGACAAGATGCTGGCGGCGAAGGAGAAGGAAATCCTCGAGGGCTGAACCGTGGGCGCCGGCTTGAGGGCGAGGATGGTGACCGGGGCGCTCATGGTCCCGGTCCTTTTCTTGTTCATCCATTGGGGTGGGTGGGCCTATGCCGCGCTTGTGGTCGCGCTGGTCGCCGCCGGCTCCTGGGAATGGGCCCGGCTGGCGGGTCTCGGGCGGGTGGAGCGCGTCTGGCTCGTCTGCGGCGCGGCCGGTCTCTGCCTCGCGGTGGCCTTTCTCGATCGCGCCACACTTCTCTTCGCGCTGGCCGGCTGGCTGCTCGCGACCCTGCTCGGCGGATTGAGCGATGCGGGTGGGGGCTCGCGCCGCCGCAGCGGCGACCTTCTGTTGGGCATCCTCTACGTGGGCCTGCTCCCCGGCTTCCTGCTCCTCATGCGCTCGCGCGAATGGGGCCGCGAAGCGGTCTTCCTCACGTACGCGACCGCGTTCTCGTGCGACGTCGCCGCCTACGCGGTCGGCCGCACGCTCGGGCGCCGCCCGTTGTGGCAGCGCGTGAGTCCGCGGAAGACGTGGGAAGGCGCCTGCGCCGGCCTGGGCGGGGCGATCCTTGCCGCGATGATCGGGCAGGCCTGGTTCGCGGGCTTCCTCAGCCCATGGCGGGCCGCCGGTTTTGGGCTGATCGTCGGCGTCGCGGGTCAGGCGGGAGACCTGGTCGAGTCGCTCTGGAAGCGCGAAGGGGGGATCAAGGACTCCTCGAGCCTCTTCCCCGGCCACGGGGGAGTCCTCGACCGCTTCGACAACCTTCACTTCGTCGCGCCCATTCTCTACATTTACCTCGTCGCCTGCGGTTAGCCGGTTGCGAGCCCTCCGGGCGCGCGAGAGACGGGAGGAGCGGCGTGCAGGGTTCCGCAAGCCGGGCGCGCAACCTGGTCGTGCTCGGGTCGACGGGGACGATCGGGCTCCTCACCCTGGAGATCGCCCGCCGCCACCCCGACCGGCTCCGCATCCTCGGGCTGGGCGCGGGGCGCAACGTCGAGCGCCTCGCCGCGCAGGTGGCCGCGCACGATCCGTGCGTGGTCGCGATCGCCGATCCCGCGCGCCTGCCCGCCCTGCGCGACGCCTCCCCGCATGCGCGCGAGCGCACGTGGCTGGCCGGCGAGGAGGGGCTGCGCCGTCTCGCCGCGTGGCCCGGCGCGGACATCGTCGTGAATGGGATCGTCGGGGCGGCCGGCCTCGGGCCGACGCTCGCCGCGCTCGAAGCGGGGCTGCGGGTGGGGCTCGCGAACAAGGAATCGCTGGTCCTCGCCGGACACCTCGTGCGCGACCGTCTCGAGCGCTTCGGCGGCGAGATCGTGCCGGTCGACAGCGAGCACAGCGCGCTCTGGCAATGCCTGCAGGGGCGCGCGCCGGATGAAGTGCGCCGCCTGGTCCTCACCGCGTCGGGCGGGCCGTTTCGCGAATTCTCCGCCGCGGCGCTCGCGCGGGTGACGGCGGCCGAAGCGTTGCGCCATCCGGTGTGGAAGATGGGCCGGCGCATCACCGTCGACTCGGCGACGCTGTTCAACAAGGGCATGGAGCTCATCGAGGCGCACTGGCTCTTCGATCTCCCCCTCGAGCGCGTGAGCACGGTGATCCATCCGCAGTCGATCGTCCACGGCATGGTCGAGCTGGCCGACGGCTCGTTCCTCGCGCATCTGTCGCGCCCCGACATGCGCCTGCCGATCCAGCTCGCGCTCTCGCTGCCCGCGCGCTGGGATCCGCCGGTCGCCGCATGGGACCCGGGCGCCGGGGAGGTGCTCACCTTCGAGCGCCCCGACGAGGGGCGCTTCCCCTGCCTGCGCATCGCGCGCGAGGCGGGCGCGCGGGGGGGGCTCGCGCCGACGGTCATGAACGCGGCCGACGAGGTCCTCGTCGCCGCGTTCCTCGAAGGTCGGGTCGCGTGGGGCGCGATTCCCGCAGGGATCGAGCGGGTGGTGGCCGCGCAGCCGCCTTGTCCCGCGCCGTCGCTCGACGAGATCCTCGCCGCCGACGCCTGGGCGCGGCGGGAAGCCGGAGCCTGGAGCGAGGGCGGTGCGCATGCCTAGCGCACGGCACAGCGCGCGGCCAGGGTGGGTGCGCCGAAGTGCGGAGCGGGGCAGGCCGGCGAGCGCGCGACGGCGGGGCGCGGGTTGCGCGCTGCTCCTCGCCGCGGCGCTGTCGCTCGCCGCGGCCGGCGAGAGCGCCGCGCAGAGTGCGCCTCCGGCGCCGAGCCCCTCCGCGGAAGTCCCGCGCATCGAGCGCATCGAGTTCCCCGGCGCCGGCGGCCTGAGCGAGCGCCGGCTGCGCGGCGTGATGCGCCTGCGCCAGCACGTCTGGTGGAAGCCATTCCAGCCGAGCGGCTTCTACGGCACCGACCACCTGGAGCGCGATCTGGAGCGGGTCGTCGCCCTGCTTCACGACGAAGGCTTCGTCTTTGCCCGCGTGGAGGGCGCCGTGGTGCGCTACCTCGCGCGCGACCGGGTGGCCCTCGAGATCCGTCTCGACGAGGGGCCGCGCGTGCGCGTGAGCGGGGTGAGCGTGCGCGGCGCGGAGGGACGCTTGGGAGAGCGGCTCGCCCGCGTGACGACGCTCGAGCGCGGCGCGCCGCTGCGGGAAGTGCGCATCCAGGCAGACGAGCTGCGCGTCCTGGCCGAGTGCCAGGAGCGAGGGCTGGCGCTCGCCTCGGTCAACCGCGAGGTGCGTTTCGCCAACGACTCGGCCGAAGTCGTGCTCTGGGTCGATCCAGGACCGCGCGTGCGCGTGGGAGAGGTGCACGTCACCGGGGTCGAGCGGACGCAAGCCGACTTCGTCGCCCGCGAGGTCGGCATCCGGTCGGGCGAGCTCCTGCGGCGCTCGAAGATGATCGGCGCCCAGCAGCGGTTGTTCGACCTCGGGCTCTTTCGCACCGTGAGGATCGTGCCCAGCTATCCGGACAGCCTTCCCGTCTACGCCGACAGCCTCCCGGTCCGCGCGGACAGCCTCGCCATCCATGCGGAGAGCCCGCGCGGGCGGGAGGAGATCGTCGCCGACCTCGAGGTCGCGGTCGCCGAGAAGCGGCCCGGATGGTTCACCTTCGGAGGAGGCGTCTCGTCCGAGGAGGAGGTTCGCCTCATCGGCGAGTGGGGCTACCGCAACCTCTTCGGCCGGGCGCACGGGCTGCTGGTGCGCGCGCTCATGTCCTACTCGCTCGATGCCGATCTCGGCGGAGTGGGCACGGTCCGGGAGCGGCGCTTCGAGGTGAACTACAGCCAGCCGAGCCTTTTCGGCTGGTCGCTGCGCTGGCAGGTCAATCCTTACTACCGGTTTCAGCGCGAGCCGACCTTCGGCGAGGACATCTACGGCCTGCTGCTCGGCTCCCATCGCCCGATCGGACGCTTCGAGCGGCTGCTCGCCTCGCTGGAGAACAAGTGGATCTCGACCGGCGATTCGACCGCGGGGCGGTCCGATTACCAGACGCGTTTCCTCTCGTTCGCCTTCGTCGACGACCGCCGGGACTTCCCGCTCGACCCGCGCAGGGGGCGGCTGATCCAGGCGCGCGCCGAGTACGCGGGCGGCTTCCTCGGCGGGGCCGCGTCGTTCACGCGCTGGATCGGGAGCGCCTCGTTCTACCTGCCGCTCGGCAAAGGCTTCACCTGGGCCTGGCGCGCGCGCGCGGGCCACATCGTGCTCGCCTCGGGCGGGGTCGGGGTGGCGGGCGAAGAGCGCGAGCTGCTGCGCGTGCCCTTCGACGAGCGCTTCCGCGCGGGCGGGGGCACCACCGTGCGCGGCTATCCCGAGAAATCGCTCGGCCCCTACACGGCCGACGGCCAGCCGCTCGGCGGGCTCTCGCTGCTCGTCCTGAATGCGGAGCTGCGCTACCCGCTCTTCTGGCAGATCAGCGGCGCGATCTTCCTCGACGCTGGAAACGTCTGGGAGGACTATCGCGACATCACCTGGTCGAGTTGGAGCCGCGGCTTGACCGGCGGCGCGTGGTCGGAGGCGAACGTCGCCTACGCGGCCGGCCTCGGCGTGCGTCTGGGCACGCCGGTCGGGCCGGTGCGGCTCGACTACGGCTGGACGCTGAACGAGCACAGGCGCCCGGGAACTTCGCCGGGCGAGTGGCACTTCAGTTTGGGGCAGGCCTACTAGGGCGTGAAGTCCCGATCCGGATTCGACGAGGACGGCGACCGAGGCGCAAGGGGGCGGCATGACGGACCGCGAGCAGCAGACGGGCTCCCCCCGCCCGCGCCGCCCGTCGCGCGGATTCATCGCCCTTCTGGCGATCCTGGTCGTGCTCGCGCTGCTCGCCGTCGCGCCGTTCCAACTCGTCCGGCTGGCTCCCGTCCGCGAGCGGCTTCTCGCGCTCGGACTGGTCCGCGCCGGGTCGGGCGAGCGCCTGCGCTTGACGGTCGCGCGCGTCGCGCGCTTCACGCCCGTTCATCTCGTCCTCGAGGGTATCGACCTCGAGGCGCGGGATGCGAACGGCGCGTGGGCGGAGGTGACGCGGGCGGACCGCCTGGACATCTCCTGGTCGGCACGCGACCTGCTTTCGGGACGGCTGGGTGTGCGTTCGCTGACGGTGGACTCGCTGTCGGTCTCGCTCGACCGTCTGGCGCTGCTTTCCGAGCCGCGGGGCCCGCAGCCTTCGGCCCGGCGGCCGTTCGCGGCGCCCCGGCTCCCGGCCATCACGGTGCACGCGCTCGCCCTCCGCGGCTTCGCCCTGAGCGATTCCGCGGGGCCGGTCGCGAGGGGGGACCTCGCCCTCGCGGATCTCGTCCTCGCGCAGCAGTCGTGGAGCGGCTCGGTCGTCCACGGCGCGCTCGAGGGGCCGCGGGCGCGGCTCTTCGCGGAAGTCGACGGCGGCCGCCTGCGCCTGCGCGAAGCGAGTCGGCTCGAGATCGAGGATCTGCGCGTCGCCAGCGCCGGCAGCCGGGGACGGATGAGCGCGCGCGCCGACCTCGCCGACTCCACCGCGGCGCTCGCGATCGACCTCGCGCTCGACCGGCTGGGCGAGACTCTGCTCGCCCGGGTGATTCCCGCCGCATGGCCGCCGGCCGCGGGAGATTCGCTCACCGGGACGGCGAGCCTGCGGCTGCGCCCCGGGCGGCTCGAGGCGGATGTCCGTCTAAAGGGACGTCTGCGGGGCGAGGCGTTGCGCGAAGCGAGCGCCCGCGTGACCGTCGATACGACGGGCGTGCGCGTGCGCGACCTCGTCCTCGATGCGGAGGTGGGCGCGTTCGAAGGCGACGCCGCCTGGGACGAACGCGGCCGGAGCGGGGAGGCGGACGTGCGCTGGCGCGGGTGCGACCCGGCGAGCGCGTGGCTGCCCTGGCTGGCGGAGGTGCCGCACGGCAGCGCGCGCTTCGACGGCCGGGCGCGCGTCAGGCTCGAAGCTCCTTCCCCGACCGAGATCGCCGTCGAGGGCGAGTGCGAAGTGTCCGGGGCGGCGCCCTGGTCAGTCGCGACCCGGGTGGTGCGGGCGAGCGGACGGTTGGAGAGTGCGCGGGGGGCGCGCATCGAGGCGTTCGACGCCCGGCTGCCGGCGGGGCGAGTCGAGGCGGGTGGGTCCTTGGCGTGGGACGGCCGGGAGTGCGACCTCTCCGTCGTCATCGACGGCGTGGAGGTGGGGGCGCTGGCCTTCGCGCGGCGGGCCGGGCTCGCGGGCATCGTCACGGGACGCGCGCACATGGGGGGGACGATCGAGGATCCGGTGGTCGAGGGCGAGGTCCACGCCACGCAGGTCACGTTCGGTGAAGTGTCGGCCGGGGATGTCTCGGGCGAGCGGCTGCTCATCTGGCCGCTCGATCTGCGGGGAGCCGGGTACGTGGAGGCGCGCGACATCGGCGGCGCCGGTCCACTCACGGGCGCGCGCGTGAGCGTGGAGTTCGCGCGCTGGAGCGCGGAGTTGATCGCGTCGGCCCATGTCTCGCATCCGGAGATCGAGGCGGACCTCGACCTGGGGGTCGATCCGGACGAGGGCAGCCTGCGAATCGAACGGGCCGATCTGTCCGGGCCCCGCGCCGGGGTCTGGCGTCTCGACCGACCCTTCCACCTTTCGCGCAAGGCCGACGCGTGGGTGAGCGACTCGCTCGTCCTCTCGTCGGACGGCACGCGGCTCGCCGCCGCGGTGAATTGGAAGGGCGCAGGAGAAGGGTTCTCGGCCGGCGCCTTCGTTCGCGACCTCGACCTCGCCCGCCTGTCCACGTGGTTCTCCGGCGTCGATTCGCTGCGCGGCGAGGCGCACGTGAGGGTCTCCGCCGGCGGGCGCTGGCCCGATCCTCGGCTCGAGTGCGATCTGCGCTGTACGGAGGTGGGCTGGGGGCGGCTCGCCCTCGGCGATTGCGCGGCCCATGCCGTCTGGCGCGACAGCGCTCTCGTGGCCGGCCCGATAGAACTGCGTGGGCCCAGCCACGAAATCCGCGTGCCCGAGATCTATCTCTCGGCCGAGCGCCCGCTCGCGAAGATCGCGGGTGCCCCGGGCCTGGGTGATGCGCCTTGGACGGGGCGGATCGAGATCGCCCGCGTCGATCTCGGCACCTTTTCCGGGCTCCTCGGCCTGCCGGTCGCCTCGATCGCCGGCGCCGGCGCTCCGCGCCCGCTCGACGTGGGAGGGAGGACGGTGCCGCTCGAGATCATCGTCCCTTGGGAGGAGCGGCCCGCCGGGGAGGCCGAGCCCTTGAGCGGGGCCCTGCGGGGCAACGTCGTGCTCGAAGGAACGCCGCGGAGCCCGATCGTCCGCCTGGGAGCGGAAGTGCCCGATCTGCGGTTCGCGCGCAGCCCCCTCGGGCGCCTGCGGGTTGAGCTCGCCTACCGCGACTCGCTCGTCTCCGTCGACCGCCTGGATCTCTCGCACGAGGGCCGTACCACCTGGGGCCGGGGCGAGTATCCGTTCCTGCTCTCCTTCGCTCCCCCGACCGCACGGCCGGCGGGTGGAGCGGCGCGCCTGTCGGCGGAGATCCATGAGCTCGATCTCGCGCTCGTCTCGGCCCTCACGCGCTGGGTGCCCGATGCGAGCGGCTTGCTCAGCGGAGAAGTGAGCATCGAGGGGACGGGCATTGCCCCGCGCCTGAGCGGCGCGCTCGTCCTCGAGAACGGAGGGCTGCGCATCCCCGAGCGGAGCGAGAGGATCCACGCGATCACGGCGCACCTCACCTTGGGACCGGAGGGACTCAGGATCCGCTCGCTCGAGGGCCGCAGCGGTTCGCAAGGGACGGTGAGCGCGGTCGGGACCTTCCGCGGCCCCGAGGACTTCGATTTCAGCGCGGTCGTCGAACGCGCGCGCGTCTTCGAGGAGGGCAACTACGAGTTCCTCGCTTCGGGCGACCTGAACGCCTTCACCGCGCGCGACCCCGTGACCGGACGAAGCCGCCCGCATCTGAATGGCACCGTCGAAGTGCTCGAGGGAACCCTCACCCAGGATCTCGCCGCGCGGCCGCCGAGCGGCGGGCCGGGGACCGAAGTGCCATGGCTGATCGATCTCGACGTGGAGGTGCCGGGGACGATTCGCTTGAGTCAGGTGAACACGAAGGCCGAGATCGGGGAGGGCAGCCTGCACGTCGGCTTCCGCTGGCCCTACTGGAACCTGAGCGGCACCCTGCAAGTGCTGGGAGGCACGTATCGGCTGCTCAACAACGTTTTCGACATCCGCAGCGGCACGGTCGAGTTCCGCGACACGGGCGCGGGGCCCGATCTCACGCTCGACATCACCGCGGAAACCCGCGTGACGCTGGTGGACCAGACCGATGGAGTGGGCGAGGAGGTGACCGTCGAAGTGCAGGTCCAGGGCAAGCCCGAGGAGCTCACGGTCAGCCTCTCGTCGTCGCCGCCCTTGAGCGAGGAGGAGATCGTCGAGCTCCTCAGCGTGGGCCGCTTCAGCCGTACCGGGCGCTTCGAGGCGGCGTCGGAGACGCAGTGGATCGTGCTCAACACCATGGTCGACCGCATCGAATCGAGCCTGCTCGCGCAGTCTCCGCTCTTCTCGCGCGTGGGCATTGTGGCGGGCAGCTCGGGCGAGGAGCCGCTCAAGGTGACCCTGCGGCCGGTCGTGACCCCCGCCTTCCTCGTCCACTATTCGCAGGATCTCGCGCTCGATCCCGAGCGTGAGCTGTCGATGAACTACCGCTTGAGCCGTGGCTTCTACCTGCGCGCCGGCGTCGCGCGCGACCGGGCCAGCTCGGGCGCGTTCAGCGAGGAGTACAGCCTTGATCTGCGCTGCCGCATCGAGTACGAATAGGCGCCGTTGACCCTCCCCCCAAGCGGGCGGCGGCGCGAGCGGCTCGCGTCCTGCCGCAGCGCGCCCGGGAGAATGCCCGTGACCACCCTGCCGGGCGGAATACGCATGCGCGGCGATTCCAGGACAGCGGACGACGCCCTGCTGGCGGATCTGAATCCCGCGCAGCGGGAGGCCGCCGCGGCGCCGGGAGGACCGCTGCTCGTTCTCGCCGGCGCGGGCAGCGGCAAGACGCGGGTGCTGACCCGCCGGATCGCCTGGCTGATCCGGGCGCGCGGCCTGGCCCCCGAGTCCATCCTCGCGGTCACCTTCACCAACAAGGCGGCAGGGGAGATGCGCGCGCGGGTCGAGTCTCTGCTCGGCCGCTCGGTGCGCGGGCTCTGGATCGGCACCTTCCACGCGATCTGCCTGCGCTGGCTGAAGCGCCACGCGCGCGCGGCCGGCTACGGCCCGGACCTCGCCGTCGTCGACGCCGAGGATCAGCTCACCTTGCTGCGGCGCCTGCTGAAGGAAGCGGGCTACGACCACACGCCCCGCCGGGCACGCGAGCTGCAGGCGATCATCAGCCGGGCGAAGAACCGCGCGCAGACGGCCGAAGAGTTCGCCGCCGAGGCACACACGCCGGCGCAACTCGTCGCGGCCCGGCTCTACACGGCCTATCAGGAAGCGCTGCGCCGGCAGAACGGCGTCGACTTCGACGACCTCCTGCTCGGCGGGCTCCGGCTCTTGCGCGAACACGCCGAGATCGCGGATCACTATGCGGCCCAATTCGAGCACATTCTCGTCGACGAGTACCAGGACACGAATCGGGTGCAGTTCCTCCTCGTCGAGCGCCTCGCCCGCACGCACCGGAACATCCTCGTCGTCGGCGACGACGACCAGTCGATCTACGGCTGGCGCGGAGCCGAGGTGCGCAACATCCTGGACTTCAAGAAGCACTTCCCTGAAGCCGCCGTCCACTACCTCGAGCAGAACTACCGCTCGACTGCGCCGATCCTCGCCTTCGCGAACGCGGTGATCGCGCGCAACCGCGGCCGCTACGAGAAAGCGCTCTGGACCGAGCGCCCGGGCGGCGAGCTTCCGGAGTTCTTCCTCGCCGCCGACGAGGACGAGGAGGCCGAGGAGATCGCGCGGCGCCTCTCGGCCGAGGCGGACGCGGGGCGCCCCTACCGGGAGACGGCCATCTTCTATCGCACGCACGCGCAGTCGCGGCCGCTGGAAGAGGCCTTCCTCCGCCGCGGAATCCCATACGCGATCGTCGGCGGGATCCACTTCTACGCGCGGCGCGAAGTGAAGGACGTCCTGAGCTACCTGCGGGTCCTCGTGCAGCCCCGTGACGAGACGAGCCTGCGCCGCGCGCTCGGCGTGCCGAAGCGCGGCATCGGGGAGCGCACGCTCGAGGAATTCTTCGCGTGCTTGGGCGAAAGCGGCTGCGGTCCGCTCGAGTACGCCCGCGCGGGCGGGCCGGCAAGCGCTTCCGCGCGGGCCAGGGAAGCCCTCGCGCGCTTCGGGGAATGGATGCTCGCGCTGCAGGCGCGGCTGGCCGAGCCGCCCGAGCGGATCCTCTCCGAGATCGTCGCTTCCTCGGGCTACCGGGATCACCTGCGGCACGAAGGCGGCGATTGGGAGGAACGGCTCGCGAACGTCGACGAACTCCTCGAAAGCGCACGCCTCTTCAGCAGCCGCGAAGAGGGCGGGGTCGCCGAGTACCTCGACCAGGTGAGCCTGCTCACGAGCGCCGACACCGTCGCCGCCGCCGCCGACCGCGTGACCTTGATGACCGCGCACAACGCCAAAGGGCTCGAATTCCCGCGCGTCTTCGTGACCGGCCTCGAGGAGGGGCTCTTTCCGCACGCCTCAGCGCTCGACGACGAGGAGGAGCTCGAGGAGGAGCGCCGTCTCTTCTACGTCGCCTGCACGCGCGCGATGGATGGCCTGACGCTCTCGGCGAGCGAGATGCGCCGCCGCTACAGCACCGGGGCGGGCGGAATCTCGCGTTTCCTGATCGAGGCCCCGCGCGAGCTCTTCGCGGACACGGGTCCCCAGGGGTCGTGGGGAGGCTACGGCGGCCCGCGCGTGCACGCGACGGGCCGGGCGCGCGAGGATGCGGAGAGCGCAAGGCGGGCGAACGGAGGGAACGGAGGCTGGGGCAGGCCGGTGGACTCCGCCGGCGGACGGCGGAGCGCATCCGTGGGAGACGGGAGCGGAGCCTGGAGCGGATCGGCGGGAGACGGCGACGAGCACCCGCTGGTCGGACGGCGCGTCTATCACGCCGCCTTCGGCCACGGGCTCGTGACGGGCGTCGACGGGCGCGGTGACCAGGCGCGCATCACGGTGCGGTTCCAGGCGGGGAATACGCGCAAAGTGCTGAAGGGCTATCTCGAGTGGGAGCCCTGAGCGGCCGGTCTCGAGGGGACCGCGCCGGACGGGGAGGGGGGCATGAATCTTCTCGTCGTCGGATCGGGCGGGCGCGAGCACGCGCTCGCCTGGGCGAGCGCGCGTTCGGCGCTCCGGCCGAGGATCTTCGCGCTGCCCGGCAATCCGGGAACCGCGGAACTCGGTGCCGTGCTGGCGGGCGACCCGCGCGATGGCGACACGGTTCTCGCGGCCGTGCGCGATCATGCGATCGACCTCGTCCTCGTCGGACCCGAAACGCCCCTCGTCGCGGGGCTGGCCGACCGCCTGCTCGCTGCCGAAGTGGCGGTCTTCGGGCCCGGCGCGGCCGCGGCGCGGATCGAAGGCAGCAAGATCTTCGCGAAGGAGTTGATGACCCGCGCGGGTGTCGCGACGGCGGAGTTCCGGGTGGCGGCCGATCCGGCCTCCGCGTTCACGACCGCCGGCGAGATGCCGCTGCCGCACGTCATCAAGGCCGACGGGCTCGCGGCCGGCAAGGGCGCGATCGTTGTACGCGACCGGGCCGAAGCGCGCGCCGCGGTCGAGGAGATCATGGTCGCGCGGCGTTTCGGCGCGGCGGGCGACCGGGTGCTCTTCGAGGAATTCCTGGACGGCGAGGAGATGAGCGTCTTCGCCCTCGCCGCCGGGGAGCGCTACGTGCTGCTTCCGCCCGCGCAGGACTACAAGCGGGCCTTCGACGGCGACCGCGGCCCGAACACGGGCGGGATGGGCTCGTACGCCCCCGTCGCCGGATGGAGCGAGAGGCTGGAGGCGCGCGTGCGCGCCGGGATCGTCGAGCCGACGCTCGCCGCTCTCGCGCGCGAGGGGACGCCGTACACGGGACTTCTCTATTGCGGGCTGATGGTCCGGGACGGCGTTGCGCGGGTGATCGAGTTCAACTGCCGTTTCGGCGATCCCGAGACGCAGGCGGTCGTGCCGGTGCTCGAGGGGGACTTGCTCGAGGCGATCGCGGCGGCGGCGGGCGGCCGGGGTTCGGGTGAGCCGCTTCCGCCGCTCGCCTCGAGCAGCGAGACGGCCGTCTGCGTGGTCCTCGCCTCGGCGGGCTATCCGGGCGCGGTGACCGCGGGGCAGCCGATCGAGGGAATCGAGATGGCGCGCGCGCGCCCGGGAGTCGTCGTCTTCCATGCGGGGACGCGCGTGGAACACGGCCGACTCGTGACGGCGGGAGGACGCGTGCTGAACGTCGTGGGCATGGGAGCGGATCTCGCGCAGGCGTGCGAGCGCGCCTACGCGGGAGCGGCGGAGATCCGCTTTCCGGGCGCTTTCCTGCGCCGGGACATCGCCTGGCGGGGGATGGCGGCCGCCCGGGGTTCGCGGGACTGAGGGGGTGGCGCGCCGGGTGAGCGCGGGCAGTCGCGCACGGTCGCGGCGCGACGGACGAACGGGGGGAGCATGGCACGCAAGCTGGATCGCGAGGGCGGCGCGGCCGCCCGCAAGGGAACGAAGGCGGAGCGCAAGGCGTCCGCGCAATCCGGAGCGGGGGACCGCGAGGCGGAGGGGCCTCCGGGGAAGCCGCTCGTCGGGATCCTCTACGCGAGCGCCTCGGACGAACCAGTCATGCGCGAGTGCTGGCAGGTGCTGGCGGACCTGGGAATTCCCTACGAGACGCGCATGATCTCTGCGCACCGCATGCCCGAAGCGACGGGCACCTACGCGCGGGGAGCGCGGCGGCGGGGGCTGCGCGTCCTGATCGGCGGGGCGGGCATGGCGGCGCATCTTCCGGGAGTGCTCGCCTCGTTGACGACGCTTCCCGTGATCGGCGTCCCATTGTGCGGCTCGGCCTTCGAGGGCCAGGATGCGCTGCTCTCCATGGTGCAGATGCCGGCCGGCGTTCCGGTCGCGACCGTCGCGGTGGGGAAGGCAGGGGCGAAGAACGCCGCCATTCTCGCCGCGCAGATGCTGGCGCTGGACGATCCGCCTCTCGCGCGGAAGCTGGAAGAGCTGAAGGCGCGCCTCGAACGCGGCGACAGGATCTGAGAACTCTCCGCTCTCCGCCGGCCCTTGACCGCGGCTCGCGAGCGCGGCGATCAGACGGGGCGGCGGAGAAGCGCTTGCGCGTGGTCCTGGCGCAAGCGGTCGAGCATCTCGCTGCGCCGGCCGCCCAGCCGCTTCGGCGGGCGCGGCGGCACGCGGTCGAGGATGTAGGCGGTAAGGAGCGGAAGGGCGACGGAGAGATCGGTGGAAACGGCGAGGTCGACCGTGGCGGCAGCCCCGCCGGCGTCGTTCCCTCCCGTCGACGGAGGCCCGCTCTCGGTTGCGGGCGGGGGCGTCTCGCCCGTGCCCTGCGGCTCGGCCGGCTTTCCCCCCGGCGCGAACGCTTCGTCGATCGAAGGCAGCGGGTGAGAGCGCCCCGCCATGCGGATGCGCGCGCGATACCCGGGTGCCCGCTCCTGGCCCACGAGCGCGGCCAGATGGCGCGGAAGGTTGAGCGCGAAATTCGAGGCGGCCCCCCGGCCCAGGCACCAGACCGCGCAGGAGGCGCCACGCGCGAAGGCGCTGTTCAGGATAGCCGCGGCGTGGTTGAGGTCCGCGCTCGGATCGACGGCCAGGCGGTTGCCGACGAGCTCGAGGCGCGCCATGAGCGAGCCGAGCGCGTTGTCGACGGGGGCGGGATCGAAGAGCGGCACGCCCGCTTCGTGAGCCGTCGTGACCAGCGAAGGATAGTCCACGCCGACCGCCTTCTCGCGCGCGCGCAGATGCGACCCGATGCGGTCGTGCATCTCGGCCGAGCCCATCACGTGCTGGAAGTCGACGCCGGCGAAGATCTCGCGCAGGCTATGCTCGCCCGCCGCGTGATCCCCCGAGCGCAGCACGATGCCCCCTCCGCAGTCCTCGCACGGGGGGGGCGGGGCTTGCGCAACCTGGTAGAAGGGCGTCCCGAGCGCGTAGAGGGTGTCGTAGTAGAGGTTCTCGCCGGTGACGGCGGCCCAGTCGATGTAGCCGCCGCGCAGCAGGGGGGCGAGGGAGGCGACTCCCGCGCCGCCAGCGAGGATCTCCGCATCCAGGCTCAGGCCGACGACCGTCTCGGGGTCGCGGAGCACCTCGCGGACGAGCAGGCCGGCGGCGGTGGCGAGCTGGCGCGCCGTGGACCCCAGAAAGGCGCGCTCGAGGAACTCGGAAACGGTCATGCCCACTTCAAGCGGCCGCGGCCTCAGCCGGCCCTCCTCGTTCCCCGATCCCATGCGTCACCCTCCGCTCCCGGATCCGCCGGCCGCTCGTGCCGAGGGCCATCCTAGGCAAGACCGCGCTTACGCGCAACCGGCGGGCGCCCGCGGGGCGGCGCTTGCGGCCGAGCGATCGGGCGGTGCGGATCTCCCCGGTTGCCGCGGCTCGCTCCTGCGCATCACAATGAGAGGGCGACCGCGGCGGGTGCTCGTGTGCTCGCCGCCGCGCGTCGCCTAGCCGAGGCGCCCGCCCATGGGCCGCAGTCGCCCGCCCGGCGATCGAAACGGCCTGCCGGACGGGCCGGACGCGCAGGACGCGAAAGGAGCCGGCCATTCCCCGCATCTATCGTCTGGCCGACAGCGAGGTCTCCCACCGCGAGTGCCTTGAGGCGGCGGGGGAGGCCATCCTCGCCGGGCGGGTCGCGCTCCTGCCCGCCGAAGGCCTTTACGGCCTCCACGCGGACGGATTCCGCGGGGATGCGTTGGAGAGCCTCCGCCGGCTGAAACGTGCGCTCCTTCCGCGCGGGTTCATCGTCCTCGTCGGCTCGCTCGATCAGGCCGGGGTCCTCGTGGCCGGCCTGCCCGGCCGCGCGGCCGAGCTCGCGCGACAGGCCTGGCCCGGTCCCCTCACCCTCGTCCTCCCCGCGTCGGCGGCCGTCCCAGAAATCCTGCGACCAGATGGCCTGATCGCGCTCCGCTGCCCGGCGAGACGGCTGCTGCGCGAGCTCGCCCTCGCCATTCCGGGTGCCCTCGTGACCACGAGCGCGAATGCGGCCGGGGCGCTCGCCCCCCGCACGCTGGAAGAGGTCGATCCCGCCATCCTCGCCGGCTGCGCGATCGCGGTCGACGGCGGGGAGCTGGCCGGAGAGCCTTCGACGGTCGTGCGCCCTGAGGCGGATGGCCGGATCACCGTGCTTCGCCGGGGGCTCTGGCCGGTGTGAGGGCCCCCTGCTAGCGGGCCGTGCTCGCAGAGAAGGGGAAGGCGCCTTTGTCGATGTTTCCGCTGACCTCTCCGGTCAGCGGGTCCTCGCCCGTCCCGATGCAGGGGCTGTTCGGGCGCAGATGGAAATTCCCCGGCCGCTTGTCGCTCGGGTTCTCGACGAAAAGCGGGTCCTCGCTCGCGTTGGACGAATGCAGTTCGCCGGCAGGCATGGGTTCCGGCGTGCATTCCGTGCAGCCGGTGTGGGTGCCGTAGGTGCCGACGCCGATCACCGCGATGAAGCTGTCGTTGTGGCGGATGTACAAGTTGGGCTGCTGGTTATTCCGCACGAGGCCCCAGCTGCGCGTGTAGAAGATGTTGTTGATGATCTTGGACGCATCTCCGGCGTCCACGAGCAGGTTCACGTACACGTCGTAGGGCATGTTGTTGTAGAAGGTGTTGTTGAAGATCCAGCCACTCGTCAGGCGCTCGTAGAAAAGACCGCCCCCGCCCCACGACGGCTCGCTCAGGGCCCCCCCGCCGATGATCAGGCAATGATCGACGTCGCAGCGCGGGTAGTGAAAGGCGCTCGGGGCCACGTGGATGCAGCCGCCGCGCAGCTCGAGGCGCGCGCCGTTGCCATGGATGCAGGTGTCCTCCCGGATGAGCGCGCCTCCCGCGTAGGTCGTGTCCGGATCGAGCGAGACCAGGTGAGCGAAAGTGTGGCCGTTGGCGTCCCCGGGCGGGGAGGCGGCGATCACGTCGGCGAGAAACACGCTCGGGGGCAGCGGTTCGCCGGGGAGCAGCCAGATCTGCTCGCGGTAGGCGCGGGCACCCACATAGCTGTCCGCGGAGGCGAGCGGACCTTGGAAGGCGCCGACGCGGACGGCGGGACCGACCGAGATGTAGACCTCCGCGGCGAGCCATCGCGCGGTGACTTCGGCCGGGACCGGGTAGGCGGCCGGAGAAGCGGCGACCGTGACCCAGGAGGTCGGCAGGTCGGCCGTCTTCTTCGCGAATTCGAACACGAGGCAGACGCTGTCGGGCGTGCCGCTCAGGTACTGCCACGCGATCTCGAGCGGGAGCCCGGGGGTGAACTCCTCCCCGTCGTGGGGAGCGGTGAGGTGCACCCCGGGGAGGACGGGTGTCGTGAAGCGGCTCGTGTCGCTCGTGTCGGGGAACTGCACGGCCACCGTGTATTCCGTTTGCGGGAGGTAGCCTCCGGAGGCCGAGCGGAAGAGCGCGGTATCGGGACCGCTCTCGGCGGAGAGCAGCGAAAGGGCCGTTCCGTTGATGGTGACCTGCGCCCTGGCGGCGGAGGTGTCGCGTTCGCCGAGCCGGATGATCCGGGTCTCGTACCCGCCGGTCAGGGACGGAGGCACGCCGAGCCAGGTCTCGATGTGGTAGCCCGACGGCTCGACCGACTCGGGCTTCGAAGTGTCGTCCGAACACCCGGAGAGGCCCGCGGGCAGAAGCGCCAGCAGGACGGCGAGGACGAGAGCGGGGAGCCGGGAGCGCGATGGGCCGGCAGGCGCAGGCCCGGCAGCGGCGGGCAATCGAGCGGTCCGCATGGGAACCTCCTTGCCTCGATTATGGTCACATTGCTCGCGAGGGTCAAGGAAGGCAACCCCGGGGAGGTCGCGAGAGTTGCGCGGATCTGCAGATCCTGCCATGGGTTGACTGCACCGGGCCGGGGTTCCTACAATCCGGCATCTCCGTAGGCAGTGGATCGGGCGAGGGAGGCCGAGGCGACGCATGGTCCGGGTGCTCTTCGTCTGCACGGGAAACACCTGCCGCAGCGCGATGGCCGAAGGGGTCTTCCGCCATCTCGTCGAGCAGCGACCGGCCGAAGGTCAGCCGACTCTGGTGGCCGCTTCCGCCGGCACCCATGCGACGGACGGGCTTCCGGCGAGTCCGGACGCCGTCGCGGCCTGCCGCGAAATCGGGGTCGACATTCACGACCACCGTTCCCGCCGGCTCACGCGGGAGATGCTCGCCCAGAGCGATCTGGTTCTCGTCATGGAGGGTGAGCACCGCCGCGCGGTCCTGGAGCTCGACCCGAAAGCCGCCGGGCGGGTGCATCTGCTCGGTGAATTCGCGTCCGGCCCCGACGGGCCGGGCGTGGCCGATCCGCTCGGCCAGGGAGCCGCGCGCTACCACGAGACGCTCCTCCTGCTCGAGCGCCTCCTCGCCCAGGTCTGGCAGAAGCTGGTCAAGCGCGCGCACCGGTCGTGAACCGTTCGCCGAGGAGGGTGGGATGCATTTCGAGATCGGGTCCGACCACCGGGGCTTCGAGTTGAAGCGGCGCATCCTCTCCTGGCTATCCGAGCGCGGCCACTCCACGGCCGACCGCGGATGCGACCGGCCCGAGTCGTGCGACTATCCCGATTTCGCCTACCGGGTGGCGCGGGAAGTGGCCGCGCGGCTTGACGCGCAGGGCATCCTCATCTGCTCGAACGGCATCGGCATGTCGATGGCGGCCAACAAGGTGCCCGGTGTGCGCGCGGCCCTGTGCGTCACTCCGGCGATGGCGAGCCAGGCGCGCCGGCACAACGACGCGAACGTGCTCGTCCTCGGCGCCGACAACGCCTCGGCCGAGGAGAGCCTGCGGATTCTCGAAGCCTGGATGGATGCTTCCTTCGAGGGCGGTCGCCACGAGCGGCGCGTGCGGAAGCTGGCGGCCGGCGAGGGGGGCGGCCGATCGGAGGCTGCCTCCGGTGCCGGGCCGGGGGCGGCGGCCGAACGCGCGGCAGCGGCGGGCGGCGCCGTCCCGGCCGACGAGGCCTGCATCTTCTGCCGCATCGTGGCCGGGCGGATTCCGGCCGAGAGGGTGTACGCGGACGAGCGGCTCCTCGCCGTGCGCGACATCCATCCGGCCGCGCCCACCCATCTGCTCCTCATCCCCAAGGCGCACATTCCGACGCTCGCCGATCTCCTGCCGGAACACGAGGGGCTGATGGGCGGCCTCGTGCTCGCGGCCGCGCGCATCGCGCGCGCCGAAGGCCTGGCGCGCGGCTACCGCCTGGTCGCAAACTGCGGTCGCGAGGCGGGCCAGGAGGTCACGCACATCCACTTCCACCTGCTGGGCGGCCGCCCGCTCGGCTGGCCTCCGGGCTAGCCCGCCGCGCCGCTCGAACGGGACCCTTCGCGGACGGACCCGGAGAGGATCCAGCGGGGTTGGGAGACATCGAATTACCGCCCCGCAGGCGAACCGAACGACAGGACCAGGGATCGCTGCGTGCATCTCGGCGCATAGCTCCGGCGGGGCCGCGCCGGCGGGAGGAACATGGCAACGCACACGCTCGATTTCGCCGAAGCAGTCGCGCGCTCGCGCGAAGAGGTGGAGGCGGCCGCGGCACCGTTTCGCGCGGTGCGCGAAGAGATGGGCCGCGTGCTGGTCGGACGGCAGGAGCTGATCGACCGGCTGCTCGCGGGACTGCTCGCCGACGGGCATATCCTCCTCGAAGGGGTCCCGGGGCTCGCGAAGACCTTGGCCGTGCGCTCGCTCGCCGGGGCGATCCACGCCCGCTTCTCGCGCATCCAGTTCACGCCCGATCTCCTCCCGGCCGACTTGACCGGCACGATGATCTACGATCCGCAGCGCGGCACCTTCACGCCGCGCAAAGGGCCGCTATTCGCGAATATCGTGCTCGCCGACGAGATCAATCGCGCGCCCGCCAAGGTGCAGAGCGCGCTCCTCGAAGCGATGCAGGAGCGCCAGATCACGATCGGCGACGCGACGCACCGGCTGGAGGAGCCCTTCCTCGTCCTGGCGACGCAGAACCCGATCGAGCAGGAGGGCACGTATCCGCTGCCCGAGGCGCAGGTCGACCGCTTCCTGATGAAGGTGCGCGTCGGGTATCCGGAGCGCCTGGAAGAGCAGCGCGCCATGGAGCTGCGCATCCTCGAGCGCATGGGCGGCGAGCGCTTGCCCGAGGTGCGCGCCGTCCTCGACTGCGCGGCGATCCTTCGTGCGCGCGAAGTCGCGCGCCGCATCCCGATGGCGCAATCGGTGCGCGACTACATCGTCGATCTCGTCGTCGCCACGCGCGAGCCGGAGCGCGTCGACCCGGCCCTCGCCGGACTGAAGGAGCTGATCGCCTACGGCGCCTCGCCGCGCGGCACCCTCGGGCTCGCGATGGCCGGGCGCGCGATGGCGTTCCTTGCCGGCCGCGGCTCGGTCTACGGCGAGGACGTCAAGGAGGTCGCGCTCGACGTCTTGCGCCATCGGGTGCTCGTCACTTACGAGGCCGAGGCGCGCGAGGTCACCTCCGAGGACATCATCCGGCGCATCCTGGATCAGATGCGCGCGCCGTAGCCTTAGGCGCGCGGTCCCCCCTGCGTGGTGGAAAGCGGCGAGTGCCGGGGCACCCGTCGCCCGGCCTTGGGTGACGGAACGGCCGGCGTGAAGGCGTGCGGAATGGACCGATGAATCGCTTCCCGTGGAGACAGAGAGGGCCGGGCGGGGGCCCGCCTTCTTCGGCGTCGCAGGGCCGGGCCCGCGGCGCGGGCCCTTGGTCGCGCCCGCTCGCGCGCGCCCGCATCGGCGCCGGCCTCTCGCGCCTCGGCGAGAAGGGCCGGGGCGGATGGGAGCAGGCCGCGGCCGGCGAGGCCGGGCGTTCGGCGGAGGGGGTGCTGCCCGGGGAGATCCTGCGCCAGGTGCGGCGCCTCGAGATCCGCACGCGCGCCGTCGTGAGCGAGGTCTTCGCCGGCCAGTACCATTCGGCCTTCAAGGGGCGCGGGGTCGAATTCGCCGAGGTGCGCGAGTACGTGCCCGGCGACGACACGCGCACGATCGACTGGAACGTGACCGCGCGCTACGGAGCGCCTTTCGTGAAGAAGTACGTCGAGGAGCGCGAGCTGACGATCTTTCTCGCCGTCGACGCGAGCGCGTCGCAGAGCTTCGGCAGCGCGGGGCGGAGCAAGGTGGAGCTCGCCGCGGAGGTGGCGGCGCTGATCGCCTTCTCGGCGATCAACAACCAGGACAAGGTGGGGCTCCTGACCTTCACCGACCGCCCGGAGACCTTCATCCCGCCGCGCAAGGGCCGCCCGCACGGCCTGCGCCTGATCCGCGAGATCCTCTACGGGCGGCCGGCGGGAAGCGGCACCGACCTCGGCGCGGCATGCGAGCGCATCGTGCTCGCGTTGAAGCGCCGGAGCGTCGTCTTCCTCCTGAGCGACTTCCTGGCGCCCGCCTCGTCCTTCGCGGGGCCGCTCGGCACGCTCGCGCGGCAGCACGACCTGATCGCGCTCCAGATCCGGGATCCGCTCGAGGAGCCGCGCGGTCCGGCGCGCCAACCGGGGGGCGAAGGCCCGGCGCGGCGCCCGGAAGAAAAGGGCGCCGGGGTGCGCGGCTGGCCGGATCTCGGTCTCATCGAATGGGAAGACCCCGAATCGGGACGGCGCGTGTTGATCGACACCTCGGATCGCGCGGCGCTTGCCCGCGTCGAGCGCGCGGCCGCGGAGGCGCGCGAGAAGGTCGCCGCGCTGCTCTCCCGCCATCGCATCGACGCGGTGACGCTGCGCGTGGGGAGCGACCCGGTCGAGCCGCTCCATGCGTTCTTCCGCCTGCGGGCGAGACGGCTGGCCAGGGAATGACGGCCCGAACGAGTCGACATCGCGGCCCTCGCCCGCTCGCGCTCGCCCCGCGGCGATTCTTGCTGGATTGTCGCCCGCTCGCGTCGGGTCGCTGCCTGATCGGCCTCGGCCTCCTCGGCCTCCTGCTCGCCGTGCCCGCCTGCCGCGCGCCGGCACCGCGCGGCGGCGCGGTGCAGTGGAAGGCCACGAGCCCGGCCGACTCGGTCGGCGTGGGCGATCCGTTCCCGCTCGTCTTCGAAGGCTTGTGGCCCGATTCGGCCGGTTCCGCCCGGCTGGTCTGGCCGGTTGCCGCGGACACGCTCGTCGTGCTCGGGCGCGACTCGACGGCCGTCTCGGCGCCGGCGGGTTGGCGCGGCATCCGCTACCAGTTGACGGCGCTGCTCCCGCGCCCCGGCGCGCCCGGCCTGCCTCCCGCCGCGCTCGTTTCGGCGCGCGGGCACACGCTCGCGGTCAGCGCCGTGCCGGCCGTCCGCGCCGGAGGCCGCCTCCCGGATCCGGCGAATGCCGATCTCGAGCCGCTCGCCCCGCTCGTGCCGCTGCGCCGCTTCCCCTGGTGGATTCCGGCTGCGGTCGCGCTCGCGCTTGCCGCCGCGGCGCTCCTGTGGAGGCGGGTGAGGCGCCGCACCGTCGCGGTCGCGGCGGGCGAGCCGCCTCTGCCGCCCGCGATCGAGTTCGAGCGGGCGCTGGAACGGCTCCGTTCCCTGGGCCTCGCGCCGCGCGGGGAGATGCGCGCCTTCGCGCAGGAGCTTTCCTGGACGCTGCGCCGCTACCTCGGCCGCCGTTGGTCGCGGCCCGCGCTCGAGGCGACCCGGCCCGAAATCCTGCGCTGGCTGCCCGAGACCCGCTTCTGCATGCGCGAGCAGGGTGAGCTCGCGGCCTGGCTCGAGCGCACCGACCGCATCAAGTTCGCCGGCGAGATGCCGCTCCTCACGGAAGCGGAGGAGCTGGCCGACCGTGCGGTCGCGCTCGTCCGGCGCACCGAGGAGATCTTCGCCGCCGAGGAGGCCGCGCGGGATGCCGAGGCGGCTGGTGGAGCGGGCGGGACGAAGGATGGCGCAGAGGCTTCGGAACTGCAGAAAGCGGCCGCGGAAAGCGGCGATCGTCCGGCCGCGGGAGGGGCACGATGACTCTCGCACGCCCCTGGCTCCTCCTGCTCCTCCTCCTCATCCCCGCCGCGGGGGT
>Ga0316622_100000265_pt1 | contig 28738 bp, 20 predicted proteins | sample OWC_Aug_OW2_C1_D_FD_207646 | JGI IMG/M metagenome (GOLD analysis project Ga0316622, IMG submission 207646) | Wetland soil microbial communities from Old Woman Creek delta, Ohio, United States - OWC_Aug_OW2_C1_D5_C | ecosystem: Environmental > Terrestrial > Soil > Wetlands | place: USA: Ohio... | reverse complement strand
CTGGCCTCGTCGAGGGCCGAAGGCCCTGCCATGCCGGGACCAGGACCACCTCCGGCCTTGTCCATGGGCTCCTCCATGCCTGGGGCCCGGCGCCTCCGCGGCGTCAGGCGGGAGTCGTCGAGACGCGCCCCTCTCCGATGGCTGCGACGTACGCGCGATGGTCCCGCTCGTTCTGGTCCGCGTAGGCCTCGGAGAAGTCAGCCACGGCACCGTCGAACGTGTCGCTCGTGCCGAGGTACGCGGTGATGGCCACGGAGTCGCCGCTGCGGGCGTGGGCGCGAGCCAGCGCCCAGGCGCACACGGTGCCATAGAAGGCCAGGCCCTCGGGCGGGAGCGTGCTCGTGTCGACGCTGCCCTTCATGTCCCAGAGCTGGCGGACGTAGAAGTCGCGCCCCGCCTGGCTGCGCGTCCAGCCCAGGAAGATGTCCGGGGTCGCCTGCATCAGGCGCTGCCCGACGACGATGCGCTCGCCATGATTGCCGTACGAGCTGCTCGCGACGTGCTCCTCGAGCACCGACGCGGTTGCCTCCTTCGCCTGGAGGATCAGCGGGTCCTCCTCGTCGCGGCCCTCGAGGATCAGCACGAAGCAACGGGTCGCGACGCTGCCCACGCCCACCACCTTGAGGGCGAAGTCGGCAAAGCGAAAACGCTCGAGGAACTCGCGACGGCTCTCGGCGAGCGTGGCCCGGTAGTCCTCGAAGATCTTGCGCATGGCCTCGGGGCCGCCGGGGACCTCGATGTGCTGGACGACCGGCGGATCGTCGACGATGACGCGCCGTCCCTCCACGATCGTGGTGAGCGCACCGGCGGCGCGCAGGCGGTCGCGGCCGCGAGCCTTCGAGAAGAGGGTCTCGAGCCTGGCGCGCCGCGCCCGGATGTCCTTGGACCCGCGGAAGGCGGCCTCCGCGGCCTCGCGAATCGCGTCGTCGGTGATGTACGAGTACCACACGTCGAGGAGGGGCATCGCCGCGAAGCGTGTCATCCACTCGCGGTAGGAGCGCACCGTTGCCATCGTGGCGTTTCGGTTCTGGGCGGGGCTGAAGCCGTTGGCGCGGCCGGCGATGACGACGCTGGCGGCGAGCCGCTTGACGTCCCACTCCCAGGGCCCGGGCAGCGTCTCGTCGAAGTCGTTGGCGTCGAAGACGAGGCGTCGCTCGGGGGACGCGAAGAGCCCGAAGTTGGCCAGGTGGGCGTCGCCGCTGGCCTGCACGATGATGTTGGTCCGTGGGGTCGTCGCCAGGTCGAAGGCCTGCACCGCCGGGGTCCCACGGTAGTAGGCGAACGGCGATTCCGACATTCGCGCGTGCCGCAGGGGGACCAGGTCCGGCAGGCGGTCGGCCTCTTGGCGCTCGAGGATGGCGATGGGATCGCGGTCGGGCCGCGGCTCGAAGGCGGCGTGGCTCGTGCGGGGAACGCGCTTGCGCTCGAGGCGGCCCTGCTCGACCCGAACCGACGGATGGACCCACGGCCGGGCTGTCCAGACGTCCCCGGCCGGCGGCTGCGTGGCCCACGCGGCGCCGTAGGCGGCGATCTGGGCCAGGGTCGCCGCGTCGACGACCGGCGCAGCCATCGGCGGCTCCTCCCCGAGCGGAGATGTCACCGGGACTTCGGGCACCTCGGTCTCGGGTTCTGAAGGTGCCGTCCCCGGCCAGCCGGGCGCACCAATCGTGGGCTCGTCCATGTCGGCATCCCTTCTTGCAGCCAGGTTCTCGGTCGGCCGTTTTCAGATCGCCTGCAGGGCACCAGTGAAGCGCGCGACTGGCGACGGTACATCATCCGAACGGGGGGATGGCGTCACCTGGCAGCCGGTCGCGCACATCACCGGGAGCGGGTCGGCGGGAGCGAAGAGACCGGCCGCCGGCGTCGTTCCGGGCGCGCTGCGGACGCTTCAGGGGTGCTCGTTCCCGGCCACGAACGTCCGGCTCCACGAACACGAGCACCGCCACCTTCGTGACGACCTGCAACGCATCCGAACGATCCTGGGCGGCTCCTCGAGGAGCCCGCAAGCCCTGGATCGCCCCTTCTAACTGGTGACCAATGCATCTATCAGCCGGCAGCGTCCCGATGCACGCTGCCGTTGCGCGAAGGCCCTCGATGGGCGGACACGGCTCCAGCCGGGGACCGCGACTGAATGGGTGGCGGGGCCAGTTCGCGCCGCAGCGGGGAGGTGCTCGATGCCCGCGATCCTGGAAGCTGACAACCTGGTCAAGACCTACGGCAGCAACGTGGCGGTCGACGGAGTCAGCTTTGCCGTCGAGGAGGGCGAGGTCTTCGGCTTGCTCGGGCCGAACGGGGCGGGCAAGACGACGACCATCTCGATGCTGACCGGGGTGCTCGAGCCCACGTCCGGGACGGCCCGGATCGGCGGCCACGACATCCTGGCCGAGTCGATGGAGGTGAAGCGGATCAGCGGCCTGGTGCCCCAGGACCTGGCCTTGTACCCGACATTGAGCGCCAGGGCCAACCTCCAGTTCTTCGGACGGATCTACGGGCTGCGTGGGAAGGCGCTCCGGGAGCGGGTCGATGACGTGCTCGAGATCGTGGCCCTCACCGACCGGGCCGACGAGGCGATCGAGAAGTACTCGGGCGGCATGAAGCGGCGTGTCAACATCGCCGCCGGGCTGGTCCACCAGCCACGACTCCTGTTCCTCGACGAGCCCACCGTGGGCGTCGATCCCCAGAGCCGCAACCACATCTTCGAGAGCGTCCAGCGGCTCAACCGCGACCGGCAGATGAGCATCATCTACACGAGCCACTACATGGAGGAGGTGGAGCTGCTCTGCAACCGGGTCGCCATCGTCGACCAGGGCCAGATCATCGCGCTCGACACGATCCGCAACCTGATCGCCATGCTGGGTGGCGGGGTGATCCAGATCGGGCTTGGGCAGTGCGACGACGAGATGCTGGCGGCCATCCGGGCGCTGCCCGCCGTCGTCAACGCCGTCATCGTGATGCCGCCGGAGCCCGCGGCCACCCCTGCCGAGGCGCCGCTGGCGAAGGGCAAGGCCGCCGCGAAGGAGAAGCCGCCGGTCGAGGTCGTCAGCGAGCCGGAGCCGGCCGGACCGGTCCTGGTGAAGATCGAGACCCGCCGCAGCCAGGACGCGCTGGTCGAGGTGATCGGGTACTTGAACGAGCACGACCTCGCGTTCACCTCGATCGAGATCTTCGAGCCCAACCTCGAGAGCGTCTTCCTCCACCTCACCGGCAAGAAGCTGCGCGAATAGCGGGAAGGCGGTGGGATCCCGATGCTCAGCATCGCCTGGAAGGACCTGCTGATCCTGTTCAAGGACCGCAACGCCCTGATCGGCGCGTTCGTGCTGCCGATCGTGTTCGTCGTCGTGTACCTGGGCGTGGCCGGCGCGGCCGGTGGCGGCCGGGGCGACAGCGCAGGCAACGACAACGGAACGGTTCAGACGAGACGGATGCCGCTGGTGGTCGTGAACAACGACCCGACGGGGGCCACGGCTCGCGTCCTCATCGACGATCTTGGACGCCACGCGAACATCGCCGTCACGCAGTACCCCGAGGCCGACGCCCGGGCGAAGCTCGGGGCCAAGGAGATCGAGCGCATGCTCGTGATCCCGGCGGGGTTCAGCGACTCGGTGGCGGCGGGCAAGCCGGTCTCGCTCCTGCTGGAGAACAACAGCCTCGACCGCGGCACCAACGAGGCGGTCTTCATGGCCGTCGCCGGCGTGACCCGGCAGATGTCGCTGGAGCGGCAGATCGTGGCCAGCCTGGAGCGGCTGGGCGAGATGCAGCGCGCCAACCCGTCGTTCGACCCAGCCACGTCCGCTGCGCTGGCTATCCCAATCGCGCAGCGCCAGTTCGAGGCGTCACGGGATCAACCACTGGTGACGGCCGTCGGGTCGCAGCCAGCCTCTCTCGGCCAGGGGGAGCAGGTCGTCATCTCGGGCGTGCAGATCGGCGTGCCCGGGTTCGCCGTGCTGTTCATCTTCCTGACCGCGCAGATCACGGCCCGGTCGATCTACGACGAGAAGAAGACCGGAACCTTCCGGCGGTTGATGGCGGCCCCGCTGGGCAAGTGGCGGATGCTCATCGGCAAGCTGATCCCCAACTTCATCGTCGTGCTGCTCCAGGTCGTGGTCATGTTTGCGGCGGGCATGTTCCTGCTGCCGCTGATCGGTCTCGACGCGCTCAGGCTGGGCAAGGACCCGGTGGCCCTCGTGCTGCTCGTCCTCTCGATCGCCCTGTGCTGCACGACGCTGGGCATCCTGATCGCCGCCGTCGCGCGGACCGAGGCCCAGATCGGGGGCATCGCCGCCCTCGTGCTGTGGGTGCTGGCGTTCCTGGGCGGCAGCTTCATCCCGCTGTTCCTGATCAACGAGAGCATGGCCACGCTCGGCCAGGTCACCCCGCACTACTGGGCCGTGACCGGCTTCTACGATCTGCTCACGCGGGGCCAGGGGCTGGCGGCGATCCTCGACTCGATCGCGATCCTGCTCGGCTTCTCCACCGTGTTCTTCGTCATCGGCGCCTGGCGCTTCGAGTTCGAGTGAGGGAGCGATGACGATGGACGCGCTCCGCGCCACGCTTGCGATCACCTGGAAGGAGCTCCAGGTCACCTTCCGCGACCGAGGGCTGCTGGCGATCCTGTTCCTGCTGCCCCTGGTCTTCTCCACGCTGTTCAGCCTGTCCCAGCAGGGAGCGCTGGACGTGGCGACCGGCGCGACCCCGATCACCGTCCGGGTGTTCGTGGTCAACAACGACGACGGCGACTACGGCCGGCAGATCGTCGCTGCGCTCAAGCAGATGACGACGCTCGACATCGAGGAGCTCTCCTCGGCGGAGGAGGCCGACCGCCGCGTCGGCCAAGGCGACCGGGCAGCAGCAATCCTCATCCCGGCCGGCTTCAGCGCGGGCGTCAACGCCTATCAGCCGCAGCGGGTCAAGGTCGTGGTGGATCCGGCCCAGGGTTCCATCGCCGATGTCGTGGTGGGCCTGACCGGCTATGCCGCCGCGCCGGTGTCGATCCAGGGCGAGCTGCTCCAGGGCACGCGCACGTTCCTCGACGAGCTGGGCCTGCTGGACGACGCCCCGCCGGAAGCGATCGGGGCCGTCGAGGCACAGACGGTGGGCGCGATCATGGAGCAGCTGCAGGCGATGCAGGCGGAGCCGCCGATCTCGGTCGCCCCGGCGGGCATCGGGGTGGACTCCGAGCCGATCAACCTGCTCGACTCGTTCATGCCGGCCTTTGCCGTGATGTTTGCGTTCTTCCTGACCGGCCACGTCGGCGAGACGTTCCACCGGGAACGCGACCAGGGCACCTTCCGGCGCCTGCTCGCGTCTCCCCTGCGCCACACCTCTATCATCGCCGGGCCGATGGTTGCCTACGTGATCATCGTCGTCCTGCAGGTCGTGTTCCTGTTCGGGATCGGGGCCGGGCTGTTCAAGCTCGACATCGGGGACTCGCTGATCGGGCTGCTGGCCGTCTCGATCGCCCTGGGCCTGACGGTGGCCACCCTTGGCCTGCTCATCGGGGTCGTGACGCGCACGGGCCGGCAGGCGGACACGCTGGGCACCCTGATCGCCTTCGTGCTGCCGTTCATCAGCGGGATCTTCCCGATGAACGGCACCGATCCCGCGTACCTGGCCGGCGGCCCCATCGGCACGATCGGGATGTTCATCCCGCACATGCACGCGGCCGAGGGCTACCGGCTCGTCATGACCGGCGAGGGCACGCCGGAGACGGTGCTGGTCCAGGTCGTCGTGCTGCTGGGCTTCGCGCTGGTCTTCTTCGTGCTCGCGGCCCGGCGGCTGCGGTTCGCCTGACAGGCGAACGATCGGGATGGGTCCGCCGGCCCGCCCCGACCGCGTCAACGGCGTCGGTCAGCCGCCCTGGATCCACGGGGCGCGGCCGACCGAGGTTCAGCATCACGCCGCCGGCCCCGATTGCGACCCGGCTCCAGGGGACCCGTGCTCGTCTGTGGGCTGCGGGCCGGCGGCCAGCGGCCCGGGCACGACGATCTCCGTTCCGTAGCCGCCCGACACCGGCATGAAGCGTCCTCCGCCGCCCTGCCCGTCGTGGTCCGCCGGCCCGCCGCGGCGGTGCGGCCGGGTCACCTGGCCGAAGGCCACGAGCGCACCCACCGAGACCATCGCCAGCACCGCGTTGCCGAGCATGGCGACCGTCAGGCCGACGGTGACCGACATGAAGCCCATGGTCGGCGGGTAGACCACCGAGCCGATGACGGCCATGCCGGTGAGCGATCCGCCGACGGCCGCCGAGCGCTCCGGGTAGCGCTCGCCGCCGATGGCCACGATCATCGGGAAGACGGGGCCCGACGCGATGCCTGCGACTGCGAAGGCGGCAATCGACAGCGGGAGCGAGGGAACCAGCACCGCGGCCGCGACGAGGATGCCCATCGCGAGCGTGCAGGCGATCGTGAAGCGCAGGTGGGCGAAGCGGTCGGCGATGCCCGACGAGACCGCCCGCCCGACGGCGATCCCGGCCCAGTACAGCGACAGGGCAAGGGTCGCGGTCGTCAGCGGCGCCGGCTCGAGGAACCGGACGAGCCAGCTGGACACGCCGACCTCCGAGGCGACGTACGTCGCGATCGCGATCCCGAGCAGGAGCAGCGGGCCGGCCAGCAGACGGTGATCGTCGCGGCCGCCCGGTGCCACCGCCGGCGTGGCGTCCGGCCCCTCGATCGAGTACCCGTGATCGGTGGCGCCCATGCCCTGGGCCGCGCGCCTCCCGCTGGGCATCGGCACGAGCGCGTACGCGACCGCCAGCAGCGCCACGAGCGCGCCGGAGGCGATGACGACAGCCTGCCACCGAACGCCGCCCTCGACGAGCACCCCGACGATGACCGGCGCGCAGAGGGCCCCGATGCTGAACGACAGGTGCAGCAGGTTCATCGCGCGGCCCCGGCCCTCGCGGTACACGTCGAGGACGAGGCCGTTCGCGCCGCCGTCCAGGCAGCCCGCCCCGGCACCCGCCGCCACCGCCGCACCCACGAAGGCCGCCCACTCCGGGGCCAGGCCAAGACCGGCCACGCCGAGGCCGTGGACAAGCACGGCGCCGCCGAGGACCAGGCGACGGCCGAGACGCTCGGTCAGCGAGCCCCCGCCGAAGGACCCCGCCACATAGGCGAGGGCGTAGACCAGGTAGATGATGCCGATCCCCGCATCGGTCTGGTCGAACGTCTCCTTTACCGAGCGGATGAGCGACGGGATGAGCAGCCCGGTCCAGCCGATGGCGAGCAGCGTGAGACAGGCGACCGCTCCCGCCGCGAGCCGGGCCCGGCGGGCTGCTGACGTCGACTCGTTCGGGGGCGCGATCGGAGGCGGCCTGTCCATGATCGGGATTGTCCGCCAGCGCGGCGCGGGCGCGCCGGGCCGTCAGGCGTGGATCGCGTCGAGGGTGATCCGGCGGGCGTGGATGCGGCAGATCACGCGGGTCTCGCGGCCCGCCTGCTCGAGCGGGTGGATGAAGCCGTAGTAGCGCGGGTGACGCGTGTACGCGCGGGTGAGCGTGTCGAGGTGCTCGAGGGCGCCCTGGGTGACCAGCTCGGCCTCACCGCGGATCTGGATGAACCGGCCCGTGTCTTCGGGGTCGACGACGAGCAGGCTCACCCGCGGGTTGGCGCGGAGGTTGCGTCCCTTCTGGCGTTCGAGGGTCGTGTTCACGCGGGCGCAATCGCCGTCGTAGTCGGCCCAGACGAGGCTCGACTGGGGTTGCCCGTCGGGGCCCATCGTGGTGAGGACGCCGCAGATCGGGCGCGTCAGCAGGTCGAGGTGGTCGGCCGGGACGGTCTCGGGCCCGCGTTCCTGAACGGCGACTGCAGCGCCCGCCGGCACGGCTCCCGCCTCACCCGCCGGAGGGGTCGCTGCCCCACCCGTCGGTACGGCACCCGCCCCGCCGGCCTGCATCGGGGTCATCGCGGCGCCTCACCTTCGGTCGCATCGACCGCCACCACGTGGGTCGGGCGGATCCTGCAGAGAACCGGGTGCTCCGTCTCGGCGAACCGGGCGGGGATCGCGTCGCCGAAGTAGCGGAGTGGTCGCCCCGCGTACTTCGAGGCGAGCTCGTCGAGGTGCTCGCCCGCACCCTCCTCGGTCATCTCGACGACCCTGCCGCGGACCTCGAGGTAGCGGCGGGTATCGCGAGGGTCGTAGCAGAGGAGCGTAACCCGAGGGTTGCGCCGCATGTTCCGCTCCTTGGCGAAGCCGCGCATCGTGTTGACGCGCAAGAGGTCGCCCTCGGCGTCGCACCAGACCACCGACGTCTGCGGGGTCCCGTCGGACATCACGGTCGTGAGGGCGGCCACCGGTGGGCACTCGACCAGGTCGCGATGCGAGGCCGGGATCTCGTCGGGCGCATGACCGGTGCACAGGCCGCGTGTCGGCATCCTCCGGTCACCCTCCCCCGGCAGCTCGCGCCTCGGCCTCCTGAGCCGTCACCGGATCGCCCGACGCAGGGCCAGCGCCGCCGCGCCCACCCCGGCCGCCCCGAGCATGCCGGTCGCCCACCGTCGCGGGTTCGTCCGGTCCGCCTGCCGGCGCAGCGTCACCGGCATCATGTCGAAGTGGACGGCCGTGACGTCCCCTCCAGGTCCGCGGCCGAAGACGAAGCGGAGGCCGCCCTCAAAGGCCGGGAGGTCGATCCGGTACACGTCGGGATCGGTGGCGCTGTCGGGGACGAGCGGGAACCCCCGGTACATCTCGGGGATCGGGGAGAGGAATCTCGCCATGAGCCGGCCGGCCCGGACGAAGACCTCCACCCCCGCCCCCATCATCCCCCGCAGCCGGATGTCGCTGATCCTGGCGTCGAGCTGGTACCAGCCGCAGAAGTCGCCCCACCGCTCCGGGCACGCCGGGAGCGGTGGCCGCGGTGCGCGCTCGACGCCGAGCACTTGCTCAAGGAGGGCGCTCATCTCGGCCGGCAGCCAGAAGTCCGCCTGCCAGGAGCCGTTGGTGAAGGCCATCACGCCGACGCCATCGTCGGGCGCCAGGATGATCTGCGAGTGGTAGCCGGGCAGCGTGCCCTGGTGCTCGACGGCCCGGTGGCCGCCGACGTCGAGCCGGAAGAAGGCCAGCCCCATCCCGGCGATCCGAGGATCGGGCCGGTACTGCGGCTCGAACATGCTGGCGACGGTCGCCGGCCGCAGCACCGAACCGTGCTCGTTCGAGCCGCCGCCCAGGAGCGCGGCGAGGTAGCGGCTCATGTCCCTCGGGCTCGAGCAGACGGAGCCGGCGCCCGCGGTCGCCAGCTCGCGCTCCACCATTGCCTTTGCGCCGCCGGGGCCCATCTCGTAGCCGGTGGCCAGGCGCGACCGCACCCGCTCGGATCGCCCCAGATCCGTGCCGGTCATCCCGAGCGGCTCGAAGATGTGATCGCGGAAGTAGCGGCCGAGCAGCTCGCCGCTGACGTCCTCGACGATCTGGCCGAGGGTGGCGGGCGAGTGGTTCCCGTAGACGAACCGGGTGCCCGGCTCGGCGGCGAGCCGGAGCGCGCCGCCGTAGAGCTCCGCCAGCGACGGCACGGGCCGGCCGACGGCCACGCTCTCGCCCCAGTCCGGCAGGAACGCGTCCCAGGGCCGCAGGGTCTCGGGCAGCCCGGCCGTGTGCGTCAGGAGGTGTCGGACGGTGGCCGGCCGGTGACCGGTCCTGGCCGGGATCAGCCGGAAGGCGCGCAGGTAGTCGTTCGCGGGGGCGTCGAGGTCGACCAGCCCCTGCTCCCAGAGCTGCATGACCGCGACCGCCGTGAAGGTCTTGGTGATCGAGGCCACCCGAAAGACGGTGTCCTCGGTGATCGGCGTCCGGGAGGCGATGTCGGCGACGCCGTGCCCGTGGAATGCCTCGAGGCGCCCCTCGCGGACGACGCCAACCGCCAGCCCGACGGCCGGGTGGCGAGCGAGGATTCCCTCGGTCGTCGCGGTCAAGTCGCGCGCACCGAGGCGGGACGCGCTCTCAGCGGGCTTCTGCTGTTGGCGCCGGTCCTTCGCTGGCACGAAGGGCACCTCCGGGCTGGGGCCGTGCCATGGCCGCGCCGCCGTCTCCCTCGGGTCACAGCTGGCCGCAGCCGATCCTGCCCCTGGCACAAGCGGGCGGGCCAGTGCCATATCACCCGTTCCCGCCCGCTGCAGGTCCCGCGGATCGGGGTGGAAGCGAGGTTGTCCGCTGTGCCGCCGGTGCTAGGATCGTGGCCGGGTGACGATTGTCCTGGCGTCAACCCATGACCGCCGACGCCCGGTGGCACCGTCCCGTGCGCCCCCAGTGGCCCATCGCGCCTACGGCCTGCCATTCCCCCAGGACGGGGAGAGTTGCGATGGGATCCCAGTTGCGGGCGCGGGCTTCGGGCTGGTCGGCGATCGTGGTCACCGCGTGCCTGGTCGTCGCGCTCGCGCCGGTCGGGACGGCGCTCGGCACCAACCTCTCTGACTTCTCGGTGACGCCGGCCACGGGCGGTGCCAACATCCCGGCGACGACGGCGGGTGGCGCCTGGACGACGCTCACGGGCCCGGTCATCAACGTTGTCCCGTACTCGAACCCCGATGTCATCCCGCAGGATGCCCTCGTCTTCCAGATGCAGCTGCCGGCCAACTTCGAGTGGAACACGGCCAAGACGGCCGCTCCGGTCGTGACGGTGGCCCCCGGCTCGCCGGCGGGCTTCTGCACGCTCACCGCAACCGGCGTGTCCTACTGGAACACTCCGGGCGCCCCCCCTGGCTATAAGTACGCGCAGTTCGGGCTGAGCGGCACCCATGATGTCGGCTGCCAGGTCACCTTCGCGGGGCTGCAGGTCCGGCCGATCAGCAGCAACCCGGCCGCGGGCACCGGCGGGAACATCGTGGTGACCTGGACGCTCAACGGCGTTGCGAGCGCTCCCCAGAACGGTGGGGCCGTGACGATGGCGGCCTCGGCACCGGCCGTGATCACGCCGGCGACCGGCGGCTCGAACATCCCGTCCAGCACGGCGGGAGGAGCCTGGACGACCCTCAACGGCCCCACGATCACCGAGGGCACCTCCGGTCAGCTGTCGGCCTCCGAGATCGTGCTCACCCTGCCGGCCAACTTCGTGTTCAACGCCAACGTCACCGTGGCGCCGGTGGCGAGCTGTGGCTACCCGATCTCGAGCATCACCTACTACGGAGCGGGCAACCAGGCCACGAATGCCAAGGTCACGGTCAGCGGCCACGCGACGATGAGCGCCTGCTCGATCAGCTTCGGGCAGAGCCTCCAGGTGCGACCGATCAGCGCTGACCCGGGATCCGGGACCGGCGGCAACATCACCGTCTACATCGACGGGGTGGCCTCGGGCAATGGCGGCGCGGTGACGATGAGCACCCCGCCGGTCGGCACGCTGACCCTGTCGATCACCTCGCCCACGATGAACAACAGCGCGATCATCTGGGGCGAGAGCTACATCGACATCAAGACCATCGGCACGCCGGGGACGACCTTCCAGATCCAGGCCTCGACCGACCAGGTCACCTGGACGCCGCTCAAGAACTCGAGCGGGGCCGTCCTCTCCTGGACCATCGGCTCGAGCGGCTCGAGCACCTACCGCTACACCCCGATCCGCAACTACTGGTACAAGTCGGTGGCGGGCTCGACGGTCAGCAACGTCGTCCGGATCACCGTCCGCGAGACGTGCTCGCTGTCGCCCACGTACAGCACCGCCAAGTCGGTCGCGGCCGGCAGCAGCACCACCTTCAAGGCGACCGTCCGCCCGGCCCGCTCGGACCTGCCCAAGGCCAACGTGAACTTCCAGGTCTACAAGAAGTCGGGCAGCAGCTGGACGCTCTTCACGAGCGTGACCAAGACGATCGACGACTCGGGCGTGGCCACGCTGAGCTGGACGTGGAGCTCAGGCTCCTGGTACGTCCGAGCCCAGGCCCAGCCGACCTCGGTCAACTCGAACAGCTTCTGGACCAAGAACTCGTACTTCAACGCCTCATAGGCTGTCGTCGTCCGACCGGCTGCGGGTGACCGGGCCGTCGGTCAAGCACCCGGGGTCGGGCCTGGAGACGCGCGGAGCGGCTGCCACGCGAGCCGCCGTCACCGAGCCCGGCCCCTTGGCGTCGACCGGCCGCGAAGCCCATCGCCCGGCCGCCGGGCGGTGTCCCAGTCGGCCCAGCCTCCGATCCGGCCTCCGATCCGGAGGCTGTCGGCCCTCATCCCGCCCAGGCGTAGCCCCCATCGACGTACAGCGTCTGGCCGGTGATGAACGATGCCCGGTCGCTGAGCAGGAACGACACAGCGGCGGCGACGTCTCCCACCGGCACGAGGCGGCCCATCGGCACCCGCCGCACGAGGTCGTCGAGGTCGATCTGACCGGCCGCCACCTGGTCGCGGATGAGCGGAGTGTCCGCCCACGACGGCCCGACGGCGTTCACCCGGATCCCGCGATCGACCCACTCCACCGCCAGCACCCGCGTCAGCCCGATCACGCCCATCTTGGCCGCGGTGTAGGCGACCCTGCCCGGGAGGGCGCGGGCGGCGAGCACCGAGGCGACGTTGACGATGGCCGCCCCGGGTGCGAGGTGCGGCAGCGCCGCCTGGCAGGCGAAGAAGGTGCCCGAGAGGTCGATGTCGATGACGGCGCGCCAGTCGGCCGGGGAGAGCGTGGCCGAGGGACCGGTCCGGTTGATGCCCGCGCTGTTGACGAGCCCGTGGATTCGACCGAGCCGGGCGGCCAGGTCGGCGAAGGCGGCAGTCAGCTCCTCGGGCCGGGTCACGTCCGCCCGCACGAAGTCCGCACCCAGCTCGTCGGCGGCGGCTTGTCCGGCCGGATCGACGTCGAGGATTGTGCAACGCCAGCCTTCATCCGTGAGCGCACGAACCACGCCCAGCCCGATGCCCTTCGCCCCGCCGGTGACGACGGCGTTGCTCATGTCGCTCTCCTCGTGGGCGATCGACGGCCCCCCGTCGATCCTGCTGTGTGCGTCCACTCCACGGACCCCAGCGCCTGGGTGGGTGGCTTCGCGGCCTCCCGTCGCCTACGTCCGCTGACTGTCGAATAGGGCCATTTGGCCCCTTGTTTTGTGGGCGTGATGCCCCTTGCCGGTGGCCCGCTTGCTTATTCTGGCCGCTTGGGTCAGGCTTTGCTGACCGGAAGGGAGGCACAGGGGCCTCTTGCTCCCAGCCGCGCGGCGTCCCAATACGGTCGCCAAGACCGTCGCGCGGGGCCAATGGCGAGTCCGACCCCTCCGTCGCCGGGCACGAACGTGCCCGCAGGAAGGTTCCCCTCGTGTCCTACCCATCAGCGGTTGGCCCGCCTGCCGTCCGTCGCGTCTCGGGCCTCAAGATCATCGCCGTCGCAATCGCTATCCTCATGATCGGGCTGACCATCGGTCTGGTGCTCCAGGCCCAGCCCACCACCGCAAAGATCGTCAGTGCGGCCGAGACGGCCGCGTCCCTCACCCAGGCCCGAAGCGGCGAGCGCGCGGCAACCACGCCGCTTTGGGATCGCCAAGCTTTGGCCAACAGCCGGATGGTCGACGCCAGCCGGCATCCAGGTGGGACGCTCACTGCAGCCCAGAAGGGGGCGCTTGTCAGCGAGGCACTGATCGAGTTTCGGGCCGGGGAGCGCAAGTTGGCGAGTCACGTGAGGCCGCAGCCCGGTCGCTGACCCGGCACTCGCGATCGCCGATCCGCTCGGGATCGGGCGGTTCGCGTCGACCGGCGGGTCCGGCGGCGGGCCGCATGCGCCTGCCTGCGTCGCCCCGGGTTGGAAGATGGTCGTAGCAGATCCTGCTGTCGCGCCGTCTCACCGGTGTGGAAGCCGGCGAGGCCGCTCGGAAGTCGTGATCGACCATCGCGCTGGACGACTGGGCCGGGTCCGCTGGGTGGCGTCCCGGGAGGATCACGATGCGCCGCTTGCATGTGCTGATCTCGAGCATCCGGCCTGACCGGATCGGCGGTCGCGTCTGGCGGACTCGCCGGTCGGCGGTCATCGCTCGCCGTCTCGAGCGCTACGTCGCACCGACCGGCGCGTGAGATGAGGAGTCCCGTCCGAGACATCGTCGCGATGGCCAGCCTTGCCGTCCTGCTGACGGGCTGCGTCGCGCCGGGGTCGTTCCCCGTGGCCTCGGAGGCTCCACCACCCACCCCGTCACCGGTGGCCAGCGCCAGTCGGTCGGCGGCCTCGACACCGACGGCCGCCCCCACCCAGGCCGCCTTCCCCACGCCGCCCGTCGCCTTCGACGAAACGCTCGCCGCCCGGATCTACGTCTACCCGGACGTGTACGTCGAGCCAATCCGCCCGATGCTCAGCGTCTACGCGGACGGCCGTGTCCTCTCCTGGTCGCGGAACGCGGAGGGATCGTTGCATCAGCCGCTGGTGGTGCGCTGGCTGAGCCCGGCGGGGCTTGCCGAGCTGCGCTCGGCGTTCGAGGCGACCGGGCTCCTCGAGGGCGACATCGAGATCCCGCCAACCACCGAGGTCAACTCCGGGTACACGACATACGTGGTGTCGCTCCGGCGCGAAGACCGGCTGGTGACCGCGCGGACGACGAACTTCGCGATGTCCGACGACGGCCGGACGCTCGTCGAGCTGGCCGAGCGCTGGATCCGGCCGGAGGAGGCGCTGGAGCCCCATGCCTGGCTGCCCGGCTGGTCGGGCGGCCTCCCGTACCAGGGGTCGCAGTGGTCCCTCGCGCTCAGCCTCGACCCGAGCTGCTGCACCTGGGAGGCGAACCCGGACTCGACCGAGCTCGAGCGGATCCTGGGCGACCTGACCGCGTTCGGCGACGTGGTCCGAACGGAGGACTGGGGCGAGATCCGCTGCGCCGTCGTGGATGCGGCGACGATCGACGAGATCGCCGCCTTCCTGCGGAATCAGGGGTTCGATGTCGAGCCTGACGACGGCGAGCTCCGGGCCGACCTCAACTGGACCGGCACCAGGGGGAAGGTCGGACTTGGCGCTTTCGTGATGCTCCCCGACGACCGCAGCTGTCTCTCCAGCATCGCCGGGTAGACGATCGAACGGGCGATCGTCTCCCGTGGGTCCCTCCGCTGGCTCGGCCCGGATTCAGCACAACGCCAGCGGCGAGTTGCCCGGGCTTCCGACACCGGATCAGGCCCCGGCTTCACCCCAGGGGGCCGCTGCCGGCGATCCGGTCCACCCTGATCCGGGTGACGAATCCCGGCGGCGGGTCGGGCATGGGCGGGAAGACCACGTCGGGCCCGATGTATGTCTTCGCCAGGGTGGCGAGCACCTGGGCTGCCCCGCCCTCCGTCACGCGAGCCGTGCCGTGGAGGACGAGGTACTCGTCGAGGCCCATCGGGTTGCGGTCCCCGGTGATGAACGAGAGCGCGACGCGCGGGTCGCGCCGCAGGTTCCGGAGCTTCTGCTGGTCGAACAGGGTGCCGATGACGACCTCGTCGCCCTCGACCCCGACCCAGGCCATCGAGACATGCGGGCCGCCGTCGGCGTTCAGCGTCACGAGGTGGGCCAGCGGCCCGGTGGCGAGGAACGATCGGATCGTCTCTGGTAGCACGCGATCAACCTCCGGTCGAATGTCGAAGACCCAGGACGGACCGCACCTCGCGCACGATCTCGAGATCCTCCCGGGCACGGATGACGACTGTGCGCACGGGCGCGCCAGCCGCCCCGATGTCGCCGTCGCCCTCGAGTGCAGCGTTGGCGGCCGGATCCATGGCGACGCCCAGGTAGCCCAGGTCTGCCGCGACCCGCTCGCGGATGGCCGCGGCGTTCTCGCCGACGCCGCCGGTGAAGACCAGGACGTCCAGGCCGCCGAGCGAGGCGACCATCGCCGCCACCAACGCGCGGAGCCGATGGAGGTAGACGCCGATCGCGAGCGTGGCGTCCTCGCTGCCCGCCGCCTCCTCGGCGAGGATCGCGCGCATGTCCGCCGTGCCCGCGAGCCCGAGGAGCCCCGAGCGGTGCTCGAGCGTCGAGGCCAGCTCGGCCGGCGGCATCCCGACGTGCTCCAGGAGCCAGAGGACCAGGCCCGGGTCGACGCTGCCGGAGCGGGTCGCCATGACCAGCCCGTCGAGGGGGGTGAAGCCCATCGTGGTGTCCACCGAGCGGCCGCCCCGGATCGCCGCCAGCGATGCCCCGGCGCCGAGGTGGCAGGTCACGATCCGCAGCTCCGCGACGTGCCGCCCGACCATCGCCGCCGCGCGCCGCGAGGCGTACGCGTGCGAGAGGCCGTGGAAGCCGTACTTGCGCAGCGCCCATCGCTTGCGCCACTCCGGCGGGATCGCGTAGGTGGTCGCGGAGCCAGGCATGCCGGCATGGAAGGCGGTGTCGAAGCAGGCCACCGCCGGAGCGTCGGGCAGCACGGCGTTCACGGCCGCCAAGGCGGCGAGCGACTTGGGCTGGTGGAGCGGGGCGAGGTCGGTGAACGCCCGCAGGTTCGCCTCGACCGCCGCGTCGAGGCGGACGGGGCCGTTGTAGCGGGTGCCGCCGTGGACGACCCGGTGGCCCACCGCGGCGATCGTCCCGAGCCCGGCCACGGTGTCGGCGATCAGCCCGGCGTCGGTCGAGCCGCGCGGTGCCGGCAGGTCCGCGGTGGCGACGACCGCATCGGTTGCGTCGAGGACTCGCAGCTTCAGGCTGCTCGATCCCGCGTTGACGACCAGGATCCGCGCGTCGTCGGGCTCGCCACTGCCGTTCACGCGTGCAGCCGCTCCGCGGGCCACTGCCAGTCGCGGATCTCGGGCGCGTCCTCGCCCTCGAGCCGGGTGTAGGCACGGCACTCCAGCCGCCGATCCACCATCCGCTGGCGCAGGTGGGCGGCCCGGGCGGCGATGCCCGGCACCCGGTCGATCACGTCGATCACCAGGTGGAAGCGGTCGAGGTCGTTGAGCATGACCATGTCGAACGGCGTGGTGGTGGTGCCCTCCTCCTTGTAGCCGCGCACGTGGAGGTTGCCGTGGTTGGCCCGCCGGTAGGTGAGCCGGTGGATCAGCCAGGGGTAGCCGTGATAGGCAAAGACGATCGGCCGGTCGGTCGTGAACAGCGAATCGAACTCGCGGTCGGACATCCCGTGCGGGTGCTCGCTCTCCGGCTGGAGCCGCATCAGGTCGACGACATTGACGACGCGGACCTTGAGGTCGGGCAGCTCGCGGCGGAGGATGTCCACCGCGGCCAGTGTCTCGAGCGTCGGGATGTCGCCCGCGCAGGCCATCACGACGTCGGGATCGCCGCCCTCGTCGTTGCTGGCGAAGTCCCAGATGCCGATGCCCCGCGAGCAGTGGAGGATCGCCTCGCCCATCGACAGCCAGGAAGGGGCCGGCTGCTTGCCGGCCACGATCACGTTGACGTAGTTGCGGCTCCGCAGGCAGTGGTCGGCCACCGAGAGCAGGGTGTTCGCGTCGGGTGGCAGGTAGACGCGGATGTGCTCGGCCTTCTTGTTGACGACGTGGTCGATGAAGCCCGGGTCCTGGTGGCTGAAGCCGTTGTGGTCCTGGCGCCAGACGAGCGAGCTGAGCACGTAGTTCAGCGACGCGATCGGGCGGCGCCAGGGGATGTCGGCGGTCACCTTCAGCCACTTGGCGTGCTGGTTGAACATCGAGTCGATGATGTGGATGAAGGCCTCGTAGCAGTTGAACAGGCCGTGCCGGCCGGTGAGCAGGTAGCCCTCCAGCCAGCCCTGGCACTGGTGCTCGGAGAGCACCTCCATCACGCGGCCGTCACGCGCCAGCCCCTCGTCCACCGGGAGCACCTCGGCCACCCAGGCCTTGTCGGTCACCTCGAGCACCGCGCCCAGGCGGTTTGAGGCGGTCTCGTCGGGCCCGAAGATCCGGAAGTTGTCGCGATTTCGGTCCATGACGTCGCGCAGGAACGTGCCCAGGACGCGGGTCGCCTCGGCGGTCATGGCACCTGGCGCCGTCACGTCGACCGCGTAGTCGCGGAAGTCGGGCATCAGCAGGTCGCGCAGCAGGAGACCGCCATTGGCATGCGGGTTGGCGCTCATGCGGCGGTAGCTGTGGGGCGGCAGCTCGGCCAGCTCGGGGATGATGGCGCCGTTCTCGTCGAACAGCTCCTCGGGCCGGTAGCTGCGCAGCCAGTCCTCGAGGATCTGGCGGTTGGCGGCATTCGCGCGGACCTCGTCCATCGGGACCTGGTGCGAGCGCCACGTTCCCTCGACCGGCTTGCCGCCGATCTCGGCCGGGCCGGTCCAGCCCTTGGGGGTCCGCAGCACGATCATCGGCCAGCGCGGCCTCGCCGTGACGCCGCGCTCGCGGGCGGCCCGCTGGATCTCGTGGATCTCCTCGACGACGGTGTCGAGTGTGGCCGCCAGCTGCTGGTGGACCGCCAAGGGATCGTCGCCTTCGACGAAGTACGGCTTGTGGCCGTAGCCCTCCATCAGGGCCGCCAGCTCCACGCGCGGGATGCGGGCCAGGACCGTCGGGTTGGCGATCTTGTAGCCGTTGAGGTGGAGGATCGGGAGCACCGCCCCATCGTGGACCGGGTCGAGGAACTTGTTGGAGTGCCAGCTGGTGGCCAGCGGCCCGGTCTCGGCCTCGCCGTCACCGACGACGGCGCAGACGACGAGGTCGGGGTTGTCGAAGGCGGCGCCGTAGGCGTGCGAGAGGGCGTAGCCCAGCTCGCCGCCCTCGTGGATCGAGCCCGGGGTCTCCGGTGCGACGTGGCTGGGGATCCCGCCCGGGAAGCTGAACTGGCGGAACAGCTTGCGCATCCCCTCGGCGTCGCGGGTGATGCTCGGGTAGACCTCGGTGTAGGTGCCCTCGAGGTAGGCGTTGGCGACGATCGCCGGCCCGCCGTGGCCGGGCCCGATGACGTAGATCGCGTCGAGGTCCCAGTTCCGGATCACCCGGTTCATGTGGGCGTAGATGAGGTTGAGCCCGGGGGTCGTGCCCCAGTGGCCGAGCAGGCGCGGCTTGACGTGCTCTGGGCGGAGCGGCTCGCGCAGCAGCGGGTTGTCGAGCAGGTAGATCTGACCGACCGAGAGGTAGTTGGCGGCTCGCCAGTAGGCGTTGATGCGTTCGAGCTCGGCGGGGGAGAGGGGGCCGGCCGGAGCCGGCTCGATGGCTGGCGTGGCCTCGGCTCGCGTCATCCCGTCCTGGTGGTGCTCGGCGTTCACGTCTTCGTTCCTTCGCGCAGGTGCTCGGCTGTCGCGGTCGAGTGTACGGCGGCTTCGTTGGCGGGACGTTTCAGGCGTGCCCCGGGTAGGGAGTGGGCTCTCCGTGAGTCACTGAGCTGGCACGCGGCCTCGACCTCACCGCCTACGATGCTGCCTACGTCGCCCTCGTTGCCCGGAGAGGCATCGCCCTGGCCACCGCGGACGAACGGCTGCGAACGGCCTGCGAGCAGGCCGGCATCCCGCTGATCGACTGATCGGGCCGCGGATCGGCCCTCACTCGCGAGCCCGTCGGCTTGGGTCCCGTCAGGTCGCGATCAGCACCTCCGCCTCGATCTCGACCGGGAGGTTGAATGGCAGCTCGGCCATGCCGACCGCCGAGCGGGCGTGGGCGCCGGCCTCGCCGAACACCTCGAGGATCAGGTCCGAGAAGCCGTTGATGACGGCTGGCTGGCTGGCGAAGCCCGGCGCCGAGTTGACCATCCCGAAGACCCGCACCCAGGCCGTGATCCGGTCAAGGTCGCCAAGCTCGCGCGACAGGCTCCCGAGCACCGACAGCGCGGTCAGCCGCGCGGCCTCGTAGCCCTGCTCGATGGAGACCTCGGCGCCGACCTTGCCGAACGGGCCGGCGCTCGTTCCGTCGGGGTTCTGGGGGCCGTGGCCTGAGACGAGCGCCCTCTCGCCGACCGCGCGGACGAAACGAAACGGCAGGCGGACGCCGGGCGGGATCAGGAGCGGCGGCGGCAGCACGAGCCCCATCTCTGCAAGCTTGGCTTCGATGCGCATGTTGGTCTCCAGTCTGTGCTGCACGGAGGTGCAGGTGAGCCCCGGATCAGATGGCTGCCCCTCGCGGCGCGTAGGATGTCCCGAACGGCGAGCGCTCGGGCGTCGAGCGAAGCCGCCAGGGAGGGTGGACCGATACAGGACCGCTACGCATGATGCAGGGCGCGCGGGTGACTCGTCGATGAGCGATCCGGAGATCGCCCCGTCGACGACGACGACGCCGTCGCCGGTGCCGATGAACGGCGGCGGCGCGACCGGCGAGCCGTGGGTGCCCCTCTGGCTGGTGCGCCTGGGCGCGATCGGCTGGCGGCTGCTGGTCGTGCTTGCCCTTGGGCTGGTGCTGCTCCTCATCGCCTGGACGATCGGCACCGTCACGGCATCGGTCGCCCTCGCGCTCATCGTGTCTGCTGCCTTTGCCCCCCTGGTAATCCGCCTGCGGGCACGTGGCTGGGCTCGCACGAAGGCCGCCGCGGTGGCCACGCTGATCGCGGTGGGGATCGTCGGCTTCGTGCTGGCGGTCGCGGCTGCGGTGCTCATCCAGTACGGGCCGGAGGTGATCGCGGCCGTGGAGAGCGGGCTCGCCGCCCTGCGTGACTGGCTTGCCGGAGCGTCCGTGCCGCCTGAGATCTCCGACGCCATCGACAAGCTCACCGAGTCCCTGAAGAGCTGGCTGGCCTCGAGCATCACGGCCATGATCGGCAACCTCTCCACGATGTTCACCGTGCTCCTGTTCGGCACCTTCACGACCTTCTTCCTGCTGCAGGACGCCGATCGGGCCTGGGCCTGGGCGATGCAGGCCGCCAGCGAGCGGCGCCGCGGCGCGGCCACCGCCAGCGCTGTGCGCGCCCTCCGGCAGGTCGGCGGCTACATCCGGACGGTCGCGGTGCTGGCGGCGGTCGAGGCGGCGGTCGACTACGTCTTCCTGGTTGTCCTCGGCGTCCCGCTGGCGCTCCCGCTGGCTACGCTGGTGTTCGTCGGCGGCTTCATCCCGTACCTCGGCGGGCTCGTTGCGACGGCCGTCGTGCTGTCCGTTGCCCTGGGCTCGATCGGAGCGGAAGCGACCATCGTGCTGCTGATCCTGATCGTGGTAGCCAACATCTTCGAGGACCGGTTCATCGGCCGGGTGGGGCGGCTCACGACGGTCCGGATCCACCCTGCAATCGTCCTCGTCGCGCTCCCGATCGGTGCCGTGGCAGCAGGCTTGTTCGGGCTGATCGTCGCCGTCCCGATCGCGGCGTTCGCCCTCGCGATCAGCGGCTCGATCACCGAGGCGCTCAGCCCCGACCCCACCGACCAGCCCGATGACGGACCGACCGTCGTCCCCGACTGGCTCGACGTGCTGGCCCAGTGGAGCTGGCGGCTGCTCGTCGGCATCGCGCTGCTGACGGTGGTGGTCGCTGCCGTGGTGCAGGTGCCCACGGTCCTGATGCCGATCCTGCTGGCCGCCGTGCTCGCCTCCACGTTTGCCCCGTTGATGCGGGCGCTGATGCGTCGCGGCCTTGGGACCTCGGTGTCGGCGGGCGTGGTGACGATCGGGACCTACGTGGGCATCGCGGCCATCATCGGTCTCACGCTGGTCGCGCTGGTGGCCAACGTGGACGAGATCGCGGGCAGCTCGAGTGACGGCGCCGGCTCCATCACGCTGCCGGCGGGTGCTCTGGAAGACCTGTTCCGGGGCCTGGTCGAGTCGATCGGCATTGGGCTGCTGGACACGGTTCCGGCGATCGCCAGTCTCATGTTCGGGATCTCGGCCATCGTCATCCTCGGCGCCGTCCTCACGTTCTTCTTCCTGCGCGACGGGCAGGCGGCGTGGGCCGTCGTTGCCGCGCGGATGGCCCCTTGGCGCCGCCAGGAGGCGGACGCGGCTGCCGGCCGGGCGGTCTCGGTGCTCGGCGGCTACATGATCGGCACCGGGGCGATCTCGGCCTTCGGGGCCCTGACCCAGCTGGTCATTATGACCATCCTCGGCATCCCGCTCGCCCTGCCGCTGGCCGTGCTGTCCTTCTTCGGCGGGTTCATCCCCTACATCGGCAGCTTCGTGACGACGGGCCTGGCCTTCCTGGTCACCGTCGCGACGGGCAGCCCCACGGACATCGCCGTCATGGCCGTCTTCACGCTCGTGTTCAACGTCGTCCAGGGCAACATCGTGGCTCCGCTTGTCTACGGACGTGCCGTCAACATCCACCCGGCCATCGTCCTGCTGGCGATCCCCGCCGGCAGCGCGGTTGCCGGCGTGCTCGGGATGTTCCTCGTCGTGCCCTTCATCGGGGTGGTTGCGACCACATGGCGGACGGTGCTCGCGCTCATGGGCGAGCAGCCGCCTTCACCCGTGCCCTCCGACCCAGGCGAGGGAGTGGTCGTTGCCCCGACGACCGATCCAGACGACGGGGGTGGAGGACAATCGATCCCGACAGCTCCAGCGCCAGATGACTCGCCTGGTGAGGAGGCAACCGGTGTCCGAGCCTGAGCCCCCCGGGACCCCTGCCGTCCCATCGCCGGAGGCGACCGACGCCTCCGTGCCCGCCGAGGCCGAGATCGCAAAGGGTCCCCCACCGGGGTCGCCGCCGAGCCGCAGGGCCGCGATCCTGCGGACCTCGCTCGTCGTCGGTGTCCTCGTCGTTGTGTTCGGCGTCATCCTGCCGAACTACATCGACTACGAGGACATGATCGCGGCGTTCCAGGGATTGAGCGCCCAGCAGATTCTCCTCCTGGCGTTCCTGGGCGTCGTCGCCTGGGTGGTGACCGGCGCCATCTTCTCGGCGCTCATCCCGGGGCTCAGCCTGCTCCGCGGTACCGAGGCATGGCTGATCCTGGCCGGCATCGGAGCGAGCATCCCGTTCGGGCCATGGAACATGGGCGTGCTCTGGGTCGTCATCCGCGGCTGGGGCCGGCCGGCACAGGCTGCCAGCGCCGGCGTGGCCCTGTACGGGATCTTCGACCAGCTGAGCCGGCTTGCCCTGGGGGCCATCGCCCCGGTGTTCCTGATCATCGCCGAGGGGGCAGGGACGGACATCACCATCGAGAACGCGGCCTTCTGGACCGTGGGCGGGCTCGCACTCCTGATCTTCGTCCTGGCAGTCAGTGTCCTGATCTTGATCGTCCGGTCCGAGAAGCTGGCCCGGCGGATCGGCGAGCTCAGCCAGCGGGTGGTGGACTGGCTGCTGCGGCGCATCGGCCGCGAGGAGACGCCGGACGTCACCGGCTCGATCGCCCGCTTCCGCGTCACGCTCGGCGACACGGTCCGCCAGCGCGGGCTCGTGGCCTTCCTCGTCTCGATGGTCTCCAAGCTCGCCTGGTGCGTCCTGCTGACCGGGGCCCTGCGCGCGGTCGGCGTGCCCGAGGACGTCCTGCCCACCGCGGAGATCTTCGCGGTCTTCGCGGCCGTGTTCATCATCACGATCATCCCCCTCTCGCCTGGTGGCGCGGGCGTGCCGGAGGTGCTCTACATCACCTTCTTCACGGCGCTCGCCGGGGATGCCTACTCGGCCCAGATCAGCGCCGCGGTGATGCTGTACCGCGTCTTCCAGTGGTTCCTGCCGATCCCGCTGGCCTGGCTCCTGCTGTGGCTGGCCCGGCGGGGCAAGCCGCTCCTGCCCACGGCCGGCGAGCTACGCGGCCGCGAGCTGGCGGCCACGGGCACCGGGGCCGCCTGACCGGGCGCCCGACGACCTGACCGACCGCGACGGAGGCGGAGCATGACGGCCCAGACCGAGACCTCGGCGCAGCCCCAGGGCTCGACCTACGAGCTCTTCATCGGCGCGCTGTCGATCCTGTCGATCGTCAACCTCGCCGGGTACATCCTTCGCCCCGATACGCCGTTTGGCCAGGTGGCGCTGCTCATGGACTGGTTCCTGAGCGTGGTCTTCCTGGCGGACTTCGCCGGCCGCCTGGTCACCGCCGATTCGAAGCAAGGCTACTTCTTCGGCCAGTGGGGCTGGGTGGACCTCGTGTCGAGCCTGCCGTTCCCGCAGTTCAAGATCCTGCGCGTCACGCGGATCGTCCGGGTCGTCCGCCTGGTGCGCCGCTACGGGCTCACGAGGATGGTCCGGGAGTTCGTCGAGAACCGCGCCCAGAGCGCCCTCCTGACGCTGCTGCTCATGATCATCCTCGTGCTCGAGTTCGGCGGGTACCTGATGTACCTGATCGAGAGCAAGTCGCCCGGCGCCAACATCGTCACGGCCGAGGACTCGATCTGGTACACCTTCGTGACGATCACGACGGTCGGCTACGGCGACCGCTACCCGGTCACGACCGAGGGCCGGCTGATCGGCATGGTCATCATGGTCGCGGGCGTCGGCCTGTTCGGGACCCTGACCGGCTATCTGGCCAACGCGTTCCTTGCGCCGAAGAAGGAACCGGCGCCCGAGGCGACCGTGGCGCTCGCCCCGACGGATCCCCGCTCCAAGCTGGCCGAAGTCCGTGAGCTGGTCAGCGTCTCGAGGACATCGCAGGAGGCGCTCGAGGCCAAGCTCGCCGAGCTCGAGGCGCTTCTTCCGGTCGAGCCGACGACTACCTGAGGCGCGATCTCGCAGGCCTGGACAGCCTCCGGTCGCCGGCGGCTCGGGTGGCCTTCGACGGGCTGCCGGGCTGGCCTATGGTGCCGGCGGCGCGGCCTCGGGCGATCCACCCCTTGCGAGCGGGATCCCGATCGACTCCAGCCAGCGACGGATGTTGCGGTAGACGGCCGGGGCGCCGAGCGGAACCGGCTCGTCGAGCGTCCACTCGGTCGGATGGAGGATGAACGGCTCCGTCTGCGGACCACCCAGACCACCGTGCGAGCCGATGAGCTCCTCGAATGCGGCGACCTCGCCGAGCTCCGGGTCGTACTGGCTGAGCAGGAGGATGTCGGGCGCGTGCGTCATGGCGTCCTCGCGCCGGAGGCTCATGACGGTGTGCTCGCCAAAGAGCGTCGTCGGGTCCTCCTGCTGGACCCGGCCCTGGTCGAGGAAGCGGATGCCACCCCGGCCGATCGCCATCGCGCCGTGCTCTCGTGAGCGGACCATGATGAGCCCGACCCCGGGATGGTCGACGAGGGTGGCCAGGAGATCCGGGTGGAGCTCCTCGATCTCCTCGGCGGTCAGCCGGTGATCGTGGCCGGTGAACCAGACGAGCCCGAGGTTGCCCGAGCCCACCACGGCGATCGTCGATGGGTCCGCCGGCGGCGGGATCTCCTCCGCGTCGAGGTCGACGACGCCGTCCTTGGTCTGGCCGGCCAGCGCGGCTCGGGCGACGCTGGGGCCGATGCCCTTGCTCCGGGTGATCTCGGAGAGGAACGAGTTGACGAACGTCGAGCCTTCCGCCGCCGTCTTCGACTGGATCAGCGTCGCCCGCCCGACCATCAGGTCCCGGACGACCTCGCCGAGGCTCGCGCCGTAGCGCTGCTTGAACGTCGAACCGAGGCTCTGGCCATGGTCCGAGAGGACGATGAAGCGATACGGCCGCGGGGCGTCCTGGGCGGCCTTCTCCAGGGTGCCGATGGCGCGGTCGACCCCATCGAGCGCCTCGAACGACTCGACGCGCTCGGGTCCGCAGTGGTGGGCCAGCTCGTCGTAGTCGGTGAAGTCCGCGTAGATGACGTTGGTGCCGCGGTACATCTCGTCGATGATCAGCGAGGTGTTGACGTCGCGCAGGAGGACGTTGCTCGCCGCTCGCATGCCCGCGTACTTCATCCCCCGGTGCATCTGCGGCCTGATGCCGGAGCGGCGCGTCCGGCGCGCCTGGAAGCGCTCCTTGATGAACTCCCCGAGGAAGAGCGTGAACGAGCGAAGGTACCCGGTCGGGCTGAGGAAGAAGCCGAGGAAGGCCTGGCTCTCGCCGATGCCCTGTGACTCGTCCTTGATGGCCGCGGTCGTCAGGTAGCAGCGGGTGGCATCTCCGGTGACCAGGTTGCAGATGGATGCGCCGTTGTTCGAGAGGAGACCCTCGCCGTTCGAGACGCGCCGGACGATCTCGCCCGCGTCCACCGGGTTGCTCGACACCATGAGGTGCTGTCGGTCGCGCTCGTACCAGCGGAAGGCGGGGATCCCGTCGTTGTTGCCGTGGAGAATGCCGGCCTGGCTGGCCGAGGTCATCGAAGGCAGGATCGCCTCCCAGCGCGACAGCTTGTGGCTTCCGTCGCGGACCCAGCCGGCCATGGTGTTGACCGAGCCGGCGCGGATGCGGCCCGCCAGGATCGGGTACGCGAGACCGTCGATCTGGACGATCACGAGACCGGGCTGATCGGTCCGGGACGCGGGTTGCTTCATGAGCAGGTTCTGGATCAGCAGGCCGTAGAACGAATCGCCGGAGTCGAGGCCCAGGATCGCGGTGAGGATCGTGTTGATGATGGCGTAGACGAACGAGCCGATGAGGCCCGAGATCAGGCCGCCCGTCTGGACGCCCGGGACCAGGTTCGCCGCCACCAGGAACACCAGCACCTGGAGGACCAGAACCGCAATCCCGGTCAGGATCAGCGAGCGTGGGGCGACCAGCGCCAGGACGGCCGTCCTGAGGACGGCATTGAGCAGCGCCATGATGACGACGACCAAGACTCCGTCGAGGAACCTGTCGACCGTGATGCTGGGCACGAGCCAGGCGGTCGCCCAGAACGCGATGGCCGAGACGACGAGGGTGATGAGAAGGCGCTTGATGAGCGCCCGCCTGCCGCCTCGCCACTCCCACAGGACCCGGAGCTGGGTGGAGTACATCGCCTTGAGGTTCATCAGGACACTCTCCGGAGCATGGGGCGGGCCCGCCTGGCTTTCCACATGATCTCGACATGCGGAGCCACCGATCAGGCGTCATCCACTGGTACGCCGTCGCGCTCGCGGCCATGCGCTGGCGCTGCCAGATGCTCATTCCACAGGACGCATCCCGCCCGTGCATCATCCGCAATGGATGAAGTCGCTCTGAATGGCTGCGCAGGCGGCCCCCATCGGGGTCCGCCGGGAACCGCGAGGGTGTCGGGGCGGGCGGTCAAAGGGCGGATCTGCGCGGAGGGACCACGAGGCCGGGGAACGGCTCCAGCAAGCCGAGCTCGACCGCCCGCTCGACCGCCTCGCCGCGTGACGATGCCTGGAGCTTTCCGTAGATCGACATCGCCTGGGTCTTGACCGTGTTGCGCGAGATCAGCAGGCGGTCGGCAATCTCCTGGAACGACAGGTACGTCGGCAGCAGCGGCAGCAGCCTAAGCTCTGCCCCGGTGAGAGTGGACGAGCCGGCCAGCGTGGACGCAGCGCTCGCGAGTTGCCGTCGGATCTCCATGAGATCGGTCGTGAGGGTCCCGAGGGCCGGGCGCTTGCGGACGATCTGCTCGGCCTCGCGGACGACGATCTGGGCGCCGGCGGGGTCGGAGATGGCAAGGTAGGCCCGGGCAAGCTCGAGCAGCGCGTCGACCGCGAACCAGGGCGCCACGTAGGTGGCCAGCGGACGGATGAGCTGGGCTCGCACGAGATCGTCGCGCCCCCGGGAGAGCTCACCGCGGTGGATGGCAACGCGAGCCGCGACGGCGTGCACGATGAGGCTCGCGACGAGCTCGTCGAAGTGCGCCTTCGCCAGCGCGGCCCGGCTCTGCCGGGCGTACTCCTCTGCCGTCTCCCAGTCACCACGGACCATCGCGATGCTGGCTCGCTTCGCCAGGGCCACCATCGCTGTCGTACCGGCCAACTTGCCGGCGGCCACGGCGTCTCCGAACGCGGCATCCGCCGCGTCAGCCTCGCCGAGCAGCAGATGCGCCGACCCCAGGAGCCACAGGGCATTGGCCCGCCACGGGCCCTCCGGTGGCTCCTGAGAGACGGCCAGCTCGGCGTTTGCTAGCACGTCCCGCGGGCCATGCCGGGCCATGATGGCCCGCAGCATCGCCCGCTGCGACTCGAACGAAGCCGAGCCGTCGCCGGGCGGCCCGGCGAACGTGGCTCGCTCGGCGATGTCCGCCATGCGATCGGCGGCGTCCGCCCGCCCGTTGAGGAGATGGATCCAGCCCGCGATAACGGCGAGCGGCGGGTGGCGCTCGAAGGCGTCGGTGTCGAAGCGCTCCAGCCATCGCTCGAGCGTTGCCTCGTGGCCACCGTAGAACGTCGGCAGGGCCGCGGCCGACACGAGCATGGCGGCCACATCGACGTCCCCGCTCGCGGTGGCGTGCTCGATCGCCAGGTCCGTGCTGCCGGCCGCCGCATACCACGCCGCAGCGCGGCGATGGAGTTCCGGGGACTCTCCAGGCTCGCGCCGCTCGAGCTCCGCCTGGAGGAAATCGCGCAGCAGGTTGTGGTATCGGTACGAGCCCCCCGAGCCCCCGATCTCCTGGATGAGCAGGTTGCCGCGCGCGAGCATCCGGAGCTGTTCGCCGGCCCCGGCCAGCCCGGTGACGGCCTCCGCGACCGGCGGCGAGATCGTCTCCAGGATCGCCGTTCGCGTCAGGATCGTCACGCTGTCGTCACTGAGATCGCGTTCCAGCTCCGATCGAAAGTACGCAGCGATGTAGCCATCGCGACCGGAGACGCTGACGAGCGGGCCGGGCGCCACGTCTCCACGCTCCCGGGCGAGAGTGGCGAGGTAGATCCCCGCCGCCCAGCCTTCCGTTCGAGCCATCAACGCCTGGATCTCATCCGGGCTCAGGGTGTAGCCGACCGAGGCGGCAAGCGCAGCCGTCTCACCCTCGTCGAGTGCGAGTTCGCTCGGGCCAATCTCCAGCAGCTCGCGCTGGGCCCGGAAGCGTGCCACGGGCAGGTCCGGCTCGGTCCGCCCCGCGATGACGACCCTGAAGCCGGGGGGCAGGTGATCGAGGAGCGCGGCCAGAGCGTCCAGGCAGGTGCGGTCGGCGAGACGATGGGCATCGTCGAGGACCAGCACTGCCGGTTGGCCCCACCGGTGCAGCTCGGACGCGAGACGGGGCACCGCGGTCGCGAGAATCCGGTGGCGCGGCGCGGCAAGCGCGATTC
>Ga0316622_100000264_pt1 | contig 28786 bp, 23 predicted proteins | sample OWC_Aug_OW2_C1_D_FD_207646 | JGI IMG/M metagenome (GOLD analysis project Ga0316622, IMG submission 207646) | Wetland soil microbial communities from Old Woman Creek delta, Ohio, United States - OWC_Aug_OW2_C1_D5_C | ecosystem: Environmental > Terrestrial > Soil > Wetlands | place: USA: Ohio... | reverse complement strand
TGAACGAGATTCGCCCGCAAAATTGCCACCGTCAGTCTTTCGTGTGACCGGTCACATGGTGAGGAATAGGTAGATGCGTAGAAATCGGTAGAAAGAGAATGCGTGCGACCGGCGGACCGACCACACGCTTCAATCGTCTATCTCATACCGTTGTCGCTGATTAGGTCTGAGGCGCCAACCGGATTCGAACCGGTGATAACGGTCTTGCAGCAAGAGCCGCCCGGCAGCGCCGGCGGCTCTTTTCGCTCCCGGAACCCACAGCGGAACCCAGAAGCCCTATCGCGTCTGCAATTCTTTGGAGCTGAGGAGGATCGAACTCCTGACCTCATGACTGCCAGTCATGCGCTCTCCCAACTGAGCTACAGCCCCTTCGGAGTCAACGATGCTACGGAACTCGTACCGGCGCGGTCAAGAGTAATTCCCGGGCCCGCGCGGCCTCGAGACCCCGAGAGGAAGCCGGCGCATTCCGTGCGCGTCGAAGCCGCTTTCCGGCGTCGAGGGCGAGAATCCGGAGGAGGCCCGGATCGGCCCGCTGAGCAACAAGCCCGTTCCGGGTCGCGTACGGTGCTTCGACGACATCCCCGAGGCCAGACGACACCCCGACCCGGGGGGGCCGATCTGCAGATTGCTGCATAGACTCTGGCAGTCGACCGCAGCTCTCAGTCCGTCCAGTCTCAACCCTTGCCATCGAAAGGAGCGTGTGATGAGCCGCCGCCTCGCTCTCGTCTGCTTCGGCCTCCTCTTCGTCCTGGCCGGCCTCGAGACGCAGGCCGGGGAGATCCACCAAGCCATCACCGCCGGCGATCCGGCGCGCGTCGCGGATCTGCTGCGCGCCCATCCCGATCTCGTCCACGCCCAGGACGAGAACGTGACGCGCGACCTGCCGCTGCATACGGCGGCCATCGCGGGCAATCTCGAGATCGCGCGGCTGCTGCTCGATGCCGGAGCGGAGATCGACGGCGGAGACGCGGACGAGAGCACGGCGTTGCACGTCGCGGCCCTCCAGCGCCGGCTCGACCTGGTCGCCTTCCTCCTCTCCCGCGGCGCCGACGTGAATCGTCGCGATCGCAACGGCGCCTACGCGCTCAGCTTCGCGCTCGCCGGCGGCGACAGCCTGGTCGTCGCGCGCATCCTCGATGCCGGGGCGGATCTCAACTTCGTCTCGCCCGCCGGCCGGCGGCTGATGCACTTCGCCTCCAACCGCAATCGCTGGGAAGTGGTCGACCGGCTCCTCGCCCGCGGCCACGATATCGACGAGCCCGATTTCGCCGGCGTGACGGCCCTGTTCGCGGCCGTCTGGGCGAACGATGCGCAGCGGGTCAGACGCCTGATCGCGCTCGGGGCGAGCGTCGCGGCGGCCGACACGAGCGGGCGCACACCTCTTCACGCCGCCGCCGAACGCGGCAACCCGGAGACGGCCCGCCTCCTGCTCGCGCATGGCGCGGCCGTCGACCCCAGCGACGCGTTCGGTTGGACGCCGCTCGCCTCGGCGGTCCTGACCGGGAACGCGGAACTCGTGCGTCTGATTCTCGAGCACGAGGCCGATCCCAACCGGACGATCTGGGGCGGGACCCCGCTCACGTTCGCCTGCCTGCGGCGGGGCAGCGCGGAGGTCCTCCGCAGCCTGCTCGACGCCGGTGCGCGCGTGGACGGCCGCGACCCACGTTTCAACGCGACCCTGCTCCACTGCGCGGCGGAACTCGGCTGCGCCGATGTGACGGGGCTGCTCCTCGATCGCGGCTGCGAGCTCGGCGTCACGGACAGCCTCGGACGCACGGCGCTCGACATCGCGGCCCGGTACGGGCACGAGACGGTCGCCCGCCTCCTGCGCCAGCGCGGCGTGAAGGGCGGGAACGCGCAGCGAGCGGACTGCGCGGCGGCGATGCGCGCCGAGCCGCAGCCGGGAGAGGCGCGCGTCTGGTACCTGGGCCACTCCGGGTGGGCCATCGAGACGCCCGGGCATTTCCTCGTGTTCGACTACACGGATCCCCCCCGCCTGCCCGACAATCCCGGATTGTGCAACGGCTGCATCGACCCCGCGGCGCTTCCGCAAAAGCAGGTGATCGTGTTCGCCTCTCACGAACATGGGGATCACTACAGCCCCGCGATCTTCGAGTGGCGCGCGCAGATTCCGCGGATCACCTACGTCCTCGGGTTCCGGCCGCCGGAGGCGACGGGATATGAATACGTGGCCCCTCACGAAACCCGCGATCTTGCCGGAGTGAAGGTGACACCGATCGCGGCCAACGACACGGGCGAAGGATTCCTGGTCGAGGTGGACGGGCTCGTCCTCTTCCACGCCGGCGACCACGCCTGCCGCACGCGCGACCTCTCGGGCGACTACACGCCGGAAATCGAGTTCCTCGCCGGGCGCGGCCTCCGTCCCGACATCGCCATGCTGCCGATCAGCGGCTGCAACTTCGGCGACCAGGTCGCCGTGCGCACCGGCACCGAGTACACCCTCGAGAAGCTGTCGCCCCGGCTCTTCCTCCCGATGCACGGCGGGCGAACGTCGACCATGACCTATCGCGACTTCATCCGCCGCTGCGACGGCCGCTTCCCGAAGACGCGCCTGGAAACGATCTACTGCGCAGGAGACCACTTCACGTACCAGGACGGCCCGGGCAGTTGAGCGGGCGTGGCGCGGCCGCGCGTCAGCGGCAGGACTCCCCCCGTCGGAACATCGCGGATCGCGTTCTGCGCCCGAAAACGGCGGCCGGCCTCGCTCCGCGACGGCCCTCGCCCTGAGACGGCATGCCCCGAAACGCCATTGCGGGCCGATGTCCGATGCCCTAGATTCTAGCGGCGTTCACGCGCGCGCCGCCTGCGGCGCAGCGAGCGGATCGGGCGGGAGTGGTGAAACTGGTAGACGCGCGGGACTCAAAATCCCGTGGGGGAAACCCCGTGTCGGTTCGATTCCGACCTCCCGCAAGGCTTCTTCCATGGTGATCGCGAACGTGGACACGCTCCCCCCGCGCTGGCAGCGAGGCGTTTCCCTCGCGCGCTTGACCACGTGGCGCATCGGCGGCCCGGCCGCGTTCGTGAGCCACCCGCGCGACCGGCAAGAGTTGCGCGATGACCTGGAACTCGCTGCGCGTCTCGCTCTCCCCGTCTTCGCGATCGGCGCCGGCAGCAATCTGCTCTTCCCCGACGATGGCTATCCCGGCCTCCTCGTGCGGCTCCCCTCGGGCGGGGTCACCGCCGCCGACGGCGGAGCGCTTCCGTCCGCGCGCGAGAGCGAATCGGATGCCGTCCGCGCGCGTTGTCCCGCCGGCGCACCGCTCCCGCGGGTCGTGCGGCGCCTCGCGCGGCTCGGTTGGGCGGGGCTCGAGTGGGCCGAGGGCATCCCGGGCACCGTCGGCGGCGCGGTCGTCAACAACGCGGGCGCCTTCGGCGGCCAGATAGCCTCAGCGCTCGACAGCGCGGAAGTGTGGATGCCTCCCGATGCGCCCCTCGCTCAGAGCGCTGCCGATCTCGGCCTCGCCTACCGGCATTCGCGCCTGAAGGGCGACGAGCCGACGCGCGCATTCATCCTCTCCGCCTGCTTCCGTCTGGAGCGCGGCCGGCCCGACGAGCTCGCCGCATGCATGGCCGAGATCCGCGCGCGCCGCAGGCAGCGCGCGCCGCGCGAGCCGAGCTGCGGAAGCGTGTTCCGCAACCCCCCCGGCTGCGCGGCGGGCAAGTTGATCGCGCAGGCGGGGCTCATGGGCATGAGAATCGGCGGGGCGCAGATCTCGACGCGGCACGCGAACTACATCGTGAACCGGGGCGCGGCGTCGGCCGCAGAGGTGCTCGAGCTGATCGCGCTCACGCGGGAGCGCGTGCGGGCGACTTCGGGAATCGAGCTCGAGCTCGAAGTGCAGATGGTCGGCTTCGCCGGGAAGCGCTGAGCCGGCCGGCGGGCCCGCGCGCATCGGCTTCCCAAGCCGTCACGCTCTGCGCGATGCGCTCTCCCGCGCTCACGCGGCAATGCCTGCGGGCGTGCCGCCTCCTACGCGCCCGCCTCCCGCCCGAGTCCGGCGAGCACGCCGACATTGCCTTCGAGGAGCACGATCGGGTTCTGGATCCCGAAGCGCTCCAGCACTTCGGGATGCACCTCGCCGAAGCGCAGCGCGAAGCGCGCCTCGCCCGCGCCGGCGGGCGACCCCGCGGCGTGCTCGCCTTCCGGAGGCCTGATCCAGGCTTCGGCCGCGCGCCCGGCCAGGAAGGGCGCGAGCCCGCACGGGCGCCACTCGGCTGTCCGCCCGAACTCGCGGAGGATCGCTTCGGCCAGCGCCTTGCCCTCCTCGAAGCTCGCCCGCGGCGCGACGATGCCGGCGGCGAGATCGCGATCGTCGCGCGCGCCGGTCTCCGCCGCCGGATCCAGATGCGTCACCTCCCCCACCTCGAAGATGCGCTGCGGGAGAGGATGCGTCAGATTGCGCCGGAAGGCGTCGAGGAGGCCGGGGAGCAGACTCGTGCGCAACATCGATTGCTCGAGCGACGCGGGATTGCTCACCCGCACGGCATCGCCCGCGGGAGGGCGCCCGAGCAGGCGGTCGTGCTCCTCGGGGTTCGTGAGCAGCAGCGTCATCACCTCCGTGTAGCCGAGGCCGCAGAGGACCAGGCGCGCCTGCTCGGCGGCCCGCTCGATCGGCCGTTCGCCGCCCACCGTGAAGGTCGGGACGAGCGAGGGCGGGATGCGGTGATACCCGAAGGCGATGGCCACGTCCTCGACGAGATCCATCTCGTGCAGGATGTCGTTGCGGTACACGGGCACCCGCGCGCGCAGGCGCCCGTCCTCGAGCGCCTCGACGTCGTGGCGCATCCGCCCGAGCAGCTCTCTCGCCTGCGCGCTCGAGATCTCGACGCCGAGAATGCGCGCCGCCTGCCGCGGGTCGAGATCCATCTCCTGAGGCGTGAAGTCGGGCGTCACGCGCTTCGCGCCCGCCTCGGGCCCCGTGATCTCCACTGGCGAGGCGACGGCTCCCGGCAGGTTCTCGAGGAGGCTCGTCACCATGATGTTGAGCGTGCGGTTGACGACGCGCTCGCTCAGGCCGGTCACGTCGATCAGCAGACGGCGGCTCGCGGCGGTCACGCGCGTCTCTTCGGAATTGATGATCGGCGGCATCGAGAGCACGCGGCCGTCGCGGTCCTTGAGGATCGGATAGCGGTCCAGGCCCGCGAGGAGATGCGCGTAGGCGACGCCCTTGGGATTGCCCGCGAGGATTTCGCGCAGCGTCGGCCCGTCCGTCCCGCCGGCTGCCGGGAAGCGATCGCCCGGGCGCGCCTGCCGCCCGCCGGCCGCCGTCATCCCGCCCAGGGGGACGAAGCGGAAGCGGTCGGGGTCCTCGACCGTGTAGACGAGTTCGGGCCGCACGCGGTCGAAGTCGTAGACGCCGATCGAAGCGTGCTTGCGGTCGCGCCCGATCGCCCAGTGCAGGTTCTCCTGCAGCTTCATGAGGATCTTCAGCGAGTCCTCGTCGAGAACGACCCGCGCGACGACCGCGCAGGCGATCCAAGGCCGCCAGGATTCGGGGCGGCGCACGCCGGGCTCGACCGTGAGCCGTGCCTGCGGGGCGGCGAGAGCATAGCGCGGCGAACCCGTCTCGATGCCGAAATAGCCGCGCAGCGCGCGCGCGAGGCCGCCCGGGTCGAACATGTCCGGGCGCACGGCGAGGAGCTCCATCCGGATCACGTCGAGCGACGGGAGCTCGTCGTGGGCTTCGCGCAGGTCCGCCCCGCAGTTCTCGCACGCCGGCGGGACTTCCTCCTGCGCGGTGCGCTCGTGGATGGTGCCGCAGGCGAGGCAGCGCACGCGCGCGAGCCGCGTGTAGCCTTCGACGTCGCAGCCGAGGTAGCCGAGGGTGCGCAGCAACTCGTCGGGGGCGATCTCCCGGCCGAGCAAGGCGCGCAGGCGGTCGACGGGAATCCCCACTACCGGCACAGGGGCACCTCCTTCAGCCATTCGAGGTCGGGCTGGTAGAGCTTGCGCATCTCCAGCACGTCGTAGCGCAGCATGGCCAGCCGCTCGAGGCCCAGGCCCCAGGCAAGCACCGGCACGTCGCAGCCGAGCGGGCGGGTGACTTCGGGCCGGAAGATGCCGGCGCCTCCCATCTCGAACCAGTCCCGCTTCTTCTCCACCCAGATGAAGACCTCGACGCTCGGCTCGGTGTAGGGAAAGAACCCCGGCCGCAGCTCGATGCGCGCGAAGCCCATCTTGTGATAGAACGCCGTCAGCGTGCCCAGGAGGTTCGCGAAGGTCGCCGCCGCGTCGATGATGATGCCGTCCACCTGGTGGAAGAGCGGCAAATGCTTGTAGTCGATCGTCTCGCGCCGAAAGACGCGCCCGACGCAGAACACCTTGCGCGGGCCGGCGGGATCGACCGCGAGCGCGCGCACCGTCGCCGCGGTCGTGTGCGTGCGCAGGACGGCCGCCCGCGCGCGGGCCGGGTCCCAGCGGTAGCCCCAGCCGAGCGAGCCCGTCTCGCCGCCGTTCTCGTGCGTGCCGCGCACGCGCTCGACGAGGCGCTCGTCGGAAGGCAGCGCGATCTCGCCCGGCGCCTCGAGGTAGAAGGTGTCCTGCATCTCGCGCGCGGGATGGTCCTGCGGCTGGAAGAGCGCATCGAAGTTCCAGAAGGCCGATTCCACCATCGGTGAGACGATCTCGGTGAAGCCCATCTCGAGGAAGATGCGGCGCGTCTCGGAGACCATGCGTTTCAAGGGATGCGGCTTGCCCGGATACACCGGGGCGACGCCGAGGCGGATGTCGTAGGCCTTGAGCGCGACGTCGCGCCAGCCACCCGTGGCGAGGAGCTCGGGCGTCAACTGGCTCACCTCGCGCGCTTCCGCCAGCCCCTCCGCCACGGCCCGCTCGCCTTCCGCAGTGAGGCGCGCGCCGCGCACGCGCTTCGTGCGGATTTCGAGCCACTCGCGCCGGCTCTTCAGGAGCTCGAGCGCTTCGTCGACGGCGATGCCCTCGCCCACCATCTCCCGCTCGACCGCCCGCCCCTCCGCGCGCGCGGCGAGCGCGGAGAGGAGGCGCTCGTCGGAGCCCGCCGGCGGAGAGCCGCCCTCGCCCTGCCGCCCGAGACGCAGCAGCCCGCCTTCCTTCGCAGCCCAGCCCTTGTCCGCGAGGACGCGCAGCGTCGCGCCGATCTCGCGCGCCTCGAGGCCGGTCGCCACGGGCAGCGCCTGGATCGCCAGCGGCGCGCCCGCCTCGCGCAGCGCGGCGACGATGCGCCGTTCGGGGAAGCCGTCCCGGATCGCCGCGCGGCCCGGCTCGCGCAGGACGAGCTCGCGATACGGCTCCTCGAAGAGCGCGACGAGTCCTCGCTCGGCGAGAAGCCGCGCTCCGGCCGCGACCAGCGCCTGATCGACGCCGAGGCGTTCGGCCAGATCCCGAACCGCCGCCTCGCCCCCGGCCTCCCGCAGGCCTTTCAGCACCAGATACTGTTCTCGTGGGAATGCCTGCATCTCTGGCGACTCCTTGCTCCCTAGTCCCTACCCGCCGCAACGAGCACGGCGAGCGCGACCGCCGCGCTCTCGCTGCGCAGCCGGTGAGGCCCGAGACGGACCGCCTCGCTTCCGCGTCGCGCCAATTCCGCTTGCTCCTCGTCCGTGAACCCCCCTTCGGGACCGACGACGAGGAGCAGCCTCTCGCCGGGCGCGAAGGGAGCGAGCGCGCCGATCGCGGCGCCGCGCTCGTCTCCGTGCAGCACGCGGCCCCGCCGCTCGCCCGCGCCGCGCGCTCCGCCAGGCTGCGCCCGAGCGGCCCATGCGGCGCACAGAGCGGCCAGCGAGGCGTGCGCGCTCACCGGCGGCCACCAGGTGCGGCCCGACTGCTTCATCGCCGCAAGGGCCAGCGACCGCCAGCGCTCCGCCCGTGCTTCGCGCGGGGCACCGGCGCCTTTCAGCGATCGGCCGGCCGCGTAGACGTGGAACGCCCGGCAGCCCAGCTCGGTCGCCTTCTCGACCGCCCAGTCCGTGCGCGCCGGAGCGCGCAGCCGGGGCAGGGCGAGCTCCCACGGCCGATCCACGCTGCGTTCGATCTCGCGGATCGCGGCCAGGCGAACGACGAGACGCCCGCGGATCGCCCGCACGACCTGCGCGCCCGCCTCGCGCCCCTCGCCGTCGACCAGGCGGATGCTCTCGCCCACGGCGACGCGGGCCGCGCGATGCGCGTGACGGCTCTCGCCCGCGGAGAGCGCGATCTCCTCGCCCGGCGACGGCCACGGAGGCGGAGCGTGGAAGTTGCGGTGCCCCGGCTCTCCGCCCCCCGGCGCGTTGCGGCCAGCGCGCCCTTGCCCGGCACGATCAACCACGGAAGGCGTCCTTGAACTTCTCGATCAACCCCTTGCCCGGTTTGGGCGGGCGCATGCCCGGCATCTGCGCCAGCTTCTGGAGCAACTCCTTCTCCTTGGCCGAAAGGCTCTGCGGGGTCCACACCTGGATCGCGACGTAGAGATCGCCCTTCCGCCCACCGGCCGAGATCCCCCGACCGCGCAGGCGCAGAACCTTGCCCGACTGGATTCCCGCCGGCACCTTGATCTCGACCGGATCGTCGAGCGTCTCGAGCGGGATGCGCGCCCCGAGCGCCACCTGGGCGAGGTCGACCGGCAGCGCCACCCAGAGGTCGAGGCCGCGCCGCTCGAAGATCTCGTGCGGGCGCTCGCGGATCTCGAGCACGAGGTCGCCCGGCGGGCCTCCCCGCCGGCCCGCGTTGCCGCCGCCGTGCTGCGCGAGGCGCTCGCCGTGGAGCACGCCCGGCGGGATCTTCAGCGCCACCTGCTCCTCGTGCTCGACGCGGCCCTCGCCGTGGCAGGTCGGGCACGGATCCTGGATGAGGGTCCCCTCGCCCTGGCACTTGCGGCACGGTTCGGTGCGGATCACCTGGCCCCACAGCACCCGCTGGATGATGCGGATCTCGCCCGTGCCCTCGCATTGCGGGCAGCGCGTCGTCCGCCCGCCCGGGCGCACGCCTTGCCCGCCGCAATCGGGGCAGCCGATGAGGCGCTTCAGGCGGATCGACTTCTCGCTGCCGTGCGCGACTTCATCCAACGTGAGAGGCAGCGCGATGCGCAGGTCCTCGCCGCGGCGCTCGTCGGCGGCCGGGCGGCGCGAGCCGCCGCCCATGAAGCTGCTGAAGAGATCCTCGAATCCGCCGAAGCCGCTTTGCGCGCGGGCGAACTCGCGGAAGATCTCCATGGGGTCGAAGCCGACGCCGCCCTCGCCCGCGGAGCCGCGCACGCCCGCATGACCGAAGCGGTCGTACTGCGCCCGCTTCTCCGGCTGGCCCAGCACCTGATAGGCCTCGGAGATCGCCTTGAAGCGCTCCTCGGCCTCCTTGTCGCCCGGGTTCTTGTCGGGATGGTACTGGACGGCCAGGCGGTAGTAGGCCTTCTTGATCTCTTCCGGCGAGGCGTCGCGAGCGACCCCCAGAAGCTCGTAGTAATCTTGTCTCGCCATGCTCTCCGTCTCCGCGGCCGCGGCCCCCCGTCCCGGCGCGGGCCTAGTGGCCCCGCTGCGCGAAGACCGCGCGCAGCGTCATGAACAGGATGCGAATGTCCAGCGCCAGGGACCAGTTGGCGATGTACTGCAGATCGTAGCGCGTGCGTTCCTCGATCGGCACGCTGCCGCGGAGCCCGTTCACCTGCGCCCAGCCGGTGATGCCGCTCTTCACCCGGTGACGGTCGAAGTAGCCGGGCACCAGTTCCTCGAAACGCTCGACGAAATAGGGTCGCTCCGGGCGCGGCCCGACGACGCTCATGTCTCCCTTCAGCACGTTGAAGAGCTGGGGAAGCTCGTCCAAGCTCCAGGTGCGCAGGAAGCTGCCCAGGCGCGTGCGGCGTGGGTCGTCGCTGTGCGCCCAGACCGGGCCGCTGCGGCGCTCCGCGTCGATCCGCATGGAGCGGAACTTGATGATGCGGAAGGTGCGCCGGTCGCGCCCGACGCGCTCTTGCCGGTAGAAGACCGGACCGCGCGAGTCGAGGCGGATGAGCACGGCGACGAGCAGCAACAGCGGACTGAGGAGGACGAGCAACGGCACGGTGAGGGCGAGATCGAAAGCGCGCTTGACGACCGCGTTCCAGCCCGAGAGACGGATCTCCTGCAGGCCGATCACCGGCACGCCGTCGATCTCGTCGAAGCGCGCGCGCCGCGAGATGAGGGCGACCAGATCGGGAATGAACTCGACGTCGACCTGCAGCGAGCGGCACTGGCGCAGGATCTCGATCAGCGCCTCCTGGCCGGAGAGCGGCAGGGCGACGATCACCCGGTCGATCGCCTGCTCGCGCACGATGCGCCCGATCGCGTCGAAGCGCCCGAGCAGCGGCAGCGGATCGTTCTCCCCCTCCGCGTCGCTCTCGCCCGGCCCGGCAAGCACGCCGACCACTTCGTGAGGGACCCCGTGCGCCGAGGAGAGCGCCTCGGCGACGCGCCACCCTTGCGGCGTGCGGCCGACGATGAGGAGGCGCGTCCGTCCGCGCGGACCGAGGATCTCGGCCAGCTTGAGGCCGGTCGTCCTGCCGACGTGCAGAAACGGAATGGCGAGGATCCAGATGAGCGGGATCGCGATGCGCGAGAAGGTGACGTCGCGGTAGAAGAAGGCGATTCCGGCGGTCAGGGTCATCCCGAGCAGCGAGGCTTCGAGCAGGCGCGCGACCGCCTGGCCTTCCCAGCGCGGGCGGATGCGATAGAGTCCGAAGGTGTGGAAGACGGCGATCCAGACGAGCGCCGTCGTGCCCGCGGCGAAGACGTAGTGCCGCAGGGGCGGCACGCCCTTCGTCACGCTCCAGAGCTGCCCGGCCAGCGGCGAATGGAAGCGCAGCCAGTAGCCGAGCAGGAAGGCGGCGAAGATGGCCGTGCTGTCGCTCACGTGCCAGAGGAACTGGACCCAGGTTTCACGTTTGCGCCGCTCTACATGGCCCATGGCCGTCCCCGTCGCGCCGTCAGCGCCCCCGCCGGCGACACCTCACCCGGCGGCCCGCCCGCGGCCGGCGACCCGGCCGGAGCGACCGCGTCCGTGAATCCGCCCGCCGCCGGCGCCCCGGCTCCCGCCACCGGCTTCCCTGAAGCCTCTTGCTCGTCGCGCAGCGCGGAGGCGAGCTCCGCCTCGATGCGCGCGCGGAAGACCTCGCGCGAAAAGGCGAGCGCGCGCCGGCGGCACGCTGCGGCCGCGAAAGCACCCCGCTCCACGCGCTCCATCGCGTCCACGATGCTGTCGACGCTCTGCGCGCCGAAAAGAACGCCCGTCTCCCCGTCCACCACCGTCTCGAGCGCCCCGCCGGCCCCGTAGGCGACGACCGGCGTCCCGCACGCCATCGCCTCCAGCGGGACGATACCGAAGTCTTCCTCCCCGGGGAAGAGAAGCGCCCGCGCGCGCCGCAGCGCATCGACGAGCGCGGCCGGCTCCTGCCAGCCGAGGAACGTCGCCCGCGAGCCCGCCGCCCGCTCGAGGCGGCGGCGCTCGACGCCGCTGCCGATGACGACGAGCCGGCGCTTCAGGCGCCCGGCGGCCGCGAGAGCGAGATCGAGACGCTTGTAGGGGACGAGCGCCGAGACGACGAGGTAGAAGTCCTCGCGCGGAAGGTGCGGGTCGGGGGTGAAGAGCAGCGTGTCCACCCAGGGATGGACGACGGTCGCGCGGCGTCCGTAGTAGCGCGCGATGCGCGCGGCGACGTTGCGGGAATTCGCGATGAAACGGTCGACGCGCGCCGCGGTGACTGCGTCCCAGGTGCGCAGCCAGGTGGCCGCGCAGGTGAGCGCCCAGGAAAGCGGGAACCGGTAGCGCCCGCCGCCGAAGTAATCCTCGTAGGCCGCCCAGACGTAGCGCATCGGCGTGTGGCAGTAGCAGACGTGCCGCGTTCCCGGGTGGACGACGACGCCCTTCGCGACCGCATGGCTGCTCGACAGCACTAGGTCGTACCCGCGCAGGTCGAAGCGCTCGACGGCCACCGGGTAGAGGGGCAGGTAGCGTTGATAGCGCGAGCGGCCGAACGGCGCGCGCTGGATGAACGAGGTGCGGATCGGATGGCGCTCGATCGCCGCGGACACGCTTCCGCGCCGGTGAACGAGCGTGTAGATGGGCGCGTCGGGAAAGATCTCGCCGAAGACCTCGAGGCATTTCTCGCCGCCGCGCATGCCGGTCAGCCAATCGTGCACGAGCGCGACCTTCATGCCGCCCGGTCCTCCAGCGCGCGAATCATCTCGCGCACGACGCTGCCGGCCACGAACCATGCCTGCGGCAGCAGGCGGACTCCGCCCTCGATGGGCTCGAGAAACCCTTGCGCGGAGAGCAGGCGCGCCTTTCGTTCGAGCCCGGCGAGCGGGGCCGTTCCCAGGTGGCGGGCGACCGCGGCCCAACGCAGCCCGGCGGCCTGGCGCAGACCGAGGAAGATCTCCTCCTGGGCCGCGTTCTCCGCGCTCAGTCGGTAGCGCTCGCGCGGAGGCTGGCGCCCCGCCTCGAGCAGGCGCGCGAGATAGGCCCCCAAGTCGGCCGCGTTGCGCCAGCGGACCCCGTCTTCGAACGAATGCGCGCCCGGACCGAAGCCGTGGCAGGTCCCGCGCTGCCAGGCCGCCCGGGCATAGAGCGAAGCCCAGCCCGCCCGCGCGAAGCTCTGCACCTCGTAGTGCTCGTAGCCCGCTTCGCCCAGCCGCCGCGCGGCCGCCTGGTATTCGGCGAGCAGGTGCTCGTCGAGAGCGCTCTCGGGAAAGTGGCCGCGCAGCAGCCGGTCGTGGAGGTTCTCTTCCCGGCCGGCGGTCTGATTGCAGACCACGTGCTCGCAGCCAAGCGCGATCGCTTCCTTGAGCGTCGTCGTCCAGGTGTCGAGCGTCTGCCCCGGGATGCCGTAACGCAGGTCGAGGCTGATCGCCCGGAAGCCGGCCTCGCGCGCGGAGAGCACCGCCTCGCGCGCGCGCTCGGCCGTGTACCCGCGGTCCAGCGTCTCGAGCTCGGCGTTCCGGAAGGACTGCACGCGGACGTGCAGGCGGTTGAAGCCCGCCTCGCGCAGCGCCGGGGCGGTATCGCGGTCGAGCGAGCCGGGGTGGACCTCGAGCGTCACCTCCGCTTCGGCGGACCAGGGAGCGCCCTCCCGCAGGATGGCGAGGAGCGCACCGAGGCGTTTCGGGTCGAAGAGCGAGGGCATCCCTCCGCCCACGTAGACGGCCGCGGGTGCGCGGGCGAGCGCCGCGGGCGACTCCTCGCGCCGCAGGGCGAACTCGCGCGCGACGGCCCGCAGGAAGGGATCGAAATCGGGCTCGCGCTCGGCCACCCGGAAGGTGCCGCAGTACGCGCAGCGACGGCAGCAGAACGGGATGTGGACGTAGAGCGTGACGGCGGAATCGCCGGCCAGAGACGCTTGATCGGGTCGCATCTCCTACCCTCCGCCCCAATCCCGCCCGAGCCGGACGTCAGCGAACCATGGTGAACAAACGCTTGAACCGGATCCACTTGCTCTCCGGATCCCACGAAAAGTAGCGGATCAGGGCGCGTCCGTGAACATTTTTCGTCGGCAGCGGGCCCCAGAAGCGGCTGTCGTCGCTGAAGTCGCGGTTGTCGCCGAGGACGAAGAGCCGCTCCGGCGGGACGGTGAGCGGCCCGAAATCGTCGCGCGCGGGCCGGATCGTCGGATCCAGGTGCTTGACGTAGGGCTCGGCGACCGGCTCGCCATCGACGTAGAGGCGCTTGTTGCGCATCTCGACGGTCTGGCCTGCGACGGCGACGATCCGCTTGATGAAGTCGACCGGCTCGTCCCCCTCGGCCGCGTCCTCCGGCAGGCGGAAGACGATCACGTCGCCGGGCGCCATCGGGCGCAGCGCCGGCAGACGCCGGTCGAACAACGGGACGCGCGCCCCGTAGTCGAGCTTCGAGATGAAGAGGAAATCGCCGACGAGGAGCGTGTCCTCCATCGAAGGCGAAGGAATGCGGAAGGCTTGCACGACGAAGGAGCGCAGGACGAGGAAGAGAACGGCCGCGACGAGAACCGCCTCGAGCAGCTCCCGGCCGCGGGACTTGCGCGCGGCCGCCGGCCGGCGGCCTTGCCACTTGCCCGGCATCGTGCTCCTGCGCGGCTTACGGTGCCAGCCGCAATCCGAGGCGCACCGCGAACCTAGGGTTTGCCCTCGACTCGGGGGCCGCTCCTTCCTCCTCCGGCTCGGTCTGCACGCGCACGTCGAACCGTTTCAAATGGGCGTCGACATACGCGTCGCCCATCGAGAGGACGATGAAGATCGCGGTCCACCAGGTGAAGTCGCGCCGGTGGCGGGAGTGCTTCTCGGACTTCCATTCGAAGCGCGCCCGCTCTGCCGAATCCTCGGGAAAGAGCGCCGCCTTGGACGCGAAATCACCACTCACACGGTCCTCGAAGAGGAGGCGTTCGATGAGCGCGCCCTCGATGCCCGCGACCAGGAGCGCCTTCAGCCAGGCCCGGTTCTTCAGCTGTCCCCAGCCCGGAACGACGAGCGAGCGCAGCATGACGAAGGTCGGGCCGCTCAGGCCGCGGCCCACGGTGCGCAGGGAATCGGGCTGTTCTTGGGCCGCGGGAGGCGGGTCGGCGGGAGGCGCCTGCGGCGCGGGCGCTTCCCTTGCGGGCGCATTCTGCGCGCACGCCGGCATCACCGCGAGAGCGGCTGCCGTCCAGAAGACGGCGCACAGCGCGATGCGCGAACGTCCTGCTCTCATCCGGCGAATCCCATGCGAACGGGGCGGCCCGCGGGGGCTTGCAGCTCCCGGCGGAACCGCCCCGATGATGGCGGGAACGCGTGGGAATCGAACCCACCCCGGACGTCAAAAACGCCCGACACAGGCTTTGAAGGCCAGGGGGCCCACCAGGACCCATTCGCTCCCGAAACCATGACGGCAACACCGTGAAAGGGCAGGATAGGCCAATCGCTCCCGCCCGGTCAATCGAGGGGGCTCGAGGGCGGCGAAGCCAGCGCGGCCAGCGCTTCCTTCGCGCGCAGCCGCAGCCGGGGATGCGCGCGGGCATCGTGGAGAACCGAGCGCCACAGGGCGCGGGCCGCCTCGCTTTCGCCGAGCCGCCCGTAGGAGACGGCCAGGTTGCACCGCAGCAGCGCATCGCTCGAAAGGAGCCGTCGCCAACCGCCAGCCGCCTGCGCGACACGACCGACGTCGCCGTCCCTGCCTGCCCGGCCGAGGCGGCCGGTGATCTCGACGAGGCTCTCCGGAGAAGCGCCCAGGCGCGCGGCGGAGACGGCCGTCTCGGCGCCCGCCTCCCACTGGCCAAGCGCCATCTGGAGCGATGCCATAACTGACTTTATGACTGGAGATTCCGGCTGTTCCTTGTCAAGTCGCTGAAGGGTTTCCAAGGGGGCGCCGGGGCGGTCCGGATACCCGGGATGGAGGTACAGCAGCAGGTCCTCTTGACGAGTGGGCGGGACGGCCAGTGCGCGGCGCAGCGCCGCCGCCGCTTCCTCCCGTCTCCCGTCCATCCAGAGCAGATGCGCCCGGCAGGAAAGGGCGTCTCCCGACCCCGGATCCAGTTCCTCGAGCCGGGCGAGCGAGAGGCGCGCCTCCTCGGCCAGGCCGAGCGCGATCTCCGCGCGGCATCGAGCGGCCGCCGCCTGCGCGGCCGCGGTCGCCCCTCCCCCGGCTCCCGCAGCTTGGGCCGTCGCCCGCCCGCCCGCCATGTGCGCCGCGCGAAGAGCGAGCCGCGAGTTTCCCTGCCGCAGATGGAAGCGGGAGCGCTCCAGGTAGAACTCGGCGTCGTGCTCTTCGCTCTTCCACTGCTCTTCGATGAAGCTCTCGTAGTCCTCGGCCGGAATGAACGCCCGCTCGGGCGCCGCGAGGGTGCCGAGATAGACCTCGACCTTGTCTCCGAGAGCGGTCAGGCGTTCGAGAGCAAGAGCATGGCCGGGCGCCAACTCCAGAGCCCGCCGATACCGGCTCCGCGCCTCTTCGATGTCGCCCCGCGCTTCGGCGGCGCGCCCGAGAAGCGTCTGCGCCAGCGGGTCATCCTCGATCTCGGAACCAAGCGCCTCGAAGCAGGCGCCGGCCCCCTCCCCGTCGCCTTGTATGAGGAGCACGCTGCCGAGCAACAGACGCGCGCCCGCATCCTCGGGATCGATGGCGAGGATCTTGCGCAGCGGCCCGGCCGCGTCGCTCATGCGCCCGGCGCGCATCGCGGTTTCGATCTCGTCGACGAACGGCGCCTTCTCGATGAAGCGCTTCACCTCCCAGGCGAGCCCGTGGCGGGGTTTCGCGCGCAGGAAGGCGGCGGAATGGGCGGCGAGCACCGCCAGGGGGATGCGCCCGTCAGGGCCGGCGAAGCCGCGGAGTCGCGTCTTGGGAAACGGGACCGGCACGTACGAGGGCAACAACCAGCGGCGCCGCTCCTCCGCGCCCAGACGATAGAGCCGCCATCGTCCGGCGGGAACATAACCGCACAGACCTTCCCATGCCCTCGCGCAGAAGCCCGGGCGATACGCGCGTGGCGCGCCGGCGCTCGATTCCCCGTCGCGTGCTGAAGTCATCCCACTACCGCGAGAGCCTCGATCTCGACCAGCGCTCCCTTCGGCAACGCGCGCACCGCGACGGTCGTGCGCGCGGGGAACGGCGGCCGGAAGAACGTCTCATAGACGGCATTCACGCCCTGGAAATCGCTCATGTCGGCGAGGAAGACCGTCGTCTTGACGACCCCCTCGAGACCCGACCCTGCCGCTTCGAGAACGGCGCGCAGATTCTCGAGCGCCCGGCGGCACTCGGCCGGGGCCCCGCCGCCGACGAGATTGCCGTTCGTCGGATCGAGCCCGAGCTGGCCGGCCGTCCAGACCAGACGGCCCGCGGACGTGAGAATCCCCTGGCTGTACGGGCCGATCGCCGCCGGAGCGTCGGGCGTGCGGATTTCCTCCCTCATCGTTCCTCCCCCATCGTTGCAGCCTTCGACCGTGTCCTCACTCTTGCTTCTCGGCGTCCTTCTCCCCGCTCGCGTCACGCGCCGGATCCCCGGACGCGAGACGGCGAGCGCCCGCCGCAGCCGCCGCGATCAGCTCCTCGGCCGCCGCGCGGGCGGGCGCTTCCGCGAAGATGCGCACGATCGGCTCGGTATTCGAGGGCCGCACGTGCAGCCAGCGATCCGGCCAGCTCCAGCGCAGGCCGTCGGCGCGATCGGCCGGCGGGCCGAGCGCGCTCGTCAGCTCCTTCCCGAAAGCCGCGAACGCCTCGTGGCCGAGATGCACTTCGCTTTTCACCATCTCGAAGGGCGGGAAGAGGTCGACCGCCTCGCCCACGCCGCCCCGTCCTTCGCGCCCCGAGGCCTCGAGGGTGAGCAGGTGGACGATCGCGACGGCCGCGTCCCGCCCGAAGTGCACGCGCGGATCGATCACCCCGCCGTTGCCCTCCCCACCCAGGACCGCCCCGCACGAGCGCATGAGCGCCACCACGTGCGCCTCTCCCACGGGCGCGCGCTCGACGCGCACTCCGTGGCGCGCGGCGACCCATTCGATTCGCGCCGAGGTACTGAGGTTCGCGACGAGCGGACCGCTCTGCCCTTCGCGGAGCACTTCGAGCGCGCAGAGCGGGAGCGTCCACTCTTCGCCGAGCACGCGTCCGGGAAGGACGAGCGCGCAGCGGTCGCCGTCGGGATCGAGCGCGAAGCCGAGAGCGGCGCCCGCCTCGGCCACCCGGCGGGCGAGCGGCTCCAGACGCTCGGCGCGCGGTTCCGGGCGCGCGGGGAGACGGCCGTCGGGTTCGCCAGCGATCCAGTCCACGCTCACCCCGAGCCGCTCGAGGAGCGGCCCGATCAGGACCTGCCCGGCGCCGTGGACGGCATCGACGACGACGCGCGCGCGAGCGCGGCGCAGGGCTTCTGCGTCGGTGATGCGGAGCACCCGCGCGAGATGCTCTTCGATCGCTTGTCCGCCCGCGGCCGTCGCCGGTGCAGGTGCGGGAGACGGCCGCGCGGCAGGCGGCGGCACTCGATCCGCCGGACCACGCCCACCCGGCCGATGGAATTCCGCGATGAGGCGTTGCATGGCGGCCGCGTCGAGGAAGGCGCCGCTCGCCGCGACGAACTTGAGCGCGTTCCACGCGGGCGGATTGTGGCTCGCCGTGATCACGAGACCGCCTCGGGCGCCTTGCGCCTCGACGGCCACCTGGACGGTCGGCGTCGGCACGATGCCGAGATCTTCGATCGCGCAGCCCGCCTGGATGGCAGCCTGGGCGGCCGCCCGGGAGAGAGCCGGCCCGGATGGGCGCGAGTCGCGTCCGATCAGCAGGCGTCCGGCGCCGACGACGGAGACGAAGGCGCGCGCGAGCCGCGCGGCGACGTCCTCATCGAGCCCGTCGCCCACGATGCCGCGGGCCCCCGAAATGCCGAGGATCAGGGTCGGCATGGCCTCCTCCGCGCGGCGCGGCCTTCTCGTCGCGCATTCCCGCGGCGACCCGCGGCGAAGCGGGCGGGCCCGCCGCTCGCGGCCCAGGAACCGGTGACGTGCAGAAAGCGGCCCCGGTCGCGAAGGACCGGGGCCGCCGATCGCGAGCCGATGAACGGACTCGAACCGTTGACCTGCTCATTACGAATGAGCTGCTCTACCAACTGAGCTACATCGGCCGAGCCAGAGCGGGCCTGCGCGAACAGGACCGCTCGCTGTGCAGCCCCCCAGAATTGAACTGGGGACCCCGTGATTTTCAGTCACGTGCTCTACCAACTGAGCTAGGGCTGCACACCTTCCGGAGACTATTCACCCGGTCGGCGAATGGTCAATGACTTTTTGGCGGGGACGCCCGAGGGCGCCGGCCGATGCAGCGCGCAGGCCGCTGTGTTCAGGCGGCGCGCGCCCGCGTGTCGCGGCGGGCAAGGGCGCGGGCGAGCTTGCGCTTCAGCTCGTCGACGTCGCTCGCGCGCGCGCACGTTTCGTCCGCGACCCAGGAGGAGAAATCGGCCCACAGGCCGGCCGACGGGGCGCTCCAGACGATCGTCAGGCGCGGATCGCACGCGAGGACCTGGTCGAGAAGGTCCCGCACGCCGCCGCCATCGCGCACCGAGGCGATGACGACCGCGTCGACGGGCGAGCCGCCCGAGAGGCGGCCGAACAGTTCGCGGCGATCGCCGGCCGCGGCCACTTCGTAGCCGGCCGCGGTCAGCCCGCGCGTCAGGTGCTCCCGGCGGGCCTCCTTGTCGTCGACGACGAGCACGCGGGCGGGCGCGGGGACGCCCCCGCGTAGGGCGGAAGCGAAATTCGAGATCCGGGCTGGATGCGTCGTCATCGCTTGTCTCTCCCCGGCGCCTGCAGCCGGCGAGCTGCCGGCCGAGGCGCTCGATGCGCAAACGGGCTGGCCGTGGTCCCACCCCCGGGCGGACCGTCCGGCCGGCCGGGCGCCACCGTTCAGCCGCGCCCGCCGCCCGCGGCCGCTTCGGGCGGGCGGCGGCGGTCGCCGCCCTTGCGCCGGTCACCCTGCCGGCGCCGCTCCTGATTCCAGGCGACCGGGAACGTGATCGTGAAAATCGTCGTCCACTCCTCTTCGCCGCGCACGCTGATCTCGCCGCCGTGCTCCTTGATGATCTGGTGCGCGAGGGCGAGCCCCAGGCCATGGCCCGAGGGCTGGGCGGAGGTGAAGGGCGAGAAGAGCCGCTCGAGGGCATCGCCGGGCAGCGCGGCGCCCGTGTGGGCGATCTCGAGGAGCGCGCGCTCGCCCTGGAGCAGGGTCTCGATGCGCAGCGTGTCGCCCGAGCGCAGCCCCTCGCCCGCGGAGCGCACGAGGTTGCCGACCATCTGCTCGATCCGCTCCTGGTCGAGCAGCATCTCGGGAATCTGCGCCGAGTAGACCTCTTCGATCACGACCCCGCGGTCGCGCAGATCCTGGAGATGCGCCTCGAGGCCCGCGCGCACGAGATCGTCGAGCCGGCGCAGCGCGAGGCGCGGAGCGGCCCGGCTCGCCAGTTGCTCCTGCTCCTCGAGCAGGTCGCCGATGCGCTTCGTCTCGCGGAGCACGACCTGCAGGTATTCGCGGCGCACGTCGTCCGCGGGCATCTCGCGCTGCAGGCGGCGGGCGAAGCCCGAGACGGTCGCGAGGGAGGCGGACATCTCGCGGGCGTGCGCGCCCGCCCTCTCCCCGCAGGCAGCCAGCTGTTCGGATTGCAGCAGCGCCGCCTGGGTCTCCCCCAGCCGCCGCTCGCTCGCGCGCACGCGGTCGGCCAGGCGGGCGTTGACGACGGCGACCGCGGCATAGCCGGCGAGCACTGCGACCAGGCTCTCGTCGTCGGCGTCGAACCGCGCGGTCTTACCGGCCGCGGCCGACTTGCCGGCGAGCAGGCAGACGCCGGCCGCCTCGCCGAACGCGTGCAGCGGGACGGCGAGCGCCGGAAGCGGCAGGGCGTAGCTCTCGAGCCCGCATCCCTGCTCCGCGCGCAGGTCGTCGTACAGGCGCGCGCCGGATGCGGCCGCGCGCTCGCGCGCGAGGCGCTCGAGCTGCGGCAGCCATTCGTCGAGCGCGTGATCCTTGTCGGCCGGCAGATGCACCGCGGCCTCGAGCGCCCGGGTCTGCTCGTCGAAAAGCCAGAGGAGCGCGCAGCCGGCGCCCGTCAGGCGCACCGCGGCGCGCATCGCGTGGTGGAGCACATCGGGCAGGTTGGTCGCCGCGAGCAGGTCCCGGGCGAAGTCGTCGAGCGCCCGGATGCGCCCGGCCGCTTCGAGCAGTCCTCGCTCGCTCTCCTTCTGGGCGAGGGCGCGTCCCAGATGGCTCGCCAGCAGCGCGGCCAGGCGGCCTCGCCGAGCCCAGGCCGCTTCGCAGCCGCCCGCCTCCTCGAGCACGAGGACTCCGTGCGGGTGGCCGGCCGCCGACACGGGCACGATCCAGACGGGCCTGTCGCCCGCAAGATGGTCGAAGAGCTCGGGAAGCGCGGAGCGGCATTCGTCGCGCGGGACCCGCCGGGGGGCGCCGCCGGCAAGCGTCCGCAGGAGCAGATTCTGCCCGCCCGCCCCGGTGGCGAAGCGCAGGCCGCAGAGCATTTCGCTCAGGCGCTCGTCGAGAGCGCCGGCGCCCTTCTCCGGCGTGGCCGTCTGTGCCCGGGGAGTGCGCGGCCGCCGGGCGGCAGCAACTCCCGAGAGGGATGCGCCGTCGGCGTCGAGGAGGAACAGCGCCGCGCGCCGGAAACAGAGGGCGTGAGGACTGGTCGCGAGGCAAAGCGCGGATTCGATCGCCGCGCTGAGCTCCCCGGGTGCGTGCATCGCGAGGGCCTCCTCGGCCACGGCCAGCAATTCCCTGTGACCGCGCGATATGGCTCTGCTATACTCTTCCGTCGCGCTCGGCGCCGGTCGAGTGTGCGCCGCGTCGTGCGTGTTCCGTTCCCTGGATTGCATGGCGGATGCTCCTAGGCCATGACGTTCGGGGATGCCGCGCTCGCGACGGGCCCGAGGCCATCGAGCGAGGCGGCGGCCCTCTCCTCGTGCGAGCGGGCATGCTCCTCAGCGAATCGAGCGGCCGCCGGCCGCTCGGGCATAGGGAGGGAGGAAGGGATATGGAAAGCCCCGGACCAGGGCCGGGAGACAAGGCTCCCCCGCCGGCTCGCGTTCCTCAGCAGGTGCAGGTCGAGTTGCCCGAGCGGGAGGCCGAAGGGATCTACTCGAACCTCGTCCTGATGACCCACTCGTCCTCCGAGTTCGTCTTCGATTTCGCGCGCATGCTTCCCCGCGCGCCCAAGGCCAAGGTCTACGCCCGCATCGTGATGACTCCGCAGAGCGCGAAGTCGCTGCTCCAGGTGCTCCAGAAGAACCTGGAGAATTTCGAGCAACAGCACGGCAAGATCCCGGGGGCGACGGAATTCCCTCCTCCCCGAGAGATCGGCTTCAAGTAGGGCAACTTGAGCCGGGGAACCGGGGCGCGCGGACGCGCGCGGGCGCCGGGAGGCGCCGGACCGGACGATAACCGATTGAAGCAATGCCGGTTATGGAGGCAGTTCGATGGAACTCTCGAAGCGCTCGCGTCTTGCTCCGGCCTCTCCCATCCGCAAGCTCGTTCCCCTGGCCGATGCGGCCCGCGCGAAAGGTCGCCAGGTCATCCACCTGAACATCGGCCAGCCGGACATCCCGACCCCGGAGGTCATGTGGGAGGCGCTGCGCCGGGCGAAGATCCAGGTCTTGAGCTACAGCCCTTCGGGTGGCATCCCCGAATTCGTCGAGGCCCTGCGCCGCTACTACGCGCGCCACGCCGTCGCGCTGGAACGCGAGGAATTGCTCGTCACGACGGCAGGCAGCGAGGCGATCCTCTTCGCCCTCGGCCTCGTCTGCGACCCGGGCGACGAGGTCGTGATTCCCGAGCCGCTGTACGCGAACTACAACGGCTACGCCGCGTTGCTCGGCGTGCGCGTCGTGCCCGTCACTTCCGCCGTCGAGGAGGGCTTCGCCCTGCCTTCGCGCGAACGCATCACGGAGCGCATCGGGCCGCGCACGCGGGCGATCCTGATCTGCAACCCGTGCAACCCGACCGGGCGCGTCTACACGCGCTCCGAGTTGGAGAGCGCGGCCGCGATCGCGCGCGATCACGACCTCTTCCTCATCGTCGACGAGGTCTACCGGGAGTTCTGCTACACCGACGAGCCGCCCGTGGCCGTGCTCAGCCTGGCGGACCTGCGCGAGCGCGCGATCATGGTCGACAGCCTGTCGAAGCGCTTCAGCGTCTGCGGCGCGCGGATCGGCTGCCTGGCGTCGCACAACCGCGAACTCGTCGCCGCCGCGCTCAAGTTCGCGCAGGCGCGCCTCTCTCCGCCCACTCTGGGGCAGGTCATGGGCACGGCCGCTCTCGATCTCCCGCCCGAGTACTACGCGGGCGTGATCGGCGAGTACCGCAAGCGCCGGGACGTGGTGTTGGAGGAGCTCGCCCGCATCCCCGGGGTGCTCTGCCGTCCCCCGCAGGGCGCCTTCTACGTCATGGCGCGGCTGCCGGTCGAGGACGCGGAGGCGTTCGTGCGCTGGCTGCTGACCGATTTCCAGCTGGACGGCGAGACGACGATGATGGCGCCGGGCAACGGCTTCTACGCGACCCCGGGCGCGGGCCGCGACGAAGTGCGCATCGCCTACGTGCTCGAAGAGGCGAAGCTCCGCCGGGCGATGCACATCATCGCGGCCGGGCTGCGCGCCTACCGGCCGTCGCCGGCAACAGCATCGCCAACAGCGCGCTGACCGCGCGGCGGGGCGGCGCCGCCGCGCGCCGCACGACCCCCGAGCGCCGCCAGCAACGGAAGCCTGCGACGCGCAGCCGGATGAGCCGCCGGCGGGCGATCTCCGCGGCCACCTGCGCGCGCGAGAGCGGCGCCACGCCGAGCCCGAGCGCGACGAGCGCCTTCACCGCCTCGGGCGAGCTCACCTCCATCGCCACCCGCGGCTCGAGCCCTTCGACCCGGAAGACGGCCGCCACCTCCGCGCGCGTGATCGAGTCGGCATGGTGGTGGATGATGCCTTCGGCCGCCACTTGGGCGAGCGTCACGCGCCGGCGCGCCCAGGGGTGGTCCGGCGCGGCGACGAAGACGACCGGCTCCCGATGCACCTCGACCACGTGCAGGTCGGCGTCGCCCACGGGCAGCGTCACCAGGGCGAGATCGAGCTCCCCGCTGCGCACGCGCGCGACGAGCGCGCGCGAGCCCTGCACCTCGACCGCGATGCGGATCCCCGGATGGCGCCGGCGGAAGCGCGCGAGCACGGGCGGGAGCAGGTGGATCGCCATCACGTCGGTCGCGCCGATGCGCACGTGGCCGCGCCGCAGCTCGGCCCCCGCGCGCAACTCCTCGAGCAACTCGTGGCTCTGGCGCAGGATTTCCTGCGCGCGCGCATAGAGCACCTCTCCGGCCGGCGTCGGCCGCACTCCGCGGGGCAGGCGCACGAGCAAGGCGTCGCCGGCTTCCCGTTCGAGCGCCCGGATCTGCGCCGTGATCGCGGGCTGGCTGCGAAAGCGCGCGCGCGCGGCGGCGCTCAGGCTGCCGAGCCCGACCGCCTGGACGAAGGTCTCCAGCGTGTCGAGGTCCATGGTCTCCTCCGGTCCGCGGAGCGGGCGCGGCCGACTACCCACCCCGCCGGCCTTCGCGAAGCGCGCTGCCTATCCATAATCTGAATTTATGGACGAGATAACAACTATAGAATCCCTCGATCCTGGGGAAACCGCTATCCTGCCCGTGTTCGCTGCCCGGTCCGCCCCGCTGCGCCGGCCCGGGGAGATTCGTCCCCGCCGGGCAGGCGGCGAAGCATGGGCGGCGGGCGGAACTCCGCGCGGACGACGGGCCGGCCGCGGCGCGCGCCACTTACATCGTCAGGGAGGAAGAGATCATGCCGGAGACCACGATCGCGCCCGCCAATGGCAAGCTCGGCGTGCTCACCCCGGGCCTCGGCGCCGTGAGCACGACCTTCATCGCCGGCGTGCACGCCGTGCGCCGCAACCTCGGCCTGCCGATCGGTTCGCTCACCCAGATGGGCACGATCCGGCTCGGCAAGCGCACCGAGAACCGCGCGCCCCGCATCCGCGACTTCGTGCCGCTCGCCTCGCCCGACGACCTCGTCTTCGGCGCCTGGGACATCTTCCCCGACAACGCCTACGAGGCCGCCTGCAAGGCGGGCGTGCTCGACCGCACCCTGCTGGACAAGCTGCGCCCGGAGCTCGAGGCGGTCACGCCCATGCCCGCCGTCTTCGACCGCCGCTTCGTCAAGAACCTCGACGGTCCGCTGGTCAAGAAGGGGCGCACCCTCTACGACCTCGCCCAGGCGCTCCAGGACGACATTCGCAACTTCCAGCTCTCCCAGGGCGCGCAACGCCTGGTGATGGTCTGGTGCGCGAGCACGGAAACCTTCCTCAAGCCCGGGCCGGTGCATCAGACGCTGGCCTCCTTCGAGCAGGGGCTGCAGCGCAACGATCCGACGATCGCGCCCAGCATGGTCTACGCCTACGCGGCGCTCTCGCTGGGCGTCCCCTACGCGAATGGCGCGCCGAATCTCTCGGCCGACATTCCCGCGCTCGAAGAGCTCGCCCGCGAGAAGGGCGTCCCGCTGGCGGGCAAGGACTTCAAGACCGGCCAGACGTTGATGAAGACCATCCTCGCGCCCGGCTTCAAGGCGCGCCTGCTCGGGCTCGCGGGGTGGTTCTCGACGAACATCCTCGGCAATCGCGACGGCGAGGTGCTCGACGATCCCGAGTCGTTCCGCACCAAGGAGGAGAGCAAGCTCGGCGTGCTGAGCACGATCCTCCAGCCCCACCTCTACCCCGAGCTCTACCGCGACCTCTACCACAAGGTGCGCATCAATTACTACCCGCCCCGCGGGGACAACAAGGAAGGCTGGGACAACATCGACATCTTCGGGTGGCTCGGCTACCCGATGCAGATCAAGATCGACTTCCTCTGCCGCGATTCCATCCTCGCCGCGCCGATCGTCCTCGACGTCGCGCTCTTCCTCGACATGGCCGGGCGGGCGAAGATGCGCGGCATCCAGGAGTGGCTCTCGTTCTACTTCAAGTCGCCGATCCACGCGGCCGGGCTCTATCCGGAGCACGATCTCTTCATCCAGCTGATGAAGCTGAAGAACACGCTGCGTTATCTGCGCGGCGAGGAGCTGATCACGCACCTCGGGCTCGAGTACTACGACTGAGCGGACGCACGACGCGGTTGCGCAGCGTCCCGACGCCCTCGAGGTGCACCTCCATCACGTCGCCGTCCTGCAGGAAGACGGGCGGGTCGCGGAAGACCCCGACTCCGGCCGGCGTGCCGGTGGCTATGAGGTCGCCCGGATGGAGGGTCATCTGGCCCGAGATCCAGGCGACCAGCCGGGCGCAGCCGACCGCCATCTCGGCCGTCCGGGCCTGCTGGCGGGTCTCGCCGTTCAAGACGAGCGAGAGGGCGAGATCGTCCGGGTTCCCCACTTCGTCGAGATCGACGACCCAGGGGCCGCTGGGGCCGAAGGTCTCGAAGCTCTTGCCGCGCAGCCAGAGCCGGTCGGAGAACTGCGCCTCGCGCCCGCTCACGTCGTTGAACGCGGTCACGCCGGCGAGACAGGCGAGCGCCTCTCGTTCGCCGACTTCCCTCGCGCGCGTTCCGATCACGAGCGCCATCTCCGCCTCGTAGTCGGGGCGGCTCTCGTGCGGCGGGACGATGACGGGCGCCTCGTGGCCGACGAGGCACGAGGGCGCCTTCGCGAAGAGCAGCGGCGTCTCCGGGACGGCCCGGTCCTGCTCGCTCGCGTGGGCGGGGTAGTTGCGGCCGAGGGCGATCACCTTCGAGGGATCGGGCACCGGCGGGGCGAGCCGCAGTCCCGCGAGCGGGCGGACGTTCCACGAGTGGAAGTTCCCGCGGGCGACCGCGCGCGCGATTTCCGCGTGGATGCCCGCGGCCAGGAGGCCCCGCCAGGAACGCGGCCAATGGGGCCATTCGGCGGCGACATCGAGCACTTCCCCTGCGCCGATCCGCACGCCGGGCCGCTCACCCCCCGGGTCCCCGAAGCTCAGCCAGCGCATCGCCTCCCTCCCCCTCGACGGGCAGGACCGTCTTCCAGCGGCGGTGCATCCAGAAGTACTGCTCGGGATGGCGCCGCACGAACTCCCCGAGACGCGCCATGTAGAGGCCGAGAATGCGCCGCGTCTCTTCCGTCTCCGGACGAGAGCGATCGGCCCAGATCGGCGGAGTGTACTCGATGTGATGGCGGCCGCCGCCCAGATGGTGGTCGAAGCCGATGACGATCGGGGCCCCCGTGCGGTAGGCGAGCCACGCGGGCCCGGCGGCGGTCGAGGCCGGAACGCCCATGAAGGGCACGGCCAGGCCGTCGCGGCCAGCATCCTGATCGCCGGCGATGCCCACCTGGCCGCCCGCGCGGAGCGCGCGCAAGAGCCCGCGCACCGCGTAGCCCCGCGGGACGAGGTGCAGCCCCACGCGCTCGCGCGCGCGCCGGATCAGCCGGTCGATGTGCGGATTGCGCTGCTCGGCGAAGACCACGTCGAGCGACTCGCAGATCGCGCCGGTGCAAGCGGCGCACAGCTCCCAGTTGCCGACATGCGCGGTCAGGAAGATGATCCCGCGCCGCGCCGAGATGGCGGAGACGACGTGGTTGCCGCCGCTGAAGGTCGCCCGGCGGACGAGGGTCGCGCGATTGTCGCGGGTGAAGAGGGCGAGCTCGATGAAGGTCATGCCGATCGCGCGGTAGTTGCGGCGCCCGAGGCGCCGCAGCTCGCGGGGCCCGAGCGCCGGAGCGAAGGCGCGGGCCAGGTTCTCGAGCGTGACGCGCCGGCGGATGCGCACCACATCGAAGGCGACGTCGCCGAGACGGCGGGCGAGCCAGAGCGAGGAGGCGAGCGGCAGAAGCGAGAGCGCGAGCAGGAGGCCGCGGAAGAGCGCGTACTCGAGCCGGTACTCGATCCGCTTGCCGAGACTGGGGGGACGCTTGGGGCTCACCGTGCGGCCCATTCTTCCGCGGCCGGCCGGTAGCGGCCGGCCGGGGCCCGCGCGATCCGCCGCTCGACCTCGAGCGAGAGGAGCGCGGCCTGCAGCCGCTCGCACGATTCGCCGGGCAGCCGCTCGGCCAGCTCGTCGAAGGTCGCATCTCCCGAGCGGCGCAACGCGGCGAGCAGGCGCGCGCCAAGACCGTCCGCCGCGTCCTCGTCCGCGCGCGCGGGGACCGCGGTCCGGCGCCCGCGCGACGGCCGCGCAGGCGCCCGCGCGGCTCCCGGGACGGGATCGTCCCGTCGCCGGCGGGCGGGATCTTGCGCGCATTCGTTCCGCCTGTCGGCGGGGCGCGCGCCCGGCCCTGCGCCCGCGTCATCGCCGCGCACCGCTTCACCGGGCGCCGGGCGCGCGCGCAGGAGCGCCAGGACGTCGCCCGCATCGAGCACCGGCGGCGCGCCGTCGCGCAGCAGCCGGTTGGGCGTCCGGCTGCCGGGCAGGATCGGGTCGCGCGGAACCGCCATCACCTCGCGACCGTCGTCGAGGGCGAAGCGCACGGTGTGGCGCGCGCCGCTGCGCGCCCCGCCTTCGACGACGACCACGATGTCGCTCAGCCCGCTGATCAGCCGGTTGCGCCGCGGGAAGAGCCCCGCCTTCGGCGCGAGCCTCCCGGGCCACTCGGAGACGACCACCCCGTGCGCGGCGATGCGCGCGGCGAGCGGGCCGTGCTCGGGTGGGTAGCAGCCGTCGATTCCGCAGCCGAGCACGGCGACCGTCCATCCGCCGGCGAGGAGCGCGCCCTCGTGCCCGGCCGCGTCGATGCCGCGCGCCAGCCCGCTCACGACGGCTACTCCCGCGCGGGCGAGATCCCAGCCGAGCTGGCGCGCGATCTCGAGTCCCGCCGCGCTGGCCGCGCGAGCGCCGACGACCGCCACCGCGGGCAGGTTCCAGATGCGGCCGGCCAGATCGCCGTCCTCCAGGCGCGTGCGCACCCAGAGGCCCGGAAAGGGAGGCTGGAGCGCGCGCAGCCGATTGGGAAACGCGACGGAACCGGCAGGGATCCAGCGCGAAGGCGCTTCGACTCGCGAGCCGCCGTCCTCCGGCAGCGTCACGACTCGATGCCCCCGCGCAGAAACCGCATCAAGTGGTCCTTCCACTCGGGCAGGGGGTCGCTGCGCGTCAGGGCCTGCCAGTCGACCGACCAGGCCTCGTCGCGCACCTCGCGCCCGATGCGCTCTTCTTCTTCCGCGGTGAGCGAGCCCTCGGGACCCATGAGCGGGGCCTCGATGAGCCTCTTCAGCCGCAGCACGGCATCGGGATCCAGCCGTCGCATGAGCGCGAGCGCGCGCTCGCGGAACGTCACGCCGCGGCCGTGGAGCAGCTTCGCGGCAGCGACCGCCTTGCCCCGGCGGCAGTAGTTCAAGATCGAGCGGGCCGCCTCC
>Ga0316622_100000263_pt1 | contig 28828 bp, 24 predicted proteins | sample OWC_Aug_OW2_C1_D_FD_207646 | JGI IMG/M metagenome (GOLD analysis project Ga0316622, IMG submission 207646) | Wetland soil microbial communities from Old Woman Creek delta, Ohio, United States - OWC_Aug_OW2_C1_D5_C | ecosystem: Environmental > Terrestrial > Soil > Wetlands | place: USA: Ohio... | reverse complement strand
ATCGCTGTCTTCCTGCTCGATCGCGATCGCGTTGTACTTCGAAGGGCAAGTGTCCGACGCGTCGACGATCCCGTCGCCGTCCGAGTCGTCGCAGGCATCGCCGACGCCGTCCGCGTCGAAATCGAGTTGATCGCTGTTGGCGCGGTGGGGGCAGTTGTCGAAACCTCGCGCGCCGCGCTCGCATCCATCTTGCGCCCCCGTGGTTCCCGGCGGGAGGGGGCCGCCGAGGTTGCACACGCCGTCGCCATCCTCGTCGGGGTCGCAGGCGTCGCCGACACCGTCGTCGTCGCGATCCTCCTGCCCGTTCGGCACGGTCGGGCAGTTGTCCTCGGTATCCAGAGTGCCGTCCTGATCGTCGTCGCGGTCGATCGCATCGATCCATCCGTCGCAGTCGCGGTCAGGTGACCCGACCCCGACGGCACCAAAGGCGCTCTGAACGGCACAGCGTTCCGCCGACCGGAAGCCGAAGAGATCGTCGGCGGCGTCGACGAACGCGTCGCGAGCCGCGTCGAAGCCGGCGCCGGGGTACAGGTACGTCACGAGCGCGCGGTAGTAGATGCGACCGAGCGCCGTTTTCCCAACACCGGTGACGGTGATACCGTTGTGTGTGCCCCCTTCGGCGATGAGAAACGCCGCCTTGTTCGGGATGCCGCTGTGGACGTGCACGCCGCCCCAGTCGTTGTCCTCGTCGGCGTCGACATCCTCCGCAAGCGGAACGTATCCACGACCGTCACCGCTCAACGCCGGATCCACATGGTCGGGCTGACCACAGTCCGGCGGGTCCCTCAGGCTGCGCGAGGTGGAAGGGGGAACCTGCCCGTTGCAGACACTGGCGCACGTCGACGGATCCTCGCCCTGCAGCCAGTTGTCGCCGGGATCCACGAGCTGGGCGAAGACGTCGGCCAGGCTCTCGTTCACCGCTCCAGGCTGCCGCTCGTAGTTCAGCCTCGCTGTGTACTCGATCACGCCGTGGGTGAACTCGTGCGCGACGGAGTCGCGTTCGGTGCAGCCGTCGGTGAACTGGATCAGCTCGCCGCAGCCCCAGCCGGCGTTCGGGGTGCCATTGAAGGCGTCAAGCCCGACGTTGACGAACAGCTCGATCTGGGAATCGTCGCCGTCATAGGAGTCCCGGCCGTGCTCGTCGTGCCAGTAGTTGTACACCTCATCGATGAAGACGACGGCGTTGAAACCGTCCTCGTCGATCTCGTCGAGATCGACCTCGGGTCCATCTTCCGTGAACCAGAGCGTGCTCGGATCATCGAACGGATTCTCCCAGCACGAGCCGGCCGTGTGGCCGCCGGCGTCGAAGACCTCCAGATCGATCTCCGTGCGTTCGCGCGGGAGCCGATGCAGGACTTCGTTGGTCTGCGCATCGACGAAGTAGGTGAACCCCTTGCCGGCGACTTGCACCGGAATCTGCCAGGCCAGGCGTGGATTGGCCGGGAGATGCTCGCCGGGCCACCAGCCGCCGTCATAGATCACGAGCGCGGGCTGCCCCACGGTGCGTGCCATGGCCCCGCTTGCCCGGCTGGAGGCGTGCCCGCGAGCGGTATCCTCCGCGGCGAGGAACGCGACGGTCGGCGTCACGTCAAGGCTGAGGCCGGTACGCAGCCGTCCGTTGGAGCGGAGGAATTGCGACCCGCGAAGGTGCACGCCGAGCCAGCTTCCGAACACGGGCACACCGCGGTGAAGCTGCTGGAAGAACAGGTGCGCCTCGCCTGACCCGACGTTCCACCGCTCGAGTCGCAGCTCGCTGGCGGGATCCGTCAGGCGGTAGAGATCCTTGAAGTCCGCGAGAAACGCGAGCGCCTGGGAAAGCGGCACACCTGGTGTCCCGCCAACGGATATCTGGGCCTCGATGCTCGCCGGGAAACCATCCTCGAAGCGAACCTCGACGTATCGTGCGTCCGACTGCAGCCGCAGCCGCCGGAGGGCCGCCATCTGCGCGTCGAGGGTCGGGGTCGCCGTCCCGCTGGTGGTCGCGGTCGGGGTGGCGGTAAACGTGCTGGTTCGCGTTCGGGTCGGGGTCCCGGTGGGGCTTGGTCCCGAAGTGAACGTGAAGCTCGGGGTCGGCGGCGGTGTCGTCGTGCTGGTCGCCAACGGCGTCGTCGTGCTGGTGCGCGAGAGGGTCGCCGTCCGCGTCGGTGTCGCGCTCGGCGTCGGTGTCCGAGTTGGCGAGGCGGTGAACGTCCTGGTGGCCGTCGGGCTGCTCGTCGGGGTGGAGGTACGCGTCGCCGTTGCCGTCGAGGTGTGTGTCGGCGAAGGCGAGGGGGTCGGGGTCGCCGTCCGCGTCCGCGTGTGGCTGGCCGTCGGAGACGGGCTGCGGCTTGGCGTACGAGACGGCGTGTGCGTGGACGTGGACGTTCCGGTCGCGGTGGGGGTGCGGGTTGGGCTGGGCGTCCGGGTGTGCGTCCGGGTCGGCGTTGCCGACACCGTGTAAGAGACTCTCAGCCTGGCGGCGTTCGCCGTCGCGTTGCCCTTGAAGGTACGCAGAAAGGTTCCGGTCACGGGGCCGCGCAGACCGAAGCCGTAATTGGTCGCCGCTCCGCTCACGAAGTCGGCAACCAGGCTGGTGAGGTCCCAGGTGTAGTACTGGTTGAGCGCCAAGCCGATCGGCGCGGTGCCGCGGACGGTGGAGTCGATCCCAGGCTTCGTGTTCCAGGTCACCGTGGCCGCGTCCCAGGGCTGCGTGATGCGGTACGCATCGATCGACACCGTCCCCGGCGACGGCGGGCTGGCGGCGACGAGATACAACCCGAGCTGCGCGCTGCTGATCACCGCGTTCGACGGGATGCCCGAGAGGTCGAAGCGCAGCAGCGCCCCGCCCTCGCCCGAACTGTTGCGTTCGACCACGAGATCGGCGGCGTCGCCGTAGGCCGTGTCGGGACTGCCCTGGGAGATCCTCGTCGCCGCAGCCGGGCCGAGGATGACGTCCGTCGCACCGGCGCGGCCGGCCCCAAGAGTGAGAGCGAGCACCGCCGTAGAGAGGACCAGGAAGCGAACCGTCGTCCGCCGAGCACACATGCCCGCGCGCGCGCCGGCGGCGTGCGCGCGCAATCGGCAGTCCACCGCCCCAGGGAAACACGCCCTGCGTGCCCATCCCCCGAGGACCATGTGCAGCTCCCTCCCGAGGCCCCCCAGGCCGCAAGCCTCAATGTAAGTGTGTTCTCCCCGCATAACACAGGCGGCTAACCCAAGTACAGGTCACTCGGCCTTCTCAGTCCGGCGCGGGTGTTCTCAAATTTATGGGGAGAGTAGGTCAGCGCGGGCTGCCGCCCGCAACCCAAACATGAGGCCGCCGATTCTTGGACCTCCTCTCCCTCCGGGAGAGTCCTTCCCTACCGATCGCAACCGTCCAGTACGGCGCGAGCCAGGCGGAAACAAGGAGGACGCTAACGCGTCAGCTTATGACCCCCTCACCTCGATCCTCTCCCGGAGAAAGAGGAGGAATGGGGAAGTCTGCGCGTCGCGCGAGGACTCCCGGAATTCGTAAATCAGCGCCCGTCTTGCAAGGCTGCCGGCTACCCGCAGCTCGTCTCTGCGAAAGACAATTTTCCTGTCTTGACAACCCCACTCAGAGGGGCGGACAATTTCTTTCAAGGGCAACTGTTGTGTCTCCTGAGATCGGCGATTGCACGCCGAGGTAAGGAGGAGCAGCAATGTTGGCAAGAGTCCGTGCCCCACCCAGCTGGTAGGCTCTCGAAGGGCGAGCGGAATGCTTCTTGGGTCCGCAACCAGCAAGCGGCAACTGGACGCCGCGGAAGGAGGAGCAGCAATGTTGGCAAGAGCCCTGATGGCTATTGGCTTTAGCGTCCTAGCTGCCGGCGTCGCGTTCGCGACGCCCCCAGGTCCCGGGCAGCACTTCGACTGCAGCGACGGCGGCGACACGTCGTGCGCGGCGGACGACACCGGCTGCGTGTCCAACACGAGCGCCCACTACAAGTGCTCGATCAAGATCAGCAAGACGCTCGCGAGCGCGTACAAGTCCGGCATCGCCTGCCACAACAAGCAGGCGACGATGCGCTTCAAGGGCGCGTCGGAGAACGGCGCCGGTCAGTCCGAGGAGAACTGCGAGGAGGGCCCGGGCAACTCAGCGAAGGCCACGTTCGAAGGCCGGCTCGCCGACCTGGGCGCAGCGGGAGTCTGTGACCCGGTTCAGCTCGCCAACGCCGCCGCCCAGGGGACGGCGCTGTTCGGGACGGGACCCGAGTCGCTGGACGTGCGGAACGTCGATTTCTTCTGCGACTCCACCTCGGGGGTGTTGATCGGCGACGACGACTCGGGCTGGGTACCGAACGACGAGGGGGCTCTCAAGTGCAGCGTCACCGTCACCAAGGCGATCGCGAAGCTGCGCGCGTCCGTGATGAAGTGTCACGAGAAGATGAACAAGTCCTTCCTGAAAGGCGACGATTTAGACGAGGAGGCCTGCGAGGAAAGCGATCCGGACAGGAGCGCGCTCGCGAAATTCAACCGGGTGCGCGACAAGCTGGCGCTGAAGGGCATCTGCCCGCCGTGTCTGGACTCGGCGGCCCTCGATGCGATGGCCGCCGCCGTGATCGCAAAGCTCGACACGGACAACCAGCTCATCTATCCGTGCACCCTCGGGCCGTGAGCACGGCAGGTTCGATCTGAAAAACGGCATCGCCCGGCGTGGCGCTCGGTGGTATTCGTCGACCATGACTGACCACCGGCGCCGCGCGTGGGGCGCTGGCCTGCTGATGCTGGCCGCGGCCTGTCGCTCGGCCCCCGCCTCTCCCGAGGCGCAGGTGCGGGCTGTGATCGCGACGGCGGAGCGCGCCGCGGAGGAGAAGGACGTCCAGACGTTGAAGCGCCTGGTCGCGGACGGCTACCGCGACGATGAGGGCAACCAGAAGGCCGACCTGATCCGCCTGCTCGCCTACCACCTGCTGCGCAACGAGTCGATCCACCTGCTCACTCGCGTGCGCACCGTCGAGTTTCCCGCCGTCGAGCGCGCCACGGCCACCGTCTTTGTCGCCATGGCCGGCCGCGAGATTCCGGCCGCGGACCTGCTGGCGCAGCTGCGCGCCGATCTCTACCGGTTCGATCTCGACATCGTCTCTGCCGGCCAGGGCGCGTGGACCCTCGTCCGCGCCCGCTGGCGACCGGCTGTGATCGCCGACTTCGACGACTGAGCGGCGGGGCAAATCACGGGCAGATGCTCCGCCGCGTGGCGAAGAGGAGCTTGAAGCGGTGCTTGGGAATTCCGGCAGCGTGGTAGCAGGGTGGCGCGAGAGGGTTCCCTATCAGCGGCAAAAAAAGAGCGCTTGACAGGTGCGTTGGCTGGTTCCTAAGTTCGGGACGTGCGCGGGGGGCCGGCATGATGGGGCTCGCACGAGACAGGCGAGGATTGGATGCTGGATAGTATCACATATCACCCGCTGTCAGGGGCCATTAGCTACCGGGCGGAGGTCCGCCGGCGCGTCGCGGCAAGGGCCCCGGCAGCGTTTGCCGTGCTGGTTGGGTGCGCTGCCTTCGCGACCATCTTCGAGGTGCTGCGCTTCCCCGAACGGCACGCCTGGATGCTGGCCTCGGATGCGGCGTTCCTCGCGATCGCCGCCGGCACGCTGGCCTTGCTGCGTGCCTTCCCGCAGCACAGCATCGGGATCGCGATCGCGGTGGTTAACGTGCTCGCTCTGATCCTGAACGCCTACCACGCGATCGTCGGCGCCCAGGTTGAGCTGTGCATCTGGACGCTCACCGCGCTCCTGTGCTGCTCTGCATTGCTCCTGACTTGGGGGTGGCGCGCGCAGGGGCTGGCATCGATCGGGGCGGTGGTCGGCTACTCGCTGCTGCTGCGCGGTGACGAGTCCGCGGTCCTCGCCTGGACTGCAGGCGGGGCATACCTGGGCTGGGTGGTGGGCCTGAGCGTGCTCGGGGCCGGGCTTACCGACCGCTATCTGAGGACCGCATTCGAGCTGGCCGGTGCCCTGTCGGAGCGCGAGAGTCGGCTGCAGAGCTACTTCGATCTGTCGCTGGTCGGCACGGCGATCCTGGGGCGCGACCGAACCCTGCTCGAGGTGAACGAGGAGCTGTGCCGCATCCTTGGTTACTCGCCCGAGCAACTCCTGCGCACGACCTGGGCCGATCTCGTCCCCCCCGGTGAGCGGGCGGCCGACCTGGCGCTGTTCAGCGGCGTTCTCGACGGCGATCGGCCAGCGGCCTCCCGCGAGGGCGGGCTGCTCCGACGAGACGGCGCGCCCGTTGACGCCGTCATCTCCGTGCGCAGGCTTCCGGGACCGTCCGGCCGGGCGGAGCATCTCACCGTGGTGGTGCAGGACATCACTGAGCGCCGGCGCGCAGAACGCGAGCGCGAGGAGGCGCTCGTCCGTGAGCAGGCCGCACGCCGCGATGCGGAGGCCGCGAGCCGCGCCAAGGACGAGTTCCTGGCGGTGGCGTCGCACGAGCTACGCACCCCGCTGACACCGATCCTCGGCTGGACGACGATGCTCCGCGCGGGTTGGCTGGACGCTGAGGAGCAGCGCCGCGCCCTCGACTCCATCGAGCGCGGTGGCCGCAGTCTGGTGCAGCTGATCGACGACCTGCTCGACGTCTCGCGGATCGTGTCGGGGAGGCTGCGACTCGCCATGTGTCCCGCCGAGTTGGGGCTGATCGTGCAGGCGGCGGTCGAGTCGATCCGCCCGGCCGCCGAAGCCAAGGGAGTACGGCTGCAGCTGCGGCTCCCAGCGGGGCACGCGCACGTATCCGGCGATCCGGACCGCTTGCAGCAGGTGGTGTGGAACCTGGTCTCGAACGCGATCAAGTTCACGGACGCGGGGGGGCGGGTCGAGGTCGACGTCGTGCGCGAGGGTGGGTTCGTATTCACGCACGTCCGCGACAGCGGCCGCGGCATCGATCCCGAGCTGTTGCCGAACGTGTTCGAGCGCTTCTGGCAGGCCGATGCGACGACCTCGCGGCGCCATGGCGGGCTCGGCCTCGGGCTCGCGATCGTGCGCCACCTGGTCGAGCTGCACGGCGGCACCGTCGCGGTCGAGAGCGCCGGGCCGGGGCAGGGCGCCGCCTTCAGCGTACGCCTGCCGGCGATAGCCTCGCCGCCGCGTGCCGCTGAACGGCTGCCGGTCGCTGGCCCGATGCCACGGGTGCTGGAAGGGGTGCGCGTGCTGGTCGTCGACGACGAGGCAGACGCGCGGGATGTCGCGCGGCGGGCGCTCGAACTGTGCGGTGTCGAGGTGCGGACGGCCGGCAGCACGACGCAGGCCCTGACAATGCTGGAAGGCTGGGTGCCCACGGTGCTGGTTTCCGACATCGCCATGCCCGGCGAGGACGGCTACGCACTCATTCGCCGCCTGCGCGCGCGCGAGGCCGCGCACGGCGGCCACCTGACGGCACTCGCGTTCACCGCCCTGGCGCGTGCCGAGGATCGCTCGCGCGTGCTGGCCGCGGGGTTTGACGGCTACGTGCCGAAGCCGGCCGATCCAGCGCAACTCGTCGATGCCGTCGCGGCCGCCGCCGGGTCGGGTGCGTAGAGCGAGTCGGTCCCCACGTGTGCGGCGCAGGAAACTTGGCTTAGCGCTTACGCCGGAATTCGTTGTTCCGCCGCGCGAGCTGTTGAAGTTGAGGTAGCTCGGCATCGGCAGTTTGATGGATTTTCGACTCAGTAGCCAGATTATTGGCCGGAGTCGACCAAAATTATTGATTTTCGACCGCTGCTATGGTATTCACACTTTCGACCGTATCAACGTACTAGGGCTGTTTTTCGACGAACAGAACCGATTCTCGACAGATGCATCTTGATCTGGCGCCAGCGGTAACATTCCAGGAGAGGCTCCTCCCTAGCGACACGAAGCTCGCCGGCCTGGCCGCACTCGTTCAGGCGCTGTCAGTTCCAGGGCCTGTCCGCCGGCCAGCCGCCGTTTCGACGAAGCACGTTCGCGGCAGCCGGCGAGAAGAGGGTGGCTGGCGGATTTTTGACAAACGGTACTGGCCCGGAGATCGCCTCGGCGATCACCTGACCTTTGCGTTGCGGCACGAGGACATCGATCTTCTCGTGCTCAAACGGGTGTTCCAGGTCGTTCCCAAGACCGCAATCGAAGCATTCGTTCTTGAAGCGCCGACAGGTGTCCCGGCCCGTCGCGTCTGGTTCCTGTACGAGATGCTTACTGGCGAGACGCTGGACATTCCGGAAGCCCCCAACGTCGCGGCTGCCGACCTGCTCGATCCGGAAGCATATTTCACTGGCCAACCGAAGCTATCGCGCCGGCATCGTGTTCGCGACAACCTGCTGGGCATGAGCGGGTTCTGCTCGATCATTCGCCGCACCCCGGCACTGGTCGCATTTACCGAGAGCCACCTGGCCGAAAAAGCGCGTCAGGCCATCGGCCGGACAGGGGCCCATGTCGTCGCGCGAGCCGCCAGTTTCCTGCTGCTTGCCGACAGTCGCGCCAGTTTCGAGATCGAGGGAGAGCGCCCGCCACGGAACCGGCTCGAACGTTGGGGCCGCGCGGTTCTGCAGGCGGGGAAGAACACGCTTGATCTTGGAGAGATCGTCCGCCTTCACCGGGTTCTGGTTGAAGATACGCGCTTCATCCATCCCGGTCTTCGTCCAGACGGTGTCTTTCTCGGTGAGCGGGATCACGAGGGGAATCCCCTGCCGGAGTTCATCGGCGCGCGTCCCGGCGACCTCGAAGACCTGATGGCTGGCCTGCTCGACGCGAACCGGCGCATGCGGGATGATGGCGTTGATCCGGTCCTGCAGGCCGCCAGCACGGCCTTCGGCTTCGTGTATGTCCACCCCTTCCAGGACGGCAACGGGCGCCTGCATCGCTGCCTGATCCACCATGTCCTCGCCGAACGGAAATTCACCCCGCCGGGACTGGTGTTCCCGGTCTCATCCGTCATGCTAGACCGGATCGATGATTACCGCACCACGCTCCAATCGCACTCGGGGCCGCTCCTGAACTTCATCCAATGGCGTGCGACGCCTGAAGGGAACGTTGAAGTCCTGAACGACACGGCCGATCTGTACCGGTTCTTCGACTGCACGGAGGCAGCCGAATTCCTCTACGCCTGCGTTCTGCGAACGGTTGAGCAGGATCTGCCGCGCGAGATCGACTATCTCCGTCGTCACGACGAGGCGATTCGCCGGATTATGGATGCCGTCGAAATGCCGGATCGGGTGGCGGAGAATTTCTTGCTCTTCGTCCGGCAGAACAACGGGAAGCTCGCGACGAGACGACGGGAAGCGGAGTTCGCCGCATTGAGCGACGAAGAGGTGACGCATCTGGAAACGATTGTCCGCGATGCCTTCGACGGTTTTGATGAACCCGGCGAGAGGCCGCAGGCCGTTGCTCAACCAGACGCAGACTGACCATCCTGCGCCGCTTTTCTTGTGAAGCCTTGCGGCGGCGTGGTATTTGGGCGGCGCACGTCGGTGCCGACACTTCCGCGAACCAACGCATCGTGAGCTGGCGGGACGCGCTGGCCACGGAGAGAATAGGGGGAATACATGTTATCTTCGACGCAGCACGGTCGTCTGATCCAGGCACGAGCGCGGTCTGTCGCCGTGCTCCTCGCGGCCTTGGCGCTCTGCGGCGCCGGGTGTGGGGACGACGGCGACGACGACGCGGCGGCGCAGATCCAGCAGGGCACCATCATCAGCTTGGGCGATGGCAGGGTGCAGGGCGATATCGACGGCGGAACGCGTCGTTTTCTCGGCATCCCGTTTGCCGCGCCGCCGGTCGGCGACCTGCGCTGGCGTCCACCTGCGCCACCCATCCCGTGGCAAGGGGTGCGAGAGGCCAAGCTGTTCAGTGCCGGGTGCCCCCAGGGGCCGTCCCTCCAGGGCACGGCGAGCGAGGAAGAGGACTGCCTCTATCTGAACGTGTGGACGCCCGAACCGGCGCCGGCGCAGCCGCTGCCGGTAATGGTGTGGTTTCACGGCGGCTCAAACCAGACCGGCTCGACCGGCGATCAGGTGCCCTTCGGGATCGGCGGGCCGCTCTACAACGGTCGTGCGCTGGCCGAGACGCGTGACGTGATCGTCGTCACGACCAATTACCGTCTGAATGTCTTCGGCTTCTTCGCGCACTCCGCTCTGGCGGCGGAGGACCCGACGCATCCGTACGCCGGCAATCAAGGCTTGCTCGATCAGCGCGCCGCACTGGAGTGGGTACAGAAGAACATCCGCGCCTTCGGTGGCGATCCCGACAACGTGACCATCTTCGGCGAATCCGCTGGCAGCTTCGACGTCTGCTTCCACGTCGTCTCGCCGAAGAGCCGCGGGCTCTTCCACCGCGCCATCAGTGAGAGCGGAGGCTGCACGACTCGCCAGCCGACGGCGGCGGAGGCCGAGGCGGAGGCCGAGCGCTTGATCACGGCGGTCGGCTGCGCCGGCACCAACGACATCCTCGCCTGCCTGCGTCAGGTGCCGGTTGCGGATTTGCTCGACGCCAGCGGGTTCGGTCCGATCGTCGGCGGGGACTCCCTGCCGGACGGACTCGGTCCGATCGTCGACGGGGACTTCCTGCCGGATCAACCGCGTGCGCTTTTCGCTTCAGGTGACTTCGCCAAGGTTCCCTACATCCTGGGATCGAACGCGGACGAAGGGACGATCTTCTTCCTCGGCGTCCCGCCGGTGGAGACGGACGAGGAGTATCTGGCGGCGTTGCACGCGCAGTATGGCGACCTTGCCGAGCAGGTAGCGGACCTCTATCCGCCGGGACAATTCCCGTCGCAGCAAGACGCGCTGGTGCGCGCTTTTGGCGACGCGGTGCTGGTGTGCCCCACCTACGACAGTGCCCGGCGCGCCGCCGCGGGCGGTGCCGACGTCCACCTCTACAATTTCGCCCGGCCGGTATCGATCCCGGAGCTGGCCCCGCTCAAGCTGGGGGCGCTGCACGGCATCGAGATCGCCTACGTGTTTGGCTCCGTCCAGGTGCCCAACCCGACCGATCAGGCGCTCGCCCTGGCCATGCAGGGGTACTGGTCCCGATTCGCCCGACACGGCAATCCGAACGGGGAAGGGGCACTCGTCTGGCCGCGTTACGAAGACGCGTCCGACCAGCGCCTGAACTTTGATGCCGAGATCTCCGTGCTCACGGGCTTTCGGCGCACGGAGTGCGAGTTCTGGTGGGACACGTACGACGCCGAGTTCTAGGCGAGCGAAAAACAGGAAACGGAAAACCGGCAAATGGAATTGCGCCGTGGCATTGACCGGAACCCCGCTCAAATTGAGGAGGCCGCGCAGCGGCCGTCTCGAAGCCGGGTTCACGGGCAGCTTGTCGGGGGGGCGAGCGGAGCGTTTTTCAGCATCCTGCTAGGGGCTTGGGGAAATCGGTCACTCGGACGAATCTCCCTCGATCTCCCTTCTCCGCTTCGTCGCTTCCTGGTGCGACGGCGCGTGCGCATGGCCCGCGAGCGCGAAGCGGACGCGACCGTGCGCATCGACCTCAACCTCCTTGAGCGTGCGCAGTCGAGTCACCAGCCGCGGCGATCCCTGCGGACGTGAGAACCCTTCGGCCTTCAGCGCCTTCTCCAGCACGTCGACGTTGACCCAGCGGCCCGGCTCGCCGTTCGTCAACCGGCTGATCACGGCGATCATCTGGTCGCGGCTGGCGCCGTGCGGCTCCACGGGCAGGTGCCGGGCGCGCGGCGCCGCTGTGCTCGGGGATGCCGGTGGCGCCGCGGCCGGCGCAGTGGCCGAGGGCCGCTGCTCGGCGCGTCCGCGACTCCGGTGCCGGCCTCCGTGCCGGCGGCGCGACGGCTTGGGCTCCGCCGGGTGCACTGGCGCGGCGATGCCGCGGCGATGCTGCGGGCGCCGGTAGACCACCCCGCGCGCTGCCGCCGCGTCGCCCACCGCATCGAAGGCGCGGTCGTTGGAGACGATCTCCAAGACATCACCCGGTGCCGCCTGGCCGAGCCAACAGCCCGCCGCGACGGCGATCCAGAGATCGCTCCAGTCGCGGACGCCCCTCGCGGGCGCGCTGTGCACCAGCTGCGCGCCGAGCGATGCCAGGCGGCGCGCCACCTGCTGCCCGACTGTGCGCCAGTTGCCGACGGCGGTCAGTTCGGTCGGTTGCGCAGCTCGATCGATCTTGAGTGCGTCCAGCACCTCGAGAAGCGCCTCTTCACTGCTCGTGTTCTCGACGTCGATGAAGATCGCGCGCCGGGGCACGGGCGCCGGCGGCTGCTGCCGCTTTTTCGCTGCCGTCCGCTTCACGCTCGTACGGCGCGCTGCAGGCAGCCGGGGTGATTTCGCTGCCTGACGAGTCTTGCTCGTCTTTTTCGTCGCCACGCTGCACTACTGACAGGTTACCTACCCTGAGGTCAAAGGCTCGTGGAGGGGGACCCCCGCTCGTTCGTTGACTCCATCCCCACTTCGAAGTAGCAGGACTAGAAGAATTGGGCTGTGATCGCTCTGCTCTCGTCGGGGGGCGGCCGGCCGTTGGGGAGGGTAGAAATGTTGAGTCACAGGCTTTTCAGTGGAACCATCTGCGCCGTCGGGCTCCTGCTCGGGTCCGCCGTGGGGGCACAGCAGGCAGCACCGGCCGCGGCGCCGACCGCGCTGACTGGCGCGGTTGGTGAAACGGAAACCGGTCTCGCGGCCGTTTACACGAGCCGCCTGCACGGGCACCGGACTGCCAGCGGCGAGCGGTACAACCAGGATGCGTTGACCACCGCGCATAAGACACTTCCGTTTGGAACCAGGGTGAAGGTGACGCGACTCAAGAACAACAGAAGCGTTGTCCTCCGCGTCAATGACCGTGGTCCGACGCAGCCGGGGCGGATTGTGGACATCTCACGCCGCGCCGCGCACGATCTGGGCATGCGCCGCCCGGGCCTCACGCAGGTTAAGCTCGAAGTCGTCGCGCCGCCCAAGGCCGGGAAACCTGGGGCAAAGAAGAAGCGGTAGTCGACGTGGCTATGGGCCGACACGCCCGCGCCCGGACTCTGTCGCTGCCCACACGAACCGCCGATTGTGAGCGTCGCCGGTTGCCCGATGGGCGACCGTTCGGGTCGCCACGTCGCGAGTTGACCCAGAAGCGCGGCCCCGACCAGAGGAGTCCGCGCAACCAACGCCCAAGAGAACAATGAGGCTCAGGATCCCGGCACTGGTGCTTGGTTTGCTGATCGCCCTCGGCGGGTGCGACGAAGATTCGGAGCCGGCTCTTCAATCCACCCCCTGTTCGAAGGCCGGAGGTGGCATGGCTGGGCGGCCGCAGGCGGCATGTGTGAACCCCGTCCCGCAGGTACCGCCATGGCAACGCACCGAGGAGCGTGAGCCGTGCGCCGACTTCAACCTGCTGCGCAATCCCTACTTCGGGGACCTTCACATCCACACGTATTTCTCCGCCGACGCGTACATATTCGGAACCCGCGCTGGCCCTCGCGAGGCGTACCGCTTCGCGAAAGGCGAGAGCATTCCCCTCGCTGATGACAACGAGGCGCAAACGCGGAGCGCGCGCATCGACCGTCCGCTCGATTTCGCCGCCGTGACGGACCATGCGGAGTTCTTCGGCGAGGTGCAGCTCTGCTCCACGCCCGGTTCACTGGTCTACGATGACGAGATGTGCCGCCTGCTGCGCCAGGTGGAGGATCCCGCCGACCGCTTTCTGGTTACGGTTCGGTGGCTGTTCCCGGCAGGCATACCCAATCCGCCGTCCTCGCACGCGTTCTGCTCTGTGCCGGGCGTCGACTGCGACGCCGCCGCCGTGTCCGTCTGGCAGGAGATGCAGGCCGCGGCCGAGGAGGCATACGACCGCAGTTCCGCATGCACGTTCACCAGCTTCAACGGCTACGAGCACACGCCGAGCCCGTTGGGACGCCATCTGCACCGCAACATCATCTTCCGTAACCACCACGTGCCTGCATTTGCCGCGAGCCAGCTCGAAACCCACGCCGGCGGGGTTCCGCAGGGTGTGTGGTCGGTGATCGAGGCCGAGTGCCTCGATGCTGGGCAGGGGTGCGACGCGGTCATCATCCCACACAACTCCAACCTCAGCGGCGGGCAGCAGTTCCTCGACCCGACCGACGCGGCGGAAGCACAGCGACGGCAGGACCGGGAGCCGTTGGTCGAGATCCACCAGCAGAAGGGCAACGCGGAGTGTCGCTTCGATCGTCTGGCAGCGCTCGGTGTCCAGACCGAAGACGAGCTCTGCACGTTCGAGCAGCTGGAGGTGGCCCACGAAGGCCCGGGAGAACCGCCGCCCCCGATCGAGCAGTACGCGGCGCGAAACATGGTCCGCAACACACTCAAGGACGGTCTGCTTTTGGAGGAGGCCCTCGGTGTCAACCCGTTCCAGTTGGGCTTTGTCGGCGGCACCGACACGCACAATGCGACGGGCGGCAACACCGAAGAGAGCGGATGGGAGGGTGGCCAGGGGAACGAAGACTCGAGCCCGCAGCGCCAGATCTCCGGAGAGGTACGTACCAACCCGGGAGGACTCGCGGTGGTGTGGGCGGAGGAGAACTCGCGTGATGCGATCTTTTCGGCCCTCCGTCGCCGCGAGGCGTATGCGACGAGCGGGACGCGCCCGCTGGTGCGCTTCTTCGGCGGTTCGCTCGCCGGGGTCACGTGCAATGACGCCGACTTGGTCGAGAACGCTTACAGAGGCGGGACCCCAATGGGGGGCGAGCTCGGTCCCATCCGCGGCGATGCCAGTCCCCGCTTCGCCGTTCTGGCGCTGAAGGATCCCGGCACCGCCGCGAGGCCAGGCACCGACCTGCAGAGAATCCAGATCGTGAAGGGCTGGATCGACGCCAACGGGGAGGCACGCGAGAAGGTGTTTGACGTCGCTGGGAATGCGCACAACGGTGCCAGCGTCGACCCCGCCACGTGCGCGCCGCGCGGCGAGGGCAGCCGCGAGCTCTGTGCGATCTGGGAGGATGCGGAATTCGATCGGTCGCAACGGGCATTCTACTACGCTCGCGTGCTCGAGAACCCGACCTGCCGCTGGAGCACGCTCGTGTGCAAGAATGCGGGCGTCGACCCCTTCTCTCGCGACTGTGCCACCCAGGCGGCCATGGCGGGGGCAACGCTCGCCAACTGCTGCCTGACGGTGGAGGGCGACCGGCTCATCGAACCGGTGATCCAGGAGCGCGCCTGGACGTCTCCGATCTGGTACCGGCCGGAATCGATCGCGAGCGCCGAAGGCGCGGTGGAGTTCGGCTCCCGCCCCGGAACCGACGTTCTTCGGCTGGCAATTCGGCTCGGAACGGTGTCTCCGGAGTTCGACCTCGAGAAGGCGGATCTCACGGTGAGCCTGGCGGATGACGATGAGATCTTCCGGGCCACGATCCCCGCGGGAACGATGCGGCCGACAGAAAACCCGGGGGGCTTCGACCTTCGTGGCGCCACGGAAGCAAAAACCCTCAGCTCGGCCACGTTCGAGATCGAACCGAACGGTGAAGGAGTCCTCACCCTGCTGACAAACGAGCTGGACTTGTCCGGGGCGGACCGCACCGATCACATGGTCACCGTGGCGCTTCGAATCGGGACGTACAGGTCTTCGCAGACGCGGCTGTGGCAGGCGGGGGAGAATCGCCTCGCGCCGGTGGCAGAATGAGTCGATCGAAGTGGCGATTGATCCTGCGCGCGCCGGTCGTTCATTTTCTCGTAATCGGCGGTCTGCTCTTCGCCCTGTGTCCGTGGGGTGCATCGCGCGAGCTGGGTCGCAGCGCCGAGGAGAAGACATCGATCGCCCTGACGGAAGCCGACGTGCAGCGGCTGTGCCGTGATTGGGAACAACAGTACGGCGTCCTGCCGAGTCCCGCTGCGGCGCAGACGCTCCTGGATCAGGCGATCGACGAGGCGTTGCTCTTTCGCGAGGCGTTCGCTCTCGGTCTGAATCGAAACGATCGCGTGGTCCGCACCCGGCTCATCACGCTCGGCCGGTCGCTTGGTCTTGCCCCTGACGCCGACGACTCGGCGCTCGAGCACGAGGCGCGTGCGCTGAGCTTGGACCGTGCCGACGAGGTACTGCGGCGGCACTTGGTCCACATGATGCAGCTGGCCGAAGCCAAGCTCGGACCGTCAGAGCTGCCGACGGAGACCGATCTCCGACAGTACTACGAACGTCATACCGATCGTTTCCTCGATCCGGCCCGGGTGCGCCTCACCCACGTCTACTTGAGCCTTGATCGTCGAAGGGAATCGCCGGAGGAAGACGCGGCCCGGTTGCTGGACGAACTCCGGCGGGGCACGGTCGACCCACGGGACGCTCCGGCACTCGGCGAGCCGTTCGTGCGTGGCCCGCACGTGCCGTCCGCGACCCGTTCCGAGCTTGAGCGCACCTTCGGGCCCGAATTCGCCGGGGCGATGGAAGCGTTGCCAACACGGGAGTGGACAGGTCCGGTCCGCTCCAGCTACGGTCTCCATCTGGTCTGGATCCACGAACGCGTCCCGCCTCGGCTTCGCCCGCTCGACTCAGTCCACAATCAAGTCCTGCACGGCTGGCTCAGAGACCGCAGTGAGGAACGATTCCGCACCAGGATGCGGGCCCTGCGTGACCGCTACCGAATTGAACGACCGCCGCTCGATCTGGCGGAGTGCACGAAATCCGGGTGAGCACTGCATTTTTCACCCGACCCCGATTCTCGGAGGAGTGGAGGAGTGAGGGAGAGAACGCCGGGTGCGCTGGGTGCCTACGCCACCGCCAGGTAATCGCGCCACGGGCGGAGGTCTCGTCCGCGCAGGTATGATTCGATCCGCTCGCGTGCGCCGGGCGACCCCACCGCGGCGAGGACGAATCCCTCACCAGGGGTGAGGTACTCGGGCGGCTCAATCGATGCGCCGCAGGCCGTGCGGCCGATCTTGCGCGGGTCAACATCGATGAAACGGCGAATTGCGTAGCCGCGCGTGCGGAGAGCCCGCGCCCAGCGCCGGCCGATCGGGCCCGCTCCCCACACTTGGAACTGAGTGCCAGGCGGGACAACGATGGGGAAGTAACGCAGCTTGGTGTCGAAGAAGCGTTGCCGGTGATACCGTGGGTCGACTCGAGTCAAACGATCGGGTGAATCCCGCCAGTGCAACAGGGGCTCGGGAACTTTCGCCGCACGATGACCGCCGAGCAGAAGCCGTAACCAGAGATCATAGTCCTCCGGCCCGCTGGTGTGTTGGTACTTGCCGACTGAGCGGACCGCGTCGCGGGACAACATGACGGAGGGGTGGACCAATGGTGACTCGATGAACAGGGCGTTGCGAATCTCATCCCGGCTCCGCAGCGTGTTGAGCCAACTAAGGTAGCGGTGCATCCCGTCCCGCAGTTGCTGGCCGGGGACGCCGGCGACGAGGCTGCTCACGATCGTGAGCGACGGATCGGCAGTCAGCCACGCGAGCTGGCGCTCGAGCCGCCGGGGATGCGCCAGGTCGTCGGCGTCCATGCGCGCAATGTACGGTGCGCGGGCATGCTCGACGCCGGCATTCAGGGCCTCGACCAGGTCGCCGGATTGCCGGAGCACGCGGAAGCGATGATCGCTGCGGCAGAGCGCCGCCGCAATCCGGGCGGAATTGTCGGTCGATTCGTTGTCGATGACCAGACACTCAAAAGACTGAAGCGACTGTACACGGATCGTGTCCAGTGCCGCTGCGAGCGTCGCCGCAGCATTGCGAAAGGGCAGGAGGACGCTGACCGTGGTTTGGAGTCCCATAGCCGACTCGACGCTGCTCTACGTCGAGGTTGGTGCTGACACGGGGACACGGGGACACGGCGACGCGGGGAACCCGGACGCTTGGTTCGTTCGCCGCGTCGCCGTGTCCCCGTGTCGCCGCGTCAGCTCGCGAAAGGCAGGGAGCTGATGCGTGGGAGAGGCGGTCATACCGACGGTTCCGAGCAGACGAGATCGAGCGTCACGGCGCCGATGAACACCTCGCTGCGGATGCGTAGGAGGGTTCGCGCCGGCGCCGGAGTGACCCAGATCGTGGCGCGGCGCAGTCGTTTGTCCCGCCGCGGTTCATCCCCGAGCTTGATGATCTCGGGCTCGATCTTCAGCGCATCGAATCGGCCAGCCGGAACGTCGACGATATCCGGGCCGACCACCTTCAGATTGACCTGATAGTGCGACTCGCCTGTGAACACGCGATAGCTGAGCTCTTGGCCGAGTTCGACGTCGCTCGTCATCGCTCGAAAGGCGGCGGTAATTGGATCGACCACATTAGCGGCGGCCACGTCGAACTCTTTGCGCCGCGTCCTTTTTATGTACACACTCTGCGCTCGATCAGCGCCAAGGTCGAAATCAATCCAGGTGACCTCGGGGGTATCGTTCGTCCGGCGCTCGTAGCTGAACCGCAGCGGGACGGTGCCGACGGCCAGAAAGGTCGTGCGGGCCTGCCCGCGAAAACGCCAGAACAGATCGACAAGCGCATTCGTGCTGGCGGTGGCGGTGACAACGTAGCCAGGATCGGTCGCCAATTGTTCCGGGTTCACCTCAACCGTGGCGTGCGCGGCGGGGAGACCGTTCCACGCAATCCGATACTCGAAATGTTGCGGCCCGAGCGCTTGCCCGGCCTGCACCGGCGCAGAGGAGAACGAGGCGAACGTCAGCCACACAACGAGCCAGCGCCAATGGTGGTTCATTTCTTGCGCCCGCTTACTCTGTGCGGCTCCATGCCGCGACCGGCGGCCTTCAAGAAGCCGACTTGCCGTCTTTATCCTGTTGGTCTTCGATCTTCGGCTCGCCGCCTTCGAAGGCCTTGCGGAAATCGCGAATACTGCGACCGAGGGCGCTACCGATCTCGGGGAGCCTGCCGGGTCCGAAGATCAGCAACGCAACCACCAGGATGACGATTAGTTCTGGAACTCCTAAACCAAACACTGCACTCTCCGGTTCCCACGTTAGCACCCGGGATACTCTCACGCCATGGCAATTCGCGACCATGGCCATACTCGCCAGCCGGTGGCTATTGTTGCCGACGCGGCGGCGCGGGAGTCAGGTGAAGACGTCCGCTGATCTCACCGCGGCCCTTCCGACTGCACCCGGTCGAGGGTCAGTTCGATGTGCAGTTCCCGCGCGATGCTGTCGAGGCGTTGCCGCAGGACGTGCTCATCCACGCTCGCCGGGACATCCATCACGATGCGCATGGTGTAGATGGGCGTGCCGGTACCCGGCTCGGGGCGCGACTGAGTGTGCATCTGGCTGATGTTGATGCGATGGTCGGCCAGGCACCGTGCGACCTTGGCGACGATGCCGGCCTTGTCGACGCCGACCGCCTGGAGCTCGCAGGGCACTGCCCGTTGCTGCGCGCGGTACGGTATCGGCTCACCCTCGAGCGGGCGGAAGAACACGGTCAGCCGCTTCTCCCATTCCAGGCGTTTGCACGCGGCTGAGAGGCGCTGCTCGATTCCCTCGCCTTCACCGGTCAGCAGTAACAAGACGGCGAACTCGCTGCCGAGGATCGTCATGCTCGAGTCCTCGAGGTTGCAGTCGCATTCGTAGATCAGCTCGGCGAGATCGGCGACGATCCCCGGACGATCCCGGCCAATGGCGGAGAGAGCGAACCAGCGCTTCATCGAGTCCAATCTACCCCGATCGGAGCGAGAATTGAACCTCGGGGGCCCTGGAATTTTTTGCCTCGGGGGGACCAGGTGCCTCGTCCGGTTGGCCCAACGGCTGGGGTGGTGGTGTGCGCCCCAGTCAACGCCAAGGCCGGACCGATCAGCAGGTTGACTAACTATTTGAGTATTGGCGGGCTCCGGTGTAATCTTCGGCGATCAAAGGAGGTCATTTGCCGTACAGTCGAGGCCCGAGAAATCGGTACTTTCCACCCCCCGAAGAGACCCACAAGATAAACAGGAGAATCCGCGCTCCCCAGGTCCGTCTGATTGGCGCGGATGGATCACAGGTCGGCGTCGTGTCGATCGAAGACGCCTTGCGTCGCGCCGAAGAGGCGCAGCTGGACTTGGTCGAGGTTGCCCCGAGCGCGCAGCCGCCCGTGTGCCGGATTCTGGATTACGGCAAGTTCAAGTACCAGCAACACAAGAAAGAAGCCGAGGCCCGGAGGAAGTCATCGACGACGACGGTCAAGGAGCTTCGCCTCGGCTACCGAACCGATACGGGCGATCTGGAGCGCCAAATCGCGAAAGCGCGAACGTTCCTGGAAGCGGGAGACCGCGTCAAGTTCATCCTCCGTTTTCGCGGCCGGGAAATGGCCTACACGAATCTGGGTCGTGAGAAGCTCTTGGGCGTTTGCAACGCGTTGAAGGACGTCGCCACCGTTGAAGGCAACCCTCGTATGGAAGGCCGGATGATGGCTGCCATCCTCATGCCATCGCGGAAAAAGGCGGCGGCCAAAGTGGCCAACAAAGAAGAGTCGAAGGCGGAAGTCAGTTCCCCACAGTCCTGATCGCTGCGTCGCCGCGTCAGCCACAACGGCCCAGCGACATCACGCTGGCGTCGAAACGCGATCAAGCCCTTGGGGGCAGAATGCACACGCGGCGCCCCTGGATCTTCAAGCGTCCCGCGGCCCATAGCCGGATCGCCTCGGGGTAGAGCTGGTTCTCAAGCTCGTGAACACGCGCGGCGAGGGTCTCCGGGGTGTCATCGTCGAGCACCGGTACGGCCGCCTGCAAAATGATTGGGCCGTGATCGTACTCGTCGTCCGCGAAATGTACGGTACACCCGCTGACTTTGACTCCTGACTCGATCACCGCGCGGTGCACCTTCACCCCGTAGTATCCGCGGCCGCAGAACGCCGGAATGAGCGCTGGGTGAATGTTCATGACCCGGCCCGCATACCGGTTCCGGAGCTGGAAGGGCGAGAGGAATCCCGCCATGACGATGAGATCGAACTGGTGGCGCTGAAGTTCCTCGTGTAGTGCGTCGTTGAATCGATCGACGTCAGGAAACTGCAAACGGGGAACCGCAATGGCTGGAATTCCCGCCTGGCGCGCACGCTCCAAACCAAACGCGTCTTCCCGCGAGGCGAGGACGACCGCAATCGCCGCCGGCAACGAGCCAGCGGCGATGCGGTCGAGGAGGTTCTGCAGGGTCGTGCCGCTCCCCGACAGGAGAACGGCGAGTCGGACGGCAGGCTTCATCACATCTCCTGCCGTCCGACTATACTCTGTCCCTGCCTATTTCTCCATCAACTGCAGTTCGACACGGCGGTTCTGCTGGCGGCCGTCGTTCGTATCGTTGCTGGCCACCGGCCGCGTTTCGCCGAACCCTTCGATGCGGATCGAAGACGCCGGGACGCCGCCCTTGACCAGGTAGTCCTTGACTGCCTGCGCACGGCGAACCGAGAGCTTCTCGTTGTACGGCTCGGTTCCGCGGCTGTCGGTGTGGCCTTGGCAGATCACCACCGGAGCGCCCTGCTCCTTGATGATACGGATGGCCTCATCGAGGGTTGAACGCGCGTCGGACCGGATGTTCGACTTGTCGAAATCAAAGTACACGGCGCGCGGGACCACCTTCTTCTTCATGACCGGGGTCGGTGCCGGCGGCGGTGGGGGCGGGGGCGGGGGCGGCGGGGGCGGCGGGGCCGCTTCCGCGAAGCTATACGTGAGAGCCACGCCGGTGGTGACGTACTTCGGGTCGTGACGCTCGTTATCCCAAGGGTCGTTAATAGGGTCGTTACTCACTGCGCGCACACGCGCATACAGGCGGTTCCATCGCCCGAATATGCCGAGGGCCAGATTGTCGGTCACGTTGAAGTTGAGCCCCGCACCGGTCGAGAACCCGAACGACGTGTTGTTCACCACATGGTCGGCCAATCCCGTGAAAATACCTGGTTGAAACGTCACGTAGAGTTCCCCGACATCGCCGAGGGGGATGGCCCCGCGGGGGCCGGCCGCGAGTCCGCCGACATAGGTTGTGTTGTCGTTGGATTGCGGGCCGAAATCGTCGGTCTTGGCGCCCCAGGCGTGCAACTGACCCATCACACCAATGTATTCGTTGAACATGTACCCAACGAACGGGGCCATGGTACCGCCATTGCTGACGGCCTCGCCCAAGGTTCCCGTGGGCACCATGATCCCCAAGTCGACCCCGGCGATGGTCTTCCCCTCCGCTGCCAGCGTCACGGATGGCTGACAGGTTACGACCGCGATCAGCAAGGCCATGCCCAAAAGTACACCGCGTTTCATACGTCCTCCTTCCTCCTTCGGTTGACACACGCCGGCTATCCTTGATCCGGCGGGCGCACTGTAATGCAACGATGATGCCCAGTCAACTGGCAAAGCCCGTCCTCGCTGACGGGTACCCAGCGGATGTCACCGCTCCCAGATACGCAAAATCCGACATTCCTTTTTCTCGGAACTGAGCAAGAAGTGCCGAACCGGCTGGCTCCCGCGCACCCGCCGCGACCGCTGCCCCGGGGGGGGCAGCCCGGGCCGAACGTCGCGACCTGTGAGCAACGGTGTGCCGCTTGAGCAGGGGGCCGCCCTGTGATCCATTGATGCGATCGATCTCCCGGGGGTATCGTAGGTGGCAATGGTCAGTGAAACGGTTGGTATCAGGTCATACGGCGCGTACGTGCCGATGCTCCGGCTTCCCCTTGCGGCCATTGCTGGTGGCCGACGCGGCGGCGCTGGTGGTGGCGAACGCGCCGTGGCCAATTTTGATGAGGACAGCGTTACCATGGCGGTTGCGGCCGCCACGGACTGCCTGCGTGGCATCGATCGCTCATCGCTCGGCGGGGTGTTGTTCGCCTCGACCTCCTACCCATACAAGGAGAAGCAAGCGGCCAGCGTCGTCGCCAAGGCCCTTGACCTCCCTCGCGACATCGTCACCGCCGATTTCAGTGGATCGTTGCGCGCCGGGACGACGGCCTTCCGCTCGGCGCTCGACGCGGTGAAGGCGGGCTCGGCGCGAAACGTCCTGGTGGTCGCCAGCGACTGTCGCATGGGCGCTCCGCGTTCCGCCCTCGAACGAAACTTCGGAGACGGAGCGGCAGCCTTTCTGGTCAGTGACGCCGACGCGGCCGTGACGGTGTCGCAGCATCATTCGGTGGCGGATGAAATCATCGACGTCTGGCGTCTCGAGACCGATGCGTTCGTGCGCTCCTGGGAGGACCGCTTCGTGGTCGAGCACGGCTACCAGCGCAACCTGGTGGACGCCGTGCACGGGGTGCTGCGCAAGGCGGGCCTGACGCCGAAGGACTTTGCGAAGGCCGTCTTCTACGGTCCCGATGCCCGCAGCCACGCCGCCGTGGCCCGCGCCCTCGGACTCGACGCCAAGACCCAGATCGAAGATCCGATGTTCGGCAGGCTCGGCAACTGCGGCGCCGCGTTTGCCCCGATGCTGCTGATCGCGGCGCTCGAGAAGGCGCGAGGTGGCCAGCGCCTGCTCTGGGCGAGCTACGGCGACGGTGCCGACACCTTCGTCCTCCAAGTAACCGAGCAGGTCGAGCGACTGCGCGACCGTCGGGGCATGAGCTGGCACCTGGCGCGGCGCGCTGAGCTCGGCGACTACGACAAGTATCTGAGCTTCCGGAATCTCCAGCCCTCCGAGTTCGATCGCCGCGCCGGCGCTGGAGTGTCCGCCACCGTTCACTACCGCGACCGCGACGAGGACATCAGTTTCCGCGGCCACAGGTGCCGCCGCTGCGGCACGATGCAGTTTCCCTTCCAGCGCGTCTGCTTCTCGTGCCACGCGAAGGACGACTTCGATCAGGTGCGCCTGTCCGACAGGGAAGGGAAGGTGTTGTCGTTCACTTTCGACTTCTTTGCCGGCAGCCCTGATCCGCCGTTGATCGTCACCATGATCGAAGCGGAAGGGGGTGCGCGCACCTACCTCCAGATGACGGATGCCTCGCCGAAAGAGTTGAAGCTGGAGCTGCCGGTGGAGTTCACGTTTCGCAAAATTCACGAGTACGGCGGGACACCGAATTACTTCTGGAAGTGCACGCCGGTGCGTTGAATGAACCAGGGAAAAGGGATGAGGGACCCGGGATCAGGCACATGAAGGACGCAATCAGAGATCAGGTGGCCATTGTCGGCATGGGCTGCTGCAAGTTCGGCGAGAACTGGGACCAGTCGCCCGAAGACATGATCGTGGAGGCGGCGTACGAGGCCTACGAGGATGCCGGCATCGACAACCCGCAGGAACGAATCGAGGCGGTGTTCTGCGGCTCGGTGTACCCGTCGAAGGGAACCGCCGAGGTCGCGGATGCGCTGAAGCTCTTCGGACGGCCGGTGAGCATGGTGCAGAACTACTGTGCGACCGGTACCGACGCCTTCCGTTACGGCGTCTTCGCCGTCGCCTGCGGCATGTACGACACGGTGCTGGTCGTGGGCTTCGACAAACCGAAAGACCGCGGCGTGTCAGGTCCCAATGTGCAGACCGCAGGGGTGCGTGGCTTGCCGATGACGCCCGCCGGGTGGTTTTCGCTGTGCGCCGCCAGATATTTCGACACCTACGGCGCCGGACGGGAAGACCTGGCGAGGATCGCCGTGAAAAACCACCACAACGGCACCCTCGCGCCCAAGTCGATGCTCAAGCGAGAGATCACGGTGGAGGACGTGCTCAAGGCGCCGATCATCTCGTGGCCGTTCGGTCTTTACGACTGCTGCGCGCAGTCCGACGGCGCCGCCGTCGCGGTGCTGACGCGGCGGGAACTCGCCAAGGGCTTCCGCGACGATTACGTGCTGGTTCGAGCCGTGGCGATCGCGCTCGCGCCCAATCCGCAGAGCGACCCGACGTTCGACTTCCTGCGCTGGAAGCCGACGGTGTACGCCGCCAAGCAGACGTACGAGCAGGCCGGGATCGGCAACCCGTTCAAAGAGATCGACATCGCCCAGGTGCACGACTGCTTCACCCTCACCGAGCTGCTGACGTACGAGGATCTCGGCTTCTGCGAGAAGGGTTCGGCGAAAGAACATATCGCCAGCGGAACGTTCGCGCTCGCTGGCGAGCTGCCGGTCAACACCGACGGCGGCCTGAAGACCTTCGGACACCCGACCGGCGCCACCGGTGTGCGCATGCTCTACGAGAACTACAAGCAACTCCAGGGCAAAGCCGGTCCGCGGCAGGTCAAGAACGCCACGGTGGCCCTGAGCCACAACATCGGCGGCGCGCCCCAGACCTGCGGCATGACCATTGTCGCGATGCCGTAGCCCTCTGAACAGCGGCGGCCCCGTGAGGCGTCCGCCTTCCCCCAGGGTTTCTCGCGCAGGTGGATCGGGGCCGTGCAGCCGCAAGCGCGGCCATCCCGCTAAGCACCAGAAATAGGATGGAGGACGGTAGCCCCAGCCCCCCGCGGGGACCGTCTCGAGATCCGCACCAGCTGCCGCGCCGGCGCGCTTGATGAGATCTCGCGGTGGCGCTCAGGCGGCACGGTGACGTGCCGGCAGTTGTGGCAGCGGGGCGCCCGTGGCCTCGTGATGGAGAACATCGGGACAGAAGTCGACGCCGTTCGGCCAGGTGATGGTTCCGGCCTCAGGGTCGACGCGGACCTGGCGGAACGCGTCGATCTCCTCGAGAGCGGCAAACACGCCGCCGCGAGCTACGATCCGGTTGCGGAAGTCAATGTGTCCGTGCGAGCCGTCACTGAAGTGCAACTCGAGAACGTAATCACGAATATGGCAGACAGAGTTGACTCGCACGGACATTCTTGAAGCTCCTCTCTATCATATCAGCGGCGCCACCTTCACCGGGGGGCGCGAGGTGTGCAATCGTTCCCAGTTCTCCAAAAGCTCTTGTTGATGCAGCGCTGTCCATTCCAGGACCATCGACGCTGCCCGAGCCGGTAGATCACTCTCAATGACTGCAATCGGCTGCAGCGCGACGAGCGCCGATCGTTCACCGTACTGCGCGTGCAGATGCGGCGGCGGGTGATCGTCAAAGAACATGCGGATCACGATGCCGAAGAAGCGGCTGATCTCGGGCACTACACTCCCCAAACACAACGGGATCATATCGGTGACCGAAGCGTTCCGCAAAGGACCGATCGCTCGCCGGGTCGCTTCCGCGCATTTCGCGGTTTCGCGCTCGCCTGGCACGCCTGCTCGCGTTCCTGCCGCAGACGCCGCCAGCACTGCCGGACTACAGCGGGTATCAGGAAGATGGCAACCTCCTGAATCTTGCGGAGTAGAATCTGATCGAGATGGTCAATGTTGGCCGCGACGGCTTCCGCCGTGTGCACGTGCGCCGCGGAGTTGCTTCCAGAGGTTACTACCGTGACATCGTGGAGTATACTGCCGGACGCGGGTCGTCACCGGAGCGTGTAGAATTGTCGGGCCGTCGTGATGACGGTGCGCTGAGCCGGTGGCTGTCCCGAGGAGGACAACGGGGGAACCCCAACACAGATTCGACAGCGGTGCGGGACGCTCCGGGCTGGAGGCTGCTCACGTCCGTGCCCCTCGTCCCTTGAGCCAACCTGACCACGGCGCAGCTCGCGAGCGAAGTCGCGAACACCACGCCGAGCAGTACCGACCACGCGGAGGTAACACCTCGCGCAGCGACGCCCCGAAACGAACCCGATGTCCTCATTGGTCTTGCGACTCCTAAATAGGCCCCGTGCGCCCCAACCGTTCGGTCACGCTTGCCGCAGCTCAACGGGAGCGTGCTCCTGGCGAACTGGCCGCGACGTACACAAAGTTATGGCGCGCGAGGCGGCCGTCGGCTTGAAAGACCAGGACGAGGTGCAGCACGGGGACGGACATGGTCGCCTCACCGATATGCACGACGCGCAAGTCGGCGGCGCCTGGCTGCCGGGCTTCCACACGGACGAAGTAAACGACGATGCGACCGCCTTCGTACTCGCTCTGCGGCGGACCGAGGCGGTCCCTCACTTCCTGCCGAGACGTCTCACCGTCGCTGAGAAACGGGAATGCTGACGCGCCGATTGTGGCGGCCAACGGCCTGCGCTGGCCGCCAGGTGGTGGTGCGCTACGTGGGCGAAAGAAAAAGGCGGCGCTCTCGCAGCCAGCGCAAAGAGCGCCAACGACCAACACCAGGGCGACCCTGTGAGACGATTGGAGACGATTGGCGACGGCGCCGGCAACGGCCAGGTTGAACCGCAGGCGGCGAGACGTCGCATGAGCGCGGGGTCTTCTCCGGAGAGAAGGAAAACCTCATCGCCGTCTTGTTTACACCAATCGCCCGGGGCGGAAAACTCGCGGGAATCTCGACCAACCGCGCGTCGGAATCTGCGCCTGATTACGGAATGGAACAACCTGGCTGCGCCGACTCGCACAGCGGCGGATTCCGGCGCGGTGGGAATCGGCGCCGCGCACCACAGTGGCGGACTTCGAAAAACGCAGAGAGATTCAAATCAAGGGAGGCGAGAGATTGCCATGACACGCCGTGGCGACCGCAGACTGGGCCGGAGACGAGGCATGCCGGTCGCATTGTTCGCGGTCTCGATTCTCCTCGCGGGATGCATCATCATCCCGGTGCCTACCCCCGAACATTCAACCGCGTCCTCGCGCGCCTTCATTGAGGCGGAAGAAATCGCGCGGATCCAACCTGGGAAGACGACCCGGGAGGAGATTCTCTTGCGCTACGGGGCTCCGGACGCTGCCCTGAAGAACCAACAACTCTTTGTCTATTCATGGGATCGCATAGCTGCGTACCTGCTTGTTGCCTGGGGCGCACCGGAATACGGCGGAGGCGGGGAGACCGTTCCAGTTGGCAGAGAACACACCTTGTTCATCGAGTTCGATGAGGACAACATTGTGCGGCGCGTGGCCCTCAAGGAAGGGACGTCGCTCGACAAGGACTCTGTGCTCCGGCAATTCGAAGCTGATCAGCCGAGGTAGCGGCTTGTGAAGGCATTGCGGCTGTTACGATACTGCAACCCGCCCGGTCTTTGCCGGTGAGCGGCTCGACTGGCATTGGATCCCTCACCAATCGTTCTGCAGGAATGCTACGGGAGAGGATTCTCCCAGCGTAGACCGGGAAAGCGGGCGAAGTCCCCGTCCGTGGAGCAGAGGACCAGGCCGTGCTCAATGGCAAGGGCTGCCAGATGTGCGTCGGGCACGAGGTTCGAACGGCCCGCCGTCGACCGGACGAGGGGGCCAAGAACCTCCCGGTGTCGCTCCGTCGGCAGCGGGATCCACGCCGGAGGGCAATCCAGCCACGACTCGACCTGCTGCCATGCGGCCGCGATGCTCGTGGGCCGCTCGAACACGCGTGGGTTGCTCACGAGCCTGGCGAATCCGAGGAGGCTCGGCCACGGCAAGCCGACGGGCGCCGTGCCATTCAGACGCGCGTCCAACCACCCGCGAGCCGCGGCATGCTGCGGCATGGAGGCCACGTGCGCGTAGACGAGAACGTTCGCGTCGACGAGAATCACTTGAACGACTCCCCCTCCGCTACGGCCAGCACCTCAGCCACGTCGTCGAGGCTGCCGAAACGGCACGCGCCGAGATTGACCGCAGGCGTCTGGTACGGCTCGCGCGCCGCAGGCTTGGCGGTGAGCTGCTGGAGCCCTTGGCGGAGCGCCTCGTTTACCAGCTCCTTGAAAGGCCTGCGCTTGGCCTTCTGCAGCCGCGTCAGCAAGGCCGCCACATCATCGTCGAGGGTGAGCGTCGTTCGCATGTATCAAGACATATTCTCGTTGATGATTTGATGTCAAGGCAGAGACCGCGGCCGAGCGTTTCAAAACGACGGGGGTCAACCTCGGAGGTGATGAAGTCTGCCTCACCGCCCATTTTGCCGCCGAGCTCCAGGCTGGTTGTCACCGCGGAAACCGGGCAACTGCGACCCCTCGGCCGGAGTTCCCCTTAGGTTAGTGCAGCAGTTCGCAATTACGGTGACGTATCGGGATCTGGTTCCTCTCCCTCAGGGCTGATCATTAGCCATAATCACCATGTCCAAGGACTGGAGTAGGTCGACGGTGTCCATCGGGCGGTGGCGCCGCACGAGCGAGCTGCCAGCCAAGGGCCATGGCGGCGAGCCGTTCGAGGCCGCG
>Ga0316622_100000262_pt1 | contig 28840 bp, 23 predicted proteins | sample OWC_Aug_OW2_C1_D_FD_207646 | JGI IMG/M metagenome (GOLD analysis project Ga0316622, IMG submission 207646) | Wetland soil microbial communities from Old Woman Creek delta, Ohio, United States - OWC_Aug_OW2_C1_D5_C | ecosystem: Environmental > Terrestrial > Soil > Wetlands | place: USA: Ohio... | reverse complement strand
TGGCCAAGTTGCCAGAAGAACGTCTTCAGCTGCCGTCGCCCGCCGCCGTCGAGGCGCCTCCCCCACGGCGGGTTGACGACGACGAACCCAGGCGGGTCGAGGGGAGCGAGCTCGCGTGCGTCTGCCTGCCGTACCTGGATCGGCAGGCCGGAGCGCTTGACATTGACCTGCGTCGCCCGAACGGCCTCGGGGTCACGGTCCCGCGCGATGACCGCGGGAGCCCCTCGGCGCACCCCGCGGCGCGCCTCGTCGCGCATGCGGCGAAGGTCGGCACGAAGGGTCTCGTCGAAAGAGCCCCAGCGTTCGATGCCGAGCCTGCGATGGACGCCTGGGGCGTGGTTCTGGGCGATCAGCGCCGCCTCGATGGCCAGCGTGCCGGACCCGCACATCGGGTCGATCAGCGGCCGCGTGCCGTCGTAGCCGCAGGCGCGCAGGATGGCCGCTGCGAGCGTCTCCTTGAGCGTCGCCTCGGTCTGCGCAAGGCGCCAGCCGCGCTTGAAGAGCGGCGCGCCGGCGAGATCGATGGCCAGGCTCGCCCGACCGTGGGCGAGGTGCGCCACGATGCGCACGTCGGGGTCGTCCACGTTCACATCGGGCCTCGCACCGCGGCGCTCGCGCAGGGCGTCCGCCACCGCGTCCTTCACCTTGAGCGCGGTGAAGTGCGTGTGCCCGAGCGCGTCGGTGCGGCCGACCGCCTCCACGGCAAAGGTGCGCGTCTGATCGAGGTGCTCCTCCCAGCGGACGTCGCGGGCGCCGACGTACAGCGCCTCGGCGTCCGGTGCGGGAAACTCAGCCACCGGCAGCAGCACCCGCATGGCGATGCGCGACCAGAGGCAGGCGCGCATCGCGTCCTCGAGGGTGCCCGCGAAGTGCGCGCCGCCGCGTACGCTGCGCACGCCGCGCAGGCCGAGCGCGCGCAGCTCGTCGGCGAGGAGATCCTCGGTACCGGCCGATGCGGTGGCGAAGAACGCGGTCATGGGCGGCTCGGCCTCGTGGGCTTCGAGTGGTCAACCGTCAACGGCTCCACGGATTTCTCCCGCTTTGTGAATCGAGAGAGTGCGACTCTGCCGTAAACGCGTCACGAGTGTCAAGAAAAATGCCTGGCCCTTTCACACCGATAGAGCCTTGCCGTTTCTTCAGCTTGTCAGCTTGCTGTCTCTTCGGCTTGTTGGCTTGACATGGGCGTCCCCGCGATGTACAAGGCATCGTCCTGAGAGGTCCGCTGGACGTCCCCCGTACCGTTTTGTTCCACGGTAATGCCTCTCTTTGTCAGTGTTGCTACCCACTCTCCCGAAGAACGGAGCGGTTCTCCCCATGGATGAGAGATTCCTCCATAGCATCGCGATTAAATTACAAATTCCGCTGCCGCAGGTGGCGGCCACGGCGCATCTGCTCGCCGACGGCGCGACGATTCCCTTCATCGCACGGTACCGCAAGGAGTTGACCGGCTCGTTGGACGAGGTAGCCATCACGAGCATTCGCGATCGCTTAGAACAACTCCAGGCGCTCGCGGAGCGGCGCGAGGCGATCGTCAGGTCGCTCGAAGAACGTGCGCTACTGACCGACGAGCTCAAGACCGCTCTCGACAGCGCCGAGACACTGGCGACGTTGGAGGACACCTACCAGCCCTACCGTCCGAAGCGCCGTACGCGCGCGATGATTGCCCGCGAGAGAGGCCTGGAACCGTTGGCGGATCTCCTCTGGTCGCAAGATGCGGCGCTCGATCCCGACCAAGCGGCGATGTCGTTCGTCAACGCGGAGTCGGGCGTGGAGTCCGTCGCGGACGCACTCGCCGGCGCGCGGGACATCCTCGCCGAGCGGGTCAGCGACGACACCCCCGCCCGCACGGCCGTCCGTGCCCTCTTCGCGACCAAGGGCGTCCTGCGCTCGAAAGTCGTCCCGGGCAAGGAAACCGAAGGCGCAAAGTTTCGGGACTACTTCGAATGGGAGGAACCCGCCAGCACGGCGCCCTCGCACCGCATCCTGGCGATCCGCCGGGGTGAGGCGGAGGGTGTCCTCTCCAGCCGCTTGATGCCGCCCGAGGAGGACGCCATCGCGCTATTGACCGGCATGTTCCTCACGAATGCCAGCCCGGCAGCGGCGCAGGTGCGGCTCGCCGTCGAGGACGGGTACCGGCGGCTGCTCGAGCCCTCCATCGAAACCGAGGCACGGCTGGAAGCGAAGCAGCGCGCGGACGCGGAAGCGATCCGCGTGTTTGCCGCCAATCTGCGAGAGCTGCTCCTTGCTCCGCCCCTCGGCGGGAAGACCGTCCTGGGCATCGATCCCGGTTTCCGCACCGGATGCAAGGTGGTGTGCCTGGACCGGCACGGGTCGCTCCTCCATCACGACGTGGTCTACCTCGAGCAATCCGACCGCCAGCGCGACATCGCACGCCAGACAGTCCTGGCGCTCTGCGATCGCTTCCAGATCGAGGCAGTGGCTATTGGCAACGGGACGGCGAGCCGCGAGACGGAAGCCTTCGTCCGCGGCCTCGAACTGCCCTCCTCGATTGCCGTCGTCGTGGTGAACGAAAGCGGCGCGTCCGTCTATTCGGCCTCCGAAGCCGCCCGCGAGGAGTTCCCCGAACACGACATCACTGTCCGTGGCGCGGTATCTATCGGCCGCCGCCTGATGGACCCGCTGGCGGAACTGGTGAAGATCGACCCCAAGTCCATCGGCGTGGGCCAGTACCAGCACGACGTGGACCAGAAAGCCCTCAAGCGCTCCCTGGACGACGTGGTCGGAAGCTGCGTTAACGCCGTGGGGGTCGAGATCAACACCGCCAGCAAGCAGCTCTTGAGCTATGTTGCCGGCTTGAATGGCGTGACGGCTGCCAACATCATCCTCCACCGGAACGAGCACGGCCCCTTCACATCCCGCGGAGAACTGCTCAGGGTGAAACGCCTGGGCCCGAAGGCCTTCGAACAGGCTGCCGGCTTCCTGCGTATCCGCAACGGGCACAACCCGCTCGACGCCAGTGCCGTCCATCCTGAGAGCTATGGCATCGTGGAGCGGATGGCCGCGGACCTCGCCTGCACGGTGCCCGACCTCATGACACGCTCGGACCTTCGCGCCCAGATCCGGCTGGAACGGTATCTCACCGACACCGTCGGCCTGCCGACGCTGCAAGACATCCTCGATGAGCTGGCGAAGCCTGGCCGCGACCCGCGCTCGCAGTTCGAGGCGTTTTCCTTTGCCGAGGGCGTCGCGAAGCTGAACGATCTCCAACCGGGGATGCGGCTGCCCGGCATCGTCACCAACGTCACCGCCTTTGGCGCGTTCGTGGACATCGGCGTCCACCAGGACGGCCTGGTGCACATCAGCCAGCTCGCCGATCAGTTCGTCAAGGACCCGGCGACCGTCGTGAAAGTGCACCAGAGGGTTCAGGTCACCGTCCTGGAGGTGGACCTGTCCCGCCGGCGTATCAGTTTGTCGATGAAAAGGAACCCCGAGTCCGGGGCGACGCGCCCACGACGTGCCGGGTCCGAGGAAGGCGACCGCCGCCCGCGTCAATCCGTGCCACACCCTCAGGGTACCCCGCGAGGGCCCGCCACCGATTGGTTCACGGTGGCCCTGAATAAGGCCGCCCAGGCCAAGGCGCGCGGCAAACCCCATGACGACGAATGAGGGCACCCCCCACTTTCTCTCCTGCAGCCCACTCCTGCGTCCACCCACACAACCGAGCCCACGGCCTTGCCCCCTGTGGCTTGATGTGGCACAGTGGAGTCGCAGCGGTGGCGCAGCCGGAGAGAGTCGCGTGCACGAACTCAGCTTGATGCAGGATACCGTCATCATCGCGACAAGACAGGCACGCGAGGCCGGCGCCCACCACATTCACCGGATCATGATGCAGGTGGGAGCGCTCTCAGGGGCCGTTCCCGAAACGCTAGAGTTCGCCTTCGATATCGTTGCCAAGGGAACGATGGCAGAAGGGGCAACGCTCGAGATCCAGCGCGTGCCCGTCCTCTGCTACTGCTCAGGGTGCGCCCAGGAATTCGAGCCAACGGATCTCGTCTGCGAGTGCGCGCGTTGCGGCCGTCCCAGCATGGACATCCGCCGCGGCCGCGAATTGCACTTGACCAGCTTGGAGGTATCCTGAGGTGTGCAAGGATTGTGGGTGCGGACTTCCCGGCGATGTAGCGATTGACGGCGTCAAGGTCGGCGGGGAAACCTCGCGGCTCGCAGAAGCGAAGGCGCCCGCGGCCCCGTCGCACACCCACGACCACGGCCACGATCATGGGCATCCTCATGATCCCGACCATGCGCACGATCATGAACACGACCACCCGCACGCGCACCCCCACGACCCTCACCACACGCTCAGCGTGGAACAGCGCATCCTCGATAAGAACGACCGACTGGCCGAGCGGAACCGGGGATACTTCCAGGCCAAGGGACTGTACGTTCTGAACGTCTTGGCCTCGCCCGGCGCGGGGAAGACGGCCTTCATCGAGCGGACCGCGGCGGATCTGGGACAACGCGTGCGGCTCGGCGTCATCGTCGGCGACCTCGCCACGGAGAACGACGCCGTGCGCCTGCGCGGGCGCGGTATCCCGGCGATTCAGATCACTACGGGCAGCGTCTGCCACCTCGATGCCGAGATGGTCTCCCGGGCGATGGAGCGACTGGACCTGAATGCCCTGCAGGTTCTCGTCATCGAGAACGTCGGCAACCTCGTCTGCCCGGCCGTGTACGACCTCGGCGAGAGCGCACGGGTGGTTCTGCTGTCCGTGACCGAAGGGGAAGACAAGCCGCTCAAGTACCCCGTCATGTTCCGGAGCGCCCAGGTGGTCGTGATCAATAAAATGGACATCGCGGGGGCGGTGGGATTCGACCGCGAAACCGCCCTGCGCAACGTCCGCCGCGTCGCCCCTGGGGCGACAATTTTCGAGGTCTCCGCCAAGACGGGCCACGGCATGGACGCGTGGTACCAGTATTTGGACGAGGCTGTTCGCTGAGGGGCGGTCCGCATCGCCTGGGCCAGCAGATCGGACCACTGCCACAGGTGCTCCGCGCCAGGGAAAGGGCCGGACGAGACCGAGCGATCCTCCACCCTCGACAGGGCGCAACCGATTCTCCCCCATCTCTCCGCGTGCCACGCTCAACGGGCCTCCGTGCGTTGCGTACGCGTCCGCGCACGCACCCATCAGTCGTTGCCCTCGCGTAAGCCGCCGTCTTCTCCAGCGCCACGCCGCGCGGGGCGGCATACTGCGTCCCGTAACGGCGGACACACCGCCAACGCTCCGCGACGCGGTCGGAAACACGCTCTCGAATTTATCAACATATGACTGTGCCGCTAGACAAATCCGAAGAATCGTTTTGACATACGCGGAGCAACGCCTAATATCCCGAGTTGACAAGCGCACGCTCCGGTTCGAAATCCGATTTTCGAGGTTTCTCGGTTCTCAGGTTTCAGACGAGGCCTGTAGTGACTGACGCGCCGAGTCCAATCCGAGCGAGAGCCTTTCCACAGCGAATGAGTCTCAGGCTGACCCGTTCCCGTTTCCTCGTCCCTTGCAGATGTGTTCCGACCTTGGCGACTGTGCACGCACGGTCTCCGCGCTCGATGGTCCGTGCAGCGGCTCCTATCTATCCGCGCATGCGGATCTCCTCTCCATGCGGTCGCGCCCCGCAATGCGTAGAGGGTGTACCCCCAGCGAAACATTTTTTCCAAGGCTCCTGTGCTGACTCCACCGCCCGAGCACGCTGGGCCGCGGGATTCGGTTCGATCATGTTCCGCTCCTCTGCCAGTTTGCCTACGCTGAGGTTGCGGGCGTCTTTTGTTACCGGCACTGGTCAGGCCATCGGACCATTACCGCTTCCAGGGGGAAGAAACACGCACCGCACATCGACCTGAAAGCAACGTCCGGGCGAGTCGGACGATCCGTCCGATCCCGTGGCCGGTGGCCACACCGACAGTGAGGAGATCTTGCCATGAGCCAAGACGCACCCAGGACGCAACCCTCGGGGAACGGTGGAGGTGAAGAGCCGCGCATCGGCGTGTTCATCTGCCACTGCGGAGGAAACATCTCGGATGTGGTGGACGTCAAGCGGGTGGCAGAGGAGATTAGCCGCATCCCGGGAGTCGTGATTTCCACGACCCATATGTTCGCCTGTTCGGATCCCGGCCAGGCCATGATTGAGCAGAAAATCAAGGAGCTGAACCTCAACCGCGTTATCGTCGCGGCCTGCTCCCCTAGCCTGCACGAACTGACCTTCCGCCGAACCCTCGCTCGCGCCGGTCTGAACCAATACCTTTACGAGCATACGAACATCCGCGAGCAGGACTCCTGGGTCGTCAACGACAAGGAGTTGGCCACGCAGAAGGCCACCCGCCTGATCCGGGCCGCCGTGGCGCGCGTCCCTCACCTGGCTCCCCTCCAGAAGCGCGTCATCCCCATCCACCCATCGGTGCTGGTCATCGGTGGGGGGATCGCCGGTCTCACGGCAGCCTCGTGCCTGGCCAGTCGAGGCATCGCGGTCACGTTGATCGAATCGAGCCCCTTCCTCGGGGGTCGCATGTCGCGACTTGCCGGACTCTTTCCGACCGGTAAGCAAGCTCGCGACTTGCTGCGCCCGGTGATGGACGCGGTGATCAATAATCCGAAGGTCACCATCCACACAAACGCCGAGATGATTCAATCCACCGGTTTTATCGGGAACTTCCGCACCACCGTGCGGCTCCTCCCTCGCGGGGTCGAGGCCACCGTCGCCAACGTCCAGGCGGCGATTGACGCCTGCCCCGAGCAAACCGAGGACGATTTCAACTTCGCCCTCACCAAACGGAAGGCCATCTACTTCCCGTACGATGGTTGTTACCCCTCTCACCCGGCCATTGACTGGAAGAGCTGCACCAAGTGCGGGAAGTGCGTGGAGGCGGTGGGCGCCAAAGGGATCAATCTGGCGGAGGAACCGCGGGAGATCGAGATTCAGTCCGGCGTCATTCTAATCGCCGTAGGGCTGGACCTCTACCAACCGCGGCTGGGGGAGTACGGCTTCGGGCAGTTCCGCGAGGTCATCAGCCTCGCCCAGCTCAACCGGATCCTCGACCCGAAGGGACCGACCGGCGGCAAGCTCGTCGTCAACGGCAGACAGGTCCGCAGCATCGGCTTCATGCACTGCGTGGGCAGCATGCAGCAAAAAGGAGTCCATCCGCCTGGGCCCGACGGAAGGATGAACGATTACTGCAGCCGCGTCTGCTGCACGGCGACGCTCCACGCCGAGACGGAACTGAAGACGCGGTACCCCAATTTGCAGATCTACGACTTCCACGAGGACATCCGTACGTATGGCCGCTGGCACGAGGACTACTATTCTCAGGCCAGCGAACAGGGCGTGGCGTTCGTCCGCTTCAACCCGCTGAGGCCACCCCAGGTTGAGCGTGACCCTCGCGAGGAAATGCCGCTCCTGGTGCGAACGATCGACCGGCTCACCTTCGGGGAAGAACTCGAGGTGCCGCTGGACGTTCTCGTGCTCGCCACGGGCTTGGTGGCGCGAGACATGGCCCGGTTGGTTGACCTCTTCCGCTGCTCGGTGGGACCGGATCGGTTCCTCCTGGAGGTACACCCGAAGCTCCGGCCGGTGGAACTGGCAGTCTTCGGCCTCTTCCTGGCGGGTTCGGTCCAGGGGCCGATGGACACCGTAGAGTCCACGGCCGGCGCCGCTGCCGCCTCCGCCAAAGCGGCGACCCTGATTTCGCAGGGAAGTATCGAGCTCGACCCGTTCATCGCCCGGATTGCGGAAGAGGTGTGCAGCGGGTGCCGAATATGCCTGACCGTCTGTCCCTACGACGCCATCACCCGCGACGACGCAAAGAAGGTGGCGGTCATCAACGAGGCGGTCTGTACCGGCTGCGGCACCTGTGTGGCCACCTGTCCGTGCAATGCCATCACCCAGTTCGGCTTTACCGATGACGAGGTGAAATCCGAGATCCTGGCCCTGCTCGCACGAGTGCCGGCAGCCGCCACCGCCTAACGGGGGTTGACCATGACCGAAACGGTCGCAACGGTTCAGACGCCACAGATGACACCCGCCGTCTGGGAGCCGCGCATCATTGGTTTCCTCTGCTACTGGTGCTCGTACACGGGAGCGGATAGCGCCGGCACCGCGCGGATGAAATACCCCGCCAACGTGGACATCATCAAGGTCATGTGCTCGGGGCGGATCGACCCGGAGCTGATCGCCACCGCCTTTGCCAGCGGTGCCGACGGCGTCATGGTCCTGGGCTGCCACATCGGTGACTGCCACTACATCTCCGGCAATCACAAGACCATGGTCCGCATGCCGCTGATGCGTCGAATCCTCGAAGATCTCGGCGTCGAGCCGGAGCGTTTCCGGCACGAATGGGTCAGCGCCGCGGAGGGGGAGAAGTTCAGCAAGTTGGTTACCGAGATCACAGAACAGGTCCGAGAGCTCGGCCCGCTCAACTGGCCCCAGCTGATGCGCGAGCGGGGGGTCGGGCACGGGACGGACCTCAGGCCATGGGGAGAGTAGGCATGGGCGCGAACGTGCAGGGACAGACCAACGGCAAGCTGAAGATCGGCATGTACTGGGCCAGCAGCTGCGGCGGTTGCGACATCTCCCTCCTGGAGATCGGTCCTCGCATCCTCGAGCTGATCCAGATTGCCGACGTGGTGCTCTGGCCGTGCGTCGCCGACTTCAAGTATCGGGACGTCGCCGACTACCCAGACGGATACATGGACGTCTGTTTCTATAACGGCGGCATCCGGAGCAGCGAGCAGGAAGAGATCGCCCGGCTCCTGCGTCAGAAGTGCAAGACCCTCATCGGCTACGGGGCCTGCGCGGTCGGCGGTGGGATTCCGGCGCTGGCGAACTTCAAGAGTCGCGCCGAGATCTACGACGTCGTCTATCACCAGAACCCCACCATCGACAATCGCGAGCGCGTGGAGCCTGAACCTCTTCACGAGGTGCCCCAAGGAGAACTGGAGCTTCCCGAATTCTACCCTGCCGTCCTGCGGCTGAAGGACGTCGTCCCCGTGGACTACGAAATCCCGGGGTGCCCCCCGCAGGCCGACCGAGTCTGGGAGTCGATCCAGGCGGTGGTGAGCGGCGCGGTCCCGTCCCGCAACGCGGCGGTGCGGGTGGGCTGCTTCGACAAGACCGTCTGCGACGAGTGCTCCAGGGAGAAAAAGCTCGTAAAGATCAAGGCGTTCCGGCGCCACCACCAGTTCCGGCCGGAGCCTGACTGGTGCCTGCTGGAGCAGGGGATCCTCTGCATGGGTCCGGCGACGCGGAGCGGCTGCGGGGCTCTCTGCCTCAAGGCCGACGTGGCCTGCGAGGGTTGCTACGGCCCGCCCGCCAACGCCGAGGACCAGGGCACGTGCATGGTCGGGGCCCTGGGTGCGCTGCTGGATGCGCCGACGGAGGACCGAGCGCGGGAGATGGTGGCGGAGATCGCGGATCCGACCGGAACCTTCTACCGCTTCAGCTTGTCATCAAGCTTCATGAAGCTCGCGAAGTGACGAGCGTGGGGGACGTGAGCATGACCACTGCGCACACCAAGACGTCAGAAGGATACCGGCGAATCAGCATCGACCCCGTGACCCGATTGGAGGGTCACGGCAAGATCGATATTTTCCTGGACGCGGAGGGTAATGTCGCCGAGTGCTATTTTCAGGTGCCCGAACTCCGCGGGTTCGAGAAGTTCTGCGAAGGCCGGCCTGTCGAGGAGCTGCCCCGCATCACACCCCGCATCTGCGGCGTGTGCCCTGAGGCGCACCACATGGCCTCAGCCAAGGCCTGCGACGCCGTGTACGGGGCCGAGCTCCCGCTGACGGCCAAGCTCCTGCGCGAGCTCCAGTACAACATCTTCTACGTGACCGACCACACCACCCATTTCTACGCTCTGGGGGGGCCGGATTTCGTCATGGGACCCAAGAGCGACCCCGCCCTGCGGAACATCATCGGCGTCATCGGCAAGGTGGGGCTTCAAATTGGCGGCGAAGTGATCAAGTGCCGCTCGTGGGGCCACGAGGCGGCGGCCATTTTCGGGGGAAAGCCCGTCAACCCCGTGAATGCCATTCCCGGCGGCGTGAGCAAACCCCTCAAGGCCGAGGAGCGGAGCCGCCTGGAGGAGATCTGCCGCTTCATGGTCGGCTTCGCCCAGTTCACCTTGCAGCTCCTGCACGACGTCGTGCTCTCCAACAAGGAGTACCTGGACCTGATTCTCAACGGCCCCTACTGCCACCGGACGTACTCCATGGGGCTGGTGGACGAAAAGAATCGGACCAACTTCTACGACGGGAAGGTCCGCGTCGTGGACCCGGATGGAAAGGAACTCTGCAAGTACAGCCCGTCCGAATACGTGCAGCACATCGCCGAGCGAGTCGAGCCCTGGAGCTACCTGAAGGTCCCGTACCTCAAGCAGGTCGGCTGGAAAGGCTTCGTGGACGGAAAGGAGTCGGGCGTCTACCGCGCCACCCCCCAGTCCCGCCTCAACGTCGCCGACGGCTTGAACAGCCCCTTGGCCCAGGCGGCCTACGAGGAGTATTTCGAGACCCTCACGGGGGACCGGAGCGGCAAGAAGCCGGTGCACCACACGCTGGCCATCCACTGGGCGCGGGTGATCGAGCTCCTCAACGCTGCAGAGCGGTCTCTTGAGCTGGTTCGGCATCCCGAGATCACTCACCCCGAGAACTACCGGGTGGTCTGTGAGAAGACCCCCAACGAGGGGGTCGGCATCGTGGAGGCCCCTCGCGGCACCCTCACCCACCACTACGTGACGGACGAGCGAGGGATCGTGAAAAAGGCGAACCTGATCGTGGGCACCACCAACAACCATGCCGCCATCTGCATGTCCATCAAGCAGGCGGCACAAGGCCTGATCACGAAGGGGGTGGAGGTCACCGAGGGCGTCCTGAATATGGTGGAGATGGCGTTCCGCGCCTACGACCCGTGCTTCGGCTGTGCCACGCACAGCCTGCCGGGCCAAATGCCGCTGACGGTGCGGGTGCGGGACGTGGACGGCACCGTCCTCAGCGAGCGAAGCCGGGACTGATCACGAGAGAAGGCCTCACGACTGATCGGAGAAAGGTCGCACCATGGCAGACATCAAGGATCGGTACGACGGGCTAGTTATCGGGGGGGGCATCGCCGGCATGCAGGCCGCGCTCGATTTGGCCGGGCAAGGGTTCCACGTGCTGCTGGTCGAGCGACAGCCCTCCATCGGTGGGATCATGGTTGGGCTGAACAAGGTCTTCCCCACCCTGGACTGCAGTAGCTGCATCTGTACCCCGCGGATGGCCGAGGTCGCCCACCACGAGCGCATCAGCCTCCTCACCTACACCGAGGTGCAGAAGGTGGAGCCGCTGAACCCCGGCTTCCGCGTCAGGCTGCTCAAGAAGCCGCGGTATGTCGTGGAGGCGGACTGCATCGGCTGCAGCCTGTGCGAGCTGGCCTGCGACGTGTACGTTCGCCACGAGTTCGACTACCGGCTGGGGGCGCGGCGGGCAATCTATATCCCTCACGCCAACGCCATCCCCCAGGTGGCGGTCCTGGACCCCGAGTACTGCGTCTTCGACGGCAGCTGTGCCAAGGTCTGCCCCAAGGACTGCATCGACTTCGCGCAGCTGCCCGAGGAGCACACGGTCGAAGCGGGAACGGTGATCGTGACCAGCGGCCTGCAAATCACCCCCATGAATGCCAAGAAAGAGTACGGGGGGGACACGTACGTCAACGTCATGAACCCGTTGGCGATGGAGCGCGTCCAGTCCTCCAATGGACCCTACGGTCACGTGCTCCGTCCCTCGGACGGCAAGGTGCCCAAGTCGGTCGCCTACGTGCAGTGCGCCGGGAGCCGAGACGCCTCCATCGGCGTGCCCTACTGCTCCCGGGTCTGCTGCATGTACGCCCTCAAGCAGGCCATCATGATCAAGCACGAACTGCACGACACCGAGATCACCATCTACCACATGGACATCCGGGCCTTCGGCAAGGGGTATGAGCAGTTCTACCGCCGCGCCATGGCCGAGGGCATCCGGGTGGTCAAGGCCAAGGTGGCGAGGATCAGCGAAGTCGAGAACCGCGATTTGTCCCTGCGCGTGGAACTGATCGACGAGGGGGGAAAGGTGGCCGACATCCGACACGATCTGGTTGTGCTCAGCCAGGGCGTGATCCCGGGTTGGCACCCGGGCGACGTGCTCCCCGTCCCGGAGGCCCGGGACGGATTCTTCGAGGTCCCCGAGCTGGCCACGAAACCCGCCCGGAGCCCCGTGGAGGGGATTTTCCTTGCAGGCGTGGCCACGGGGCCAAAGGACATTCCGGACGCCATCGTCGAGGCGGGCGCCGCGGCAATGGAGGCCGCGATGTACCTGGGCCGGACCGCGGTTGGTCAGGCCGCCATCACGGGGAGCGGCCGCCGCGCGTAACCTATCCACACCACGGGGGACAGCCATGAACGGGACGAAGCGGTTGGAGTGGCGAGAGGCGCTCCGGGTGTTCCGCGAGCGGATGGGAGGCCTCACCGACGCCAAGAAGAGCTACCTCAAGTCGGACCGGGAGACACGCAAGGCCGTGCGGGAGGCGCTCCGGTTCGGTTCCAAGACGATCCCGGAGCTCACCCAGCAGCTCAACCTTCCGGGCGAAAACGTCACGTGGTACGTCATGGCGCTGAAGCGGTACGGCGAGATCGTTGAAGCCGGGCGCGCGGGAGACTACTTCCGCTACGCCCTGAAGGAGTCAGAACGATGAGCGTCCGCGTGGACTCCCGGGTGATCACGGACTTGGCACAGTACGGAGGGGATACCGTCACCAAGTGCTTCAACTGCGGCAATTGCACGGCGGCCTGCTCCCTCACCAGCCAGGACGCCGTGTTTCCCAGGCGGTACATCCGCTACGTCCAGATGGGCCTGAAGAGCAAGATGCTGGAATCCGTGGATCCATGGCTCTGCTACTACTGCGGCGACTGCTCGGACACCTGCCCCCGGGAGGCCGAGCCAGGCAAGCTGATGATGGCGGGTCGGCGCTGGCTCATCAGCATGTATGACTGGACGGGCCTGAGTCGGCTGATGTACAAGCGGCCGGCCTGGGAACTTGGTTTCTTGGCCGCGGTGGCCGCGGTCGTGCTCGGGTTCTTCACCATCCCGGAACATTTCGGTTTTCGCCTCCTGGCTCAACACCCCGAGGCGCGTCGGACGGTCACCCTGGCCTTCTTCGCCCCGAAGGAGATCGTCCACTGGGGGGACATCGTCCTGGCGGTCGGGTTGGGCGCTTTTCTCCTCAGTAACGCCGCGAGGATGGCGTACTACGTCCTGCGGAACGGGCCCATGGTTCCGCTCACCGCATACATGGTCGAACTGCGAGAGTTCATCGTTCACGCCTTGACGCAGAAACGCTGGCGAGAGTGCAAGACCGATAACACCAAGCACTGGCTGCGCCATCTGGCGCTGGTGAGCGGCTACGGCACCATGTTCGCCCTGGTGGTGGTCTTCCTGTATTGGTTCCAGGTGGAGGACGCCTCGTTCCACTGGACCAGCTTGTTGGGGTACTACGCAACCGTGATCCTCCTGGGCGCCACTCTGTGGATCGCCCGCGATCGCTTGAAAAAGCGGGATCAGATTCACAAGCACAGCGACCTCGCCGATTGGCTGTTTATCGCGCTCCTATTCCTCACCAGTCTGACGGGAATTCTGCTCCACCTCGTCCGACTGCTCGATCTTCCCATGGCAACGTACGTAACCTATGTGGTGCACCTTATGGTCGCCGTCCCCATGCTGGCGGTGGAGGTGCCTTTCGGCAAGTGGTCTCACCTGCTCTATCGCCCCCTCGCCATGTACCTTTCGACGGTGCAGGCCCGCGCCCACCAACCGCACGGGTCCGACGTGAAGGCGGCTCCAGCCATTCCTGCGTGAATCGGATGCCTGCTCCGCTTTGCCGGTTGGGGGGCGGCTGCCCCGCCCCCCAACCGACCCCGACGGCCCACCGTTCCCCTCTCCGCGGATGACTGTCGGAGCGGACATTCGTCTCCATTCTCTTGCGCCCGATCCCACGCTGTGTAGAATTGGGGCTGCGGGCACGGCGCTCCGACGAAATCCCCCTGCCGCTGGGACGGACCAAAGAGCACACAGCCGAAATCGCTCCGACTGCCACACCACAGGCCAACAGCGGACGAGGGAAAGGGGGCATCTCCTTTCGGGGGGCGCCGTGTGGCTCGGCGGCACGGCACCACCCAAGGCGGCGGCAGATCTCGGAGACGGGAAGGAATCAACCTATGTTCAAGCGCATGATCGGCAGTGATGTCCCCCGTCCCGCCCAACGCATTCCCAGGCCGGGGGAAATTCGGCGGTACATCGCTTACGAATCGGACCTCGACCCCGGCTTCGGTGAGCTCATCGCCCGCAAGGCGTACGGAGAGAAGCTGTTCTCGTGCATCCAATGCGGAACCTGCGGTGGAACGTGTCCGGTCAGCCACTACATGGACTACACGCCTCGGAAGATCATCGCCATGGTGCGGGAAGGGTTCCGCGATGAGGTCCTGCACTGCGTGACCATCTGGCTGTGTGCCTCGTGTTACGCCTGCACGGTGGATTGTCCCCGGGAGATCAAGATCACCGACGTCATGTACGCCCTCAAGCAGGAGGCCATGGCCCAGGGTGTCTACCCGAGGCGCTTCTCGATTCCCGTGCTCGCGCGGGAGTTCTTCGCAGGCGTCTTGCGCGACGGTCGCAGCAACGAATTGCCCATGATGATCAGATTCTTTCTGAAGACGAACCCGCTGCGCATGCTCCAGAACGCGCCCGTGGCTTGGCGTCTCTGGCGCACCGGCCGACTGGCCTGGCGACAGGAACGCACGCGGCAGCGGGACAGCGTCGGTACGCTGTTGCGCGCGGCCAAATCGGCGGAAGACGGAGACGCGCCATGAGCTACTGGTACTACCCGGGTTGCTCTCTCAAGAGCAACGGCAAGCCGTACGAGGAGTCGCTGCTGGCCGTGCTCCGAGCACTGAACGTACCCGTGCGGGAGCTCGACGACTGGAACTGCTGCGGCGCAACCTCCTACATGTCGGTGGACGAGGTCCAGGCCTTCAGCCTGGCGGCGCGGAACTTGGCGCTGGCAGAACAAGCCTGCCGGCAGACGACCGAGAAGGGCGTGCCGCAGCTGATCGCGCCCTGCAGCGCCTGTTTCCTGGTGTTGACGAAGACCCAGCGGTATGTCGAACAGCACGAGCATCTCGCCCGCCGAGTCCACGCGGGGCTCCGGGCGGTCGGGTTGGAGTACCGGGGCGAGGTCCGGGTCCGTCATCCTCTGGACGTCTTCATCAACGACATCGGCCTTCGGCGGATCGCCGACCTGGGGAAGAAGCGTCTCGACGGGATGAAGGTCGCTTGTTATTACGGCTGTCAGGTGGTCCGGCCTTTTGCCACGTTCGACTCGGCGCACAACCCAACGACCATGGACCGCCTCGTCCAAGCGCTGGGCGCCAAGGCGGTCCAGTGGCCGCTGAAGACCCGATGCTGCGGGGGAACCTTGACCGGCACCATCCGCGATGTGGGCCTGCGCCTGAGCCAGGTTCTCCTGCAGGAGGCCGTCCGGCGGGGGGTCGACGCGATCATCACCGTCTGCCCGCTCTGCCAGTTCAACTTGGAGTGCTACCAGCAAGAAATCGGCCGCACGTTCCAGGAACCCATCCGGGTTCCGGTCGTGTTCCTGACGCAGCTCATGGGAAGAGCATTCGGTATCCCTGAGGCAGACCTCGGCATGGGACGTCTCTTCGTTCCGCTCGAGCCTGCCCTGGCGCCCCACGAAGGAGGTCAGCCCGCCCATGCGTGACTTCGGTTCCAACGGCACCCCCCGCATCGGCGTCTACGTCTGCCACTGCGGGACGAACATCGCGGGCACGGTCGACGTGAAGGCCGTGGCCGACTACGCCGCGGGGCTTCCCGGGGTGGTGGTGTCGCGCGAATACAAATACATGTGTTCCGACCCCGGCCAGGAGCTGATCCAACAGGATATCCGCGACCACACACTCACCCGCGTCATCGTGGCGTCCTGCTCCCCCCTGCTCCACGAACACACCTTCCGGCACGCCATCGCCCAAGGCGGCTTGAACCCGTACTTCCTCCAGATGGTGAACATCCGCGAGAACGTCTCATGGGTGAACGACAACCCGCGGGCGGCCACGGTGAAGGCCAAGGATCTCCTCCGCGCGGCGGTCTACCGGGTGGGCTACCACAAGGCCCTGGAGCGCAAGCAGGTCCCCATCAATCCGGACGTCCTTGTGGTGGGGGGTGGCATCGCCGGGATCCACGCTGCCCTGACTCTGGCCAACGCCGGCAAGAAGGTCTATCTCGTTGAGCGGGAGCCGACGATCGGCGGCCACATGGCGATGTTTGACAAGACCTTTCCCACGCTGGACTGCGCCGCCTGCATCCTCACCCCCAAGATGTCCGCGGTGAAGACCCATCCCAACATCACGCTGTGGACGTACTCGGAAGTGGTCGGCGTGGATGGCTTCGTTGGCAACTACAAGATCAAGGTGAAGCGAAAGCCGCGCTACATCAAGGAAGATCTATGTGTGGGATGCATGGAGTGTGTGGCGGCCTGCACCTTTAAGGAGGCCCGCTTCCCGGACGAGTTCAACCAGGGCCTGAGCAAGCGCAAGCCCGTGTACATCCCGTTTCCCCAGGCGACCCCTCAACTCGTCGTCTTTGACCCCCAGACCTGCATCATGCTGAAGTCCGGCAAGTGCCGGCAAAGCTGCATCGAAGCCTGCGACCGGAAGGCGATCGATTTTAGGCAAACTGCGGAGTTCGAGGACATCACGGTCGGCACCATCATCCTGGCCACAGGCTTTCAGACCTTCGACGCGAGCCGCCTCCCGTATTACGGCTACGGAATCTACCCCAATGTGTACACCGCGTTGGAGGTTGAACGCCTCATCAATGCCTCCGGACCCACGGGCGGGGAGGTCGTCCTGCGCGACGGCCGGAAGCCCAAGGCAGTCGGGATCATCCACTGCGTCGGGTCTCGCGACGAGAAGACGAACCGCTGGTGCTCTCGGGTCTGCTGCATGTACTCCCTGAAACTCGCCCACTTGGTCAAGGAGCACACCGACGCCACGATCTATAACTTCTACATCGACATGCGGACACCGGGAAAGGGCTACGAGGAGTTCTACGACAAGTTGCTCAAGGAAGGCGTCCACTTCATCCGAGGGCGGGTCGCCGAGGTCACCGACTGGGCGCGCACTCCCGATGAGGAAGGCCGGCTGCTCCTCCGCGTCGAGGATACCCTCGTCGGGACGGTGCGGCGCATTCCCCTGGACATGGTGATTCTCGCCGTCGGCCTCGAGCCGCGCGCCGACGCCCAGGAGGTGCGGCGCCTCTTCAACATCTCCTGCTCCACCGAGGGCTTCTTCCTCGAGCGGCATCCCAAGCTGGCGCCGGTGAACACCTTCACCGACGGCATCTTCATCGCCGGGGCGTGCCAGGGTCCCCGCGATATCCCCGATGCGGTGGCGCAGGCGGGCGCGGCAGCGGCCGAGGCCTTGGCCCTCATCGACATCGGACATGTGGAGCTCGAGCCGAATACCGCGTACATCACCGAGGAGGACTGTTCTGGGTGCCGGTCCTGTATCCCCCTGTGCCCGTATACGGCCATCACGTTCCTCGGGGACAAAGGGAAGGCGTCCATCAACGAGGCCCTGTGCAAGGGGTGCGGGACCTGCGTGGCGGCCTGTCCGTCGGGCTCTATTCGGCAGAATCTCTTCGAGGACGAGGAGATCTTCAGCGAAATCGACGGCCTCTTGGCCCGTGATGTGGCCGTTGCGTGATCGCGATGAGGTGAATCTTTGAGCGACCATACGGAAGTGCATGCCGCCCCAAGCCCGACCGGGGCCTGGGAGCCTCGGATTGTGGCCTTCTTCTGCAACTGGTGCACCTACACCGCAGCGGATCTCGCCGGGGTCTCGCGCATGAAGCATGCCCCCAACGTGCGCATCATCCGAGTCATGTGCTCTGGCCGCGTGGACCCGCAGTTCGTCCTGCAGGCCTTCGCCAAGGGAGCAGACGGGGTCCTGATCGGCGGCTGTCACATCGGTGACTGCCACTACGTCGAGGGGAACTACAAGGCCGTTCGGCGCGTCCGGATGCTCCGCCGCGTCCTGCAAGGGATGGGCATCGAGGAGGATCGCTTCCGCCTCGAATGGATCTCGGCCTCTGAGGGAGAAAAGGTGAAGCTGGTCATCAACGACATGGTGGAAAAGGTCCGGGCACTGGGCCCCTTGGGCTTGCCCCAGCGGTTCCAAGAGTGGGACGAGGAACTGGAGTCGTTGCAACACACAGTCGAAGCATCGCCCGAGGAGGCCCCCGTCCATGTCGGTTAAGCCCAAAGTTGCGTTCTACTGGTGTGCCTCCTGCGGGGGCTGCGAAGAATCGGTCGTGGACCTCGCCGAAGGCATCCTCGACCTCGTCGGCATGGTGGACATTGTGTTCTGGCCGGTGGCAATGGACTTCAAGCGGCACGACGTCGAGGCCATGCCCGACGGGTCCATCCTGGTCAGCATGATTAACGGGGCCATCCGGAGCTCCGAGCAGGAAGAGATGGTGCGGCTGCTGCGGCGAAAAAGCCGACTGGTCGTCGCATACGGCGCCTGTGCCCAGCTTGGCGGGATTCCCGGCTTGGGGAACCAGTTCGACCGCGACCAGATTCTCCGGTTCGCCTACGAGGACTGTCCCTCTGTCCAGAACACGGATAAGGTTCACCCTCAACCGCGGTCCCGCGAGAACGGGCGCGTGGTAACCCTCCCCAATCTCCACCAGGTCGTCCGAACCCTGGACCAAGTCGTTCCGGTGGATTACTACCTGCCCGGCTGCCCGCCGACCCCACAGCTCCTCAACCAGGCCATGACCAGGCTCCTGTCGGGAGACCTTCCCTCCAGGGGAAGCGTGTTGGCCCCGGACATCGCCCTGTGCGACCAGTGTTCCCGCAAGGACAGCAAACCCGTCGACCTCAAGTTTACCGAGTTCAAGCGGCCGCATCTGAGCCGCCTCGACCCGCAGCAGTGCTTTCTGGCGCAGGGCCTGGTGTGCATGGGCCCGGCAACCCGAGGCGGATGCGAGGCGCAGTGCGTCCAGGGCAACATGCCGTGCAGCGGTTGCTTCGGCCCAACGTCCAGAGTGCGGGACCAGGGCGCCAAGATCCTGTCGTCGCTCTGCTCCAACATCGCCGCCACGTCCGAGCCGGACATCGACCGGACCCTCGCGACGATCCCCGACCCGGTGGGTACGTTCTACCGATATAGTCTCGCCAACTCCCTGCTCCGCAAGCGGGTTGGTCCTAGCGTTTGAGATGCACAGAGGAGGCCAGGGGGATATGCAGAAGCCCATCCGGGAGGCGTGGAACAGCGCCTACACCAAGGCGAACGAAGAGTACCTCCGACGGCGCACGATCACCATCGATCCCATTACCCGGCTGGAGGGCCATGGCAAGATTGAGATTTTTCTCGATGACCGCGGCGAGGTAGAGCGCGCGTACTTTCAGGTCCCGGAGCTCCGCGGATTCGAAACCTTCTGTATCGGCCGGCCTGCGGAGGACATGCCCCAGATCACCAGCCGGATCTGCGGAGTCTGCCCCACGGCCCATCACATGGCAGCCACCAAAGCCCTGGACGACCTCTACCAGGTCCAGCCGCCGCCCACCGCCCTCAAGATCCGTGATCTGGTCTACAACGCCTTCATGCTCGAAGACCACGCCCTCCACGTCTACATCCTGGGCGGGCCGGACTTCATCGTCGGCCCCGACGCGCCCAAGGAACTGCGAAACGTGGTCGGGGTCATCCAAAAGGTGGGCGTGGATGTGGGCAAACGGGTCATCGCCATGCGGCGGCGGCTGCGGGAGATGATCAGCTATTTTGGAGGGAAGGTCATCCACCCCGTATTTGGGCTCCCCGGCGGGGTGTCCAAGGGACTGGCCCCCGCGGACCTCCCCGGCATCAAGCAACTGGCTCACGACGCCGTCGACTTCGCCCGATTCACCCTTCAGGTCTTCAAGGATGTCGTGCTGAAGAACGATCGGTACCTGACGCTCATCACCTCGGACACCTACACCCACCGCACCTATTACATGGGTCTGGTGAACGGCCGCAACCAGCCCGACTTCTACGCCGGGAAGATCCGGGTGGTGGGTCCCACCGGCGCGGAGTACGCCAACTTCCCGACGCAGCACTACCTCGCCTATATCAGCGAACGGGTCGAGCCGTGGAGCTACGTGAAGTTCTGCTATCTGAAGCCCCTGGGATGGAAGGGGTTCGTGGACGGCCCCGAGAGCAGCGTGTACGCCGTGGCGCCGCTGGCACGGCTGAATGTGGCCGAGAGTATGGCCACGCCCGAAGCCCAGAAGGCCTACGAGGAATACATTGCCGCGCTGGGCGGCAAGCCCGTCCACTACACCCTGGCGAACCACTGGGCGCGGGTCATCGAGATGCTCCAAGCCGCGGAGCGGATGCGGGAGCTGGCCAACGATCCCGGTCTCACGGGCACGGAGATCCGGACCATTCCCACGGCCACCCCCAAGGCGGGGGTCGGCGTCGTGGAGGCCCCTCGCGGCACTTTGATACACCACTACGAGACCGACGAGCGCGGGCTCATCCGGAAAGCCAACCTCATCGTGGCAACCCAGGGGAACTCGGCGCGCATGGCCATGGGGGTGGAGAAGAGCGCCAAGGGGCTCATCCATCAGGGCAAGGTGGACGACGGCCTGCTCAACATGATCGAAATGGCCTTCAGGGCCTACGACCCGTGTCACGGGTGTGCGACGCATTCGCTTCCCGGCCAGATGCCGTTGATCGTCTCGATACGTGACGCCTCCGGTCGGGTCGTCCAGGAGCTCCGGCGGTGAACCCTCCTCCTCACCGCATTCTGGTCCTCGGTCTCGGCAACGACATCCTCGCCGACGATGCCGTGGGCCTCGTTGCCGCCCGATCCCTCCGCCGGCACTACCCGGACGAGATCGAGGTCGTGGAGGCGGCGGAGAGCGGTCTGGCGCTTCTGGATTTCCTGGAGGGGCGGAGTCACGCCCTCTTGCTGGATGCCATCCTGACCGGACGCCATCCGGCGGGGACCGTGCTCGAATTTTCGCGCGGGGATTTCGACACGGCCCTTGGAACGTCTTCCCATTATGCCGGAATCCCGGAGGTTCTCGGACTGGCCGAGTGTCTTGGCGTGCCCGTTCCCACGGAGCTCTGCATCCTCGCCATGGAGGTGGAGGATCTCTACTGCCTTCGGGAAGGACTGAGCGTTTCGGTGGAGCGAGCGCTGCCGGACTACGTCGGACGCGCCCGGCAGATCCTCGATGGCTGGTGTCGCAGCCCGGTTGGCAGCGGCGCATGAAACCATCCCGAGGTGCGTGACATGGAGACGCCGCCGGCATCGCCTTCGAGTCACATGCCGGCCAACGACCGTACCGTTGTCTTGGGGCTGGGGAACCCTGTCCTCTGCGACGACGGGGTGGGCCTGGCCGTCGTCTCGGCGCTCCGCGGCCTGCTGGAGGTGGCACCGATCCCCGGCGTGGACGTCCTGGCGAGTACCCGCGCGGGATTCGAGCTGATCGACCTGCTCCGGGACTATCGCCGCGCCATCCTGGTGGATTGCGTGACGATGCCGGACCCGCGGCCGGGCCGGGTACGTCGGCTGGGCCTAGACGATGTCGCGGGGAGCAGCCGCCTCGTCAATGCCCACGAGGTGAGCGTTGGGGTGGCCTTCCAGTTGGCCGAGCGGATGGGCATTCGCATGCCGACGGAAGTGGAGATCCTCGCCATCGAGGCCGCCGACACCTGCACCATCTTCGAGGGGCTGACCCCAGCCGTCGGGGCCGCCGTCGATCCCCTGTCCCGCGAGATCTACGCGGACCTCAAACGCCGGGCGCCCGCCACCGAGCCGCCGGACACCGAGGACTTCCGCAATCGGCGCGCCTTCTACTCGCCGGACGCCGAGTAACTGCAGACATCGGGCGAATCATCTCGCGCATCGAGTCCTCACGTCTCGCCGGCCGAACCGCGACGGTCGGCTGCTCGCCAGGAACGATCGGATTCTCCTGTGCCGCCCCTTGGGCCTTCATGGCTCGCGCAGCAGATCCGCCGGGAACGCTTCCCTCCAAGCCCGACTCACGCTATAGTCCCCTGCAATAACCACAGGGGGCGTTCTCTTGCCGACGTCGAAGCGGGCTCTGGATGCTCAAGCCATAGCGGCAGTGATCGGCCTCTGTTTCCTCTGGGGGCTGTCGCAGGTGTCCATCAAGGTGGCCAACCGGGGCGTGAGCCCCATCTTCCAGGCCGCCATTCGATCTATCATAGCGGCCTCCCTGACGGCGTTGTGGGCCCGCCTGCGCGGCATGCCGCTCGTCCATCGAGACCGCACGCTCCTGCATGGCGTGACCATCGGGCTGCTGTTCGGCACCGAGTTCGTCTTCGTCTATCTTGGCCTGTACTACACCACCGCCTCCCACGCGGTGATTTTTCTTTACACCGCCCCCCTCTTCGTCGCACTGGGAGCGCACTGGCTCTTGCCTGCAGAGCCTTTCACGGGTCGCAAGCTCACCGGCCTCATTTTGGCCTTTGGCGGGGTGGTCGCAACCCTCTGGGACAGTCTGCACTCGCCGACCCGGCTCCAACTGCTCGGCGACCTGTTGAGCTTAACGGCAGGACTCCTGTGGGCGGCGACCTCCCTGTATCTCAAGCGGGTCGTCCGAACATCTATGACCCCATCCCAGATGCTGTTCTATCAGCTCGGGTTTTCGGCAGTGCAACTGACGGTAATGAGCCTGCTGTTCGAACCGAAACCGGTCACGGACCTCACCGCCACGGTCCTGGCGTCCCTCGCGTATCAAGGAATCATCGTGGCCTTCGCCAGCTACCTGGTCTGGTTCTGGCTCATTCAGGTCTACCCGGTGAGCAGCATCTCCGCCTTCACCTTTTTCACACCGATCTTCGGCATCCTGCTCGGGGGTGTACTCTTGCGGGAACCCCTGACCGTCAAGCTGCTGATCGGAGGCGCGTTGGTGACGGGCGGCATGCTGCTCGTCAACTGGCCGGAGCGTGGACGGCACAACCGCTAGAGAGGAGACTCGCATGGCCAAGGTCTCAAAGAAACCCGGGACGTACCTCTACCCACTGCCGCCAAGCCTGATCACGTGTGGCCCCGTGGACAAGCCGAACATTATCACCCTGGCGTGGGTGGGCACGCTCTGTTCCGAGCCGCCGATCATCGGTGTCAGCATCCGCCCCTCCCGCCACTCACACAAACTGGTGAAGGAGTCCGGCGAGTTCGCGGTCAACGTCCCGACGGCGGAGATGGTCCGCGTCGTGGACTGGTGCGGGACAGTGTCCGGTCATTCGGAGGACAAATTCAAGGCGATGGGCCTGACGGCTGTCCCAACGCAGGTCATCCACACCGCCATGATCAAGGAGTGCCCGCTCAGTATCGAGTGCCAGGTGATCCAGACGCTGCACCTTGGCACACACGACCTGTTCCTCGGCAAGGTGGTTGCGGTGCAGGTCGACGACGCGATTCTGGACCCTCGGGGCGAAATTGACCTGGGCAAAGCGAACCCGCTCGCGTATGGCGGCCATGCGTACTGGACGCTCGGACACTTCGTGGAGAAACAAGGCTATACGGCAGCCCAGTAGCTTCTGGCAGACTTGGCCGCAGGAACAGAAGAAACGGGAGGTGAGCCATGCGTCCTCCGACCGATGTGCGCCTGGACCGTAGCATTCTCAAGTCCGTCCGCGCTACCGCGCGCGCGGCAGCGGATAACCATCGTTGGCTCCGCGCCCACATGCCGCCGTTCTTCTTCATCACGATGCGGGACGAGGAGGAGGCGCTGGCGAGCCTCGCGACGAACCTGCACTGTCTTCGGCGCAACCGGCATCTGATCCTCGCCGACCAGGAGAAAGAGTTCATCCTGGCTCGGCTCGATGTCCCCGGCTCGATCTACGAGACGCTCGAGCAGATCCAGGACCGCGAGGTCTCCTACGCCGAGATGTCTCACTCCTCCGCTCCCGTGCCGGGCACCGACCATCCCCTCGAGATCCAGCGATACGAATTCGACCGGAAGACCGATGCCGAGATCGCGCAAGCGAGCGACGTCACGATCCCGCCGCGCATCCTCCGGGAAGTCCTCGCCGCCTTGCGGGCGCACTACCCCCCGATGGACGCGCAGGACCGCGACAAGCTGCTCAAATTGATTTGGCTCAACAACGAGCGGTACGTGCGCGTCTCCCCGGCGCGGCGCGTCGCGCAACTCCTCTGGTTGTTCCATCAGGCGCGGGCTCACGGCGGGATCTTTCTGGATGTGGAGGCATCCGGTCCGGAGGCACCCCAGGAGACCCGCGTGCTCTTCGCGGTGGGGAATCCACCGCACCGAGGTTACCTCGCGCAAGTCATCGAGGTCTTCAACCGCCTGAACCTCGGAGTGCGGCGATGCTACGCCCTTACCATCACCACAGGCGTGCACCCCTATTTCCTTGGCAGCTTCTACGTGATCCGCCGAGACGGCGGCCTCGTGGAAAAAAGCTCCGACCTGTTCGCGCGGCTGCAGCGTGAATTGTACAACACCCAGATCCTGTCCAGCGAATCGGCCACGTACCGAGACTTCGTTGTCCAGCGCCTGCTGACGGGAGAAGAGGCGTCTCTCATCAACGCCTTCATCGGCTTCTGCCACACGAGCCTCGCCCACAACCAACCGCATCGCTACACGCTGGAGGATGTGATTCGCGCCTTCCATTCCCACGCGGAGATCGCCCTGAAGCTGGTCCGCCTGTTCGAAGTCCGCTTCGACCCCGATCTCCCGAACCGCGAGGCGCGCTACGCGGCCGAGCGTGCCGAGACCGAACGCGAGGTGGCGGCCTACAACACCGGCCACAAACAGCTCGACGCCTTTCGCCGCTCCATCTTTCGCGCCACGCTCCACTTCATCCATCGAACTCTCAAGACGAATTTCTTCGTTCCCGAGAAGCACGCCCTCGCCTTCCGCCTCGACCCGGCCTATCTCGACGATCTCGGGCCGGACTTCACAACCGACCTGCCGCCGGAGCGACCCTTCCGGGTGACCTACTTCCACGGCCGACACGGATTGGGGTACCACATCGGCTTTTCCGACATCGCCCGGGGCGGCTGGCGAACGATCATCACCCAAACGCGAGACGATTACGTCACCGTGGCCAACACCCTGTTTCGGGAGAATTACGTCCTCGCCCACACGCAGCACCTCAAGAACAAGGATATCTACGAGGGCGGCTCCAAGCTGGTCGTCGTCCTGCGCGCGCCGGATGTCCGGGGCAAGGAGCAGCTCAACCAACTCCTCTACAAGATCCAGTACGGCTTCACCAATGCGTTCCTGGACATCTTTGTGTCGCAGGACGGCAAGGTCAAGAACCCGCGCGTGGTGGATTACTACGGCGAGGACGAGGCCATCGAGCTCGGTCCCGACGAGAACATGCACGATCGGATGATCGAAACGATCGCGGAACTCTCCGTCAAGCGCGGCTATGTCCTCGGCATCGGGATCATGTCCAGCAAGGTCGTGGGCATCAACCACAAGCAGTACGGCGTCACGTCCACCGGCGTGGTGAAGTTCGCCGAAATCGCCATGCGCGAGCGGGGCGTCGATATCCGCAAGGACCCCTTCAGCGTCAAGTTCACGGGGGGGCCGAACGGCGACGTGGCCGGGAACGCCATACGGATCATCCTGGAGCGGTGCCCTCGCGTCGCCGTCCGACTCATCGTCGACGGCACCGGGGCCCTCGTCGATCCCAACGGCCTCGATCGCGGAGAGCTGTCGCGCATCGCCTTGAAGGAGGACATCGAAGGCTTCGATCCGGCCCGGCTTTCCCCGGGGGGTTTTCTCCTGTACCGGAGCGTCCGCCGAACCGAAGGACTGCGCGAGCTGTACAAGCGTGTCGTGCGGACAGAATCCGGCCTGGCGGAAACATGGGTCACCCTGGACGAGTTCCAAAAGGAATTCACGGAGCTCCTGTTCACAGTGCCCGCCGACCTGTTCATCCCCGCAGGCGGCCGCCCTGAAACGGTGGATCGGTCAAACTGGGAGCGCTTTTTCGGCCCGGTCGGCACCCCGACGGCGCGCGTAATCGTCGAGGGGGCGAACTCCTTTCTGACGCCGGAGGCCCGGACGCGGTTGCAGGAAAAAGGCCTCGTTGTGTTGCGCGACGCCTCGGCGAACAAATGCGGCGTAATCTCCTCCTCCTACGAAATCATCGCCAACCTGCTCCTAAGCGAGAAGGAGTTCCTGGCGCACAAGGACGCGTACGTCGGGGATGTGCTGAAGATCCTCGAGCAGCGAGCCGCCGACGAGGCTGAGCTGATCTTCCGTCGGCATCGAGAGGGGAACGGTACGGCGAGTTTCACCGAGATCTCCGATGCCATCAGCGTGGAGATCAATGCGCACTATGCCAAGCTCTTCGAGTTTTTCCAGGCACGGCCCGAACTCTGCCTCCAACCCCTCTACCGACGCGCCCTGCTGGCCCACCTGCCACGGATGATCCGGGAGAGTCCGACCTTCCGGCTGCGGATCAGGAACCTCCCACCCAAGTATCGCGCGGCCATGCTGGCCGTCGAGATCGCGTCGTCCATCGTCTACCGAGGCGGATTCGAGAGGCACTTCGAGGAAGATCTGAGGGACTACGTCGTGCGCATATTCGCCTGATCGGAGGCCCGCCAGGGACAGCGGCGCCGGGGGTATCTACCCCTTCAGTCGCAGTATGTTGTAGGCGGGGATCGGGCGGTGGAAGCCCTTGAGGGAGAGTTCGCCGGTTGGCTCTGCCTCCACCAAGTCTTCTACGGTCCCAAGGAAGCGGCGGGCGACCAGGATCTGGCCCGGTTTGGCCTCGCCGCAGAGGCGGGCGGCGAGGTTGGTGACGGTGCCGATGGCCCCGTAGTCCCAGCGCCCCTCGAAGCCGATGGCGCCGATGGTGGCATAGCCCTGCGCGAGGCCCATGCCGCAGGCGAGGTCGTAACCCAGTTTGCGCCAGCGGACGGTCAAGTCCCCCAGGCGGTCCCGCATGGCCAGCGCCATCCGGACGGCCCGCTCGCCGGGGTTGGGCACCGACACCGGATCGTTGAAGAAGATCATCATGCCGTCGCCCGTGAAGCGCTCCAGGGTCCCCTCGTGCGCGAGGATCAGGCGGCCCATCTCGGCGTGATACTCGCGCAGGATGCCCATGACTTCCTCGGGCTCCGCGGTCTCCGCGAAGGCGGTGAAGTCCCGAAGATCGACGAAGACGACCGTAATATCTCGTCGGTGGCTCTGCAGTGGGTCCTCGGCACCGCCCGCGACGATCAGCTCGGCGAGCTGCGGCGAGAAGAACCGCTTGAGCCGCCCCAGGTGTTCGAGCTGCGCCACTTGTTCCTTCACCCGCTCCTCCAGCTCCCGGTTCCACCTCGACAGCTCCGCCGCCTGCTGCTGGACCGTGTCGTGGAGCTGCTTGATCCGCAGCATGGACTTCACCCGGGCCACCAGCGACGCCTGATCCACGGGCTTCGTCAGATACTCGTCCCCCCCTGCCGCCAGACCGGCCACGATGTCCTTCGAATCGGACCGGGCCGTCACCATGACGATGGGCGTGAAGGGAAAGGCGGGATCGGCCCGGAGCTGCCGGCACACCTCGATGCCGTCCACCTTGGGCATCATGATGTCGAGGAGGATCAGGTCGGGCAATGCTTCTCGCGCCGTCGTCAGGGCTTCCTCTCCGTCGCTCGCCGTTAGGATTTCGTAACCCTGGCTGACCAAGCGGGCCCGGAAGATCTCCCGGTTCTCCGGATTATCGTCTACCACAAGAATACGCGGTGGCATCCGCATGTTCCGTCCTCAATAGCGTTCAGCATTCAGCTGTCAGCGATGAGCTAACAGCACTCAGCGGTCATCAATCCGCAATCCGCACTCCGCAATCCGCAATAGGCCGCGGTCATCTAGGGTCGCTACCCTCTCCCGCCGGCAGGTACTCCCTCACTTTGGCCAGGAGGGCGCGCGGGCTGAAGGGCTTGGTCACGTAGGCGTCACAGCCAGCTGCCCGCGCCTTCACGTCGTCGCCGCTCAGCGCGTAGGAGGTCACGGCGATGACGGGGATATGGCGGAGTGCCGGATTGGCCTTGATTCGGCGCGTGGCCTCGTACCCGTCCAGGCCGGGGAGCTGGATGTCCATGAGGATCAGGTCGGGGCGGTGTGTCTCGGCCAGGGCCACCCCCTCCTCCCCGGTGACCGCCTCGATGGACTCATACCCCGCGCTGGTGAGGAGGTCGCGCAGGATGCGCCGGTTATCCTCATGATCCTCGATCACCAAGATTCGCTTGCTCATACCGCCTCCCTGTTCCGCATGACACGGACCGGCAGCGTGAACCAGAAGGTGGAGCCCTGCCCCGGGCTGGACTCGACCCAGATACGGCCGCCGTGCATTTCGACGATGCGCTTGGCGATCGAGAGCCCCAGGCCTGTCCCGCCCTTCTTTCGGGTGCTGGAGCTGTCAACCTGCTGGAACTCCTGGAAGATCTTCTCCTGATCTTCGGAGGCGATCCCCGGACCCGTGTCCACCACGGCCACTCGGAAGGCCCCGTCCGAGGCACTGACTTCGACCCGCACTTCGCCCACCTCCGTGAACTTGATGGCGTTCCCGACGAGGTTCAGGAGCACCTGGCCGATCCGGCGTTCATCGCCATAACCGAGAGGCAGCTCGGGGGCCATGGTGACTTTCAGGGCGAGGCGTTTCTCGGCCGCCAAGGATTCGACCGCGATGGCGACCGTCTGCACGACGTCCGACATCGAGTACTCACTCAGGGCGAGCGTGAGTTGTCCCGCTTCGATCTTGGACAGATCGAGG
>Ga0316622_100000261_pt1 | contig 28858 bp, 22 predicted proteins | sample OWC_Aug_OW2_C1_D_FD_207646 | JGI IMG/M metagenome (GOLD analysis project Ga0316622, IMG submission 207646) | Wetland soil microbial communities from Old Woman Creek delta, Ohio, United States - OWC_Aug_OW2_C1_D5_C | ecosystem: Environmental > Terrestrial > Soil > Wetlands | place: USA: Ohio... | reverse complement strand
GCCCCGCCCGTGCACGTGACGCGCTCCTCCGGCCGGATCCCGTTCGCGAGAATCGCCCGGGACATGAAGGCCTTCCAGACGGAGCCGGGCGAGTAGAGGTTCTGGAGGACGCGGTTGTTCAGCGGGTAATCGTCGTCCGCGAGGATGGCGTCCCATTCGGCCTTCGACAGCCGCTTCGTGAAGAGGTTCGGGTCGAAGGCGGGGGCGGAGACGAGGGCCAGGATCTCCCCCGTCTTCGGGTCGAGGGCGACGGCGCTCCCGACCTTGTCGGCGAAGTAGTCCTCCGCGATCCGCTGGAGGGTCAGGTCGATCGTCAGCCAGAGGGTGTTGCCGGGGAGCGGGTCGGTCCGCCCCGACTCGCCGACCTCCCGTCCGAACGAGTCGATGACGAAGGTGCGCGAGCCCGAGATCCCCGCGAGGAGGTCCTGGTAGGCCGCCTCGACCCCCTTCTGACCGATCGCCTCGCCGGGGCGGGTCTTTCCCGCGCGATGGACGACCTGCTCGGGAGAGGCCTCCCCGAGGTGGCCGAGGAGGTGGGCCGCGACGACGCCGTGGCCGTAGACGCGGCGCTCCGTCTTCTGGACGGCGAACTCGGAGTGCTCGAGGGCGTGCGCCTCGATGGCGGCCACCTCGCCCATCGTCAGGTTGTCCTCGAGGACGACGGGGACGAAGTCGTAGGAGGACCGGTCGCGCTCGGCCCGGCGCTTCAGGTCGTCGAAGGAGCGGTCGAGGAGGTCCGCCACGAACCGGATCGAGCGGTCGAGGTCCTTCGTCTCCTTCCGGTAGAGGAGGAGGGTGAAGGCGGGCTCGTTCTCGGCCAGGACCGCCCCGTTCCGGTCCAGGATGAAGCCGCGCGGGGCCGTGACGGGGACCGAACGGAGGCGGTTGTCCTCGGCCTGCCGGGCGTACTCCTCGCCGCGGAGGACCTGGTGGACCCAGTAGACGCCGATGAGGACCGAAAGGAGAAGCCACGTGCCGGTGGCGACCCGGTCGATCCGGGTCAGGACGGGGCGGCGGTCCTCGCGGGCGCTTCCGGAGGTCATCCGAGCTTCATCCTGCGGCGCGCGGCGCGGCGTTCGCGCCAGGGAACGCGCACGGCCACATGAAGCGCCGTGCCGACGGCGGCGGTCGAGACGGCGCGGAGAGCGAGGACGAGAGGGGCGGGGAAGAGCACCTCCCCCCGGAGGATCCAGAGGAGGAGGACGAGGACGAGAGCTTCGAACAGGACGGCCCCGGCGAGCAGCCCGCCGACGGCGGCCGGCTTCTCGACAACGGTCCGCGCCGCGACGGCGGCGAGGAGGTAGCCGACGAGGATCTTCGTGAAGGCGTGAAGTCCGACGAGCCGCCCCGGCGCAGAGACCAGGTCCTCGAGAAGGCCCGCCAGGAGCCCCGCCACCATCGCGAGAGGCGGCCCGCCGCGCCGCGCGGAGTCGCCGACGGGGAGAAGGAAGAGGTCGGGCGTCCCCCGGAGCCCGAGCGCGCCGAGGCCGAGCGTCCCGAGCGTCGAGAGGGCGAGGGCGGCGGCGAGGCGGAGCGACGTCACGGTCCCCTGTCCCTCACTTTCGCCCCGGCGCGCCGGGGCGGACGTCGGACTTCTTCACGGGGGGGAGGACGAAGACGCGGGCCGTCCGCGCCGGGTCGGCCGCCATGGCGACCTGGATCTCCCAGAAGAGCGACTCACTCCCCCGGGTGACGGTCTTGACGGTCCCGACGCGGAGGTCGCCCGGGTAGATGCCGTCGGTTCCCGACGTGACGATCAGGTCGCCCGGCTCGACCGGCTCGATGGCCGGGACGTAGTGGACGGCGGCGCCCCCCTTGCCGTCGCCGCGGGCGACAGCCGCCCGTCCCTGCCGGGCGAGGACGACCCCGGCGGCGGCGAGCCGGTCGGAGAGGAGCTGGACGCGAGCCGTTCCGGAGCCGACGGCCACGACGCGGCCGAGGACTCCCTCCGCGGCGACGACGACGGCGTCGGGCGCGACCCCGTCGCCTTCGCCCCGGTCGAGGAGGGCGGTCCGGAAGGCACCAGCCGACTCGACGGCGACGAGGCGCGCGGCGAGGGTGCCGGCCGGGGGCGACGGGTGGGCGCCGAAGAGGGCGAGAAGGCGGTCCCGGTCGCGCTCCGAGTCGCGGAGGCGGAGAAGGTCGGCCTCGAGCCGCTCGACGGTCCCGCGGAGGCGGGCGTTCTCGGCGAGGAGGGCGCGGCGCGAAGAGGACCACTCGGAAACGCTCCCCCCCGCCGTCCGGACGCCGGCCACCGTGTCGACGAAGGGGGCGAGGAGCGACTGGAGCCACCGCTCGCCGAGCGTCTCTCCCGTGGGGCGCCGCACCTGGAGGGAGAGCGCCACGAGGCAGCCCGAGAGGAGGACCGCGAGGAGGATCTCCGGCCGGCGCGTCGTCAGCGGGGGGGTCGACATCGCGCGCCGGGCCTCAGTCGATCGAGATCTTCCGCAGGAGGTCGACGTCGGCCAGCATCGCGCCCGTCCCGAGGGCGACGGAGGAGAGCGGCTCGTCGGCGAGCGAGATGGGAAGGCCCGTCTCCTCACGCAGGCGCTTGTCGAGGTTCTTCAGCATCGAGCCGCCGCCGGTCAGGACGATTCCCTTGTCCATGATGTCGGCGGAGAGCTCGGGGGGCGTCCGCTCGAGGGCGACGCGGACGGCGTCCACGATGATGCCGACGGTCTCGGCGAGCGCCTCGCGGACCTCGGCGTCGGAGAGGGCGAGGGTCTTCGGAACCCCCTCGACGAGGTCGCGCCCCTTGATCTCCATCGTGAGCGGCTCGTCGAGCGGGTAGGCGGAGCCGATCTCGATCTTGATCTGCTCGGCCGTCCGCTCGCCGATCAGGAGGTTGTACTTCCTCTTGATGTACTGGATGACCGCCTCGTCCATCTCGTTCGAGGCGACACGGACCGACTTCGAGTAGACGATGCCGGCGAGCGAGATGACGGCCACGTCCGTCGTCCCCCCCCCGATGTCGACGATCATGTTCCCGGTCGGCTCCGTGATCGGGAGCCCCGCGCCGATCGCGGCGGCCATCGCCTGCTCGATGATGAAGACCTCGCTCGCCCCCGCCTGGAGGGCCGAGTCCTTCACCGCGCGCTTCTCGACCTGCGTGATGTCGGAGGGGACCGAGATGACGATCTTCGGACGGACGAAGAGCGACCGGCCGTGCGCCTTCTTGATGAAGTAGTCGAGCATCCGCTCCGTCACCTCGAAGTCGGCGATGACACCGTCCTTCATGGGACGGATGGCGACGATGTTCCCCGGGGTCCGGCCGAGCATCTCCTTGGCCGCGCTCCCGACCGCCTCGACCTTGTTGGTGATCTTGTTGACCGCGACGATGGAGGGCTCGCGGACGACGATGCCGCGCCCCTCGGCGAAGACGAGCGTGTTCGCCGTGCCGAGGTCGATGGCGAGGTCGTTCGAGAAGATCGAGAAGAACGAGCGGAATGCCAAAGGGTTCCTTTCCCGCGGCGGTCAGTTCTGGATCAGGACGCTTTCCTTCTTCAGCGTCTCGAGGCCGGCGCTGTTGACCGCCCGGATGGTAATCGTCTTGACGCCGTCTCCGCCGATCGTGATCACCTTGCGGAAGACGCCGGTCGCGTCGACGTCGGCCGGCTCCCCGCCCACGGAGACCGAGGAGCCGGGCTCGGTCTTCCCCGAGACGATGACGGTGTTCCCGATGACCTGCGGGCGGTAGACGACGAGGTCGGGGGGGACGCCGGTCTTCTCGGGAGACGTGTCGGGAAGGACCGACTTGAAGCGTCGGGCCGCGGACCAGCCCGAGGCGAGCTCGCGCGGGTCCCGCCGGACGGCCTGGACCCGCCAGAAGTAGAGCCCCGCCTCGTTGACCTGCATCCGGACTTCCGTCGTCGTCTTCGGGAAGTCCTTCGCCTTCTCCAGCGAGTCGGGAACGAAGAGCCGGCTCCGCGCCACCTGCACCTGGTAGACGGTCGCCTCCTTCACCGGGGACCATCGGAGCGCGATCTCCTTCTTCCCGAGGTCGAAGACGGCGTTGTCCTCGGGCTCGAGAGGGAGAGGGGTCTCCGGGAGACGCTGCTTCTCGCCGATCGCGCCGGCCCCCTTCACGGCGACGGCCCGCTCGCGCTCGCCGAGGGTGACGCTCCGGCCCGCCGTCGTGGAGAGGGTCGCCTCGCCGCGGAACGTGCTGACTCCCGTCTTCGTGGCGTCGGTCTCGACGGCGACGTTGGAGTTCCGCGCGATGTCGGCGCGGGCGCCGTCGGTCGTGACGACGGAGCGCCCGCGCTCCCCCGTGTCGGTCTCGACGTTCCCGACGACGATCTTCGCCCCGGAGCTCTTCCCCTCGACCGTTCCGACCGTCCGGTGGACCTCGAAGAGCGTCTCCGGCTTGATCCGGTAGAGGGTCCCGTCGGTCGCCATCACCTCGGCCGTGCCGCTCGCGCCCGTCTTCACGAAGTCCCCCTCGTGAAGCGGCGTGCCGGGCCGGAGGGTCTCCCACTTCGTCGTGGCGGCCCGCTGGATCTGGACGCTCCCTCCGACCTCGATGACGCTCGCGTCCCCCTTGTCGGCCGCCTTCCCGGAGAGGATGGCCCGGGCCAGCTGCTGCGCCGTGACGGCCTGCGCCCGGGCCTTCTCGGACTCGCGGGCCGCGAGGAGCTTCCTGGACTCGCCGATCGAGGCGGCCACGCGGCCGATCTCGTCGGCGATCCGGTCGGCGTCCTTCAGCCCCCTGGCTTCCGTGAGAAGCTCCTCGGCGCGCTGGATCTCCTGCCGAGCGCGCGCCTCCGAGGCCGAGTCGCGGCTCGACGCGTACCAGATTCCGAGGACGACGAGGGCCGCGAGGGCGAGGAACCCGAGCACGACTCGGTAAACCCCGCTTCGCGAGATGTAGTACCAGTCCAGCCGCGACTCGAAGTCTTCGCCGAGCTTTTTCGCCATAACACGCGCTGCCAGAGGCGCTTGCGCCGAAATCTGATTCTAGCGTATCGTCCGCACCTTGCTGGACGGGCGCCGCCGCGCGACGCCGCCCCGATCCCGGAGAGAGAATGCTCACCACCCTTCGGCAGAACTTCCACAACCTCAAATGGATTCTCTGGGCGGTCATCGCCGTCTTCATCCTCTTCGTCTTCGTCGACTGGGGGATGGGATCGGCGGGACGGAGCGGCGAGCCGACGTGGGCCGCCCGCATCGGGGGCGCCACCATCCCGGTCGCCCAGTTCCAGCGGGAATACCGCGAGGCCGAGGACCGCTACCGGCAGCTCTACGGGAAGAACTTCAGCCCCGAGCTGCTGAAGATGATGAACCTTCCCGATCAGGTCCTGAACGGGCTGATCGACCGCCGCATCCTCCGCGAGGAGGCCGACCGGCTGAATCTCCAGGTGACGGACGCGGAGCTGACGGCCAAGATCCTCGCCTTCAAGGACCGGGACGGCCGTCCCCTCTTCCTGCGTGACGGCGTCTTCGTGGGAGAGGCCCCCTACCGGCGGATGCTCGCGTCCATCGGCCGGACGCCCGAGGCGTTCGAGGCCGAGACACGCGACCAGATCCTCCTCGAGAAGCTGAACCGCTTCCTCGCCGACTCGGTCTTCGTCAGCGACGCCGAGGCCGAGGAGGACTTCGCCTCGCGCAACGTGAAGGCGCGGGTCGAGTACCTCCTGAACCCGCCTCCGCAGACCCTTCCGGGCGTCGTCCCGGACGCGGAAGCCGAGGGCTACTTCAAGGCGAACCCGGCCGCCTACATGCAGCCGGAGAAGCGGAAGGCGAAGTACCTTCTCGTCGAGACGTCCAAGGTCCGCAGCGCCGTCCAGGTCTCCGACGCCGACACGCAGGCCGAGTACAACGCCAACCTCGACTCCTACCGGAAGGGGGAGGAAGTGAAGGCCCGCCACATCCTCTACCGCGTCGAGGGAGGGAACGAGGCCGCGGCGCTGGCCAAGGCCGAGGCGGCGGTGAAGAAGCTGAAGGCGGGGGCCGACTTCGCCGCCCTCGCGAAGGCCGAGTCGGCCGACCCGGGCTCGAAGGCGAGCGGGGGCGAGCTCCCTCCCTTCGGCCGCGGGCAGATGGTCAAGGAGTTCGAGGACGCCGCGTTCGCCGCGGAGCCGAAGCAGATCGTCGGTCCGGTGAAGTCGGCCTTCGGGTACCACGTGATCCGGGTCGAGGAGAAGATCGCGCCCCGCGTCCAGCTCTTCCCCGACGTGGCGCCCGCCATCCGGGCCCGCCTCGCGGAGCAGCGGGCCGCGGAGGAGGCCCGCCGCCTCGGGCGGGAGCTCTCCGACCGGGTCGCGAAGATGTCGAAGCCCTCGGACGAGGACCTCCGGAAGCTCGCGACGGGCGTCGTGACCTTCAACGAGACGGAGTTCCTCGCGCGGGGCGACGCCGCCCAGGGGCTCGGGCCGAATCCGGAGTTCTCCTCGGTCCTCTTCGGTCTCAAGCCGGGCGAGGTCTCGGCTCCCGTGACGACGGCCCGCGGCGAGGCGATCGTGAAGCTCGCCGAGGTGAAGAAGCCGGGCCTCCCCGCCTTCGCCGAGGTGAAGGCGAAGGTCCTCTCCGACCTGACGAAGAAGAAGCAGGAGGAGGTGGCCGTCGTGACCCTGAAGCAGGCCCTCGACAAGACGGGCTCGCTCGAGGGGGCCGCGAAGGACCTGAAGCTCGGCCTCCAGAAGCCGGAGGCGTTCGGCAAGACCGGCCCGGTCCCGGGGCTCGGCGCGCAGAAGGCGCTCCTCGACGCGGCCTTCGCCGGGAACGTCGGCGAGCTGAAGGGCCCGATCGGCCTCGGCGAGCGGGGAGCCGTGGCCCTGCGGGTCGTCGAGAAGACCCCGTTCGACCGGGCGGCCTTCGACACGCAGAAGGAGCGGATCCGGGAGTCGCTCCGCGCGCAGAAGGGGGACCGGCTGATGCGGGCGCTCCTCCAGGCCCAGCGCGCCGAGAGGAAGATCGAGATCAACCGCGACGTCCTCCGCCGCTTCGACGCCCGGGGCTGACCGGAGCCGGATGATCGGACGGCTCAGCGGCACGCTCGTCGAGGTCCACCCGGACCGCGTCCTGCTCGACGCGGGCGGCGTCGGCTACGACGTCGCGATCCCGCTCGGCACGTTCACCGCCCTGCCCTCGGCCGGTCACAAGGCCACCCTCTTCATCCACACGCACGTCCGCGAGGACGCCATCCAGCTCTTCGGCTTCGTCTCGAAGCAGGAGAAGCTCGTCTTCGAGACGCTTCTCTCGGTCTCCGGCATCGGCCCGAAGGTGGCGCTCGCGATCCTCTCGGGCCTTCCCCTTCCCGAGCTGGTCGGCGCGATCGCCGCGCAGAACGCCCGCCTTCTCTCCTCGATCCCCGGCGTCGGGAAGAAGCTGGCCGAGCGCCTCGGGGTCGAGCTGAAGGAGAAGATGGCGGCCTTCGGATTCGGCGAGGCTTCGGCGAAGGGGGGGCGGACCTCGGTGACGGACGACGCGATCGCCGCCCTGAAGAACCTCGGATACAAGGCGGCCCAGGCCGAGGCCGCGGTGACGTCCGCGGCCCGGAAGGTGGCCGTGCAGGATCTGAACGCCCTCCTCGAAGCCGCGCTGAAGTCGCTGGCCCGATAATCGGGTCCCATGGACGAGCGGATCTTGTCGGGAGTCCTCCAGACGGAGGAGGCCGACACCGAGGCGACGCTCCGCCCGCGCCTCCTCGGCGACTTCATCGGCCAGCCGAAGCTGAAAGAGACGCTCGGCGTCTTCATCCAGGCGGCGCTCCGGCGGCGCGAGCCGCTCGACCACGTCCTCCTCTCGGGGCCCCCCGGCCTCGGGAAGACGACCCTCGCCCACATCGTCGCGCGGGAGATGGGAGCGCAGATCCGCGTCACCTCGGGACCCGTTCTCGAGAAGGCGGGGGACCTCGCGGCCCTCCTCACGAACCTCGCCCCCGGCGACGTCCTCTTCATCGACGAGATTCACCGGATGCCTCCCGCCGTCGAGGAGATCCTCTATCCCGCGATGGAGGACGGGAAGCTCGACCTCATCATCGGCTCGGGCCCCGGCGCCCGGACCGTGGAGCTGAGGCTTCCCCCCTTCACCCTCGTCGGGGCCACGACCCGGGCCGGGCTCCTCTCTCAGCCCCTCACGGGGCGCTTCGGCATCACGCACCGTCTCGACTACTACGGCGGCGACGCTCTGGCGACGATCGTCGTCCGGTCGGCCTCGATCCTCGGCTGCCCGGTCGAGGAGGCGGCCGCCGGCGAGATCGCGCGCCGGAGCCGCGGCACGCCCCGGATCGCGAACCGCCTCCTCCGGCGGGTCCGGGACTACGCCGAGGTGGCGGGCGAAACGTCGATCACGCTCGCCGGAGCGCAGGGAGCCCTCGACCGTCTCGAGGTGGACCACCACGGCCTCGACGAGATCGACCGGAAGATCCTGACGACGATGATCGAGCGGTTCGGAGGCGGGCCCGTCGGCCTCTCGGCCCTCGCGCACTCGCTCGGCGAGGACAAGGGAACGCTCGAGGACCTCTACGAGCCGTTCCTCCTCCAGTCGGGTTTCATCCAGCGGACGCCCAAGGGGCGCGTCGCGTCCGCCCTCGCCTACCGGCACCTCGGCCTCCCCCCCGCGGGGGGGCCGCTCTTCGGATAGCCCGCGTGAACGGACTTCTCCTCTACAACCCCGTGGCCGGGGGAGGAAAGCGGGTGCCGGAACTCCGCGCGATCGTCGACCGGGCCCGGACCCGGGGCCTTCTCGTCCGGGAGGAGCCGACGACCGGCCCTGGAAGCGCAACGGAGATCGTCCGCCGTCTCCTCGCGGAGGGGCCCGACGTCGTCGTCGTCGCCGGCGGGGACACGACGGTCGCCGAGGTCGCCGCCGCTCTCGTCGGGACGGAGGTGCCGCTCGCGATCCTCCCGACGGGGACGACCTCCGTCGTCGCCCGGGAATACGGCCTCGGGGCGACACTCGCCTCGGCCGAGCCCCATCTCCTGTCGCGTGCCCGCCGCCCGCTCGCGGTCTTCCGCGTGGACGGTCGCCAGTCGGTCCTCGGCGTCGGAGCCGGCTTCGACGCCCGCGTCATGACGCACTTCCCGCCGCGCCTGAAGAAGCTCCTCGGACGGGTCGGCTACGCCTGGACCTCGACCCGCGAGTGGCTCCGGTACGAGTTCCCCCGCCTCGAGATCGAGGGGCTCGACGCGGAGGGGCGCCCTTTCCGCCGCGAGGCGACCTTCCTCGCCGCGGCGAACACGAAGCGCTACGCGGGAAACCCGATCCTCTCCCCGTTCGCCGACCCCGGGGACGATCTCCTGGACGTCGTCCTCTTCACGGGCTCGTCCCGGACGACCCTTCTCCGCTTCTACCAGCTCCTGTCGAGGAAGAAGGCGGAGCAGCTCGCCCTTCCCGGCGTCGTCCGGTTCCCGGCCCGCGAGTTCACCGTCCGGTCGCTCGCCGGCTACGAGGTCGAGGTGCAGGTGGACGGCGAAGGTTGCGGCGTGACGCCTCTCATCGTCGGCCCGATCCTCGGGCGGGTGAGCGTCGTCGTGCCGGAGTGAGCCCCGCCCTCAGCTCTTCCGGTAGTGACACCCGCGGGAGACGGGGTTCTTGAAGGCCGACTGCGCGATGAGGCTCGCGGCCCTCACCCCGTGCAAGAGGTCGACGATCTCCTTCGAGACCTTCGTCACCTGGTAGAAGCGGAGGATCCGCTTCTCGAGGTCGCGCAGGTCGGCCACGGCGCGGGCGAGGCGCGCCGTCGTCCGGACGATGCCGACGTAGTTCCACATCGTCGAGCGGATCGTCCCCCAGTCCTGCTGGAGGAGGGCCGGGTCCTCGTTCTGCGCGTCGCCGGGAGACTTCCAGTCGGGAATCGCGTCGAAGAGGGCGCGCGGATGCGCCTCTCCGCGCGCGAGACGGGCCGCGATCGACGTGCCGGCGTGCGTCCCCCAGACCAGCCCCTCGAGGAGCGAGGTCGAGGCGAGGCGGTTCGCTCCGTGGACGCCGGAGCAGCTCGTCTCGCCGGCGGCGTAGAGATGGCGGATCGTCGTCCGTCCCTCGAGGTCCGAGAGGACGCCGCCGCAGAAGTAGTGGGCGGCGGGGACGACCGGGATCGGCTCCGTCGCGATGTCGATCCCGTACTTCGCGCAGGTCGCCGCGATCGTCGGGAAGCGCTCGGGGATCGAGAGCCGCCCCTTCCCCCGGTAGTGGTGGGCGAGGTCGAGGTAGACGCACGGCTCGCTCCGCGCGGTCATCTCCTCGACGATGGCGCGCGTGACGACGTCGCGCGGCGCGAGATCTCCGCGCCGGTCGTAACGGGGCATGAAGGGCTCGCCCGCCCGGTTCACGAGGACGGCCCCCTCGCCGCGGAGCGACTCGGAGATGAGGAAGCGCTCCGCGTCGGGGTGGTAGAGCGTCGTGGGGTGGAACTGGACGTACTCGAGGTTCAGCGTCGCCGCCCCGGCCCGGTCGGCCATCGCGAGGCCGTCGCCGATGGCGTGCGCGGTGTTCGTCGTGTGGATGAAGAGGCGCCCGACGCCGCCCGTTGCGAGGACGGTGAAGTCCGAGAGGACGGTGTGGACCCGTCCCCGCGCGTCGAGGACGTAGGCCCCGAGGCACGGGTCCTGGAGGGCGTACCGCTGGGCGACGTCGGTGGAGTGGTGCCGCGCCGTGATCAGGTCGATTGCCGTCGCCCCGGTCCAGATCCGGATCCGCCGCTCGCGCCGGACCCGGGCGAGCAGGGCGGTCTCGATCGCGAGGCCGGTGGCGTCGGCGGCATGGACGATCCGCGGGACCGAGTGCGCCCCCTCGCGCGTGAAGTCGAGGTCGCCCTTTCTCGTGCGCGAGAAGGGGACGCCCGCCTCCTCGATCAGGAGGCTCCGGACGACGCGCGGCCCCTCTGCGGCGAGGTGCCGGACCGCCGCGGGATTGCAGAGGCCCGCCCCGGCCTGAAGGATGTCCCGCACGAGAGCGGCCGGGGAGTCCCTCTTCCCGAAGTAGATGATCCCCCCCTGCGCCCAGGCCGTGTTGCAGTCGGCCGGGTCCGAGGCCTTCGTGACGACGAGGGCCTTCAGGCCGCGCCGCGCGAGCGCGAGGGCCGCCGAGAGCCCGGCGATGCCGGAGCCGAGGACGAGGACGGGAACCCGGAACCGGTCCGGCAGGGCGGGGCCGGTCACGCGCGGCGGGCCCCGGGCGGGGGAACGGCCGGGACGATGTCGAGCGCGACGTCCACGGCCCGGGCCGAGTGCGTCAGCGCCCCGGCCGAGACGAAGTCGACCCCGGCGCGCGCGGCGGCGCGGGCCGTCGCCGGCGTCATCCCGCCGGACGCCTCGAGAGAGACGTCCCGCCCGGTTGCTTCCGAGAAGAGACGGACGTCCCGGACCGCCCGCCGCAGGACGGGAAGGGGCATGTTGTCGAGGAGGATCCGCTCGGCCCCCGCGTCGAGCGCCTGGTGGACCTCGTCGACCGTCCGGGCCTCGGCCTCGAGGAGGTGGTGGCGGAGCCGCGGATTCAGGGAGCGGAAGTCGGCGACGCGGCGCGTCGCCTCCCACACGCTCCCGGCGCCGTCCGCGTGGTTGTCCTTCACGAGAAAGCCGTGGGCGAGGCCGAACCGGTGGTTCGTCCCGCCGCCGCAGCGGACGGCGTATCGCTCGAAGATCCGGAGGCCGGGGGTCGTCTTCCGGGTGTCGAGAAGGACCGTCTTCGTCCCGCGGAGGGCTTCGACGTAGGCGCGGGTGAGGGTCGCGATCCCGGTGAGCCTCTGGACGAGGTTCAGCGCCGTCCTCTCGGCCGCGAGAACGGTGATGGCCGGTCCCTCGATCCGGGCGAGGACGGCCCCCTTCGCCACGCGCGTCCCGTCCGCGACGAGGACGTCGACGGCGGCCGGCGGATGGAGGAACGCGAAGAGGCGGGGGAGGAACGCCGTTCCGGAGACGACCGCCCGCTCCCGGCAGACCATCGTGGCCGAGACGAGGGCCTTGGGGCCGAAGACCGCAAGGGAGGTCACGTCCTCGCCGTCCTCCGCGAACGCCCGGGTCAGAAGGTCATCGAGGGCCTCGCGGAGGTCGCGGGGCAGGACGGCCGGCGTCACGGAGACGATTGTAGGCCCAGTCAGCGGGCCGCCGCCGCGCAGCATCATTCATTCTCATCATAGAGACCGGCGCGAGCCGGGCGGCATAATCCCCCGCCCCGTTTCCGGGGCGGAGGAATCGATGAAACGCCTTTTCATGGTCCTGGTCCTCGTGCTCGTGGCCCTGCCGGCCGTCGCCGACGAGGGAATGTGGATGCCCCAGCAGATCCCGGCGCTCGCCGACCGCTTGAAGGCGCTCGGGTTCACCGGGGACGCGAAGAGCTTCGCCGACCTGACCGGCTTCCCGATGGGAGCCGTCGTCTCGCTCGGCGGGTGCAGCGCGTCGTTCGTATCGCCCGAGGGGCTGATGGTCACGAACAACCACTGCGTCCAGGGGGCGCTCCAGTACAACTCGAAGCCCGACCGGAACCTCATGGTCGACGGCTTCCTCGCGAGGACGAAGGAGGACGAGCTCTGGAACGGGCCCGGATCGCGCGTCTTCGTGACGGTCTCCGTTAAGGACGTCACCGACGCCATCATGGGGAAGATCGACCCGAAGACGACCGACCGGGCGCGCTACGACGTCCTCGAGAAGCGGGTGAAAGCGCAGACGGCCGCCTGCGAGAAGGAGGGCCTCCGGTGCAACGTGGCTCCCTTCTTCGAGGGGCTCAAGTGGTACGAGATCGGGCAGATGGAGATCCAGGACGTCCGGCTCGTCTACGCGCCGGCGGCCGGGATCGGCAACTTCGGCGGCGAGACGGACAACTGGCAGTGGCCGCGCCATACGGGCGACTTCTCCTTCTACCGCGCCTACGTCTCGAAGGAGGGGAAGGCCGTCCCCTTCTCGAAGGAGAACGTCCCCTACAGGCCGAAGCACTTCCTGAAGGTCTCTCCGAAGGGAGCTTCGCCCGGCGAGCTGGTCTTCGTGGCGGGCTACCCGGGACGGACCCAGCGGCGGGTCCCCTACGCCGACGTGAAGGAGACGGTCGAGTGGAGCCTCCCGCGCTCGATCAAGCGCGCCACCGACCGGATCGCCATCCTCGAGGCGCTCGGCAAGGACGACAAGGAGACGGCGCTGAAAGTCGCCAACTCGATCCGCGGGCTCAACAACGGCCTGACCAAGAACAAGGGGGTCCTGCAGGGGATGGTCAAGGGGGGGCTCCTCGCCGAACGGGAGGCGATGGAGAAGGAGTTCGTGGCCTGGATCGAGGCGGACGCCGGCCGGAAGGCGAAGTACGGCAGCGTCCTCCCTGCCATCAACGCCCTCGTCGCCGAGCGGACGAAGACCCGCGAGCGGGATGCCCTCCTTGGTGAGATGTCGGGGGGCATGGGGGGCACGGGCCTCGGCTCGGCCCAGTCCCTCTATCGCTTCTCGATCGAGAAGCCGAAGAAGGACGCCGACCGTGATCCGGGCTTCCAGGAGCGGAACTGGCAGCGCCTCCGCGAGGGCCAGGAGCGGGCCCAGCGGACCCTCTCCCCGAAGGCCGACCGCGCCATGATGAAGTACGCCCTCGCCGACGTCGCGAAGCTCCCGGCCGGTCAGCGGATCGAGGTCCTCGACAAGGAGATCGGCCTGACGCCCGGGATGAGCGAAGCCGACGCCGCCAGGGCCTGCGACGCCTGGCTCGACCGGCTCCTCGCCGGGACGAAGATCTACGACAAGGAATTCCGGATGTCCCTCTTCGACAAGACGACGGCGGATCTCGTCGCCGCGAAGGACTCGATGCTGACCCTCGCCGCCGCCCTCTACCCGATGCAGGAGGCGAACCGGGAGAAGTCGAAGGAGCGCTCGGGCGCGATGTACCGGCTCGGACCCCCGTACGCCGAGGCCCTTCTCGCAAAGGGGGGCGGGCTCGTCTCGCCGGACGCCAACTCCACCCTCCGCGTGACGTACGGGACCGTGAAGGGGGTCGAGCCGCGTGACGGGATGACGTACCTGCCGCAGACGACGCTCCAGGGGATCGTCGAGAAGGCGACCGGCACCGGCGAGTTCAACGCGCCGAAGGCCCAGCTCGACGCCATCAAGGCGCTCCGGGCCGGCAAGGCGAGCCCCTTCGTCGACCCGAACCTCAAGGACGTCCCGGTCGATTTCCTCTCGAACGTCGACACGACGGGAGGCAACTCCGGCTCGGCGACGCTCAACAGCAAGGGGGAGCTGGTCGGCCTCCTCTTCGACGGCACCTTCGACACGGTCGCGGCCGACTACCTCTTCGACAAGGAAAAGACCCGCTCCATCCACGTCGACACGCGGAACATGCTCTGGGTCATGGCCGAGGTCGAGAAGGCGACGAACCTTCTCGACGAGATGGGGATCACCGCCCGCTGACGGACCGCCCCTCCGTGACGCTCATCTCACGGGCCGGCGCCTCGCGCCGGCCCGTTTTCCGTGCACGAGATTTCGTCTCGATAAGATCGGCTCCGGAGAGACGAAGATGGTGCGGAACAGCGCCGCTCCCGTGGCCGCGGGCGTGGCTCTCGTGCTGATGACGGCCGGCTGTCGCCGCGAAGAACCGGGGAAGCCGGGGACGACGGAGAGCGGGCGGCAGGAATCCGGTGGCTGGGAGGAGATCCGGCTCGGGACGGACGCCGTCTTCAGCGGCCTCCACTTCGTCGACCCGGACGTCGGATGGATCGTGGGGGGGAGCCCGTTCGTCCCGGGCGGAATCGTCGGCCGGACCGAGGACGGGGGAAGGACGTGGAGGTATCGCACCGGCCCCGGGCCGGGGGGCCGGACCGCCTCGTTGAACGCGGTCCATGCCTTCGACCGGGAGCGAGCCTGCGCCGTGGGAGACCGGGGCGCCCTCCTCACCTTCGACGGCGGCGAGACCTGGCAGATGCCTCACCGGGGGGCGGGAGTCGGCAGCCGCCTCTTCGGTCTCTGTTTCCTCGACGAACGGGAGGGCTGGGCGACGGGCCCGGCCGAAGTGCTTCACACGGTCGACGGCGGTCTGACGTGGGCGCGGCTCGGCGAGAAGTCGTCCGCCGGCGGCGGCGTCGGAGGGCGCGTCATCCGGTTCGTCGATCCGTTGAACGGCTGGCTCGCGGGCCAGCATGCGTCTCTCTGGCGGACCCGGGACGGCGGCGAGACGTGGGCACGGGTCCCGATCCCTCTCTCCGCGAAGCCGACCGCTCCTCCGCCCGATCTCTTCGGCATGACGTGGATGGGCATCTCGCAGGGCTGGATCGTCGGGGAATCCGGGACGATCCTGCGCACGACCGACGGCGGGGACTCGTGGTCGCTTCAGATCCTGGGAGCGGGCAAGGCCTTCCTGACGGCCGTCCAGTTCGTGGACTCCGAGAACGGCTGGATCACGGGCTTCCTCCCGAACAAGGGGGAGTCGATCGTGTGGCGCACCGCCGATGCGGGTGCCACCTGGTCCGAGGAGCGGCGGCTCGAAGGAGAGGAGCTGCGCGCTCTTCAGATGATCGACGCGGGGACCGGCTGGGCGGTGGGCGATCGCGTCCGGACGCAGCCCCAGAAGATGCTCCGTCGTCTTCGGCGCCCGGAGCGGTCGTCAGTCGGGCTTTTCCCGCTCCGGATCGCCGGGCTCGTCCTGGAAACGGACTGACCCGACGAGCGCGTCGAGGGACCCCGCGGTCGTCCCCCAGGTTCCCTGGAACATTCCGGCCACGAGGAGCCGGCCCCGGTTCGCGAGGAGGATCGTGCGCTGGTGCAGCGCGTGGCTCAGAGGGTCCCAGGTGTCGACGGCGAGCGCCTTTCGCGGGCCGGCGGAGAGGAGCGTCCTTCCGGCGATCTCCCAGCGGCGCGGGTCATGGCGGAACAGGCGAAGCGCGCGGGCGACGGTTTCTTCGTCGAACGCATCGGGACTCTTCGAGAACGGCAGGTCGCCTCCGTCGACGAGGGCAATCCTCGTCTCGCCGCGGCGGAACTCCTGGCGCTGCCCATAGTCGATCCGCTCCCACCCGGGCGGGATCCGGACCGACACGCGGTGACGGCCGATCCGGAGGTCGGCGACGTCGCCGACTGTCTCCTCACCCGCAGACTCCTCGACCAGGACGGGGACGCCGGCGTCGGGCCGGCCCGCGGCCGGAAACCGGACGGACGCCACGAGGCTCTCGAAGACCGGGAGATCCGTCTCCCGGCCGAGAAAGCCGAGCACAAAGGCATGCCCGCCGGCGACCGTGACGAACTCACGCCCCCGGTGCTGCATGGACCGCTCCCTCAGCGTGTAGTCCGTCTGGAATGCCGGAAGGCCGCCAACCACGGCTCGCAGAGGTTCGCCGACGAGCGCCGAATCGGCGGATCGGAAACGCTCCGGCGTCAGGCGGAACTGGGGAAAGACGTCTTCGACGGCGCGCGGCGACGTCGACACGGATGCTTCCGCCAGGATGATCCGGCTCGGAGGAACCGCATACCGGGTGAACGAAATGCCTTTGCGCCCACCCTCCGCATGGCGCTCGCGCGTCCAGCTCTCCGGAGGAGGTGGAGAAAAGGCCACCGGCTGCCCTCCCCAGTCGAACGTCTCACGCGGCTCGGCCCGGGGCGCCACGGCCTCGGACTTCGCGGGCGGTGGGGTGGCGGTTCGGCTCTTCGAGAAGAGGACGGCGACAGCGGCGAGGAGGACGGTCCCCCCGGCGACGAGGAGGGCGACGCGTTTTCCGCGCGGCAGGCGGCGTTCCGTGCGAACCCCCAGGTAGTCCCGGAGGACCGGATGCCTCAGCAGGCTCATGGCGAGCACGAGCGGGATCGACTGCAGGGCCAGGTTGATCCCGGCTGCCGCCCGCAAAAGGGCGAGGGCGTCCCGGGCCTCCGGCTCGCTCTCCGCGAGCCCGGCGACCGGAGAGGCGGCGATGGCGACCGATCGGTGGGCGTGGAAGGCCGAGAGGCCGAGGGCCAGCAAGCCGGCGGCGACGAGCAGGGGGCGCGACCAGCTCCGGCGCCGCAGAAGCCCGAGGGCGCCCGCGACGCCGAGCGTCGCGACGAAGAGGAGCGGGCCCGCCAGGACGCGGTCCAGAGCCAGCCGCTCCTCGCGCCGGGCGAGATGCTCCTTCGTCTCGTCCGTGCCGAGGTCCGGTGCCGCCGCGGCCGCTCGAGCCGTCGGATCGGTCTCTCCGAAGAGGGACGTGGCGGCGTGGTTCCCGAGCACGACGAGGGCACGCAGCGCCCCGAATCCGGAGAGGATCAGCCAGCCGGCGACGAGAAGGGTCACGAGGATTGGCCGGGAGTCGGGACGGGCGAGGCGCGGGGGGGAAGAACTCCTCTCACTCATCGCGATCTCAGTTCGTCAGGGCGTTGAACAGAAGGAGCAGGAGGAGCGCCGCGATGAGCGCCGCGGCGATCTTCACGACCGACCAGGGGGCCTTCCCGGAGACGCGTCCGGTGACGCCGTTGACGAGGAAGCGGAACGGGGCGCCGCGGTAGTCGTAGGCCGCGATCCAGATCGGGAAGAGGCCGTTCTTGTAGGCGAGGCCCGACCAGGCGGTCCTCACCGAGAGGTTCCGGTGCATCGGCGCGGGAATCTGCGCGACGCAGGCCGACCGGATCTCGCCTTCCATCCGCGAGCGGGCCTCACGGAGGGCGTCCGGCAGGTCGACGGCATACTCCTCCGCGAGGAAGCCGGCGAGGAAGGACGGGTCGTAGGCAGCGAAATCCTTCGTCGGGAACGGCTCGAGCCCCTGAAGAAGCGCGCGCGGAAGTCCCTTCGAGGCGGCGACGGGAAGATCGTCGAAGAACTTCTCGAGGAACCCCGAAGCCGGCTCCCACCGGATCCGCGTCTCGGTGCGGCCGTTGACCGTGATCTGGTAAGGCGTGCCCGCCTCGGCCTCCCATTCGGACTGCGTCGCGGCGTCGAAGGTCCAGAAGGGGACGTAGACCCCCTGGAGAGCCGAGAGCGCCGCGTTCTCCCGAAGGTCGTTCGGCCGGAACCAGAGTCGCGAGATCCAGCCGCGGAACATCTCCGCCGCGCGGCCGCGGTCGACCTTGAAGGGAAGAAGCCCCTCCGGCCGGATCATGTTCCCCGCCGCCGGCGCCTCGACGACGGCCGGCGCCCCGCAGAAGGCGCAGCGCAGCGCCGCGACCCCCGGATCGATCGACTGCGACGCTCCGCAGCGCTGGCAGCGGACGGTCTTCCGCGAGACGCCCCACCCGAGATCGCGCGGCGCCCGGAGCCCCTCCTCGATCGGCTTCTCCGCGACCTGCCCGAACGCCCTCGGCACGGCCCGCTCCGTGCCGCAGTAGGGGCATCTCAGCGCGCCCGCGCGGGGGTTCCAGACGACGTCAGCCCCGCAGGCGGCGCAGGGGAACTTCCGCGTGCCCGCCGCGATCTCGGGCGGGGGTGCGGGAGCGCTCATGGACGAACCGGCGTCAGCGTCCCGTCGGCGGGGGCGGAGGAGGCGGCGCCGCCGAGGCAGCCCCCTCGAAGCCGGCGAAGCTCGAGAGAGGGGCCCAGCCGGAGGCGCCCGGATGCCACGCGAGCGTCGCGGGCGAGACCTGGCCGGCGGCCACCATCGCCTTCAGCGCGTCGTCCGTGTAGGGCCCGTACGTCTTCCCGTCGACGGTGAGCGACCAGCGCGGCGCGGCGGCGGCCATCCCCGGCGGCGGGGGAGGCGCCGTCGTTCCGGGCGCCGGCGGGGGCGCCATCGCCCCGGCCGCCTGCTGGAACGCGCCCCCCATCGCCCCGCCGATCGCGAGGCCGGCCCCGAGGCCCGCCCCCGCGCCGGCGATCCCGCCGGGGTTCGCGGCGGCCGTCTTGATCGCCTCGGCGGCCTGCAGCTGCGTGAACTGCCCGAGGCGGTCGCCGAGGACGCCCAGCTTCGTCCGCTGGTCGATCGCGGCCTCGACCTCCTCCGGGAGGGAGACGTTCTCGATGAAGAACTTCGAGAGCTCGAGGCCGAAGGCCGCGAACTCCGTTCCGAGAAGCTGCTTGCCGTGGTTCGACAGCTCGTCGTACTTCGAGGCGATGTCCAGGGCGGCGATCTTCGACTCGGCAATGGCGTCGGAGAGCCTCGAGAGGATCGTCGAACGGAGCTGGCCCGTGATCTCGTCCTGGGTCGTCAGGCCCCGCGTTCCGACCACCGTCGCGAAGAAGGTCTTCGGGTCGGCGATCTTCATCGCATAGGTCCCGAAGGCGCGCAGCCGGATCATCCCGAACTCCGCGTCGCGCATCATGACGGGGTTCGTCGTCCCCCACTTCAGGTCGGTGAAGAGGCGCGTGTTGAAGAAGTAGACCTCCGCCTTGAAGGGGGACTGGAAGCCGTACTTCCACCCGCGGAGCGTCGTCAGGATCGGGAGGTTCTGGGTCGTCAGCTCGTAGCGGCCCGGGCCGAAAAGGTCGGCCGCCTTCCCCTCGTTGATGAAGAGGGCCACCTGGTTCTCGCGGACCGTCAGCTGCGCCCCGATCTTGATCTCCTGGTTGTAGACGGGGAAACGGTAGACCATCGAGTCGTTCGTCTCGTCGAGCCACGTGATGATCTCGATGAACTGCGAGCCGATCTGCTGCTTGATGTTGTCGAGCAGGCCCATGACTGCCTCCTTCTTCCGCGGATGAAAGTCTATCGAAGTCGCCTTTTGGGCCGTTGTACGCAGAAACCCCGGGCCGGGGTTTCGCCCGGCGGGTCCGATCTCGGCGAACGCCCGGACGAGGCGCGACACCTCACGCGTGAGGCGGTCTCCGGTGACCGGGCCCGGCGGGCCCTGGTACGTGGCCATCCCGGCGGTGACCGTGTGCGACGGGTCGAGCCGGCGCGCCATGGCCGGATCCTCTCCCGCCCTGCGGCCGTCCCGGAGACGACGCCGGCCGGTATCCGGGGGAAGCCGCGTGAGCGGCTCTCCGGTCGGCCTTCTCCTTCGCCCTCTGCCTCTCGCCCGCCTTCCGTGCGCGGATCTCGGCGATCCGCTCGTGGATCGGGATCTCGAGCCGCTCGGTCGCGCGTGCCGTGTAGTCGAAGTCGGGGAGGGTGATCCGCGGGAGCCGCGCGTTCACCGTCCGCTCGATGGCGCGCAGATCCGCCTCCTCGTCCGGTGCGACGAAGGTGAACGCATCGCCTGTCAGTTCCGCGCGGGCCGTCCGGCCGACGCGGTGGATGTAGTCCTCGGGGACCTTCGGGACGTCGAAGTTGATGACGTGCGAAAGGGCCTCCACGTCGATGCCGCGCGCCGCGATGTCGGTCGCAACGAGGACGCGGAACCTCCCTTCCTTGAAGCCGGCAAGGGCCGCGGTCCGCTGCGCCTGGCTCCGGTTCCCGTGGATCCGCTCGCAGGGGACGCCGGAGCGCGTCAGCTTGTCGGCGAGGCGGTTCGCGCGGTGCTTCGTCCGGGTGAAGACGAGGACGCTCTTGACGTTCCCCTTGGCGAGAAGGGCGATGAGGAGGTCGGCCTTCCGGTCCTGCGGGACGGGGTAGACGGCCTGCGTGATGCCGGTCGCGGGGGCGGCCCTCCGCTCGAGGTTCACCGTGACCGGGTTCTTCAGCATCTCCCGGGTCAGCTGGACGATCGGCGGCGGCATCGTGGCGGAGAAGAAGAGGGTCTGGCGCTTCTCGGGAAGGTGCTTCAGGACGCGCCGGATGTCGGGAAGGAAGCCCATGTCGAGCATCCGGTCCGCCTCGTCGAGGACGAGGATCTCGAGCCCCGCGAGCTTCGCGTAGGGGAAGCGGAAGTGGTCGAGGAGGCGGCCGGGGGTCGCGACGATCACGTCGACGCCGCTCCGGAAGGCGTGCTCCTGCGGCCCCATCCCGACCCCGCCGAAGACGGCGGCCCCGGTCAGGGGTGTGTGGACGGCGAGCTGTGAGAGATGCTCCTCGATCTGGGCCGCGAGCTCGCGCGTCGGCGTCAGGATGAGGGCGCGGGTCGTCCGCCGCGGCTTGGCCATGAGGCGGTGGAGGATCGGGAGGACGAACGCGGCGGTCTTGCCGCTCCCCGTCATCGCGCAGGCGAGGACGTCGCGTCCCTCCATCGCCGGAGGAATGGAGTCCTGCTGGATCGGCGTGGGGCGGGTGAAGCCGAGCTCCTTGACGCCGCGAAGAAGGTCGGGGTGGAGTCCGAACGAGGAAAAGGCCATTGGGGTGGGGTCGCTTTCTGCTCCGGGGCGCGTCAGGCGCGCCGCGCCGGGAGCGCGCAGAGTCTCACGGAACCGACGGGACGGCAAGTCGGGCCCCGGCGGGCGATGGGCCCGGGACCTCCAGCACCTCGACGAGCGGACTCCCGGCGACGGGGCGGGGGACGAGCGGCCCCAGCGCGGCACGAAGCGCGTCGGCCGCGCGGGAGCCGCGCGGAAGGACGAAGAGCGCGGGGCGCGAGGACGACGCGGCGAGAGCGCGCGCCTCGGCGAGAAGACGGTCGCTCCCCGCCTCCTCCTCGTGGTACCAGCCCCGATGGCGAACGACGTCGGAGGGAAAGAGGACGACGCGCCCGGGGAGACCGGCGCGCGCGAGCCGGTAGTCGAGCTCGGGACCCCAGAGCCCGGTCGCGCAGACGGAGCGCCCTTCGGCCACGAGCGGCCGGACCAGGCCGGCCAGGGTCTCGCCGGGGGAGGGGGCCGCCATGCTCCGGAGCGACAGGACCAGCCCGACGAGCGACGCGGCGGCGGAGAGGAGCGGGACCGGGCGCGGCGCCCCCGCGAGGAGGAGGGCCACGAGGGGGAGGAAGAGAACGGCAGACCTCTCGGGGAGAAGGACGGCGCGGAGGACGAGGTGCGCGAGAAGGAGGAGGGAGACGCCGGCGAGAAAAACGGCCGCGACGGGGCGGAAGGCGCTTCTCCACGCCGCGAAGAGGGCCGCGCCGAGAACGAGGAGCGAGAGGGGAACGAGAAGGGCCAGCCCCCCGGAAAGGGGAGAGATCCCGAAGCCGAGGTTCACCGGAAGATGGAGCGGCGCCATGGCAAAGGGGGCCTCGCGCGACCAGGCCATCGAGGCGGAGGGCTGCCGGAGGGCGACGGGAAGCCACGGGAGGAAGAGGAGCGCCCCGCCCCCCCCGGCGGCGGTCAGGAGTCTCCGCGTCCGGCCCGTCGAGGAGGGGAAGAGAGCCGCAAGCCCTGCCACGGGAAAGAGGGCCAGGTAATGGAAGAGGACGGCCCCGCCCGTCGCGAAAGCCAGAGCGACGGCGCGGCCGGCCGTCGGCTGCTCACGCAGCGCGAGGGCTCGCTCGAACGCCGCGAGGACGAGGAGCGACGCGATCGCGTAGGCGCGCCCCTCCGCCGCGTAGTCGACCGCGATCGGGAAGAGGGCGTAAAGGGCGGCCGCGGGGAGTCCCGCCTCGGGGCGGCCGAGCCGCCGCGCGACGAGAACGAGAAGAGGAAGGTGAAGAAGCGAGGCGGCGAGCGAGAGGATCCGGACCGCGATATCGGAAGGGCCGGGCGACGCCCCGAGCGGAAGGAGGACGAGGCGCGCGAGAACGTAGTGGAGGGGCGGCCCCGAGTCGAGCCGGAGAGCCTCGACGATCTCGGCCGCCGGCTGGCGGGCGAGCGTCAGGGTGAAGATCTCGTCGGACCAGAGGGGCTTTTCGGCGAGAAAGGCGATCCGAGCCGTGACCCCGACCAGGATCGCGGCGGCGAGGAGGGCGAGGACGCTCCCGCCCCGAAGGGCCCGTCCGGCGCCGGGGTGCATGTGAAAAGAGTAGCGCACGGCGGCGGGCCGCCGTGCGCTACGGACGAGCCGTCCGGCGGCGCTTCCGGCCGCATCGGGCGGGAGGGTGAGGCGGTGGGAAGCGTTTTCGGCGGCCCGCAACCATGCGGGATCCGTTCTCCCTTTCATCGTAGGTCGCGCCGGAACCGGCAGCCTGAGCCGTTTGAATCACCCCGTCTCCCCGGCCTCCCGGGCTTGAAACAGGTGAATCATGGACCCCCGTCGGTCGGGCGGGCAGCGTCCGTTACCGTGGATCTCTCCACTCATTACCTCGGCCTGAAGCTGGCCCACCCGGTCCTCCCCGGCGCCTCGCCGCTCACGTGGGACCTCGACGTCGTCCGGAGCCTCGAGGACGCGGGAGCGCCGGCGATCATCATGAGGTCCCTCTTCGAGGAGCAGGTGCGGCGCGAAGAAGCCGCCCGCCGCGGCGGCCCCGTCGACCCCGAGCACTCTCCGGCCGCCTATCTCGAGAGAATCCGGAAGGTCAAGGAGGCCGTCTCCGTTCCGGTGATCGCCTCGCTCAACGGGACGACCGACATCGGGTGGACCGGCTTCGCGCGCCTGATGCAGCAGGCGGGGGCCGACGCCCTCGAGCTGAACATCTACCACGTCTCGTCGAACCTCTGGACCCTCGGCTCGGCCATCGAGGCGCAGACCCTCGACATGATCCGCGCCGTCAAGCTGACGGTCTCGATCCCGGTCGCCGTGAAGATCTACCCCTTCTTCTCCTCGATCGTCTGCTTCGCGCGCCAGCTCGACGAGATGGGGGTGGCGGGGCTCGTCCTCTTCAACCGGACCTACCAGCCGGAGATCGACCTCGAGACCCGGACGGTCCGCCCCGAGCTCCGCCTCTCGGGATCGGCCGACCTCCTGCCGCGCCTTCACTGGATCGCCATGCTGGCCGGGCGGCTCCAGCTGTCGCTCTCGGCAACGGGAGGGGTCCACACGGCGCACGACGCCCTCAAGGCGATCTTTGCCGGGGCGGACACCGTGCAGATGGTCTCCTCCCTCCTGAAGAGGGGCCCCGACCATCTCGCGACCGTCCGCGGCGAGATGGAGCGGTGGCTCGAGAAGCGCGGGCACGCGTCGCTCGACGAGGTCCGGGGCTGCATGAGCCTGGAGCGGCGGCCGGACGCGAACGCCTTCAGCTTCGCGGCCTCGATGCACCTTCTCCAGAACTGGCAGGACGCGAACGTCAGCTAGGGCGCCCGGCGCCCCCTCAGCCCCTCGTCTTCCGGGTCTTCCGGGAGACCGGCCGCGCGGCCCGGGCGGGGGCCTTCTCGCCCCCTTTCGCGATCAGGTCGAGCAGGTCCGAAACGGTCAGGATCCCGACGAGCCGTCCCCGGTCGACGACGGGAAGACATCCGATGCTCCAGCCGCGCATCAGGTTGGCGGCCTGCCGGAGCTGCATGTCGGGCCGCCCCTTGACGGCGTAGGGGGTCATGAAGTTCAGGACCTTGTGGGTCAGGCGCATCGCTTCGCGGTCCTTCCCGCCGATGTCGCGCTCGGAGAGGACGCCGACGATCTCCGGGCCGGAGGTGACGACGAGGTGATGAATCCGCTTCATCCGCATCGTGGCGTAGGCGGTCTCGGCGAGCGCCTCCTGGGCGACCGTCTCGACGTTGGTATGCATGATGTCCCGGACTTTCATCGTCTCCTCCTGGGGACAGATTCACCGGCTCAAAACGTACCGCACTCCGGGGGCGATTTCATGATGCGCGCGCGTCATCGGGGACGTTTGCATCATGGATGCCCGGTCGATCGGGGGCCGATCTTGGATGGGGACGGGCGGCGGAGGGCCTTGCGGGAAAGGCGAGCCGGCCGCCCGGCCGGAGGCCGCCATGACCCCCATCCGTCACGTCCTCTGCCCGACCGATTTCTCAACCTTCTCGGAGCGTGCCTTGAGGTACGCCGTCCTTCTCTCGAAGTGGTTCGGCTCGGACCTGACCTGCCTTTTCGTCCTCGCCGGCTCTTCGGCCCCCCTTCAGGATTTCCCCCCGTACTGGACCCCGGTGGGAGCGGATCCGGCGGCGAAGGAGAAGATGCGGGAGAGGCTCCGCCGCTTCGCCGAGCCGGCGGAGGTGGCGGGCGTCCCGGTCCGGATGGAGATCGCCGAGGGGGTACCCGCGGCGGCGATCCTCCAGGAGGCCCGCCGGGTTCCCGGGACTCTCGTCGTCATCGGCACTCACGGCCACGGCGGCTTCGAGAACCTCGTCCTCGGCTCCGTCGCCGAGAAGGTCCTCCGGATGGTGCCCGGGCCGGTCCTGACCATTCCGCGCGAGCCGGAAAGGAGCCCGGCGGCCGGGGTCCCCTTCGGACGGATCGTCTGCGCGATCGACTTCTCCCCCTCCTCGGAAATGGCTTTCGAGACGGCGCTGGACCTCGCCGCGGCCTCGGGAGGGGGCGTCACGGCGATCCACATCCTCCGGGAACTTCCCGTCTCCGACGCGCCCGAGAACGTCCATTTCAACGTTCCCGAGTACCGGCAGATCCTCGAGAAGGAGGCGCACGACCGGCTGAAGGCGCTGGTCTCCTCGCGGGGCCGGGGGCGCCCGGTCGAGACGCGGGTCCTGACGGGGAAGCCGTGGCGGCGGCTCCTCCATTTCGCGCACGAGGCGGAAGCGGACCTTCTCGTCCTCGGCGTCCAGGGACGAAGCGCAGCCGACCTTCTCCTCTTCGGCTCCACCGCGCATCATCTCGTGAGGACCGCTCCCTGTCCGGTCCTGACGATGCGCGGGAGCTGAAAAGAAAAAGGCCCGGACCCTCCATTCCGAGGCGCCCATTGAGGTTGCCCGGCGACACCGGAATTTGGGGGGAGAGGGTCCGGCGCCAGCATCAATCTGAACGGGCGGTGTCCGGTTTTCTATGGTGCATGCGTACTATGCCGGTGGAGACGAGGAGGGACCCGTGGCGGCCGTCGCGGAGCATTTCGAGCACGGCGCCGACGTCGGCGTGCGGGGGCGCGGTGCCACGCCGGCCGAGGCGTTCGCCGGCGCGGCCGCCGCCCTGACCTCCCTTTGGGCCTCCGATCCCGGGTCGATCCGCCCCGACGTCGAGGAGACGATCCGGTGCGAGGCCGGGGACCTCGAGAGGCTCCTCGTCGCTTTTCTCGACGAGTTGATCTACCTCTTCGCCGCCCGGAGACTCCTTTTCGCCCGATTCGACGTGGAGATCAGGGCCTCCCCCGAAGGCCCGGCGCGCCTCGTCGCGAAGGGGCGGGGCGAGCGATACGACGCGGCGCGGCACGAGAGCACCGTGGAGCCGAAGGGAGCGACGCTCACGGCCCTCCGGGTCGCTTCGGAGAGGGGCGGCTGGGTCGCCCAGTGCGTCGTGGACGTCTGAAGGGAGGCGCCATGTTCCGCGAGGCGGGTCCGAACCTCTGGGAGCTTCCGAAGACGGGAAGGATGCGTGTCCCGGGCCTTCTCTACGCGAGCCGCCCCCTCGTGGAAGGGCTCGACGCGAAGGTCCGGGAGCAGCTCGCGAACGTCGCCGCCCTGCCGGGAATCGTCGGCGCGGCCTATGCCATGCCCGACGCCCACTGGGGTTACGGGTTCCCGATCGGCGGCGTCGCCGCCTTCGACCCGGACGACGGGGGGATCGTCTCGGCGGGAGGGGTCGGCTTCGACATCTCGTGCGGCGTCCGGACCTATCGGACCGGCGTGAAGGAGGCCGACCTCCTCGACCGTCTCGAGTCCCTCGCGACCGATCTCTACCGCTCCGTCCCGGCCGGGGTCGGCTCGGAGGGGGCGCTCCGCCTCTCGAGAAGGGAGCTGGACGAGGTCCTCGTCCACGGCGCGCGATGGGCGGTCGGGCGCGGCTTCGGCGAGGAGTCCGAGCTGGCCTTCGTGGAGGAGCGGGGACGGATGCGCGGGGCCGACCCGACGAAGGTGAGCGACCGGGCCAAGGAGCGGCAGCTCGGCGAGATCGGGACTCTCGGCTCGGGGAACCACTATCTCGAGCTTCAGGTCGCCGACCGGGTCTACGACGAGCGCACCGCCCGGGTCTTCGGGCTCGCCGAGGGGGATCTCCTCGTGACGATCCACTGCGGCTCGCGCGGCCTCGGTCACCAGATCGGGACCGACTACCTGAAGGTGCTCGGGGCGGCCGGGCCGCGCCACGGCATCGTCCTTCCCGACCGCGAGCTCGCCTGCGCGCCGATCCGCTCCGTAGAGGGACAGGACTACCTCGGAGCGATGCGGGCCGCGATCAACTGCGCCCTCGCGAACCGGCAGGTCGTCGGCCATCTCGTCCGCGAGGCCTTCGCGCGGAGCCTGCCCGAAGCACGGCTCTCGCTCCTTTACGACGTCTCGCACAACACCTGCAAGGAGGAGACCCACGTCGTGGCGGGAGCGTCCCGGCGCCTCTTTGTCCACCGGAAGGGGGCGACGCGGGCGTTCGGGCCGGGGCATCCGGAGGTCCCCGAGCGTTACCGGAGCGCCGGCCAGCCGGTCCTCGTCGGCGGGACGATGGGAACGTACTCCTTCGTCCTCGCCGGGACGGAAACGGCCGCGGCTCGCTCCTTCAGCTCGTCGTGCCACGGGGCGGGGAGACAGATGAGCCGGATGCAGGCGAAGCGGACCTGGCGGGGCGGCGCCCTCATCGAGGAGCTCGGATCGCGGGGGATCCTGATCAAGGCGCACTCGGCATCGGGGGCGGCCGAGGAGGCCCCGGGCGCCTACAAGGACGTCGAGGAGGTGGCGCGCGTCGCGGAGGAGGCGGGCCTTTCCTCGCGGGTGGCCCGCCTCCGTCCGATCGCCTGCGTCAAGGGGTGAGGCGGGCGCCCGCCACGACGACCCCGGCCGTGACGACGAGGCAGAAGAGCGGGAAGAGCCACCGCCTCCGCGGGAGCGAGAGATGCGGGAGAAGGAGCGCGGCGACGAAGGCGCCCAGACCCGCGGAGACGGCGGCGAGAGAAAGCTGCGGTGCCGGGAAGCTCCATCCTGCGGCGATGTCGACGAGGCGCCAGATCGGCGTCAGGACGAGGATGGCCGCCACGGCGGGGAGCGCGAGGGCTGAAGCCTGAAGCCACGGGTGCCGCGCCGCCTCTTCGGTCAGGAAGAGGACGAGAAACGCGGGGACGATGAGGAGCGACGGCGCGACGAAGAGGTGGGCGGAAGCCGGGTCCCGGAACGCCGTGAGCAGGCCGGCCACGCTCCACCAGATCAGGCCGGCCGTCGCGAGACCGGCGTCGGAGAGCGGCGTCTTCCGCCACGCCCGGAGGAGGACGTCGAGGGCGGCGACGACGGCGACCGTGAACGCGAGGACCGCGCCCGAGAACCAGGCGGCGTGCGCGGTTCCCCACGGAAGAAGGAACCCTCCGGGGTTCGAGCGGACGAGAAGGGCGAGCAGGCCGGAGCCGGCCCCGGCGGCGGCGACGACCGCCGCCGGGACGAGGACGAGACCGGTCGCGAGGCTTTGGAGCGAGAGTTTCTTCCGGACGAAGCCGAGCCCGGCGAGAGCGACGGCGAGAGCGAGGGAGAGGGCGCCGAGCGTCCGGGACCAGGACGCGGGATGGGAGACGATCTGGTCCCGTCCGACACTGAAGGTGACGAGGTCGGCCTCCTTCGGCCCGGGGAGCGGCAGGCTCCCGAAGCGGCCCACGAGCGCGAGGAGCGTGGCGCCGGCATCCTGGATCGTCGCCCGATCCGGCGTGACCGTGCCGGTGGCGGGGCCGCCGATGGCGACGAACGAGAGCCAGGCGGCCGCTCCCTCCGGGGCGCTGCGCGGAGCGACGCCCCGGGGGGCGAAGAAGACGGTCGGATGCGGAAGTTCGCGAAGCGCCTCGCGGACGAGCCAGCCGTTCTCCCGGCTCGTCGAGAGGAGCGCGACCGGCCCGCGGTCGCCGAGGCGTTCGAGCGTCAGGACGATCGCGGCGCCCGGGAGGCGGAACGCCGCCCCGGGGATCTCGGCCGCTTCCGAAAGGAGGACGATCACGTCGTTCTTCGGCTTCGGCCCGGCCGAGACGGCGCGGAGCGTCTCGAGAATCGTCGCCGCGCCCGCCGCGCGGGACGCCGCGCCGAGGGGATCGTAGGTCGCCGCGAGGACGATCGCTCCGGACGGCGCCGTGCCGCGGAGCCGCGCCATGACGTTCCGTCCCGGCATCTCGACCGTCTCGACGGAGAGGCCGAGGGCGGTCAGCTGGCCGGCGAGGAACGACTCGACACCGGCGGGAGGGGCCTTCGCGATCGCCTCGACGTGCGACATCGCCCGCTGCGCAGCGAACTCGCTGGCGGGGGCGAGCCCGCCGAGGGGAAGGGGGGGAGTGAAGGAGCGGAGCCCGACGAGGAC
>Ga0316622_100000260_pt1 | contig 28917 bp, 22 predicted proteins | sample OWC_Aug_OW2_C1_D_FD_207646 | JGI IMG/M metagenome (GOLD analysis project Ga0316622, IMG submission 207646) | Wetland soil microbial communities from Old Woman Creek delta, Ohio, United States - OWC_Aug_OW2_C1_D5_C | ecosystem: Environmental > Terrestrial > Soil > Wetlands | place: USA: Ohio... | reverse complement strand
TTGACGCAGGCTTATTTCTTAGATTTTGCCTTTGACTCGTTGTACTTCTTCATGACAACTTCCGTAAGGTCAGCTTCCTTCTTAGCGTAGAGAATCTGGCCTTCGGCGCTTTCGAGGATAAGCGTGTACCCTTCGTCTTCACCTATCTTCTGGACTATCCCCCTGAGGTCCTTCAGGATATCACCGGTGAGTTCGCTTTCCTTCTTTTTCACCTCGTTCTGGGAGTCGGCGACCAGCCGCTGATAATCCCTGAGCAGCCGCTCCATCTCCTCTTCCTTTGCCTTCCTCGCATCCGGAGACAGTACGGACGACTGTTTTTCGAGGTCTGCCTTTGTCTTCTCAATGGCCTTGCCTTTTTCGTCGATCGTTGTCTGCTTGGTTTTGATCAGGAATTCTAGGTCCGTTTTCGCCTTTTTCCCGGATTCAGACTCGTTCAGGGCCTTGACGAGGTCCACATATCCTATTCTTATCGTAATGACTTCTGCTGCCAATGCTGACGTACCGGTGAGCATAAGAAGAACGACTACCAGACATGCTACTTTTTTCATGTGATCTCTCCTTAAATTTATGTATTAGAAAAAACTTCCAAAGGCGAACTCAAACTTGCTGGAACTTTCGCCAGGGTGTTTATCGAGGTTATAGCCCCATTCAAGCCGTATAGGACCGAACGGTGATATCCAGCGGACGCCGAGGCCGGTTGTGTACCTCAGGCTTCCGAACTCGGTGAAGCCGTCGTATGAGTTTCCGGCATCAAAGAATACCAAGCCTTTCAGCTTCATTTCAGGGGAAATAGGGAAAATGAATTCCGTGTTGAAAATGAGTTCTGTTGTCCCGCCGATCGCTTCGTCGGTTGCAGCATCGTGCGGACCCGCATCGCCAAAATCAAGTCCCCTGACCGTACTCAGGCCACCCACATAGAAACGCTCATACAGCGGTAACTGCTTGCCAAATACCTCGCTGGCATATCCGAAACGTCCTCTGAGCAAGAAGGTCGTCGCTCCCCATGGGAAGTACCAGCCGGAATCCATGAGACCTTTAAAATATCCATAGTCTCCGCCCAGCCCTGTAAGCGTCAGCGTGAGCGAATTCCGCGATCCGCGCATCGGGTCAATATAATTGTCCCTGCTGTCACGGACAACCGTGGAGGTAATGCCACTGAGAGTATGTCTCCCTTCCTGGTCGGTGACAATAATGGAAGCATCACTATCGACATTCGTGATGTCCGACTTCTCAAAATTGTATGTTATATCGGCTCTCCAAAATTCCCTGAATGCTTTTCCAAAGCCAAAATAGAAGCCATAGGCATCTTTATCGTATTCGATATAATCCTTCTGGTGCTTGTAGATGCCTACGGAAAAGGAGTACGGCATATCCAGGAAATAGGGATCGCGGAACGAGAACTCGTAGTAAGAGCTCTCTCCCCCAAGCTCTCCTTTGAGCTTTATATACTGGCCTCTCCCGAAAAGATTTCCCTGCGTGACATCAACGGTTGCAATAAACTTGTCCTGGGAGCTATACCCGCCACCAACGCTCAGGAAGCCCGTGGGACGTTCCTTTACCCTGATATCGACATCAACGGATTTATCTTCATATTTCGGCTTGGGTATCATCTCAACCGAGTCAAAAAAGCCCAGATTATTTACCCGCTCATAGGTCCGCTTCAGTTTGGAGCTGTTGAAGGTCTCGCCCTCATCGATACGGACCTCCCGGCGTATCACCTTGTCGCGGGTCTTGGTATTTCCTGATATCTCAATCCTTCCCATCTTGTATTTGTCCCCTTCGGAAATGCTCAGGGAAATCTTAACGGTCCTGTTCTGCTCATCAGGCTGAAGGTCCGGCACAACCGAGGCGAGGGCATATCCATTATTGGAATAAAGCTCAGAAATGGAAAGCATGTCCTTTTCGAGCATGTTCTTTCTGAAGATAGTATTCGGCGCAAGGGTTATTCTTTTCCTGATCGTATCATTGTCGAATACGGTATTGCCGGAGAAGTCGACGGATGCTACATTAAACTGGTCGCCTTCGGAGATCTTGATCTTTATCGTCATGCTCTTCTTATCATTATCGACCGTGACCTCTGGCTCTGCGATCATTACCTTTAAGAACCCGTTATTGTAGTAGAGGTTCCGTATCTTCTCAATGTCAACCTCCATCTGCTCCTTTTTATAGTAGCCTGTCGACGTTATGAAAGAGAACAGCCACCATTCCTTCGTATCCATCACCTTTTTTACCTGGCGCGACGAAAGGTATTTGTTCCCCTCGGTCACAATATGTTTGATCTTGACCTTCTGACCCTCGTCAATCTGGTAGGTGAGACTAACTTCATCTTGAGAGATCTTCTTGACAACCGGGACGACATTGGTTAGCCAGAACCCTTCTTCCTCGTAAAACTTTCCGATCTTGCTCGCATTGTCCTGGATCAAAACCGTATCAGCGATCGAACCAGGCGTTACCGAAATTTTTTCTTTCAATTTTGCGTCTTCGATTTTCTGGTTCCCCTGGAAATCGACCCGAATGATGGTGGGCTTTTCCTTGACAACATAGATAAGTTTTATGCCTCCTTCAAAGGCCTCGATCTCGACCTGAACATCCTCAAAGTATCCCATGGTAAAAATATTTTTAATGTCCTCATTTGTTTTTTCCTGGGAGACGGGTTCACCGAGTTTTTGTGATATCTTTGCCTTGACGGCCCCTTCTTCAATGCGCTTGAGTCCCTTGACCTCGATGGCATTTATGCTGGGTTGGACCTGAGCAGAGAGGCTGCTGAAAGAAGCCATGAACAAGACAGACACCGCTACCAGCAGAACGGTTTTACGCACGTATTCCTCCCGGAACTATGTATTTTATATGCAAACAATGGTATATGAGAGCACGGTAAGTATAGCACTGATAGAGGGGTTATTGTAAACAGGAAAATGCCTTATTCTGGTCGGCTTTTTCGTGTTTCATGATCAGAAACCAAGGCCGGAGAGAATTAAATAAAGAATTATGATTTGCGGATTAATTTTTTTTATTTGACCATAGAGCAAGAGGTATTTTAAGCTGTAAAGCCTGCACTTCCTGTTTTTTTAGGCAATGAACAATCACCATAAAGGAGGATTCGATGAAGAAGTATGACACGCCGTTGATCGACGAGCTCGAAAAAGGCCCATGGCCGAGCTTTGTCACAGAGATGAAGAAGGCCGCAAAGAACAATGAGATGGCGAATGACGCAGTAGGGCATCTCGAGAAATGCTTCAGAACCAAAGTTGGATACTGGAAGCATGGAGGTATCGTTGGCGTCCTCGGTTACGGAGGCGGAGTTATCGGAAGATACTCAGAGCTCGGTGACGAGTTCCCCGGCGTTGCCCACTTCCATACGGTCCGTATCAACCAGCCCTCGGGTTTCTTCTATAGCAGTGCTGCGCTGAGAGAGATCTGCGATATCTGGGACAAATACGGCAGTGGTCTTACAAACGTTCATGGTTCAACCGGCGACCTTGTTCTTCTTGGTACCAAGACCGATGCGCTTGAGGCTATTTTTGCCGAGTACTCCTCCCGCGGCTGGGACCTTGGCGGTTCAGGTTCCGCCCTCAGGACCCCGAGCTGCTGCATAGGCCCGGGCCGCTGCGAGTGGACCAATTATGATACCCTCGATCTGAATTATGCGCTTACCCAGGAGTTCCAGGATGAGATCCACAGGCCGATGTTTGCATACAAATTCAAGATCAAGATGTCGGGCTGCGCCTGTGACTGCGTTGCATCCATTGCCCGTGCGGACATGTCCATCATCGGGACCTGGAAAGGCCACATTGAGGTCAACCAGGACGAGGTGAAGAACTACGCAAAGAACGGCATGGACATCAATGCCGAGATCGTCAACATGTGCCCGACCCAGTGCATCAGCTATGACGGCAAGGAGTTAAAGATTAACAACGCTGAATGCTCCCGCTGCATGCACTGCATCACCAGGATGACCAAGGCCCTCAAACCGACCGGCGAACGCGGAGCGACCATCTGCATCGGATCAAAGGCGCCGATCGTTGTCGGCTCACTCCTTTCATGGGTCATTGTTCCGTTCATCAAGGTCGAGCCGCCCTACACCGAGGTCAAGGACCTCATCAGGAAGATCTGGGAGTGGTGGGATGAGAACGCAAAGCCGAGAGAGCGGATTGGCGAGGTCATCGAGATGAAGGGCATGCGGTCGTTCCTCGAGGGCATCGGCCAGACACCGATCCCGCAGCAGATCAAGGAGCCGAGAAAGGATCCGTTCATGTTCTACACTGAGGATGATATGGCTGCCTTCAAGGCCAAGGAAGCAGAAGAGAAGAAAAGCGGAAAATACAAATTTTAATTTATAGATTATTATCAAGGAGGAGAAGAAGATGGCATTACCACAGAGAAAAACAGACATTGGACCACCGCATTATAAGCAGTTCTTGCCGCCGGTTATCCAGAAGAACTACGGCAAGTGGAAATATCATGAAGTGATCAACCCCGGCCTTATGGTACATGTCGGGGAGAGCGGAGACAAGCTCTGGACCGTCAGGGTTGCGTCACCGAGAATCCTTTCAACAACCACAATCCGCGAGCATTGCGACATCGCAGAAAAGTACTGCGGGGGATTCTTCCGCTATACCACGAGGAATAATGTTGAATTTCTCGTATCTGATGAGAAGCAGGTCGAACCGCTCAGAAAAGACCTCACCGCAAGAGGGTTCAAGATGGGCGGCATAGGATCCGGCATCAGCAACGTTGTCCATACCCAGGGATGGGTGCATTGCCACAGTGCCTGTACCGATGCATCGGGCCTGGTAAAGGCCATGATGGACGAACTTATGCCCTATTTTGAGTCCAAGAGGCTTCCCAATAAAGTCAGGCTGGCTGTCGCCTGCTGTGTTAATATGTGCGGCGCTGTTCACTGTTCGGATATCGCGGTTGTTGCGGTCCATACCAAGGTCCCGACGATCGCCCATGAAAACTTCAAAAACATGTGCGAACTGCCGACCGTTATCGGTTCCTGCCCGACACGCGCTATCAGCCCTGATCCTGCGAACAAGAGCGTCAAGATCAATGCGGAAAAGTGCATGTACTGCGGCAACTGCTTCACGGTCTGCCCTCCGATCAGCATCAAGGACCCGGAGCGCGACGGTATTGCTATCTTGGTCGGCGGGAAGGTCAACAGCCTCAGATCTAATCCCAAATTCTCGAAACTGGTTATCCCGTACATCTCGAATGAGCCGCCGCGGTGGCCGAAAGCCGTTGCAGCCATCAAGCATATTGTCGAGGTCTATGCGAAGAACGCCCGGAAGCATGAGAGGGTCGGTGAGTGGATTGAGAGGATCGGCTGGGAAAGGTTCTTCTCCCTTACGGGAATTGACTTCACCTTCCAGTGTATCGATGACTTTACCTTCATGCGCGACACCATGAGGACATCCTCGACATTCAAATGGTAGTAAGATAAAAGGGGAAGGGCAGCAGCCGTCGGGCTGCTGCCCTTTTTACGAAACATAAATTTATCACGGGGGTAAAGAACAGTATGGAAATGTCAGAACTTCAGGACAAGATTTTCGCCTTCTGTGAAGCAGCAAAGGGCAAGAAGAAGCTTAAGGAAAAAGACATCCTTGTCGGCGTGAGCGCTGAATTGAGCCTTGAAAAGGATGAGGTCAAGAAGGCTCTTCGTGAGATGATCAATGTCGGCAGACTTATGTACTCATACGGCGGCGGCGCAAGCTCAGTCGAGATCCCGAGCGAAGAGTATCTGAGGGAAAAAGGCCTTATTAAGTAAGGCCTGCCTTTGAATATGATGTGCCAGAGGGACGATGAGTCCCTCTTTTTTTGTTCTGAGGCTGTGAGGCTGAAGGTTAATCTTCGAGGAGCTGATAGTCGGCAAAACCCGGCTTCCTGTCCTGCAGGGTTTTGCCTTTGAGTCGCATCGCTGTTCTCTGCGGGTGGGTTTTCATGGTGATGTAGGCCCTTGCGATATTCGCGATGGTTGCTTCCTGAAAGATAAATTCAGCTCCGTCATGGAGCAGCAATCTGGCCCTCAGATGCTTGTGCCCTTCCGGCACTTCCAGGACTACTTCCCGTATCATCTCATTTGCTATGTTCATGTCTGTTCTTCCTTGCGCCATTGTTCGAGTTTTTCAGTGATAAAATCGACTATTTTCTGGTGTTCCTCTGCTCCACGGTTCCGGATGGTCATGGGCCCACCGATGGCGAAGTGCACGTGCTTTCGGGGGTCAATGGGACCGAAATCCCTCGCAATCTTCCCGATACCCCATGCATCGGTTTTGAGCGCTATCGGCACCACGGGAACATTTGCCTTCAGCGCGAGCTTAATGCCAAGGGTATTGAAAACTTCAGGTTTAAAGGTGAACGACCGGGTGCTCTGGGGAAAGATGATGACCGACTGTCCTGCCTGAAGTTTTTTTGTCCCTCCTTCAAGAACAGCCTTGAGGTCTTCTCTCGGGTTTGTCCTGCCGACAAGGATGGGACCGCGCGAACGCATGATCGGACCGAACACCGGCATATCAACAAGGCTTTGCTTTACCACAAAGGTTACCGGTTTCACCGGCTGTATGATGCAGGGGAGCACAAACGTTTCCAGCGTGCTCATATGATTGGCAATGAAGACTGCAGGACCTTCGAACTTCCTCAGGTTTGCCATGCCGGTGATCGTGATGCTCGCGCCGATGTTTTCAAGGGCACGCACGATCTCGAAACTGCTCTCCGCCCATTTTTCTGCAGGATACATGCCTTTCACGGCCTTGCGGCTGTTCTTCCATATGATCCAGAATGTCTGGAAATAGAAGGTGAATCTGGGGCGAAGGAATATCTGTGAAATTATGCTCCGACGACGATGCGGGTCTGTGCGGTAGCTGTCTGTTCCCGCAGGGATCACTGCTTATGCAATACCCATGTTATTATCTCTTCGACCATGGCATCGATCGTTGCCTCCTTCGGCATGATATCAACCATGAGGCCGGCCTTCTCTACCGCCTTTGCCGTTACCGGGCCTATGACCGCTATCGCGACCTGTTTGAGAAGTTCATCAGCATCCTCACCCATGATCTCCCGGAAGTTGTTGAAGGTAGCTGCGCTGGTAAACGTGGCGATCGTTATTCTCCCTTCCTTGAGAAAGCGCTTCAGCCGTTTGCCGTGATAATCCGGTTTCATGGCACGGTAGGCAGCAGGGACGTCGATAACGCCGCCCAGTTTCCGCACGTTATCCGGGAATACCTCGCGGGCAACTTCTGCACGGGGAAGGAGGAACCGCATGCCTTTCAATGGTTCGATGTTCGAAGTTCCCTGTTCAACATTAATAGTTGGACCTTGAACCTTGGACCTTGAACGTTCTTTTTTGAACTCCTCTATCAGGCCTTCGGCATTGAACTCCTCGGGCACCAGATCAACCCTCATGCCGAACTGGTTTATCGCTGCTTCGGTCTTTGTGCCGATAGCGCAGATCTTCAGGCCTTTCAGCTGCCGGATATCGCCTCTTTTTTCGAAGAGCCGGGAAAAGAAATATTTCACCCCATTCGTGCTGGTGAATATGAGCCAGTCATAGGTGCTGATATTCTCGATCGCAGCATCAAGCTCGCTCCATGTTTCCGGAGGCACAATCTCGATCGTGGAGAACTGGAGCACCTCTGCCCCAAGTTCTTCGAGAGCCTCAAAGCCTCCTGCATGTTCGCGTGTCACGAGGACCCGCTGTCCGAACAGCGGCTTCTTCTCATACCAGCTCAATTCTTTCCGCAGGTTCACAACATCGCCGATTACCGTGACAGCAGGCGGCCTGATGTCTTTTTCTCTCACGAGGGCAGCGATATCCTTTAATGTGCCCACGATCGTTTTCTGGTCCGGTCGGGTCCCCCAGCGGATAACAGCTACAGGGGTGTCCGGAGAGCGGCCATGTTCTATAAGCTTCCGGGTCAGTTCGCTGATGTTCTTCACCGCCATGAGAAAGACAAGTGTGCCAACTCCTGTGGCAAGCTTTGCCCAGTTGATCGCAGACGCTTCTTTTGTTGTGTCCTCGTATCCGGGTATGACAGCGAACGAGGAAGAGTAGAGCCTGTGTGTCAGGGGAATGCCCGCATATGCCGGAGCAGCTATAGCAGAGCTGACGCCGGGAACTACCTCAAAGAGTATGTTCTCCCTTGCCAGCTCCTGCGCCTCTTCGCCGCCCCTTCCGAAGACAAACGGGTCGCCGCCCTTGAGGCGGCATACGATCTTCCCTTCCTTTGCCTTTTTGACGATCGCCTGATTGATCTCGTCCTGGGTCATGGTGTGGTGTCCGCCGCGCTTTCCCGCATAAATAAGCTCAGCCTTATGGCTGATAGCGTTCAGGATCTGGGCATTGAGATGGAAATCATAGATCACTACCTCGGCCTTCTGCAGATAGCGAAGACCCTTTACCGTGAGCAGACCGATGTCACCGGGGCCTGCTCCGACAATATACACAATGCCTTTTTTCTTTTCCATAAGGGATATATTTTAGCACAAAGGTTATGCAGGGATGTGTCTGCCAGAATGGTTGTGAAAGATTCTCTATGCGGGTGTTTTGATCTGCAATCTCTTCCCGCTGAATATTTTTCTTTGTCTTCCGAGAATTCATCCAGCACATCAATAATATCTTTCGCCTTGCCAGCCTTCACTTCCCGGAACGACCATCCCGGATCCTTGTCTGAAGCTCCTTTAACCCTCTCGCATATCGTCTATCTTCTGAACCCGATCGTCGGACGAATGACTGCAGCGGGAAATATCCGGAGTTATCCATTGATTCCCATCAAGCCCTGTGCCTGGAAACGGCACATCCAATTCAGTGATTACGCATCAACCACTCATGAGATACGTGTTTTTTTTGCTCACGGGCGTACAGGCAGTGTAATACCTTCCAGGTGTCATGCTATAATAGCAACAAGCAATATTCAGAAAAAAAGGCATACGAATGACCAAGCTCTTTTCTTTATTGATAAGAGCTGTTGTATTCCTTTTTACCAGCTCATACGCGGGGCAGACATGTTAAAAGGTCTCTCAGTGCAGTTCGTGCCGAAGGCATTCTCAACATTGGTGCTGCTGACGGCTGTTCTCACGTCAATGATGGTATTGGGGATAAGCCCGGATGCCTGGTCCGAGTCAGCGCTGATCCATAACAGCAACCGGTTCGGCACCTGCTCAAATGCTGCATTCAGCGGCACATCGAAGACGATCTGCGAGACCAACGGTGGGGTCTGGACCCCCTCGACGAAGTGGTCCGGTTCCTGGGGTGTTCCGGCCGGACATTACGGGGAGTTCGTCTGCGAGACCTGCCATGAACGGGGCAGCGACAATATCAAGAACATCATCTCCCACGTAACTGCTCCGAGCAGTTCCTTCCCTGGCAGCACGATCAATTTTCTGAGTACAACCGCTCCCAGCGGGTTTGGCGACGATACCGGCGGACATGCGTCCTCAAGCAAGATCTGCGAAGTCTGCCACAGCACAACGCTTTACCACCGCTATAATACAGCGGGCCAGTCGGTCTTAGACCACAACAACAACTCAGACTGTGTGCTTTGTCATACACACGGCAAGGGCTTCAAGGCGGGATGCGATTCCTGCCACGGCAATCCGCCGATAGCAAGCGTGCCGAATGCAAGCAGCCCGGGCGGCAATACCGGTCTGGCTGACAGCCCGTATGCAACAGGGTCACTACATGCAGGGGCACAAAACAAGCACGTGAGTAAGTTCGGATACGCAAACTGCTCCATCTGTCACAACGGCTACAGCATGCCCTCCAGCGCTTCTACGTATACGATAGATATCAACTTCTCCTTCAATGGTTCGACAACCGGTACGTACGACGGCCAGACGGGAGTAAGATACAATGCACCGAATACCGCGACAGGCTCCATGACCTGTTCGAATGTCTATTGTCACAGCAGCGGCACATCAGTTTCAACGGGCATAATCCCTGCTGGCACTTCCCCTTCCTGGGTCACTGCTGGGCCTTTGGCCTGCAACACCTGCCACGGCTATCCACCGCAGTATGACCAGGATCAGCCAAAGTCGAACAGCCACGTTGTGCACCAGCAGCAGCTAGCGCAGCATGCCTGGTTCTCCTGCGCCACCTGCCACGCTGAAACAACCGGTGACGGTGCTGTCACGGCTATGCATGTCAATGGGGAGTTCAACGTGAGTCCGGCTGCCGGAAACCGTTTTGCCTATACGTATGCACGCGGTGGAGGCACCTGCAGCAACATTACGTGTCATCCTGAGGCCAACTACCACAACGGCGGATCGAGGGTATGGGGAAATATTGTGCTCCAGGCCGATATTTCCGTATCCTATGGACCGGGACCTTTTCAGGTCACCTTAGTTGGCTCAGTAAGCGGGGGCACCCAACCGTATACGTTCCACTGGGAGTTCGACGACGGCTCGACTGCTGACGGCAATGTAGTCACTCACACCTATACTTCGAGCGGTCCTTACTATCCGAGGCTCACCGTTACCGATGCCAAGTTCCATACCGGAAGCCGCACAACACAAGTCAATCCTTCATCCGGCAACATCCTTCCGGTCGCGGACAAGAGCATTTCGGTTGCCAATCGGACGATAACAGTAACGGACCGTTCCTATGATCCTGACTATAATCTCTATGGCCACTCAGGAGATGGAATGATCAACATTTCCTGGGGTGATGGCACGCCTGCTCAGGTACAGTCCATCGCACTCACAGGTTCTCCGTCAAATGTTCAGTTCACGCATACGTATGCCGCTAATGGTACATACACCATTACGCATGCAATAACAGACAATGCGGGTGGGGGACCAGTTGCCTCTCCAAATGTATCGGTCACGGTGCCTGCACCGCTCGCCATAACCGGCAGGGTTACGCATAGCAACACTGCTCCATACCCGGGGATTCAACTTGATCTCCGGAGAGTATCCAACAATGCCCACATCGCATATGCAACGACGAATACGAATGGGGATTACTCTTTTACCATTTCGAGTTCACTTGTTCAGTTTTGCCCCTTTAAGCTGGTGCCCCCGACTATACCAGGAGTGACGTTTGCGCCTTCGCATACAAATATCTGCACAAGCATCAGCAACGCCGATATTACGGCAACTCCGTAAGAGAAGGGGGCGGTTATCTTCCCGGCTGCTTTCATTTTCTGCAGCCTACCCTTCATTTCCCGGAGACACCATCCTGGATCTTTGGTAAAAGGATCTTTGCCGCCTTCGGATTGATCTTGACCAGACGTTTATACGCCTGATACGCTTTTCCGAGATCATGTATCCCGGCATATGCAAGCGCAAGATTGTAGTGTGCCTCGCCATAGTCAGGCTTCAGTTGTATCGCATGAGCAAAATAAGGTATTGCCGCATCCGGCATGCCCCGGGCTCCATACGCAGCCCCGAGGTTGTTGTAAGCTTCTGCGTAATCCGGCCGCAACTTTACAGCAGTCTGATAGTGTGTTATCCCCTCGGCGATCATGCCCCTTGCAACATAGGCAATACCGGCATTGTTATGAGCGTCAGCGTCGTCAGGCTTTATACGCAGTGCCGCCATGAACTGTTCTATGGCCTGATCGGTCATGCCCTTCTCGTTGTAAGCAATACCGAGGTTTATGCGTGCATCGAGATACTCCGGTCTCAGACGTACAGCTGTCGTAAGCTGTTCTATGGCCTGATCGGTCATGCCCTTTTCGTTGTAAAGAAACCCGAGATTATTGTGTGCACGGGCGCTGCCCGGGCCTTTTCTGACCACATCCTCCCAAAAACCCATTTCATCCTGCCATGTGCTGTTGCGCACAAAGGTAGTTGCCGAAAGCACCAGCACGATCATCCCTGCTAAGAAGACCACCGCAATTTCAGCACGCAGCCATCTCTTCCGCACCTTTTCAGCTCCTGCAAAAAATGCTGCGGACAACGCGATAAAGGCTCCTGCGGAGGGCAGATAGATCCGGTGCTCAAACATCACATCCAAAATGGGGATAACACTTGACTCCACGGAGAGGGCAAGGAAAAACCAGCATATGCCAAAGGCAACGAGCCGCAAAGAGCCTGGAGCATAGCGCTGAGAGTTTTCGATGTTGTCGCTGCCACTTTGCACTGTGCGCTTCGCGCTATGCGTTTTATAGAGCAGATAAGCGGCGGTCCCCAAGAGCGCTGCCAGGAACAAAAATGACAGGAATACCTGCGGACTGAAAAACGACCAGTATGCCGGATAGTCATAGTCTATGTTTTGATTTATGGGGAAGAAGACGAGCCGGATATAGGTAACAATAACTCGCATCTCGGTAATCAGGTAGTCTCCTCTCGGCATATCCGTATCGAGTCTTGTCATACCGCCCAGACCCGATAGTATCTCTGTCAGGGGCTTGTCCAGATGTATGACACTGAGCGGGATGATTATCAGGGTTAGCAGCACAGGAACAAGGAGCAGAAGCTTGCGCCTGCTCGTGGGAAGGAAAAAGGTAACCTCGCAGAGGAGAATCATGAGCGGAAGGGTAAATGAGATCTCCTTGGTCTTCATGGCACATACCACCGAGACAAAGGCACCCGCATAATAGAACATGGGGTTCAAGGAGCGGAAAAAACTCTTTCTTTTTCCCTGCTCTCCGTTTTTCGTCTCTTGCCTGACACCTCGTTCTTTCTCTGTAATGAGCCTGCCCCTGATATACAGTACCATCGCCAGCAGATAGAACAGTGTCGCAAGAGACGTGAATCTTTGCACGATATATGTTACTGCCTGGGTCTGTAGGGGATGGCCTACAAATAAGAGAGCAGAGAATACGGCAATCTCCGAAGGCAAATCACGGGTGGTGAGCAGTGCATGCTTCCCTCTGCTCAGTTCACCGTTCCCCGGGGCTTGAGACGCAGGCTCCGCTCGCCGAACATGGCCGGTTGGCCGCCCTCTGCTGGAACACAGACGATCGCTGAAATACGGTGTACTGAAGGTCATAATTGCCATTCCGTAGACCAGAATGGCGTTTATGATGTGGATGATCAGGTTTGTCACATGATACCACCTGACATCAAGCCCTCCCCACCGGTAATTCAGTGCAAAACTGAGATACCCGAGATACCTGCGGGGGTTATATTCATCCTGGGAATAGTAAGTATTTATAACGGCATGGGGATAAAAATGGGTAATATCTCTTATAAAGGTATTCTCTGCGATGACTCTGCGATCATCGAAATGAAAAGGTATGGTAAAGGTGTTCGCATATGAGACAAGGCCGACTCCAGCTATGACAAGCATATGAAACAGGGGTTTTTTCACCGTGGCAATAGTGCTTGTTACATTAATCATCTGAAGACTCCGCTCCCGGCCAGAAAAAAAGCATCTTCTGCCGCATAATTCCGGCCTGCAGAAGGGTCAGTTTCTTTCGTAACTGCCGGAAAAAAGTCCGTATCTTCTGCAGGTACCTGTCCTCGTTGCCAGCACATTACGTGGTCTCCCCCTTTTCTCTCCGAACGGACCACGTTGACCCGGCGGATCGCTGCTCCTTCACCCTATACCCATAGGGCAGTTCATTCCCTCTGCCCTTCTCATCAAAAACCGGTGCCTATGCGGTACCTCGTCACAGGAGACATCTTATGAGACCGGCAAGAACATACGGGAATAATGTCATTCTGAACAGCGCGAAGAATCTTGTATTTCCAAGCTGATGCGAGATCCTTCCCGGAGCCTGTCCTGAGCTGAACTACGAGACCCTTCGTTTTACTCAGGGTGACAAAGCGAAGGGTTCAGGATGACCATTCTCGCTGTCTCCATCCGGGGAAATGGCCATACTGCTGACCGCATTGGTGCCTATCAGAGCAGCGGGAAGATCGAAGCCATGACGGCCTGTTGGCCTCGACGTCATCTCTTCCAGTTTCTCCGTATCGCCATCACTTCCTTCAGCATGAGCCAGGTGTCCCTGGTCAGGTTTATCTTGCTTCTCTCCCCGTAATACCACATGACAGGCAATTCAGCGATGCGGTAATTCTTCTGCCGGGCCATATAGAGGATCTCCGCGTCGAAGCTCCAGCCGTCGATGGTATTGAGGGAAAAAAGGTCGCGCGCCACGTCGCGCCGGAAACATTTAAAGCCGCACTGCGTATCGTGAAGACCCGGAAGGAGTAGTGTTCTGACGATAACGTTGAATACCCGCCCCATGAGATGCCGGTGAAATGGCTCGCCAAAACGTTTTGCCCCTTCTGTTTCATGGGATCCAATAATTATGTCATTGTCCTTGAGCCGCGGAACAAATTTGTCCACTTCTTCTATCGGCACAGCGAGGTCGGCATCACAGATAAGCAGATACATGCCCCGTCCTTCCATTATACCGGTCCGGACTGCCGCGCCTTTGCCACGCAAGCCCTCATAGATGCATCTTACTGAAGGGTTGCGGGAGGAGAAGGCAGAAACGACATCCCTGGTCCCGTCATTACTCGCGTTGTCAACGACGATCACCTCGACATCCGCACTCATTGAACCAGTGAAAACTATGATGCGCTCGAGCGTTTCAGGCAGTCGTTCGGCTTCATTAAATGCAGGGATAATAATTGATAAAAGCGGCCGGTCATCTCTGCGGTATTCTGATGGCACGGTTACCATGTTCCGTTTATCATGCCCTTTGACAGTATCACCCGTTTATGTCTATAGATTACAGAGACGTGCTTTGCACTATTCAGCTTCTTTGTCGCAATCATTATCAGCTTCTCTTGCCTGTCGGCCATCCATACGCAGTTTCATATCATATGCTACATGTAGATTTGTTCGGACAAACGGTTCACCAGCAGCATATCGTGCGGCATGCTGAAAATGCCCGATTGCCATCTCCCTCTCCGCACTCATCTCATTATGGACTCGCGACGTCTGCCATATGCCGAGAAAGCACCGCACGTATATGCGCGGATGCATCCCTTCCTTGAGCGCGTCGGACAGGTGTCCCAAAACAACGGACGCAAGTCCGAGTTATAGGATTAGTTCTGCATCCCCTTGTCGACAGCAACTGCCGCATCGAGCAGAATCTCTATCTTCGCCTTCTTTTTCAGCTCCGCCTCCCATTCCTGCTTCCTCTTTTCGATAAGAGGGCGTTTCAGTTCGATCTCGATTTGGGGACGTGCTTCCTCAAAACTTAATTGTCTCGCTGGCTCCCTTTTCATCACCTTTATAATATGGAGACCGTCCTCTTCTCTAATCACATCACTCAGGCTCCCCTCTTTCAGCCTTGCCGCTGCTGTGAATACGTTCGGATATTCCTTCTTCTCGATCCAGCCCTGCCTTATCATGAAGCTCCCGTCCTGCGGCAGTTTCGAGAAGTCATGGTTCTTCTTTATGAGAGCGAGGATTTCCTTTGCTCTCTTCATTGCTGCAGCATCGTCCTTTCCCTTGACAACAACGACTTCCTCAACCGCAAATGTCTCAGGAAAAGCATACTTGGCCTTATCCTTCGCATACGAATCCCTGAGGCGTTTCTCATCGACCTTTATTTTGCCAAAGATCTCACGGGTGGCGATCATGTCAAAAAGCATGTTCCGCTCTACAGACCTGCGCAGCGATTCTTCAGTATCACCACTCATCGTCAGGCTCTTCTTGAACGCCTCATCCGAACCTGCATTTGTCCTCAAGACGGCAACAGCCTGGACGACAGCTTCGGGACTGGCTTTCATCCCTGCATTAACCGCCTGCTGTACCGCCAGTTCCCTGAAGATCAGCATGTCCAGGACCTCTTTCTCTGCTTTTTGCCTTACCTCAGGCGTCATTTGTTGACCGCGGCCCGAATGCTGAAAAGTGATCTGGGCCATTCTGTTCATGAGGTCGTTCATGATGATGTTTACGCCATTCACCCTGGCAACCACCACCTTCTTTGAGTCCTCGATGCTCTTCAGATGACCCTCCACCATCTTATCATGCCCGGCGGGCTCCTTCGCTGTACCTGCCTTGTCCGGGCCTTTCTTGCATGCCGTGCCGGCCAGGGCGACAATCACGGCAAGGAAACAGGCCATCCAGGCTGAGACTCTCTTCTTCATCTCTCCTCCTTCAATCCTTCACCGGTTTCCCAGCATCGTCTTTCCATTCGACGGTGCGAGGAAGCTCTATTTTGGCGCTGCTCTTCAGGCCGGTCTCCCACTCCTGCTTCCTCTTCTCGATGAGAGGTGCCTTCGCTTTGTTCTCGATCATTGGACGGACCTCTTCGAAACTCAGCTGTCTGGCAGGATCCTTTTTCGTCACCTTCATGATATGGAGCCCGTCACTTTCCCTGATCACCTCGCTCAGTTCTCCTTCCTTCATCTTTGCCGCAGCCTTCGCCAGATCCGGATACTCCGAAGCTGTGATCAGTCCACTCCTTGCTACGAAGGTCCCGTCCCGCTTGATTTTCGTGTAATCGTTGTTGTTTTTCCTTAGGTTCTCCCTGATCTCCTTTGCCTTGTTCATCATCGCGTCCTCATTGTCGCCCTTCAAGACAATGGCGTCCGCAACGAAAAACTGTTCGGGATTAAGGTACTTGTCCTTGTCCGTCTCGTAAGCGGCCCGGAGTTCCTCCTCGTTAATCGTCACCTTCGCGACTATCTCCTTCTGGAAGATCATCCGGTATAGCAGGTCCCTTTCTATCTTCTTTTTCAGGGTTTCCTCAGTCAGGCCGGACATGGTAAGAAAATCGAGGTACCGACTAGCTGAGCCCATATCAGCCCTGATCCTCTCGAGCGCACTCTCCGCCTCTTCGGGCTTAACCTTTGCGCCCTGCCTCCGGGCCTCCTGGACAGCGAGCTCGAAGAATATCAGGTTGTCAAGGGCTTCCTTTCCCACCTGCTCGTCCACCGCAGGATCGGCTGGCTGCCCTGGTTTCATGTATCTGGGCGCGACCTTGTTCATTTCATCGATCAGGTCGATGAATACGATCTCATCGCTGTTCACCACGGCAACGACGACTTTCCTGGCCTGCTTCACGTCTTTCAGATGCTCTTCAGCAGCTTTTTCATGCCCGGGCGGGGGTTCCGCCTTCTTCCTGGGGGTATGCTCATAGGCCCCTGAAAGGCCCGCCAAACCGGCAAGCCATGCGAGACCGGCTATGAGCGCCCATATCCTAATTGTTCTTGTCATCACTCCTCCTTGGTCGTCAGGGTATTTTTCTGTGGCCGATAAAGTCCTTCTTCCCCTCTGTTCCTCATGGCAAGGACCTCCCTCAGCATGCTCCAAGTGTAGCGGGCAGGGCTGACCTTGCTCATTTTTCCGTAATACGAGTTCACCGGGGAATTCGGCGATGCGGTCCTCTTTAACCGCGCAATGCAGAGAACTTCGACGTCGACGCTCCAGCCGTCGACCCTGCTCGCAGAAGACAGTTCATGTCCGATGTCCCGCCGGAAACACTTGAAACCGCACTGGATGTCGTTCAGCCCAGATGCCAGCCTTACCGCCGCCCGCTTGCCCCTGACCGCCTCATACAGGTGCCTTGCAAATAGGTGACAGGGACAGAATCAGGTAAAGACCTTTTTTGTTGCGTCGGTGCTCGCGTTGTCCACGACGATCACTTTGGTTGCGCAACCGCCAGCCTGCACAAATGCGGCTATCCTCCCCAGTGTGACCGGCAGTCTCTATGCTTCATTGAACAAAAGGTTAACTATCGAGAGAAACGGTAAGCTGTCTTCGGCTAATCCAGATGTCATGCAGCTATTTTTCGCTGCCGGGTGCTTTACGGCTCGACCACGCAACCACGTGACAATCTCCCAACGTTCCTATTTGCCTGGATTCTTCGCCTCTTCCTCAGTCTTCTTTCCGGCTTCCGTAAGGAGTATCTCGATCTTCGCGTTCTTCTTCAGCTCCTGCTCCCACGCTCGTTTCCTCTTCTCCACCGCCTGCTCCCTTCCCGCACCCGTTTCCTTCACTTTCTCAAAGATCTCTCTGGCGGTTATCATGCGGAAAAGCTGATCTCTCTCGATCAGCTTTATTACAGAGGTTTCCGCAAGCCCCTGCTTTTTAAGATGCTCAGCGTACTCTTTTTCCGTGCCGATCTTTGCCTTATACTGTTGCAGCATTGAATCGACATTCTGCTTCGGCACTTCCATTTTGCGCCTGGCGGCTTCCTGGATCGCGAGTTCCCTGAATACGAGCAGATCAAGAGCCTCCTGCTGCGCTTGCTGTCTTATTTCGGGCGTCATCTGCTTTCCATCCCGCGAATACTTCTGCATAAGCTTATCCGTTCTGATAAAGAGATCGTGCTTCGTAATGTTTACTCCGTTGACCCGCGCAACTACGACCTTTTTCAACTCCTCCGTTCCTTTCAGATACTGTTCCACCATCTCGTCGTGCCCGGACGGCTTCTCCATCTTCTCCGGTTTCTCTTTCGAACATGAAAAAACAGTCAGGGCCATTAGTGCCATTACACACACGATCACTCCTGCAGACATCCCGTTCCTCATTTGTCCTCCCTCACTGCTTCTACAGCTTCCCGAACTCGCCGACGATCCAGACTCCGAATCCTTGTCCCATGTTCGCATTCTTCTTCAGCCCCACTTCCTTTCCTCAGCCGCGTGCATAACATGTCATCACTGGCCAGGGTTCTCAGACTTCTTCTCCGCAGTCAGCAGGCCGGACTGCAGAATCGCACTGCCCACCGCCACAAACGTATTGCGGCCATATGCAATTGCCCGCAGGTAATAGAGCGGCCCGACGCTTCTTAAAGTCCAGGAATCGCCGTCAGCAGACGTCATGATCATCAAATTCTCCTGCACAAGATCAAGAGGGGTCCCAACTACAACAAACGTATCTGCGCCAAAGGCCACTGCCCTGAACTTAAATCCGGATGCAACTTCTTTTTTCCTCCAGGTCAAGCCATCAAAAGAAGTAAGAACAGAGGCCCCCTGACTTCCGGCAACAAATTTGCTGCCTCCAAAAATGATCGAATCAAGGGTCTTTCTCTCGCCGGAAACAATAGCCTTCCAATTATCGCCATCAGCCGATGATACCATGGTTCCCAAATACCCCACGGCAACAAACCTTCCTTCACCGTAGGTTACCGCATTCAGATTGTTGACCGTTCCGGATTTTACCTCCGCCCACGTTAGCCCGTCCGGGGACTTTAGGATTGTCCCGTCGTCACCGACTGCCGTAAAACGTCCGCCTCCAAAGGCAATCCCATTTAATTTTGCCGTTGTACCGGAGGTCTCAGCCGTCCACTTCAGCCCGTCCGTAGAAGACAGTACGGTTCCTTTATCACCGACGGCAACAAAGATATCACCGTTGGATGTGATTGCGAATAGGTTTTTTTCAGTCCCAGCATGACCCGATACCCATATCTCTCCGTCCCGGGAAGCAAGTATGGCACCTTTGTCTCCAACTGCAACAAAACTTCCTTTGCTGTAGCTAATACTGCGGAGAGCGTTCTGCGTTCCGGAAACCCTGAACATCCAATCGCTCCCATCTGTCGAGGTTAAAATGGAGCTGGGGCCTCCTGCTATAACAAAAAAGTTACTGCCATATACTACACCTCGAAACATCAGGGAATCCTGAGATTTTGACGGTGCCCAATTCATTCCGTCCCGTGATGTGACAATCGTGCCAAATTCTCCTGCCGCGACAAACATCTCCTTGCCGTATGCCACACCCTCTAGCCAGCGAGTTGTGCTGGAGGCTCTCGGTGTCCACTGCATACCGTCCGGTGAGGTCAAAATAGTACCGAGCCCTCCGACAGCCACAAAGGTCTTGTTGCCGTATGTCAGAGCCTTAAGACCCTTTGTTACTCCAGTGTTGCCCTGCTTCCACGTCATTCCGTCCTCTGAGGTAAGGACCGTACCCAATGAGCCGACAGCCACAAAGATGTCATTTCCCAAGGCAATTCCATTAAGCCAGGCGGATGACCCGGATGTGCTGGCCTTCCAATGCTCACCGTCCCTGGAAGTGAGTATAACACCATTGTTTCCCACGGCGACAAAAAGGTCTTTGCCGAAGACAACGCTGTTCATTTGTGCTGATGTGCCAGAAGTCCTGACGACCCAGCTGCTGCCGTCTCCCGACGTAAGTATCGTTCCCTTGTCGCCGACGGCTACGAACATGTCCTTTCCATAGGTAATGCCGCGAAGAAATTGGGTTGAGCCCGAGGCTCTTGTTGACCATGTCTCTCCGTTTCGGGAAGTCAGGACAGATCCGTTCTCTCCGACGGCCACAAAAAGATCCTTCCCGTACGCCGCAGACTGGAGATCGATGGGGCTGCGCAGCAGCCAGTTATCAAGGGGATCAGCGGCAAAAGAGGGAGCGGAAAGGATGCATATTAGCGCGACGACCGACAAGAGAATCCGTTCAGACATATGAATTTTCATATTATTCTCCTTTTTCTTCGGGGGCCCGGAAATAAAGTTTAATATCAACAAACATCAATGAACGTGAAATGCAATACTGCAATTTTTAATTTTATATCAGCAGCAGGATGTTATTCAATAATGCAGGATGCAGCCAGCATTACGGGAAGTCCGATATACAAACCTCTGATGTCAATATTATACTACCCAATGTCCGAAAGCGTCACTTTATCACTCAAAACAGCGGCGAAAGGCACTGCCTTCGTCCTTGCTGGGATGGCCGGCAGTCAGGCGCTCTGGTTTGTAACAAGACTTCTGATTGTACGTAACCTGTCCACAGAAGACCTCGGAATTTATTCGCTTGCCACTGCCATCGGGGGTATAGTCTCCCTTATAGCAAGCATGGGGCTCTGGGAAGGCGCGACACGATATGTCTCTATATTTGCGGCCGAAGGGCGGGCAGAGGATGTGGAGTCCGTCCGGCGCTCCTCACTTGCCATAGGGGCCATCTCCGGCGCTGCAGCCTGCGCCGTGGTTTTCCTGCTTTCACGGGTCCTGTCCGAATACGTCTTCTACAAGCCGGGGCTCGCCGATCCGCTCATGGTGATCGCCTTTTCCGTCCCTGCCTACGTCATGGCGTATATCCTCACCTCCATCATTAGGGGACACGGTATCATCAACCCCAAGGTCTATTTTATGGATGTGGGTCAGCCCCTTATTTTTCTCATCCTCCTCCTAATCATCTTCATCTTGAGCCTGCCCTTCGTAAGCATCTTCTGTGCATATGTTCTTTCGATGGCCGCAGTGTTCGTCCTGACCGCATGGTATGGACAGGGCGCACTCGGCATACGCCCCCTTGCGTTGAACGGCGGGAGACATATCAGGGAACTATTGCGTTTTTCGGTCCCTGTGGCGGCTATTGATGCGATGACACAATTGTACCGGTCGGCCGATACCCTGATGCTCGGCCGGTACGGGTCTGCAGAAGAGCTGGGGGCATACAGCGTAAGCGTTTCACTTGCCGCCTTCCTGACCCTTCCCCTGGTGTCACTTGATATCGTGTATATGCCGATAGCAGGAGAACTTTATGCGAGGCGCAGCCCGGCCGAGCTGTCGAGGACATATAGGGTGCTGACCAAATGGATATTTTCAGTGACCCTTCCCTTATTCTTCATCCTCTTTTTCTTTCCCGAGATGACGATAACCTTTCTCTTCGGCGATCGGTTTGTGGCCTCAGCTTCTCCCCTGAGGGTACTGTCACTCGGCTATCTCGTCAACGCATTTCTGGGCACCAACGCAATGCTCCTCCTTGTAATGGGGCGTTCGGGAACGGTAATGAAGGTCTTTGCTGCAGGCACTATGCTGAACGTCCTGATGAACTACATCCTTATCAAGCATGCCGGCCTTGGATTGCAGGGCGCCGCCATTTCCTCCATGGTCTCTATTGTCACAATCAGCCTCGGCTGTTCTTTTGTCCTCTATCGCTTGAGTGGGATACACCCCCTGTCATCCGCCTACCTAAAGCCGGTGACAGGGTCGGCGATTATCGGTGTGGCCATCTATGCGGCGGCAAAAGGTCTCCCGCTCTATTTCTGGATACTTCCAGTCTATTTTCTGCTCTATATATGCGGCTATCTCGCTTCGCTCATTCTGACGCGGAGCCTCGATGCCGAGGACGTTTTTCTCTTCAGTGAGATCCTGAAGAGAGCGGGGGTCGAGCCGGAGACAACAAGAAGGATCATGAAAAAGATAAGGATGGGGAACACGGGCCAGATTGATGAGAGATGAGGGACGGGCGGCCTTTGATATGTAGAAATACGGTCAAATATGGTAACATAATCAACCTGAAAAGCCCGGTAACAGGTTGCTCAACCCGTCTTTGGATCTGGATAAAATACACTATTCTATGAGGAGGATCGGCTAAGTGGGTATCCCGGTGTGCATCCCCGTCATTCCTAGGAATGCGGAAAAATATGTGGGTGAGGCGATCAGGAGGAACTGGGTCTCTTCGCTGTGTCTTGATGAAGAGGTGAATTTCATAAAGAAATTGGAAGAGGGGTTCAGTTCTTTCGTGGGGGTAAGATTCGGGACTGCCGTTACGAACGGGACAACAGCGCTGGATCTGGCCATCGCAACATTGAAGATTGGCCAGGGGGATGAAGTGATTGTCCCCTCTTTCACCATGGTAGCTTCTGCAAGTAGCGTGGTGCATAACGGCGCGAGACCCGTCTTTGTCGATTCCGACCCCGAGACGTGGTGCGTGGATGCCGGGCTGATCGAGCAGTCTATCACGGAGAGAACAAAGGCGATCATGCCTGTCCACATTTATGGATATCCCGCAGATATGACCAGGATTATGGAGATTGCCAGGAAACACAACTTGTATGTTATCGAAGACGCGGCAGAGGCGATCGGGACGGAATACAACGGAAGAATGGCGGGAAGCTTTGGTCACATAAATTGTTTCAGTTTTTACGCCAACAAGATGATGACCAGCGGCGAAGGCGGAATGGTAGTAACGGACAACGAAGACTTTGCAAAAAGGGCGGCAATGCTGAAGGATCAGGCATTTGGCCAGCCAAGGTTTATTCATGAGGATATCGGCTTTAATTTCAGGATGAACAACCTGACCGCAGCGTATGCCTATGCCTCGTTCGAGGAGGTCTCGGAATATATCGGAAAAAGAACGCGAAATGCCGAGTTGTATAATCAGGCATTGTCAGGCATCGAGGGCATTATCCTGCCGCCGAAGAGCGGGCATGGCATCAAGAACTCGTACTGGATGTACGGCATCCTGATTGACCGGAAGACATACGGCCGTTCCAAGCAGGAACTGCGGGACCTTCTTAAATCGGATTATGGCATAGATACAAGGGATTTCTTTTACCCCATGCACAAACAGCCTGTTATGATAAAAAGAGGTTACGTGAAAGAAGACGCGATGCTGCCTGTCTCGGAAAGGTTATGGGAGGATGGATTCTATCTCCCTTCGAGCACTAACCTCAGGGAAGAACAGATTGCAAGCGTGGCCGATGCCCTGAAAAAGCTGAGGAAATAGGGAGGGATCTATGATTAAAGTCGGTGTAATCGGTGTTGGCTCCTTTGGCGAGAAAAGAGCTTCCGCCGTTAAGACATGTAAGAATGGGGATTTGCTTGGCGTTGCAGATGCCGATACCAGCAGGGCGAAGGCAGTGTCGGGGAAGCTGGGAGTTCGGTCTTACAGCGTTGATGAGCTTTTTGAAGATAAAAATATCGAAGTAGTCGTTGTCTGTCTTCCCAATAAATATCATGCACCTGTAACCATACAAGCACTGAAGGCGGGAAAGCATGTCTTATGCGAAAAACCCTTGTCAAGGAACGCCGAAGAAGCCCGTCAGATGGTCAGGGCTGCTGAAGAGGCCGGCAAATTATTGAAAACCGGTTCCAATCATCGATATTTCGAGAGTGTGAAGAAAGCCTATGATATCGCAAAGAGCGGTGAGATTGGCGATGTGATCAGTTTCAACGGCAGGATTGGGCACAACGGCGAGCGGTTGAAAAATTCATGGTTCTGGGACAAAGAGGTAAGCGGGGGCGGGACACTGCTTGACAACGGCTGTCATCTGCTGGACATTGTACGATGGTTTATGGGCGACTTCGCCGAGGCGAGCGGATTAGCCACAAACGTCTACTGGAAAGATTGTCAGGTGGAGGACACGGCCACCGGGGTATTTCTTACGAAAGACGGCAAAATGGCGACTATCAACAGTTCGTGGCGTCAACTGGCCGGCTATTTTCATTTCGAAGTCAATGGAACACACGGATATATAACGGTCGACGGGAGATTTGATACCCATGGTGGCGACAATCTGTACTGGCAGTCCCTGAAGGGCAGGGGAGAGATCCAGTCCATCAATTACGGCCACGTAAAACCGAATTCGTATGGTCTTGAACTAGAGGAATTTTTTGCCGATATCGAGCGGGGAATTGAACCGAAACCATCTGGCAGGGATGGTCTTGAAGTCATAAAAATGATAGAGGCGATTTATAAAAGCAGTAATAATAAAATTACGATTTGAAAGGTGCGTATGGGCTCATTCAGCAGGGGATATGCGGAGATATATGATCTTTTGTACTACGCAAAGGATTATGAAGGTGAAGCGGATGTTATCGAAAAGGTGATCAGACAGCATACACCCGCCGCGAGAAAGATATTGGATTACGGCTGCGGCACCGGCAACCATGCAAAGGCCCTCGCACTGAGAGGGTATGAGCTATTCGGCGTAGATAAGAGTGAAAATACCCTTGAGGTGGCAAGGCAAAAACTGAAAGACAGGACAGATGTACATCTTTTTCATGCAGATGAGAGAGACGCCGTTGGTCCAGGTTCGATCGATGTCTGCATCACGCTTTTTGATGTCTTGTCATATATGAATGCTAACGACGAGATAATTGCCTTCCTGGACTATGTAAGGAATGTTCTGAAAGATAGGGGTTTGATGATCTTCGATTTCTGGTATGGACCCGGCGTCATACACCTGAGACCCGAAAAAAGATGGAAAGAATACGTAGTGGGGGAGAGGAAAATCCTGAGATTGACGACCCCGGAGCACGACGATCTCAATTGTGTCGTCTCCGTGAAGCATGAAATACTCATGTCTGAAAAAGACAGAATCATAAACAGGATGATCGATACCCATACCATGAGATATTTTTTCAAGAATGAGATCTTCCTGTTTCTCAAATGTTGCGGCTTCGAGGTATTGCATTTTGGTACCTGGGAAGACCTTTATGCTACGCCGGGGAATACTGCTTGGAGCGCCCTGGTAGTTGCGCAGAAAGTTTAATATCTCCCATGTCTTTTCCCTTCTAACAGTTTTAACATAATGACGACATTAATGAGTATCATCTCTCCTTATTATCCACATTCACTAAGGGCAGTTATTTTGTTGCGGTGATGAGGCAGTCTGACGTGAATGTCGGCATTCTGGCGACAGTTGATGCATCGGTAGGCGGCGGCTATCAGTATTTGATTACCTTGATGAATTCTCTCAAATCTGTTGACGCGGCCGGGTATCAGTTCTTTGTTTTTCATACAGACCCTGATTTCCCCTCTGGAGAGTACGAGGGAGGGAACTGGCGCTGCATCAGGATATCAGGGGAAAAACCTCCGGCAGATATTTTAAGAAAAGCCGTCAAATTGCTGTTTCCCGGATACAGGCCGGTGTATTTTGAGAAGAAATACGAGCTCATGAGGACGTTCAAGATTGATCTGCTTGTAGATGCCACTACATGCCTCGTGGGCTATTATTCTGAAATACCTTATATATTTACTGTCCATGACCTCATGCATAAATACTATAAGGAGTTTCCTGAGGTGACATTCCTTGATAGGGTGCTGCGTGACATCATATATTCCCGGGTTGCAACAAGGGCAAGACGCGTGCTGGTGGATTCTCAGCGGGGCAAGGAAGATGTGATGAAGTTCTATGGGGTCCCCCCTGAAAGGGTCAGTATTTTCTCTACTGCACCCTCAAAAGTGTTTTTCGATGCCTGGGATGACACAACCGTAAACAGGATTCTGGATAAATTCAATCTCCCTGAGGAATACGTCTACTATCCGGCGCAGTTCTGGCATCACAAGAACCATACCGCGCTCCTGGAAGCGATCAAGGCTCTTCAGGCAAAATACAAATATGATATGTCTGCGGTATTTACCGGCTCAGATAAGGGGTCTCTTGGGGCAGTGCTCAAGAAAGCCGAAGTTTTGGGCCTTGGCGGAAAAGTCCGTTATCTGGGGTATGTCTCCGAAGAGGAGAAGATGGCCCTCTATCGGAAGGCCAGCGCCCTTGTCATGCCGACTTTTTTCGGGCCCGCAAACATCCCTGTATGGGAGGCTTTTGCCTCAGGTTGTCCGGTGCTGACTTCGAACGTGCACGGGATAGCCGACCAGGTGGGAGATGCGGGGCTGCTTTTTGACCCGACAGACCCGGCTGACATTGCCGAAAAAATGCACCTGCTTTTTATAGATGGGCAACTCCGGGGCACTGTGGTCAGAAAAGGCGCCGAAAAAGTAAAAGGCCTTACCCCCGAACGCCATGGCAGGCTGATCCTGGATATCATCAATCAGGCCGTTGCATGACCGCCGGGATTCTATTCCCACTGTAAAGGATTTCATCGGGGATGACGGACACACAGGATTACGGGATAATGATGACATTGACCTGCAAACCGCCGCTGTTCTGGCAAAGGGGCAGAGGTTTTTAGATGAAAAATCCATTGCTCGCAATTATCACCATCACTTTCAATAGTGCAAAGTATCTTGAACAGGCTATCCGGAGCGTTACGGATCAGGATTATCCTGATATCGAGTATATTATCGTTGACGGCGGCTCGACGGATGGTACGATTGAGATCATTAAGAAATATGAAGGCAAGGTTTCAAAATGGGTATCCGAGCCTGATCAGGGCATCGCAGATGCCATGAACAAAGGCATCAGAATGGCATTCGGAGAGGTCATTGGCATCATACATTCGGATGATTTTTATGCGGACCGGTCGGTGCTGTCACGGGTTGCCGATGTTTTCAGCCGTCATCCGGAGGTGAAGGCCCTCTATGGCATCCAGGATTATATCGATCCGGTCACCGAAAAGACGCTCCTGACATGGGGCAGAGAGACTGACCCGGCTGCAATAAAAAAGCGGATGTACATCCCCCACCCGACCCTGTTTGTCAGGAGAGAGGTGTACGACCATATAGGCCTTTTCAGTCTTGACTACAGGGTCGCCATGGATTACGAATTTGCGATCAGGCTGACGAAATATACCCGGCCCTATTTCCTCGATTACAAGATCGCCTGTATGAGGGATACGGGCACGAGCGGGAGACAATACCAGCAGGCATTCCGGGAGAGCGTGAGGGCTTTGGCGGCGCATGGCTATTACTTTGCAGCTTTTGTCACCGTTCTCAGAAATTCTGCAAAGCAGATATTGATATGGCTGGGTCTTAAGAGGCTCCTTTACAGACTGTGGGAGAAGAATGTATCGCCGAGATAAAGGACCTCTCCCATCCTCACCTTGGAAAGGGGAGGGATTGTAACACGTGAAGATCCTTCATCTGATTTATGACCACATCAAAAATCCCTGGGTCGGCGGAGGCGGGGCCGTAAGAGTACGCGATTTGTACAGGAGGATGTCGGACCGTCACGAGGTCACGGTCGTATGCGGCAGGTATCCCGGAGCAGAGGAGTATGTCGAAGAAAACATACGTTACACATTTTTGGGTACCAGTCGGAACAACTATGTGCTCAGCACCTTCTGTTATGCATACGAGGCGGCTATGCATATAAAGGCCAACGCCGCTGCGTACGATATTGTGGTAGAGGATTTTGCCCCCTATAACCCGGTCTTTTCTTTTCTCCGGCATAAAAATGCCATCATACAACTGCACCAGCGAGAAGGCATACGCCACCTGAAAAAATACGGCCCTCTCGGGCTCTCCTTTTTCCTGATTGAGAAATTCTATCCCCGCTTTTTCAAAAACGTATCGGCGGAACTGCCCGGGGCAAAGGAGATATTCGGCCTGCGGGGAAATGTCTTCATTCTGCCCAATGGTTTCGACCCGAAGCTCCTTGCGTTGAAAACCGAGGAAGAGGATTATATGCTCTTCCTCGGCCGGTTCCATATCAACCAGAAAGGGCTTGACACCCTCAGCGAAGCGATGCGTCTTGTCGGATGCAGGCTCGTGATCGTCGGAGGGGGAAAGGATGAGGAAAGAGTGCGGACCTTGTTCGGCGATAGTGTTGCTGCGGGGCGTACCGAGTTTGTCGGATATGCGTGGGGGGGAAAAAAAGAGGAACTCATGAGGAAATGCCTGTTCATGGTGGTCCCTTCGCGCTACGAAGGTCAGCCGCTTATCATCATGGACACTGCCGCCTGCGGAAAACCGGCGGTTGTGAGTGACATCCCGGAGTTGCGCCACGCGGTCGACGCGGGGTTTGGATTGCCCTTCGAGGCGGGCAATACGAAGGACTTGGCTGAGAAGATTAACTTTCTTCTGAATAACAGCTCCCAGAGACAGGAGATGGGGATCAAGGCGAGGGAGTACGCGAAAGAATTCACGTGGGACAGGATTGCCGAAGAGTATGAGAAGTATTTGCTGCGGACATTAGGAAAGACATCTGGAGAGAAGAGATGAGAATTCTCATCCTCAACAGGCGCGACATTGCAAACCCTGCCGGGGGTGGGGCGGAGATTTACACGCATGAGATTGCGCGCGGACTTGCCAATACCTACGGCTACGAGGTCGTCATCTTTTCGAGCCGCTTTCCGGGCTCGGCGGCAGAAGAGATTATCGACGGCGTGCGGTACGTCAGAAAGGGGAACGAGGCAACAGTCCATCTCTGGGGGATGTTTCGTGCCGTAAAATATAGGGCAGTGTTCGACCGTATCATCGATGAGTTCAACGGTATTGGTTTCTGCACATTCTTCTTGCCGAACTGTGTTCTGCTTATCCATCAAATGTACAAAGAGTTCTGGTTCAGGGAACTCGGGGTAGCGGGAGCCTTACCCTATCAGCTGGAGCCCCTTTTATTGAGGCTCTACCGGAAGAAACTTGCAATCACCGTTTCGGAGTCGACACAGCAGGACCTCCTGACGAGAGGGTTTAGGAACGTGAGAATGGTG